>Ga0310811_10003521_pt1 | contig 19701 bp, 15 predicted proteins | sample YCmetagenome_FD_207642 | JGI IMG/M metagenome (GOLD analysis project Ga0310811, IMG submission 207642) | Soil microbial communities from experimental microcosm in Duke University, North Carolina, United States - YC | ecosystem: Engineered > Artificial ecosystem > Soil microcosm > Unclassified ...
CTCGTTCGGGTGGTGTAAGCGACTTCTCGCTTTTCTCGATGTAGTCCATGCCTATTTCTCCCAATACTTGTTATTTTACGGTTCCTTTCCCTGCTAGCATGGTGTACAGGCAATACTAATGACTGGTCTTATCTAAGACTGTGGCCTGGAATTGTTGCACGGCCTTGTCAAGTAGCGACTTTGGATTGGCGTTGCGATCGGTGAGCACGGCCTGCACGACCGCATCAAGGCCCGCGTACATCTTCTGCGTCTCAACAGGAGGTTCTGCCCGCAACGTCAGCGTAGATTTCGTCAGAGGAAGATAATTTTGCAAAGGTACATTGGCATTTTTTGTTGCCAGGTCAGTCAGTTGTTGTTGGAAGTCTCCTTTAAAGATCAGGTTCGTCGGCAACCCCACCGGTTGATTGCTCTTTCTCTGCGCATCGTATTTCTCCTGGAGAATATCGAGGGCGAAACGGCTAACCAGATCGTTCATCTGACCTCCAATGACACCACGTCAGAACTTCCTACCGACGAGCTGGTAGAGCGCTGGTTCCCCACTGTCCCCCTGCGATCGAGCATAGAAACGCGCGAGCCGCGCTGGTCCTTGATCGCCGGGACACGTGCCGCCGAACTCCTCGGCTACCGGCCCTCTTATCGCTGGTCGAAGACACTGAACATAGCCGCTGCTGACAATCAGCAACTCCTTCCCTCCTCGAAAGGAGCGCCGCAATGACGGCCGCCCTTCCCGTTTCGCCCTACCTCTGGGGAACCAATCTCGTGACGATGGATGAGCTCGACTTCTTCCTGACCAACACAACCACGATCGAGCACATCCCCAACATGCATATCGGTATGATCCGTTTCCCCAATCGTCACAATCCCAGACTCTACACTGCCGCCGCGCACCGCATCCGCCAGCTTGGCGTGCTTCCTCTCGCCATCCTTCCCTACAACAATCTGGAAGCCGATCTGATGATGGTTGACATACTCAATACGCTTTTCGGCTCCGCTCTCATTTACTACGAATTCGGCAATGAGCGGGATGGTACCTGGTTCGGCCCTTACCAGAGTCCCGCTGATTATGCAGCGGCCTGGAATCGCAGTATCCCCTTGCTCAAAACGCGCGCGCGCAATGCTCGCTTTGTGGGTCCGGTTAACTATCACGCCGATCCTGCCTACATTGCCGCCTTTTTACAGCAGGTCTCGGTGCTACCAGACGCCGTGAGCTGGCACGAATACACCTGCCCCAGTGATGCATCCAGCGAATTGTGTATCGAGCGTATCGATCGTTGGAGCACGCATATCGCTGAAACGCGTCAGGCCATGCGCGACACCATCAGACAAGAGTTGCCCGTCATCATCAGTGAATGGAACTGGAATCCGCTGAACACGCCCGACCCCAGAATGCAGGACTACGATTTCATCTATCGCTGGACGCGCCGCGCCTTTGCCGTGCTCGTGGAAAATCAGGTGTTCGCCTCCTGCCAGTATTGTCTCACCAACTACGCAGGTCTCGCCATGCTCGACGATCGTACTCACACCCTGACCGGGCAAGCCGCCGCCTTCCGAGACAGCTTCGAGTTGTATTGTCGTCCCCCTCTCTCAAATCAAGAACAAAGATGAGGCGTTTATGCTTAGCGAAATTCGCTAAAAGATCTTTTCTGTCCTTGTTTTACACGGCTTACTTTCTGAAAATAGAATCAATTTTTCAGAAAAATACTCCCTGTAAAATAGAGCATCGCGAAGAATCGTGGTGTGCCGTAGCCAATCTTTCGGGTATAGTATACAAGCATCCTTTGTACCCACCATCTCTGTAGTAGAGTGACCTTGCGTACTATTGACGAGCCATGATATATCATCATCATGTGTGCGTAAACCTGTGCAAACCTCTGTAAATTTTTGAAAAAGGTATTGACAAGGACAGGATAGCTTTGATATAACTAGGACCAGACAAATACGCCCCTATTGTAAATTCGCAAATTGTTTACAAGCAGGCGAAGTAGTGAGTAGTACTGATGAAGAAGAAAAGGGCCGAAACTGACGGCACGCACACGATCTGGGATATTGCCGAGTATTCAGGCGTTTCCATCGCCACCGTTTCTCGCGTACTCAACGGCAAGCCACATATCTCCGAAGCGACGCGGCAAAAAGTTCAGGAGGCCATTGCAGCGCTGGGTTACACTGGCAAGAATACGGGTTCGCTTCTCGAAAAAGAGCCCCCGCGCCTGATCGGTATCACCTCCGCTTCTATGCACAGCGGAGAATACGCTGAGATTCTCGCGGGTATCACCGAGGCGCTCCATGCGCATAATGCTCGTCCGGTAATCTGCCCGATCCCTCATCGTCATAATGTGGGTATGTCGTTGCTTGATCGTGTGATGTCCGATACGACCGAAGGTGCATTACTCCTCGGGACAACCGACGATGATAACGAACTCATCGAGGCCTATCACAGCGGTTTTCCCCTGGTTGTGATCCATCCCGGGCGCGTGGTCAATGCGCAGTTGCCAGTCGTAGCCGCCTCACGCTGGAGCGCGGCGAGAGTTGCGACCGAACATCTGCTCTCTCTCGGGCACCAGCGTATCAGCTTGCTGGCCGCGCGTTTCAGCCAGTACTCGAGCCAGTTCAACTACGACAATACCGATAGTATTGCGGGCTATCAGGCGGCACTCCTGGCGGCGGGATTGCCCACGCTGAGCGAGCTGATCTGTGAATCCGAACGTAATACGCCGGAGGGAGGTTGTCAGGCTGCCCTGCGCATTCTTTCGCTGCCCGAGCCACCCACGGCGATCCTTGCCTTGAGCGATCCGCTAGCCATTGGCGCACTCCAGGCAGCACGCGCGAAAAGTCTGGAGGTACCCGGCCATCTCTCAGTCATCGGCTTTGACGATCTGGAAGCGTCACGCATGACCTTGCCTGAACTCACGGCCATTCACCAGCCATTTCCAGAAATGGGGCGTGTAGGCGTCGATATGCTTTTCCGCCTGCTCAACGGACAGACGCTCGATGTCTCGCGCGTGGAACTCTCCTCCCAACTGGTGGTCAGGGACTCAACAGCAATGTCACGGAAATAAGGAGAATTTCCCATCATTTCTGTCGTGGTCTGCCAAACGTCATGGCGTCTCTTTCACCGCGCGCACCCAGATCAGGAGGGACGCTATGGAGCTTGAGCGCAAGAGCGTCGCCGTTCCCCACCGGCCATCTCACCCTTACACGTGCTCGAGAAGCGCGTGCGGGGGCGAGATGGCCGGTGGGGGCGGACGCCATTCGACATGGCGTCCCTACTGGGCACGATGGTGGTCAATAAGGATGGGAGAATCGCCTTATTTGCGTGACCTTGGACGCAACAGCGCTCGCGATACTACATTGCAAGAGGAGCATCCCGTCTAGCACAAACCCTGTATCATTTAGCCAATGCCATCGGCAATCTCGCTTCCGGTGGGATCTGCCGCGCTCCATTCGGTGGCGACCAGACGACGACCGGTAATTCCCTGTGATGCGTCTGAGGCAAGAAAGATGGCCGGGGCCTGCATAATCTCGGGCTGGATCAAACCGGATCGCATCTCCTCGGAGGTGCCAGAGGGGATCATGCCGGTATTGGTTGCGCCACCGGGGAGCAGGATGTTGACGCGAATACGAGAAGACGCGAGATCCTGCGCCCAGATGGCAGAGGCAGACTCGAGGGCAGCCTTGGATGGTCCATACGGCGAAAAACCGCGCCGCTTCATCGTGCTATAGTTCATGCTGATATTGATGATGCTTCCTCCACGCTGTTTTGCCAGCAGGGAAGAAACGACCGCGCGCGCCATGTAGAATGGCCCGTTGACGTTGGTATCAATAATCATACTCCAGGTCGAGGGCTCCACTTCCCAGAAGCGCGTCGGTTCCGCCATAAAAGATGAGCTTACGTACTTCATCCCTCGTCCCGCATTATTCACGAGGATGTCGATCTGTCCGAAGCGTTGGATGGTCTGTGCCACCACCTGCTCACATGCCTGCGGATCGGTCACATCGACGAGAAGCGGCAGCACGCGTTCAGACCAGCTCTGCTGCGCCAGAGAAGCGAGCTCAGCCTGTTCGCGTGCGGCCGTGACGGTCACGGATGCCCCTTCCTGTAGATATGCCTCGGCAATGGCGCGCCCTAATCCGCGTCCGGCCCCAGTTACGATTGCCACTTTGCCGTCCAGTTTACCCATTCTTACTCTCCTTGCCTTTTTCGGTACTAATCAATGACGACCACAACTTTTCCGCTGGCATGACTGGCCTCCATGTAGCGGTGAGCGTTCACAATCTCGTCAAAGTGGAAGACTTTATCCAGCCCGGAGTCATAGCGACCTGCGGCAACATCGTCGGCAATCTTTTGCAGGATGGGGGCGCTTTCTCTGGTATTTGTTGCCCCGCTGCCATAGCTGGTTAATTTGACAGTGGGGGGAATGGTTCCCATGGGGGAGAAGTGATTGATTTCCCATACATTGTCCAGCGCACCAGTGACGCAGACCGTGCCTTTGTGCGCCATCGTTTGGAATGAGTCTGGCAAAACGGTGAGGCCGACCAGCTCCAGGAGCGCATTGACGCCATCTGGCACGAGACGTTTCACCTCGTCGGCGATCTTGCCCGTATCGATGATGACGTGATCCGCACCCTGTTCGCGCAATGTTGCCGCCTTCTGCTGATTGCGTGTCGTGGCAAGCACGGTCATGCCCAGACTTTTGCCCAGCGCGATCGCCGCCATACCAACGGACGAGGTTCCCCCGCGCACCAGCAATGTTTGCCCGCTTCTGGCATCCATTGCATCCAACGAACCGGCGGCCGTTAAAAAGGTCTCGGGGAGTGCTGCAAAAGTTTCCCAGGAGAGCTCTGTTGTGATAGGAAAGACATGATCAGCGGGCAGCAATGCATATTCCTCGTAGCCGCCGTTAAATTCGCGTCCCATGCCGCCCATCACCGAGGCGACCTTCTGACCCGGCTGTAACGAACTGCCCGGCGCGGCCTCCACGGTTCCCACACATTCAATGCCGATCACGCGCGGAAATTTCACGCTGGGCGATCCTCCACTCCTGGTGATCAGTTCCGCATGGTTGAGCCCGAAGGCCCTGACCCGCACGAGAACCCAGCCCTCACGTGGCTCTGGTCGGGGAATATCTTGTATGCGCAAGACCTCGGGGCCGCCTGCCTGTTCCACAACAATGGCTTTCATCTTTTGTTATCCTCTCTCTATCAAGAGCATATCGACAATTGTGCTGTTCTCTTCAACACATTTTCTCACGAGGGAGAGTGTGCGGAGGTAACAGATATTACCCGTCGTTGCAGGTCTGGCAAGGCTGCTCTCTTTCTTGTGATCCCCAGGATGTGTACAGCCTGGAAAACGTCCATAGTGTGAAATCTGGTGGAAGAGCCGGATATTGCTGGCGAACCGTTTCTTCAAGTCTGGCAGTTGTCGGGATCGTCTGCGGAGCGAGTGGGATCGAGCGAGTTCGCGGACGCTATTCTTGAGGATCGAGTTTGGCAGTTGTCGGGATCGTCTGCGGAGCGAGTGGGATCGAGCGGGTTCCAGGCACAGTTCCGTTGCACGGCATCGTGCCACTACGCAGGCTCAGTAGTGGATATCGGCATCGGGGACGCCGATTAATTCTGCGATGATGGTGATTGGGAGCGATCCTTTCTCTTTTACAAGATTCCCCTTATTGACGTGACATTGCAGATAAGTCGCGATTAATATGCATCAAGATAAGAATGGCTCGGTTTGACCTCCCGTCCCAATCGATGGCGGAAAGGGTTCGTGGACGGGCGAGATGGTCGGTGGGGGTCGCGTGGGATGGGATAAACCGCAATGGCCGTCAGGGAGCTTGCCCTTCCCTTTTCGGACTGATGCCTCTTGATCGTGCTTCATAACCGATCCCATGCGATCCTCTCGGCCATCCATTGATCCGCACCGTGGCATCTGAACCTTTCTTATCTTGATGCATATTCATTGCAGACAAGCCGCGATTCTACAAGGGGGACGATGGGTACCGGGTAGAGACGTATTGACTGACGTTGGCAAGCGGCGTCTCTATAAGATATATGATGACAATATAAGAATATTGACATTTTGCACTTTTAGTGGTATTAATTAGCCCGGAGTAATTTAAGCGCGATCTCTACGCTTATGACGTAAAAGAACATGGAGCAATCTGATGAGCGAAAATCCAACTCCAGGCGAAATTGAGCTGCTCGAAAAACTTGCCCTTGGGCTGCTTATTCATCCGGGTGATCCACGTATAGCCAAACCGCGCCTCTTCCTCGGCAAAATTCCTGAGCATTTTCCGATCGATCTTCCTATTCCTGAACAAAGCCGTGTGATGGGTACATTGGCTCGTAGCGAAACACAGGTAGAAATTGTGATGGAGAGCGATCTCACGCCCGAAGCAATTTTTAGCTTTTATCGTACGCAACTCACCTCTCTGGGATGGCACGAGCTAGAAAATATGTGGCTTCACCAGACAGGTGGTTTCATCCATAGCAACTTTGGTCCCCATACGAATACAACCTTCTGCCAGGGGTCAGATGGTGCTGGTCTCACATTAAGTGCAGTGCCGTTACAGAACACAACTACCAGCGTGCGTATAGATCTGAGCCTGGATCGTGAAGCGAACCCTTGTGCCCAGCAAGAGAGGCAAGCAAAGATGCCTCGCCATATACGCCATCACGATCTATTCAAAATCATTCCTCCTCTTGTTCCTCCGCAAGGTGCACAACAATATGGTGGAGGCGGGGGCAGTGGTTCCGACGATGTCCACACGAGCGCGACACTCAAGACCAATCTTGCACTCGATGTCCTCCCGCAACATTATGCCGATCAGTTGCTCAAGGCTGGTTGGACGCAGATAGATGCTGGCATAAGTGGCCCCCTTGCCTGGCATACCTGGCGTTTCACCAGCGAGGATCAAGAACCCTGGAGCGCTCTGTTCTTCATTCTAAAAACACCTGAAAAGCCGAACGACTACTTCCTCTACATTCGAACCACCTGGATCAAACCCGAAAGCAATGCAAATTTCACTGGCTGGTCTAGTAACGCGATAACGTTTGGTACCAATTGAACGGTTATCAGTGATTCTCTTTCATCAGAGGACCCACTTTTAGAGGTACTCGGGCTATGCTCAGAGCATACAAGAAGAAAGATTATGCTTTGAGCATGTCTTTCTTCTTGTAGCTTCTGCTCATGGCTCTGTACACTAAGAGCAAACCCGCTGGCTGATGCAGGGGAAGGATTTTACAGGAAGAAAGAGAAAAACGGATGGATAAGCACATTATTGAGCGAATTCGGAACGCTTATGGTGCATTCAGTCGAGGTGATATCCAGGGGATAGTCGACGCCGTTGATCTGGACGCGAATGCGCTCTGGATCGAGCCCGAAGAGTTTTATGCAGGCGGGATCTATCGTGGACGCCAGGAAATTATGAAGTATTATACGCTCTCATATGAGTCCTCCGAAGAAGTGCAGAGCGTGCCCGAAGAAATCATAGAGATCGATGACAAGATTTTTGTCCTTGTGCATTTTCGTGCCGTACCCAGGGGTGGTGGTGAGCCGAGAGAAGGGCGTATTGTCGATGTCTTTACGGTGCGCGATGGGAAAATCGTGCAGATGCAAGCGTACAGCAATCCGGAAGAGGCGCGTAAAGCGGTTGGGCTTCCGTCTCAACAGTGATATATTCTGGTATATGGAAAAGGAGTATAGGCGCGATGGAGGAAACGGCATTGCGCCTATACTCCTTTTCCCGATCCGCGGGAATGATGGTTGACATACCATCTAAATGGTTGGCAGGGAGAAAGGGATATCTTCGTGCGTTGGGAGCTCTTCGGGTGTCTCTTGTTGGCGATGGAGGCAGAGGTACTGGTTCATGCCGCCAGCGGTGAAGAGCAATCTTGTCACGAGTGGGAATGCGCCTATCGCCTCTTCTGGTGGGACAATTTCGGGTTGATCCATCGTATAGTCATGTCCATTCCAGGTGAGAGTGCAGGTTTTCGCAACCAGGACATTGCGGCACCAGTCGACGTTGGACCCGTAGGGGAGAGGGATCACGAAGTCATTCCCGAGTGGTCTGGCGACGATTGGTGTTGCATAGGTGCGCCCGGAGTGTCGTCCAACGTGCTGAATTAATGCGTATGCGCTGGCGGGGTGTCCGGCAATTTTGAGCGCGTTGGGGTTTAGCGTCTGTTTGCTAAAGCGAATTAAGCGCTCCCGGAATTCCGGGTGACGTAGCGCCCTCATCCAGAGGATCATGATGAGGAAAAAACCTCCTACGAAAGATATCAGAGCCACCAGAAGTCCAGAAGTGATCCGCACCAGCAGGGGGATTCGTTTTTTGAAAGATAATCTCCGCATTGTTCCACCTTCTTTCTCGCTAGCATGTGTTGTTGCACAGGTATCATTTTTTATCTGAGAGTAACTCTAGGCGAGAAAGTTCACTGGTGGGTCACGAAGAGTGATTGAAGTATCACAGTCCTATCGCAGCTTTGATTGGGCGCATGCATATAGATAGGCATGAAGATCAGCTCCTACCAGCAATGTTTGTAGTATCTTGGTCCTGGGGCCGTCTTAAAAGTGAGCCATTTTGGATTGTACACACCGCGAGATGATGGTCCATATTGAAGTCGATGGAACAGATGCGCGTCTCCATGCTGCTCAGTTGCTCCACTGCCTTAGCAGGACTCGTGAAGGTCTTTTCTATCGGCGTATGAGCCTGGGGTAAAACCGCAGCGGCAAGCCATGTTTATTTGAGGGAATTGATGGAGAGGCAATAGAACGGCAGGAAATGGCAAATTTTAAGATATAGAATAACCAGGAAAGAGTAGCTGATAGAATACGCTTTACTTGAAGATATATTTGTTATGATGGATAATGGAAATTATGCATGCTGAGAATGATAAGGAAGGTATGAAGGGTTTAATATGGCATAGAAAGCAACACAAGAGAAACCGGATATGCTGACTATTTTGTGTTTTTCTGCGGGTGGCATGGCTGAAGAGGATCACGCTATTCAGGAAGAAAGGGATCACTGATTGATGGCTCAGTCTGAAGATGAGAACAGGTATTTTATCGATCATGAGAGTGGAGCGGAAATGGCCCGCCTGCTGGATCAAGATCGCACTTTTACCAGGGCAATGGGGGGCTTGCTTGTTGAGCGAGACGACGATTTTACGGGTATAGAACGTGTGCTGGATGTGGGTTGCGGGCCGGGAGGATGGGTGCAAGAAGTGGCGTTTGCACATCCGAAGATAGAGGTGGTGGGGATCGATCTCAGCAAAACGATGCTCGCGTACGCGCGTGCGCAGGCACAGGTACAGCATCTGGATAATGCACTATTTCAGGAGATGGATATTCAGCAACCGTTGGAATTTCCTGATGATTCCTTTGATCTGGTGAATGCTCGTCTGCTGGGTTTTTTTCCATCTTCTTTCTGGCCTACGCTGGTACAGGAGTATGTACGTGTGGCCAGGCCTGGTGGCCTCATCCGCTTGACCGAGACGGAGATGAGCGTGAGCAATAGTCCGGCGTTGGAGCAAGAGATGGACTGGTTTTTCCGCGCACTCTGGAAAGCGGGGATGAGTTTTTCGCCAAATGGGCATCGTCTGACAGTTACGGCGATGTTAGCTCCACTTCTGCGGCAGGCGGGATGCCGTAACGTGCGGGTTAAGGCCCATGGGCTCGACTGGTCCGCTGGGGCAGAGGCACATCGAAGCATGGGCAAAGATATGCAAATGGGCTTTAAGTTGATGGAACCGTTCTATCTGACGACAGGAGTAGCCTCACAAGAAGAGTTAGAGCGAACCTATGAGCAGATGCTCATCGAGATACAACAGGATACCTTTGGGGGGATACATTATTTGCTTACGGCGTACGGCGAGAAATTGTAGCGGGGGGACGCGGATGGGCGAGGTAGCCGGGGGGGACGCGGATGGGCGAGGTAGCCGGGGGGGACGCGGATGGGCGAGGTAGCCGGGGGGGACGCGGATGGGCGAGGTAGCCGGGGGGACGCGGATGGGCGAGGTAGCCGGGGGGGACGCGGATGGGCGAGGTAGCCGGGGGGGACGCGGATCGGCATAAAGCGCGATCCCTACCTCAGCGTTATGGCGAGAGGATGCAACTATATGCATTCTCTCGCCATAAGAGATCTGGTTCGCAAAATAGAACAGCCTTATGCTTTTGTTTGCTTGCCCATGTAATGCAAAATCTTGCAGTAGGCGACTGGTCCGCGTCGGAAGCTGCTCAGGCGGTAGAATTCGTTGGGGGAATGGGCGTGTTCGTCTGAGAGGCCGAAGGCGAAACCTACCGTGTAGGCTCCCAGGTGTGTCTGAAAGAGCGAGCAGACGGGGATGCTTCCGCCGCTACGGGCATGATAGGGGGCTTTGCCGTAAAGTTCGGTCAGGATAGCCGTAGCAGCTTGATTGCCCCAGTGGTCCGCGGGGACCAGATAGGGTCTGGCAGTGCCGGGCAGGGGACGAACAGTAACTTGTACGCCGGGCAGCGCGTGCTTCGCGACGTGTCTGGTCAAGAGTTCGACAATCGTAGAGGGCTCCTGATTGGCAACCAGGCGGCAGGTGATCTTGGCGTGAGCCTCAGCGGGCAAAACAGTCTTGATCCCTTCGCCCTGGAAGCCGCCCCAGATGCCGTTAACCTCCAGCGTCGGACGGGCCGCCATATGCTCCTGGGAGGTATATCCCGGCTCTGCAACAAGGGCATTGAGGCCAAGTCTCGTTTTGTATGCCTGCTCATCGAAAGGAATGGTCGCAATCGCAGCACGGTCCTCGGGAGAGAGCGGCACCACATCGTCGTAAAACCCTGCAACCAGAATTTTCCCTTCGGGGCTACGCATGGAATCGATGAGATGGGTCAGGACGTGAATGGGGTTGGCGACGGCCCCGCCATACATACCGGAATGCAGATCGGCATTTGCACCGTGTACGTCGATCTGGACACCGACGAGTCCTTTAGTGGAGCGCATTAACGACGGCTGATCTTCGCTGTACTGGCCGCCGTCGGCACTGAGCACGAGATCGCAGGCCAGCAGATCTTGCTGGCTGGCGATAAACGATGACATCTGCGGGCTACCGATCTCCTCCTGTCCCTCCAGGAAGAATTTTATGTTGATGGGCAGGGTCCCCTCTTCTTTGAGCAAAGCCTCGATGGCCAGGATGGGCGTGAACATGTTTCCTTTATCGTCGGACGCGCCACGAGCATAGACACGGTCGTCGCGTACGATTGGATCGAAGGGAGCATTGGTCCATAGATCGAGCGGATCTACGGGCTGCGTATCGAAGTGCCCATAGATCATCACCGTTGGTTTGTCAGGCGCGTGCAGCCATTCACCGTACACGACGGGATGTCCTCCCGTAGGTAAGATCTGCACATTTTCTAGCCCGGCAAGCGTGAGACGACCGGCAACCCATTGCGCCGCCTGTTGCACATCAGGGGCGTGTTCAGGCAACGATGAAATGCTCGGGATGCGCAGGAATTGTAGGAGTTCCTCCAGGTGGTGGGACTGGTGTTCGGCGAGATACGTTTCCCATGTCATAAACGCGGCTTCTCCATTTCTAGTGGGGAATAAGATCTGATCGCACCTTTTACGGAAACAGTAGGAGTTGGCGATGGATGCGTATATACGTATAATATCATATGGAATGAGGGAAATATGCGCATTCGATATTTAATGATGGTGAGGAGATATTTTTGTCTCTTTCCCTGAATGATTCTTGTCGATATAATAGAGAGATAAAGAAGAAGCAGTAAAATGGGCCTTTTCTTGCGATGGAAGTAAAAATGGAACAAGGGCATATTTCCGTTTAGAGGGAAAGTGAGGGCAAGGGATGTTGTCGGCTGGTACTCGGCTCGGTCGCTATCGTATTTTGAGCCTTATCAAAAAAGGTGATACGAGTGAAGTGTATCTGGCGGAAGATACGAGTTTTCTGCGTGAGGTAGCGATCAAAGTTGTGCAGGTCCCTCTCTCTGATATCGTAACCGGGGAGGAGATGACACAACTATTTCGGCGTGAGGTGAGAGTTCTTAGCCGACTTGAGCATCCAAATATTTTGCCATTGTATGACTATGGAGTACAAAGTGGCGATGATGAGCTACAGATCTTCTATATTGTGATGCCGTTTTGTGCGGGAGGTTCTCTCAGTGATTGGCTCAGATTGCACGAAAGCGCAGGTTCTCTGTCCGTCAAAGACACGGACCATCTCATTAATCAGGCGGCAGGTGCACTTTTTTATCTCCATGAGCAAGGATTTGTGCATCAAGGGGTGAATGCATCCAACTTTTTTATGCGCAGTGAAAGCTCAGCACGTCCTGCTCTATTGCTGGCCGGGTTTAACATTGCGAAAGCAGTTGCCGTTGCGAAACCTGATAGCAATATGAGCGGCAGCGAATCCATAGCACCAGAGCAGATGCAAGGGCGACCAGTTCCTGCCAGTGATCAGTATGCGCTGGCGGCCATGGCCTGTGAGTTGCTCACAGGCCATCATCTTTTCAGCGATTCCTCACCCCTGGATGATCCACCATCACGCGACGTTTTCGGTCCCGATACGCCAGAGCAGGTCAGGAGCGTTCTCCTGCGTGCCTTATCGAAAGATCCGATGGCGCGTTACCCTTCGATCATTGAGTTCGCCAGGGCCTATCATCATGCGTTACGGAGCGCGAAGAAACCGGATATTGTCTTTTTCTCCTATGCTCATAAAGATAGAAAACTGAGAAATCAACTTGAAGAACATCTGAGCATTTTGAAGTACCGGGGACTGATCACCGCCTGGCATGATAGAGACGTTGTGGCCGGAGACGATTGGGAACGTGAGATCGATATGCACTTGAAGAGTGCATCTATTGTGCTCTTACTGATCAGTGCATCTTTTATGGCCTCGCACTATTGTTATAGTATTGAAATGAGCTATGCCCTGAGACGCCATGAGCGGGGTGAAGCAAGCGTCATCCCCGTGTTATTGCGCCCCGTTTTATTTACAGAGGCTCCATTTGCCAGGCTCCAGATGTTGCCTGCCAATCAGAAACCAGTGACAACCTGGCGAGACCGGGATAGCGCTTTTGTTGAGATTGCGCTGGGAATTGAGCGTACTCTTCAGCAGCGTGAAATGAAGCTGAGCCCGCCAGTGTATAGCCAACCTTCAATGCAGGGATCGCGTGGCAGGCATGAGGAGTCTCTTCCAGAGGATTATCGTGCTTATCCGCAACGGTCTTCTTATTCTCAGCAGCCTTCTTATCCGCAACAGCCTGTTTGGCAAGTGAATCGGCCACGCTTGCCTGTTCGACGAGCGTGGTCGATGCGTTTCGTTGCTCTCATTGCTTTACTTTTTCTTATCTTACTCTATTTTGCTGGTTTACTGACACATCTGTTCACCGCTGTATGGCCAATCATGGTAATTATCCTGGTGAGCATGGTTGTGCTTATTTTTATCGTTGTACGAATACTTCTTGAAAGAAGAGAGGAACAGAGGAGAGAGGAACAGAGGAGAGAGGAGCAACGAAGACGGGAGGCACAAAGGAGAGAGGAACAACGAATACTTCTTGAAAGGAGAGAGGAGCAACGAAAACGGGCAGAACAAAGGAGAGAGGAGCAACGAATATGGGAGGAGGCACAGCAACGAGCACGAAAAGACAACTATTACAGAGAAGCTCTCATTGTTTATGAGCGAGCATTAAGGGATAACTCTGCTGACACAGCAGCTCTTAAGGGGAAGGGAATTGTGCTTGATGCCCGGGAACGGTATGACGAGGCGCTCGATGTCTTTCGCCAATTGGCTGCTCTCGCTCCCACCTCCTCTATCTATGCCAGGATGGGCGATATATTTATGAAGATGGATCGTGCTCGTGAGGCCGTCACGGTCTATGAAAAAGCGATTGAGTGTGATAAGCAGGATGCGCAGGCATATTATGGTATGGGGCAGGCATTGGAGCGGCTTGGGGAAACTGTTGAGGCAGAGCGGGCTTTTGGAAGCGCGAAGCAACTGGGCTATGATGATGATGCTGGTAGCGAGTGAGTTTCCCCTGAAATAGTTCATGTTTTGGTGTAGTGGTCTGCCAAAGTTTATGGTGTCTGTTATGGAAATGTGCTCGAGAAGGGGGAGATGGCCGGTGGGGGACGGGGGCGCAGTGTCCTTCGAACGGAATCGCGGCCGCCACCGGGCAGGCATAAAGCGCTGCCCCTACCTGTTCTGTTTCTTCGAGAGGGTCAATGCCTGATGGGGGTAAAGAGGGTTGGATTATGGGTGGCGTGTATGATTTGCGGGAGCTGTGGAAGCGCGGACGATGAGTGTGGGTGTGAGGCGAACAAAGGCGGGCGTATCCTGTGGCAGGGTGTGATTCTGGAGATAGGTGATCAGCAGGGAGGTGGCTCGTTCTCCTAGCAGACGAGCTGGCTGTTGTAGCGTCGTCAGAGCAGGATGGGTCAGGGCAGAGTAGGGGATGTTATCATAGCCGATGATCGAGAGTTGTGCGGGAACGGCGATTCCCTCTTCCTGTGCGGCAACCAGGGCTCCCATTGCGACCAGATCGTTATACGCGAGCAGGGCAGTGGGGGGATTCGACAAGGCTGTATCCTGTAACAGTTGATGTGTGGCCTTCCATCCTCCCTCGATGGTGGGTGGGGAAGGCAAAATAGCATGCTCGGCGATCTCAATGCCCGCTTCTTCAGCCGCCGTGCGATAGGCAACAATACGGCGTTGATACACCTGTGAGTCCGCTATGCCGCCGATATGCGCAATCTGGCGATGTCCCAGATCCACCAGATGCTGCATGGCCGCTCGTACGCCCGCTTCCTGATCAATTTCTACCGTGCCCACACTGCTCGCGATCGGGAGACGGTTGATGAGTACGAGAGGGAGACCGGGCCGGATGAGCGAGAGGAGTTTTTGGGGAGAGAGGAGTGGAGAACACAGGATTAATCCGTCAACCTGTCCCTCACCGAGCAGCCTTAATGCCTGCGTCTCTCGTTTGCTGTCCTCCCGCGTATCATGCAGGAGTAGAGACATATCCTGGGCATGCATCGTCTCTTCGATGCCCCGGACAACCTCAGCCGAGAAGGGATTGGTAATATCGGCGATAAGCAGACCGAACGTGTGTGTGCGACGAGTAGCAAGATTGCGGCCCAGCGAATTCGGCTGGTAGTTCAATTGCGCGATCGCATCCAGGACGCGGCGGCGTGTGGTCTCCGTGACGATTTGTCGTTTGTTCAGGACGCGTGAGACCGTGGCCGGAGAAACGCCCGCCATGCGCGCAACATCATCAATCGTCGCAGCTTCCTCTTCCTGAGGCAGCGTTAGCTCGTCTGATTTATTCGCTTGCTCCGTCATAACACGTACCATCTTCCTCGTTTGATATAGATATGCAACCATGCGCTTCTGGCCTCTGGCGCTCAACCGTAAGGTTTCCTTGCCTATTGTATCGCATATTGCAAGAGAATCAAGAGAGGATAGACGTTTTGGTGAGCAAAATCAGCGCAAGCCGTTTGTAGCAGGCAGCGTCTCTTTTTGTCCCGGTATATCGCCAGTGATAGGCATTGACAAGCAGTGATTGGGATGGTACAGTTTGATTACTTTCATGAATATATTTCTGAAACCGCTTTCAAAGGCAACGTGACAAGACATTGCTGCGTGTCTGCCTCGCACGACGGCGTGTAACGGTCTATTATTTCTCGTTCCGAGAATGTTCTGCTGTCCATTGTATTTGTGTTACCGTGATTGGAATGGAGGCCCTTCTAGATGTCAGCACTTGATTGGATCGTCCTCGGACTCTATTTTCTCCTTATGGTCGGAATCGGTTTGTGGTCACATCGTCGGGTTCATGATGCAAGCGATTATTTTACAGCGGGTGGGCGTATGCCGTGGTGGTTGTCCGGAATATCGCATCATATGTCCGGTTATAGTTCTGCGGTTTTTGTTGGGTATGCAGCAATTGCATACACATATGGCTTCACACTCTACGTCTGGTGGGCCCTGCCCGTCACGATCGCGGTCCTGGTGGGAGCATTTATTATAGCGCCGCGCTGGTCGCGGCTGAGAATGAAGCTGCACATTATTTCGCCAATGCAATATCTCGCGACACGCTACAATGTGCCGACGCAACAAATTTTGGCCTGGAGTGGTGCGTTGCTCAAAGTGTTTGACGTTGGCGCGAAGTGGTCCGCGATGGCCATTATTCTCAACGTATTCACAAACTTGCCGTTGATTGTCGGGATTGTGTTAACGGGAGGAGTTTCGCTGATCTATGTGACCATTGGAGGTCTCTGGGCAGATGCTCTGACGGATTTCGCGCAGTTTATCGTCCAACTGATTGCGGGGATTACCCTGTTTGTGATTGTCCTGGCGAAACTGGGAGGCGTGAGCGCGTTAGGGAGCATATGGACGCGGTTGCCTGCGAGCAATCATGCGCTCTTCGGGGGACCGTACACCGTCTGGTTTGTGCTTGCCTATCTGCTGATCGACTTCTTGAGTTACAATGGCGGCACCTGGAATCTGGCGCAGCGCTATATTGCGTCCCCCAGTGGGAAACAGGCGCGCTGGGCCGCGTTACTGTCCGCCGCGCTCTATCTTGTCTGGCCGATTGTGCTCTTCTACCCCATGTGGGCGGCACCGCTGCTCTTTCCGCATATGGCCGATCCTTCGCAATCCTACGCCATCATGGCACACTCACTGTTGCCCAACGGATTAGTCGGATTTGTGCTCGCAGGCATGTTTGCGCATACAATGGCCATGACCTCGTCGGATGCCAACGCCATCTCGGCAGTGGTTACCGGGGACATTCTGCCAGCGATCTCAAAGAAGCTGAGCAATCTTTCCACACGTGGCACATTGCAGGCCGCGCGCATCACGACCCTGATCTTTACCGCAATCAGTATGGTTGTGGCCGTGAAAGCGGATTCGTTTGGGGGCGTGATTGGACTGATCGTGACATGGTTCGGCGCACTGGTTGGGCCTATCTCCATTCCCATGCTATTTGGACTTTTGCCGACCTTCAAGCGCTGCGGGCCCACTGCCGCGATTACCTCATGGGCAGGTGGTATTCTGGCATTTGCCCTGATCAAATATGGCATCACTAATGATGTGGCCGCGACCGTTGGTATTCCTGTACTTGTATCAGTGATTCTCTATATTGGGATTGGTCTGGCAACGAAGCAGGTCAAGCCTGAGGCGGAAGCGCTGATCGAGACCTTGAGCGCAGAGAACGAAAACGTCGCGATCGTTCAGGACGCAGAGGCACTGAGTCTCCCCTAGCGTGGATTGACGCAGGGCTGCATTGTTTATTGAGCATGGAGAGGCGATGTCCTCTCAGGTCATCTCTCTCCATCATATAGACATAAAGAACCGAGGTAACACATTGACTAGCTATGACCCCCAGACATTACGACACGTTTACCAGGAGCATCTTGAAACCGTGATACTGCCATTCTGGTTGGAGCGCGGTATTGATACGGAGCAGGGGGGATATTTTACCTGTTTTGATAACCTGGGCGTACAGCTTGTCAGTACCGATAAGTATATCTGGTCACAGGGAAGAGTGATCTGGCTGCTTGCGCGTCTGGCCGATCTCAGCCGCAGAGGGATTGTGCGGCAGGATGCAGAGCGATTGCTGGCGTTTGCCGGGCAGGGAGTAGAGTTTGTCAGTCGCCACGCGTTTCTGGAGAACGGCAACTGTGCATTTTTGCTGGATCGTTATGGGAACAAGAAAGAGCCGGTACCGGGCAAAGGTTTTGACACGAGCTTTTTCGCCGATTGCTTTGTGACGCTGGGTTTTGCCGAATATGCGCGGGTCACGCGGAATGAGCAGGTGCTTGAGCGAGCGTTAGTTTTGTGCAAGCGTATCGTGCAGAGAATTGCCGCCGGGGCAATACGCAGCGATCCCTATCCGGTGCCAGCTGGTTTTAGAGCGCACAGTGTGCCGATGATCATGTTAAATGTGACGCAGGAACTGGCAGGAGCGCTGGAAGTGTTTCAGCATCCCCAGGCCGCGGAACTGCGCCGCATGAGCGCGGCGTATATGCAAGAAATTATGCAGCGCTTCTATCAACCCGATGGTCTCATCGCCGAAATGCTGCCATTGCAAGAACCTGCGGCGGATTCCGTGCTGTCCAGACATGTCACGCCCGGGCATACCATTGAGAGTATGTGGTTTGTAATGCACGAAGCCGTAACGCAGGGGCAGCAGGAATGGGTGCAACGAGCGGCGCAGGCGGTGGCGAAAGCGTTCGCCGTTGGCTGGGATCAGGAATACGGCGGCTTGTTGCGCTATGTGGATCGCGAGGGAGGCAAGCCGAGGGGCGCGACGACGGGGGATGTGTATGAGCGTCTGGTACTTGACACGTGGGATACGAAATTGTGGTGGCCGCACTCCGAAGCGTTGTATAGTACGCTCCTCGCCTATCATCTGACCGGGGACGAGGCGTTTCTTGCTTTACACGAGCGTGCCCATGCTTATGTGTTCGCGACGTTCCCCAATCCGGATGCACAGATTGGCGAATGGATTCAAATTCGTGATAGGCAGGGGAAGCCCATAGAGAAAGTGGTCGCATTGCCCGTCAAAGATCCCTATCATATCGTGCGCAATCTGCTGTTAATCCTTGAATTATTGCAGCAACAGGCCTGATAGCGAGCTAGAGATGAAAGGAAATGGTACGCAGAGACAATGGAAACGCCAGTTCAGACGCTGATCGCAGATCAGTTACACGTCGCGATTTATCAGAACCGCCAATCGCTCGGGGCAGCAGCAGGGTATGCGGTTGGAGTGCGCATGCGTGAGCTGCTGGCACAACAGCTGCAGGTACGCATGATCTTTGCCGCCGCGCCCTCGCAAAATGAGTTCCTGCAAACGTTGAGCCAGACTGAGGGCATTGATTGGTCCCGCGTCGTCGTATTTCATATGGATGAGTATATTGGCTTATCGTCCGATGCCCCTCAGCGCTTTGGTCGCTTTCTCTCCGAGCGATTGTTCGATCTTGTGAAACCGGGACAGGTGCATCTGATTGAGAGCACCGGGGATCTCGAAACGGAATGTCGGCGCTATGCCGATCTCCTGCGCGCCGCCCCCATAGATATCGTTTGTCTGGGGATTGGTGAGAACGGGCATATTGCCTTTAATGATCCCCCGGTTGCCGATTTTGCTGATCCGCAGCTCGTGAAGTCCGTCGAATTGGAGCTGGCCGCGCGGCAACAGCAGGTCAATGATGGCTGTTTTAGCCGTCTGGATCTCGTCCCCACGCATGCGATCACCCTGACAATTCCGGCTTTGCTGGCTGGGAAGGCTCTGTTTTGCATGGTGCCGGGGGAAACCAAACGCAATGCTGTGCAACAGACGCTGCAAGGAGCTATCTCGACAGCGTGCCCGGCGAGCATTCTACGTCGGCAGGCGAATTGTACCCTCTATCTGGATGGCGATTCTTCCGCGTTGCTTTAAATGAAGCGGACGAAGGACGGTAAAGAGTCGTTCATATCAAACTCGGAGAGGCGTGGTTGGTCTGCAATGTCATGGAAAGAAGGAGAATCTCGCATCATTTTCGTATTGGTCTGCCAAACGTCATGGCTTCTTTTCACCGCGCTCACCCGGCTCAGTAGGGACGCTCTGGAGCCAGAGCGCAAGAGCGTCCCCGTCCCCCACCGGCCATCTCGCCCTCGTACGCGCTCGAGAAGCAGGTAGAGGGCGAGATGGCCGGTGGGGGTGGACGCCATTCGACATGGCGT
>Ga0310811_10003524_pt1 | contig 19698 bp, 17 predicted proteins | sample YCmetagenome_FD_207642 | JGI IMG/M metagenome (GOLD analysis project Ga0310811, IMG submission 207642) | Soil microbial communities from experimental microcosm in Duke University, North Carolina, United States - YC | ecosystem: Engineered > Artificial ecosystem > Soil microcosm > Unclassified ...
GGCATGGATGCCCAGGGCCGCATCCGGCAGTGCGCCCCTGACCTCACTGACGATGCGATAGGCTTCTTCCGGCATCACCCCGCCATTGGTGTCGCACAGCACCAGCCATTTGGCACCCGCCTCGTAGGCGGTGCGGACGGCTTCCAGCGCATAGGTCCGATCGTGCTTGTAGCCATCGAAAAAATGCTCGGCATCGAACAGCGGCTCGCGGCCGCGTGCGACGATCGCCTCCATGGAACGGGCAATATTGTCGAGATTTTCTTCCGGCGAGATTTCCAGTGCGACCTTGACCTGGAAAGCGCTGGATTTTCCCACCAGACAGACCGCGTCGCTGGCGGCCTCCAGCACCGGCGCCAGCGAAGGGTCGTTGGCGGCGCTGCGTCCCGCGCGCTTGGTCATGCCGAAAGCGGTGAAGCGGGCATGTTTGAGCGACGGGCGCTCGGCGAAGAAAGCAGTGTCGGTGGGATTGGCGCCCGGCCAGCCGCCCTCGATGTAATCCACGCCCAAGCCGTCCAGCGCCAGCGCGATCTGGCGCTTGTCTTCCACCGAAAAGTCCACGCCTTGCGTCTGCGCGCCATCGCGCAAGGTGGTGTCGAAGATGAAAAGCCGCTCTTTTTTGCCGGAGGTCATTTCTGAACCTCCCAAGTCGTGCCCTGCGGCCCGTCCTTCAGGACAATGCCCTTGGACAATAGCTCATCGCGGATGCGGTCGCTTTCGGTGAAGTTCTTGGCCTTGCGCGCCGCATTGCGGGCGGCGATGGCCTCGGCGATCGCGGCGGTGTCCATCTTGGGCTTGGCCGCGATCTTGAGCTGCACATTGGAGAAGCCCAGAAAGCCCAGGCCGCCGGCCAGGCCCATCTCGTCGGTCTGGTGCAGGCTGGCGATCGCGGCCGGCGTGTTCAGATCGTCCGACAGCGCCTCGAAGAAATCGGCGTCGGGCGCCGGGTCCACCAGCGGCTCCGTCGTGGCATACCACCGCTCCAAGGTCTTCCAGCTTTCCTTCAGGCCCGAGAGTTTGAAATCGATCGGCTGGCGGTAATGGGTGCGCAGCATGGTGAAGCGCAGCACCTCGCCCGGCCAGTCGGCCAGAAGATCGCGGATGGTGAAGAAGTTGCCGGCGCTCTTGGCCATCTTCTCGCCTTCCACCTGCAGGAAGCCATTGTGCATCCACACCTTGGCCAGCGGATGGCCCCGATGGGCACCTTCGCTCTGGGCGATTTCGTTTTCATGGTGCGGGAAAACCAGATCGATGCCGCCGCCATGGATGTCGAACGTCTCGCCCAGATATTTGCCGGCCATGGCGGAGCATTCGATATGCCAGCCGGGGCGGCCGCGGCCCCAGGGACTGTCCCAGCCAGGCAGCCCAGCGTCGGACGGCTTCCACAGCACAAAGTCCATGGCGCTTTTCTTGTAAGGCGCCACTTCCACGCGCGCACCGGCCAGCATCTCATCCAGCGAGCGGCGCGCCAGCTTGCCGTAATCGGCCTTGGAGGAGACATCGAACAGCACATGGCCTTGCGCTTCATAAGCATGGCCGGTCGCGATCAACTCTCCGATCATGGCGACCATCTCGCCCACATGTTCGGTGGCACGCGGGGTCACGGACGGCGGCAGGTTGCCCAGCGCTGCCACGTCTTCCTCATAGATGCGCGCCGTCTCGTCCGTCAGTTCGCGGATGGAGATGCCGCGCTCGGCCGCGCGCGCGTTGATCTTGTCATCCACGTCGGTGATGTTGCGGGCATAGGTGACATGGGCGTCGCCGTAGGTGTGGCGCAGCAGGCGGTACAGCACGTCGAAGACAATGACGGGACGGGCATTGCCGATATGGGCGAAGTCGTAAACCGTCGGCCCGCAGACATACATGCGCACATTCTTCGGATCGATAGGCGCGAAGGCGTCCTTGGTCTTGGTCAGGGTGTTGTAGAGGCGCAGGGACATGGAATGGGACATGGCTCGGGTTCGAATGGGGCGGAAAGGTCAGGCAAACGGAAACGAACGGCAACTTCAGCCGCTAATTCGAATTCCGGTCTGACACCACACGATCACGCCGTCTGTCCTTTGAGCCGCGCCAGGGTCCTGTCGCGCCCGATGAGGGGTAACAGCTTTTTGAGTTCGGGTCCATGCTCCAGCCCGGTTAATGCCAGGCGCAGCGGATGGAACAGGCCGCGGCCCTTGGCTCCCGTCTCGGCCGTAACCGCCTTGGTCCAGGCCCCCCAGGTCTCTTCAGTCCAGGGCTCGGGCGGCAGGAGGGCCGCCGCCTTGGCGGCCAGGCCGGCATCTTCGATCACGGGCGCGACGGGGCCATGGATCAGCCGCGCCATCTCGGCGACGTCGGAGACCTTGGCGATGTTAGGCTTGATGGCGTCCCAAAAAGCTTCCCCTGACACGCCATCGAGGGGCGGCACGCGGTTCTTCACCGCATTGTAAGGCAGGATATGGAGGAGCCTGGCATTCAGCGCCGCCAACTCTTCCGGCACGAAATGGGCCGGCGCCCGGCCAATCTTGGTGAAATCGAATTCGCCCGCCAAATCCTCCAGCGACAGGCGCGGCTCGACCGGATCGGAGGTGCCGATCTTGGCCAGGTAAGACGCCACCGCCAGCGGCTCCATGCCTTCCTCGCGAAGCTGCTGCAGCGAGAGCGAGCCCAGACGCTTGGACAAGGCTTCGCCGCCCGCACCGACCAGCAAGGGAAAGTGGGCAAAGGCCGGTACCTTTGCACCCAGCGCCTCGAAGATCTCGATCTGGGCGGCGGTGTTGGTGACATGGTCTTCGCCGCGGACAACATGGCTGATGGCGAAGTCCACATCATCTGCCACCGACGGCAGGGTATAGAGAAAGGCGCCATCCTCGCGCACCACCACCGGATCGGACATGGTCGCGGTATCGATCTCCACGGCCCCGCGCACCAGATCCGTCCAGGCGACCTTGCGGCGCGAGAGCAGGAAGCGCCAGTGGGGCTTGCGGCCTTCCGCTTCCCATTTCTTCTTGTTCGCCGGCTCCAGCGAAGCGCGATTGTAAATCGGCGGCAGCTTGCGCGCCGCCAGCAGCGAGCGCTGGCGCTCCAGCTCGGTTTCGGTTTCGTAACAAGGATAGATGCGGCCCGTGGCCTGCAGCTTGTAGAACGCGGTGGAATAAACAGTCAGACGATTGATCTGCCGGTCAGCCATGTCGTGCCGCAGCCCCAGCCAGTCCAGATCGCGATAGATCGCGTCCTCGAAAGCCTTGGTCGAACGGGCCTGATCGGTGTCGTCGATCCGCAGCAGGAATTTGCCGCCCAGCTTCTTGGCAAACAGCCAGTTCAAGAGAGCGGTGCGGGCATTGCCGACATGCAGAAGGCCGGTGGGTGACGGCGCGAAACGAACACTTATTTGATTCGAGGGGGCCGACATTTATCTCGCATCCCGGAAAGCATTGGTGATGGGGTAACGCCGATCGCGGCCGAAATTGCGGCTGCTGATCTTCACGCCCGGCGGCGCCTGGCGGCGCTTATATTCTGAAATATAAAGCAGATGCTCCACCTGCTTGACGGTTGCCGGCTCATAACCCTGCGCCACCGTTTCGTCGAAGCTGCATTCCCGCTCCACCAGGCATTCCAGAATGCCATCCAGAATGTCGTAAGGCGGCAGGGAATCCTGGTCGGTCTGGTCGGGCTTCAGCTCGGCGCTGGGGGGCTTGGTGATGATGCGTTCCGGGATCACACGGCCCTGCGGCCCCAGGGCGCCAGCCGGTGAGTTCTGGTTGCGCCAGTGCGACAGGCGGAACACCTCGGTCTTATAAATGTCCTTCAGAACGTTATAGCCGCCACACATATCGCCATAGAGGGTGGCGTAACCCACGCTCATCTCGCTCTTGTTGCCCGTGGTCAGCACCATCGGCCCGAACTTGTTGGAGATGGCCATCAGGATCACGCCGCGCAGGCGCGACTGGATATTCTCTTCCGTGGTGTCGGCATTGGTGCCGGCGAAAGGCGCGGCCAGGGTCTCGCCCATCGCCGCAACCGTGCGCTCGATCTCGATGGTCTCGTATTTCACGCCCAGCATCCGGGCGCAGGCATCGGCGTCTTCCAGGCTTTCGCGGGACGTATAGCGCGACGGCAGCATCACACAGCGCACCCGCTCCGGTCCCAGCGCGTCCACCGCCACCACCGCCGACAGCGCGGAATCGATGCCGCCCGAAAGCCCCAGCACCACGCCGGGAAAACGGTTCTTGTTCACATAGTCGCGCAGCGCCAGCATCATGGCGTGATAGACCTGGGACGAGCGGTCTTCGGCTATGAACCGGTCGCCCCGCGCGCAAAGCCATTTGCCGCCCGCATCGCGCTGCCATTCGGTGATGGCAACCTGTTCCACCCAGCCCGGCAGCGCCAGCGGGATCGTGCCATCCGCATTCAGCACAAAGCTGGCGCCATCATAGACCACCTCGTCCTGGCCGCCGAGCTGGTTGAGATAGATCAGCGGCAGGCCGGTCTCGTTGACGCGAGCGGCCGCCAGCTTCAGGCGCACATCTTCCTTGCCGGCCTCGAAGGGCGAGCCGTTGGGCACGCAGAGAATCTCCGCGCCCGTTTCTTCCAGCGCGGCACAAACGCCCTGTTTCCAGATGTCCTCGCAGACCGGCACGCCAAGCTGGACGCCGCGCACGGTTAGGGGCCGGGGCGCGGGCCCTGCCACAAAAACGCGCTTCTCGTCGAACACGCCGTAATTGGGCAAGTCCACCTTGAAGGTCTTGCCCATAATGACACCGCCGTCCAGCAGCAGCATGGCGTTATAGAGCTTGCCCTCTTCCAGCCAGGGCGCGCCGATCAGAATGGCCGGGCCGCCATCGGCGGTGTCGCGCGCCAATTCTTCCACCGCGGCGCGCGCGTCCTCCTGCAAGGCCGGCTTGAGCACCAGGTCTTCCGGCGAATAGCCGACAATGAAAAGCTCGGAAAAGAGAATGACGTCGGAACCTCGCGCCCTGGCGCGGGCTTCGCGGGCGCGTTTCAGGTTGCCCGCGATGTCGCCCATCACGGGATTGAGCTGGGCCAGGGCAATGCGAAAACAGTCAGTCATGACTGTTATTTAGCGCGACGGGAAGAGATTGCGCAAAGCCGCGCGAGCGGGACAGTTTTGCGAAAAAGCCTTAGCGGCCGGCCGCGGCCCGTGCCCGCTGCGGCATCGCCGCGCCGGTAGCCTCTTCCACCCACAGCGCCGTTGCCAGCGCCTGGGCCGCCTGTTCCGGCGTCACCAATGCGTCCGTGCCCGCTTGGGCCGCGGCGACAAAGCCGGCCACGGATTCGCCCAGGGGATCGCCCAGCTCCAGCGCCCCCAGTCTGTGCGGCGTGGTGTTGCGCACCGTGCGGGACAGGAAATCGATCTCGACAATGCCATCGGCGTAAATGGCGCGCAGGCCGCGCTTGCGCTCATTGGCGACGCGGCTGGTCTCCAGCTTGGCGATGGTACCGCCGGCAAAGCGCAGCAGGGCAAAGACCTCGTCGGCGTGGGGGCCATATTCGACCAGGCTTTCGGCACGCACTTCCGTCACCTCGCCCGGCACCAGCGCATGCACCAAGTCCAGGTCATGGATCATCAGGTCCAGCACCACCGAAACGTCATCGCCGCGGCCGGTCCAGGGCCCCTGGCGCCAGCAGCTGATTTCCAGCGGCGCCTGCGGCAGGCCAAGAAGGCCGGTGCGCGCGAAGACAAAGCGCTCCTGATGGCCGACGGAAAGTACCTTGCCGACCTGGCGCGACAGCGCGACCAGCCCGGACGCTTCTTCCATGGTCGTGGCGATGGGCTTTTCCACCAGCACATGGGCGCCAGCTTTGAGGAAATTGCACACGATCTCGGCGTGGGTGATAGCCGGCGAGCAGACGCTCACCAGATCAACCTTACCCAGCAGTTCACGCCAATCGGCGACCATCTGGCAACCATGATGCGCCTTGGCCTTGGCACGCATGTCGGGATTGGGATCGGCAACGGCAAACAGCTCGACCTCTTTGCCCGCCTGGGCAAGGGTCTTGTACTTGGTGGCATGATGATGGCCGAAAACGCCGGCGCCAATGACGGCAGCCTTCAGCGGTCCATTTTCCGGCACGCGACGACGAAGAAACAAAACGGGGGGTCCCCAGCGATATCTTGGGCCGCATTAAGCGTTCCGCAGGCGGATGCCCGCCAGCAAAGAAATATTGCGGCTTGTTACTTATATAAGTATTTGAAATTACTGTTGTTTTTCTGGCGCCGAGGCGAGCAGCGAAGCCAGCGCCGCGACAATCAGATAGGCCAGCATCAGGGGGGCGAGCCCGATCAGAAGGGCCCCGGTGACATCAGCAAAGGCGCTGCAATTGAGCCAAGGATAGGCTGAGCCCACGAACAGGAACTGGATACCCACCACCGCCGCGATGCCGAACAGGAAGGCGCGCAAGGTGGGTCCAAGCGGCTGAGGCCGGTCGCCGGCCTCCAGCCGGATCAAGCCGGCCTGAAGCCTGAGACGTGACGCCGCGCTGGCCAGATAGATGATCGCCAGCATCCAGGCGAAGGCGGCGGCAAAGGCGCGGCCCCCATCCATGGTGCAGGTTTCCAGCGCTCCGACCAGTGTCCTTTGTCCGGGAACCACGAAATAGATCGCGTTCTGCAGGGCGCTGGCGGGCGGGTGATCCATGGCCAGGGGCGCGATAAAGGCCTGGTTCAGGAAGCTCAGCACGGCGAAAAGCAGAAAGACGCCCTCATTGAAGCCTGGGATCAGGTGATGGACCCGGAAACGCCTGATCCAGGGTGTGCCGGAAACATGGGCCGCGGAAACGCCGAAGCCGCCCACGAACAACAGGCCCAAGATGCTGATGGGCAGGACGCTGGATTGCAGCGGCAATCCGCTGCGCAGCGCAAAGCGCAGCGCATGGGCCCCCGCGAACAGGCAGAAAACGATCCAGCCTTTTGCGAGCAGCCGCGCTATGCCCATACCGTCAGGCCGAGGCGGCCAGTGCCGAATGCTTGATGCGCTCGTCGCGGATGCCTTCGGCGATCAGGAAGGCAAGCTCCAATGCCTGGCTGGCATTGAGCCGCGGGTCGCAGGCGGTCTGGTAGCGGTCCTGCAGGTCGATTTCCTTCAGGCCCTGCGCGCCGCCCAGGCACTCCGTAACGTTCTGGCCGGTCATCTCGAAATGCACGCCGCCGGCATGGGTGCCTTCGGCGCGATGGATGGCAAAGAAGCTGCGCACTTCCTCCAGCACCCGCTCCACCGGCCGGGTCTTGTAGCCGGATTGCAGCTTGATGGTGTTGCCGTGCATGGGATCGGACGACCACACAACCTTCTTGCCCTCGCGCTTCACGGCGCGGAGCATGGGCGGCAGCTTGTCGGCGATCTTGTCGGCGCCGAAACGGGCGATCAGGGTCAGGCGGCCGGGGATGTTCTGCGGATTGAGAATATCAATCAGCTTCAGCAGCTCCTCGGGATCCAGCGAGGGCCCGCATTTCAGCCCGATCGGGTTCTTGATGCCGCGCATGAACTCGACATGGGCGCCGTCGGGCTGGCGGGTGCGATCGCCGATCCACAGCATGTGGGCGCTGGTGTCGTACCAATCGCCGCTGGTGGAATCCACGCGCGTCATCGCCTGCTCGTAGGGCAGCAGCAGCGCCTCATGGCTGGTATAGAAATCGGTGCCACGCAGCTGGGGCACCGAATCCGAGGTGATGCCGCAGGCCGCCATGAAATCGAGCGTTTCGGAAATACGCTGTGCGAGACCTTTGTATTTTTCGCTGGCCGGCGAGTCCGCTATGAAGCCCAACATCCAACGATGCACGTTGTGCAGGTCGGCGTAACCGCCCTGCGCGAAGGCGCGCAGCAGATTGAGCGTGGCCGCCGACTGGGCCGTGGCCTGCAGCAGGCGCTGCGGATCGGGAATGCGCGCCGCGGCCGTGAACTCGCCGCCATTGATGTTGTCGCCGCGATAGGACGGCAAGGTGACGTCGCCCTGCTTCTCGAAATCGTCGGAGCGGGGCTTGGCGAACTGGCCGGCGATGCGGCCCACCTTCACCACCGGCACGCCCGCGGCAAAAGTCAGCACCACAGCCATCTGCAGCAGCACGCGGAAGGTGTCGCGGATATTGTCGGGATGGAATTCGGCAAAGCTCTCGGCGCAGTCCCCGCCCTGCAGCAGGAAAGCCTTGCCTTCCGCCACCTGGCCAAGCCCGGCCATCAGGTTGCGCGCCTCGCCGGCGAAAACCAGCGGAGGGTGGGTCTTGAGCTGGCCCAGGACCCGGTCCAGCGCCGCCTTGTCCGGATAATCCGGCATCTGGCGCGCGGGTCTGTCCTGCCAGCTCTGCGGCGTCCAGGTTTGGGCCACCGGCTACTCCATCAAAAACAAGCCGGGGATATAGGCGATGGGGGCGGATTTTACCAGCCGCGGGTGACGTAGGAGCCAAAAGCCGAAATGCCGGAAAATCCCGACTTTCCGGGATATTAAGCCACCTTGATTATACTGGCCGCACATATCCGGCTTGCGCCAGATCAAGGACCTGGACTGCCGGTTGTATGGTACAGGAATTCTCATGCCCGACGGCACGGCCACAGCCCACCTTTACCGACCCAAGCTCCTGACGGTCGCGCATGAGGGCTACAGCCTGGATCATTTCCGCAAGGACGTGACGGCGGCCCTGACGGTGGCGATCGTCGCGCTGCCTCTGTCCATGGCCTTCGCCATCGCATCGGGGGTAACGCCCGAGCGGGGCCTTTACACCGCGATCGTCGGCGGCTTCCTGGTCTCCGCGCTGAGCGGCAGCCGCTATCAGATCGGCGGACCGGCCGGCGCCTTTATCCTGCTGGTCTCGGCGACGGGCGCACGGTTCGGCCTGCAAGGGCTGTTCCTGACCGTGCTGATGTCGGGCGTGCTGCTGACCCTGGTAGGCCTCTCCCGGCTAGGGTCTCTGATCCGCCACATCCCCCATGCGGTAACGGTGGGCTTCACAGCCGGCATCGCCATCGTGATCCTGTCCAGTCAGCTGCGCGACTTGGGCGGCATCCATCTTTCCGGCGCCGAGCCGGGACCGCTATGGCCCAAATTGATGGCGCTGGGCGCCGCCTGGCGCACAATCAATCCGGCCGCGCTTGTGATCGGGGCAGGCTCGGCGGCGCTGATCTTCCTGCAGCGGCGTTTCAGGCCGACATGGCCCGGCATGCTGACGGCGGTGATCCTGGCGTCGGTCCTTGCCGCGGTGCTGCATTTGCCGGTGGAGACCATCGGCCGGCGTTTCGGCGAACTGCCGCATGGACTGCCCAGTCCGGGCCTACCACCGATCTCACCCACACTGCTGCTGGCGCTGCTTCCTTCCGCCTTGTCTTTTACACTTCTTGGCGGGGTCGAAAGCCTTTTGTCGGCAAAGGTCGCCGACGGCATGACCGGCCGCAAGCACCGCTCGAACATGGAATTGGTGGCGCAGGGCATCGCCAATATCGGATCGGCGATTTTCGGGGGCATCGCGGTGACCGGCACCATCGCCCGCACCGCCACCAACGTGCGGGCCGGCGCCAAAAGCCCCCTGTCGGGCATGATGCACGCCTTGTTCCTGCTGCTCTTCCTGCTGGTGGCAGCGCCGCTGGCCGCTTACGTGCCGCTGTCGGCCCTGGCCGGCGTGCTGGTCGTGGTGTGCTGGTACATGGTGGAGAAAAAAGAGTTTGCCGGCCTTCTGCGGCGCTGGTCCAGCGCCCTGGTGCTGCTGGCGACCTTCGGCCTGACGATCTTCCGGGACTTGACCATCGGGATCATCGCGGGATGCGTGCTGGCGGCGCTTCTGGCCGCCTTTCACCGTAGCGTGGCCGAAGAGGGCGCCTGATCAGGCGGTGCCCGACTGACCGGGCGTCTTGCTATAGCTCTTGGTGCGCATGGTCACCAGCTCCTCCGCCGCGGTAGGATGGAGCGCGATGGTGCTGTCGAAATCTTTTTTGGTGGCGCCCATTTTCAGCGTCACCGCCACGATCTGGATCACCTCGGCGGCATGATCGCCGAAGATATGGCAGCCCAGCACCTTGTCGGTCTTGGCATCCACAATCAGCTTCATGTGCGTGCGCACCGGTCGCCCGCCAAGGGTGTGGAGCAACGGCTTGAAGGTGGACTTGTAGACGTCGATGGCATGGCCCTGGAGCAGCGCCTTGGTTTCGGTCAAGCCCACCCCCGCCAGCTCCGGCGTCGAAAACACGGCGCTGGGCACATGGATATGATCCGGCGCCGTCGGGTTGTTCTTGAAAGCGGTTTCGACAAAGCACATGGCTTCATGGATCGCGACCGGCGTGAGCTGCACCCGGTCGGTGACATCGCCGATGGCGTAAATGTGCGGTGCCGAGGTGCGGGAATAATCGTCCACCTTCACCTCGCCGCGCTTGCCCAGCTCGACGCCCGCTTTTTCCACATGCAACACCTTGGTGTTGGGCGCCCGGCCGATCGCCAGCATGATCTGATCGCAAGTGATGGAGACGCCCTTGTCGGTCTCCACCTTCAGGCCGGCATCCGTCTTTTCGATCCTGGTGAACTGGTTGTGCCCCAGCACCCGGATGCCGCGTTCCTGCATATTGGCGAACAGCGCATCGCGCATGTCGTCGTCAAAGCCGAACAGCGGCTTGTCGCGGCGGCAGACCAGGGTCACCTCGCTGCCAAGGCCCTGGAAGATGTGCGCGAACTCCACCGCGATATAGCCGCCACCGCCGATCACAACACAGCCCGGCAGTTGTTTCAGGTGAAAGGCTTCGTCGGAGGTTATGCAAAGCTCCGCGCCCGGCACGATGCGGTCGCTGCCCATCTCCCGCGTCGGGCGGTTGCCGGTGGCGATCAGGATCTTGTCCGCGGTGATGCGCTTGCCGGAATTGAGCAGCAGGAGCGTGTGCGGGTCTTCGAACACCGCCCGGTCCTGATAGATAGTGACGCCGGCCTTCTCGACATTGGTGGTGTAAAGACCTTCGAGCCTGGCGATCTCCTGGTCCTTGTTGGCGATCAGGGTCGGCCAGTCGAACTTGCACTCGCCAAAGGACCAGCCATACCCCGCCGAATCCAGGATGTTCTCGCGGAACTGGCTGGCATAGACCAACAGCTTCTTGGGAATGCAGCCGCGGATGACGCAGGTGCCGCCCATCCGCCATTCCTCGGCGATCGCCACTCTGAACCCGGCCAGCGCCGCCATGCGGCTGGCACGCACGCCGCCGGAACCGCCGCCAATCACAAAGAGGTCGTAATCAAACTTGCTCATGTACGATCGATGACTTCGATCTCGCCATCGGCCGCGATCAGCAATGTGGTGGCCATGCCGATGAAGAGGCCATGCTCGACCACACCCGGCACCGCGCTTATCGCGGCCGCCAGCTTCGGCGCGCTTTGGATGGCGCCGAAGGCGCAATCATAGATCACATTGCCGCTGTCGGTCTTGAAAGGGCCGCCGTCCTTCTGGCGCTGGGTCATCGCTACATTGGCATAACCGGCGGCCGCCAGCGCCGCCGACAGACGCGCCACGATGGATTTGTGGCCGAACTCCACCACCTCGACCGGCAGCGGATAGCGGCCCAGCCGTGGCACCAGCTTGGATTCATCGGCAATCACCACCATCTGGCGCGAGGCCGCCGCCACGATCTTTTCCCGCAGCAGCATGCCGCCACCGCCCTTGATCAGGTCGAGATTGCGGTCGGCTTCATCGGCGCCATCCACCGTCAGGTCCAGCGGCGCCAGATCGTCCAGCGCCGCCAGGGTGAAGCCCAGCTTGCGAGCCAGCGCCGCGGTCTTTTCGGAGGTGGGCGCGCAGAGCAGCTTTTCGCCGCCGCGGACGCGCGGCGCCAGCATTTCCACGAACATCTCTGCGGTCGAGCCGGAGCCCAGCCCCAGCTTCATGCCGTCTTTGACATAGTCGAGGGCCTTGGCGGCCACGGCGCGTTTGAGGGCATTCTGATCGGTCATGGGCCGAGACCATAAAGGTCAGCTATGACAAGGCCAAGATCAGGCCGCGAGGATTTTTGGGGCGTGAGCAGGAGCGAGGAGCAATGTGGCCAAGAAGGCCATGAGCGACCTCGCGACGAACTCACGACCCAAAAGGACCGCGGCCTTACTCGACCGTAACCGACTTGGCCAGATTGCGTGGCTGATCCACGTCGGTGCCCTTGGCGATGGCGGCGTAGTAGGCCAGCAACTGCACCGGAATCGCATAGATCAGCGGGGTGATGAAGCTGTTGGTGGTCGGCACTTCAATGCTGGCCCAGACCTTGCCTGCCTTCTCGATGCCGTCCTTGTCCGAGATCAGCAGCACCTTGCCGCCGCGCGCCATCACTTCCTGCATGTTGGAGATGGTCTTCTCGAAATGCGCGTCATGGGGCGCGATCACGATAATCGGCACCGCCTCGTCGATCAGGGCGATGGGACCATGCTTCATCTCGCCGGCGGCATAGCCCTCGGCATGGATATAGCTGATCTCCTTCAGCTTCAGCGCCCCTTCCAGCGCCAGGGGATAGCTGGCGCCGCGGCCCATATAAAGAACGTCGCGCGCCTTGGCGATTTCCTCGGCCACGGCCTTCACCGCCTTTTCCTGCTTCAGGAATTCGGCGATGTGGCGCGGCGCTTCCAGCAGGGCTTCGCACAGCCGGTGTTCCTCGCCCTTGCTGATGGTGCGGCGCGCCTCGCCGGCCGCGATGGCGAAGGAGGCCAGCGCGGCGAGCTGGCAGGTGAAGGCCTTGGTGGAGGCGACCCCGATCTCCGGCCCCGCATAGGTCGGCAGCACGATATCGGCTTCGCGCGCGATGCTGGATTCGGTGACATTCACCACCGCAATGGTGGTCTGACCCTTGGCCTTGGCGTCGCGCAAGGCCGCCAGGGTGTCGGCGGTCTCGCCCGACTGGGAGACGAACAGCGCCACGCCATTGTCGGGATAGACCGCATCGCGATAGCGCAGTTCGGACGCCACATCGGTTTCCACCGCCAGGCGCGCCAGCTTCTCGAACCAGTATTTGCCCACCATGCCGGCGTAATAGGCGGTGCCGCAGGCCGAAATGGTCAGGCGCGACGCCTTGATCATCGCATCGCGCAGGCCCTTGCCCTGGCGGCGCACATCCGGCCCCGCGGGATCGAGATAGTGCGCCAGCGTATGCCCCACCACTTCCGGCTGCTCATGGATTTCCTTGGCCATGAAGTGGCTGTGGCCGGCCTTGTCCACCAGGGCGGCCGAGGCAGAAGTGATCTGGACCTCGCGGTTGGCGCGGCGGCCTTCGGCATCGAAGATCGTCACCTGGGTGCCGTTCACCACCGCGACATCGCCATCCTGCAGATAAGCGACCTTGTTGGTGAAAGGCGCCAGCGCGAAGGCATCGGACCCCAGATAGGATTCCTGTTCGCCATAGCCCACGGCCAGGGGCGGGCCCTTGCGCGCGCCCACCAGGAGCCCTTCGTGATCGCGGAAGATCATGGCGATGGAATAGGCCCCGATCAGCCGGGCAATGGCCTGCTTGGCGGCTTCATCGGGCGGCAGGCCCTGGTCCATATAGTCGGTGACCAGATGGGCCGCGGTCTCGCTGTCGGTCTCGGACTGGAATTTGTGGCCCTTGGCCGTCAGCTCGGCTTTCAGCTCGCGGAAATTCTCGATAATGCCGTTATGCACGATCGCCACCCGCGCCGTGGCATGGGGATGGGCATTGGCCTCGGTGGGCGCGCCATGGGTGGCCCAGCGGGTATGGCCGATACCGGTATGACCGGTGAGCGGCGCTTTGCGCAGCGCCGCTTCCAGATTGGTCAGCTTGCCGGGGGCGCGGCGGCGCTCGATCTGACCGTCCACCAAAGTTGCGACGCCGGCGGAATCATAGCCGCGATATTCCAGGCGCTTGAGCGCTTCCACAATGACAGGCGCCACGTCGCGCGTGCCCGCGATGCCGACAATGCCGCACATACTCTAATCTCCTTGCCTCACCCTTCGACAAGCTCAGGGTGAGGATAAAACCAGGACCTCATGATGAGCTTGTCGAAGCATGAGGGTTATTTCTTTGCCTTTTTCCGCTCCCGGAAGGCTTTCGCCCAGCCCGGCTTTTCCTCCTGCACGCCGCGCGCGATCGCCAGCGCGTCGGGACAGACATCGTCGGTGATCACCGATCCCGCCGCGGTGATGGCGCCATGGCCGACCTTCACCGGCGCCACCAGCGCGGTGTTGGAGCCGATGAAGGCGCCCGCGCCGATCTCGGTATGCGCCTTGGTGAAGCCGTCATAATTGCAGGTGATGGTGCCCGCGCCGATATTGGCGCCCTCGCCGACGCTGGCATCGCCCAGATAGGTCAGGTGATTGGCCTTGGCGCCCGCACCGATCTTGCTGTTCTTCACTTCCACGAAATTGCCGATATGGGCGTTCTCGCCGATGTCGGCGCCGGGCCGAAGCCGTGCGAACGGGCCGATGATGGCGCCAGACGCCACGGTCGCGCCTTCCAGATGGGAATAGCTGCGCAGCCGCACGCCGTTGCGCACCGTCACGCCGCCGGCGAAGGTCACGAAGGGCTCGATCTCCACATCGTTTTCGATCTTGGTGTCATGGGCGAAGAAGACCGTCTCGGGCGCCGTCATGGTGACGCCATCGGCCAGAAACCGGGCGCGCATGCGGGTCTGGAATTTCCGTTCCGCCTCCGCCAGCTCGGCCCGGCTGTTGACGCCGGTGACCGAGAGCTCGTCGGTGATGGCCACCGCGCACTGCACGCCGTCCTGTTTAGCCAGGGCGGGCACGTCGGTCAGATAATATTCTTTCTGGGCATTGTCGTTCTTCAGCGCCGCGGCCCAGCCGAAAAACTTGCCGGCGTCGGCGGCATAGCAGCCGGCATTGCAGAAAGTGGTCGCACGTTCGTCAGGGCTCGCATCCTTGAACTCCACGATGCGGTCCAAATAGCCCTGCGGCGTCATCAGTACCCGGCCGTAAGAAGCCGGATCGGCAGCCTCGAAGGCCAGCAGCGCCAGCCCCGTGCGCTCCTGCGCCTTCAGGCATTCGGCAATGGTCTCGGCAGTGATCAGCGGCATATCACCATTGACCACAAGCAAGGTGCCATCGAAACCGGCCAGCGCTTCGCGTGCGCAGGCCGCGGCGTGGCCGGTCCCAAGCTGCTGGTCCTGAACGGTAGTATCGGCGCCGGCGGATTTGGCATAGGCGCGCACCGCATCGCCGGTGGCCGAGGTCACCACCACCAGCCGGTCCACGCCAGCGCCCTTCAGGGCGGCGATGACATGGCCCAGCAGCGGCAGCCCCGCCACCTTGTGCAGCACCTTGGGGACAGCGGATTTCATCCGCGTTCCCTGACCTGCGGCAAGAATGATAGCGGCTTTGGACATGATGCTTGCGGTAGAACCTGGGCGGAAAAAGAGGAAGTGACGATTTGCGACGGTATATTGCCCTGAACCTTCCGGCGATTCCTTAATTCATGACCATGCATCCCGCCCTGATTTTCGACTTGGACGGCACCCTGGCCGACACCGCGCCCGACCTGCTCGGCGCCACCAATGCCGTGCTGGCGGCCAAGGGCCGGCCGCTGCTGGATCTGGCCCACTTGCGCCACATGGTGGGGTTCGGCGCCCGCGCCCTGATCGCCCAGGCGATGGAGGCGTCCGGCGCCCCGGTAACGGAAGAGCAGATGCCGGCGCTGGTGGAGATTTTCCTCGATCATTACCGCGCCCATATCGCCGACGGCACCCGGCTGTTTCCCGGCGTGCCGCAGACCCTGGCGGCGCTGAAGGCGCGGGGCGCGCGGCTGGGCGTTCTGACCAATAAACCGCAGGAGCTGACCGACCCCTTGCTGCCGCTGCTGGGATTGGATGGTGTGTTCGCGGCCGTCTATGGCGCGGGCAGGAAGCCCTACACTAAGCCCGACCCACGCATCTTCCATGAGGTCGTGGCCGATTGCGGGGGAGCGCCCGGCGTGATGATCGGGGACTCCGTCACCGACCTCAACACCGCCCGGGCGGCGGGGGCGCCCTGCATCCTCTTTTCCTATGGCTTTACCCCGGTGCCGGCGGCGGAGCTGGGCGCGGACCTGGTTCTGGATGATTTCGCCGCGTTGCCAGCGGCGCTGGAGCAGCTCAAGCTGCTGTAGTTCTGGGATTTTCCGGCGGCAGCGGCGGTAGCGGCTTGACGGGTCGGAAGGGCCCGCTTATAGCCCTGCCCCTCCGCCGGCAGGCGGGCGCGTAGCTCAGCGGGAGAGCACTCCCTTCACACGGGAGGGGTCACAGGTTCAATCCCTGTCGCGCCCACCATTTCAAATGCGCCGAAGGGCGCATTTGAAATGGTGCCGCAGCGGCGCTAGCGACAGCGTAGCGCGCCGCACGGCCCATTCCTCTCAGATCACGCCACTGCGCCAGGCACCGGCCTCAAGCAAACCGACGTAATGCATCAACGCAGTACGCACCGTGACCGGCCTTAGCCGGCCGCCCTCTTGCGCGCATAGGCGCTCCGCGCGGCATCGATCTGCCTGGAATGTTTGACCACCCACTCGGCCAGACTTTGGACGGGCGTAAGAAAGTCGCGGCCGAGTTTGGTCAATTCATATTCGACCTGCGGCGGGACCGTTGGTGTGACAGTCCGGGTCACAAATCCGTTTTCTTCAAGATCGCGCAATGTCGACGACAGCATCTTTTGGCTGATTTCCCCCACGCCACGGCGCAGCGCGTTGAAGCGCAGCGGGCCGCCGCCAAGCGTGCGCACGACCAGAATCGTCCACTTGTCGCTGATCCGCGCCAACATGGGGCTGATATGCTCGCAGGTGGCGGTATCATGAAGGTTACCTGGTGTCTTTCGCGTGCCTTCTTGCCTGGCCACGGGAATCCTCCAACATGGTAACGAATAGTTACCTTATTACACGAGGATACCATGGCCGCAAAACCGAAAATCGCTCTCATCATCGGATCGACCCGTCCGACCCGCTTTGCGGACATCCCCGCCGCCTGGATGCTGAAACAAGCGACCGCACGCGGTGACATGGACGTGGACGTGGTGGACCTGCGGGACTTCGCGCTGCCCTTCTTTGACGAAAAATCCACGAACAAATGGACGCCGAGCGAAAATCCCGAGGCCATTCGCTGGCAGCAGACGATTGGAAAATATGACGGCTATATCTTTGTGGTCGCGGAATATAATCACTCGATCACGGCAGCCCTCAAGAACGCCCTCGACGAGGCCTATGTCGAATGGAACCGCAAACCTTTCACCGCCATCGGTTACGGCTCTGTCGGTGGTGCGCGCGCCATCGAACATCTGCGGCTGATCGGCATTGAGCTTGGAATGGTCTCAACGCACGCCACCGTTCATATCGGCGGCAGCGACTTCTTCGCGGTCTTTCCGGCCTTTGGGAACAAGCCCATGACAGAGATCGAAGCCAACCTGCTGCCCTCCGCCAAGACCGCACTCGACGAACTGGTATGGTGGGCGAAAGCAACGATGGCCGCCAAAGCGGTGGCATGAAAATTTGTGGTAAGGCGCGGCCGAACAGGTCGCGCCTTACCGATACGCCCGCTAGATCTGCCGCAGCAGCCAGCGCACCGAACGCTTCTGGATCTCCAGATATTGCGGATTCCACATCGCGTGCATGTTGTGGCCGACGGCCGTGAACACCACGCGGCCCTTGCCGAAGTCATGCGCCCAGGCGGAGACCGCCTTGGTGCCCATGTCCCGGAAGGTCAGGCCGTCGATGTTCTCGGACTCCAGAAGGATATGCGCGGGGTCCAGGTCGTAGCCAACATAATGCTGCTCGTCATTGACCATGAAGGGCTGGATGCCGTCGGTGATGGGATGGCGGTTCTTGGTGGGATGCACCTGGAAGGGGCGTAAGGGCGGGTGCGCCTTGGACACGCCGCCCATCACTTCCCGATACGACTTCACATAGAGCGAGATGTAGCTGCTGTTATGCATGGCATAGAGGCCACCGCCCGCACTCACGAACTCCTTGATGGCCATACCCTGCTCCTCGGTCATGCAGGGCTTCGGCACGGGATCGGGGAAGGACTTAGGATTCTCCAGATTCTCCGCGTAATAGGACGAGGCGTCCGGGCCCAGATAACCGCCCGGCCAGATCATGCCGTCGCGATAGGTGAGAAAGATCTGATAGTTCTTCAGCATCTCGGCGGAAATCTGGTCATAGGCGATAGTGTAATCGATCGGGATGTTCAGTTCCTTGAACACCGGGTCCAGGCCTGTGCGGATGTAATCGGGGTTGTGATAACGGTCGCCGACCAGCGCCAACACGCGCGGGCCGCGGCGCGGTTGCGATTTGGCGCCCTGGATGCCGGCCGCGCCGATCAACCCGGCGCCTGCCGCCAAACCGGCGCCCTGCACAAGGCCACGCCGCGAAAGAGTTTTGGAGTTTCCCATATCTGACGTCCCTGCTTTCTCGTTTTCCTTGGTCAGGCACGCAGTCTTTTGTGTTCTGAGGCCCGACGGCGGCCGATTCAGGCACCGCGTCCTGGCACAGTCAATCGGGCCGCAGGGTGCGTTTGACCGAATGAAACGCCACAAAAATCGGTCATACTGTCCCTGGGACGCTTGGGGGCGTGAGATGGCTCAATTCAATCCGCTTGCCTGGAAACGCAGCCGGCTGGTGACCGCCCTGGTGTTGATCGCCATCGCTGCCCTGGTCGGAGCCGCGGTTGGCTACAACCATGCCTGGAACATCATCAGCGCCGAGCATCTGGACCCCGCCGACCCCTATATTCCCACCATCTACGAAAAGTTTGCGGCGGCCTGGGCAGTAGGAACGGGGGCCGTGGCGGTGTTGGCAATTTATCTCTTTGAAATTCTACGGGATCGCCACCGCTAACTCGAAAAGAGATCTGGGCTCCGCGGCCTACCCCTCGCCAATCGTCCCAATGTGATTGGTCGCGAACATGCCCCCTGCAAATTGGCCTCTCTGTCGTGGTGGCACTGGCGGCAGACCGCCCTCCCTCAACTCAATCAAAGACGAATGAGTCCTCCCGAACACATCTACCCATTCCAATGTTGCCGCGAAGGTTATCGGAAAACTTCGCTCGAAAATCAGTTCCCATTTCATGCCTTCAACCATTTCACGGCTGAAGCCAAATCCAGCGTCCGCTTGCCCCGAAGCGCCGATAGAACCCACCAGAGCAACCATACCGCCGCGCTCTTTAACGTCGGCGGGCTGAAGCGCATCTAAAAAGCCTTTCAGCCGAACATTGATGGCCGGTGACTGACCGAAATTCCTAATCGACGCTTTTATGAAAAGCCCATTCTCTCGATCGTTCAGCCTCTGAATGACATAGGAGCCGCTTTCGCACGTTAGATAGGCCCGGACTTGCGCTTCACCGATCCTTCGGGTCTCCCCGATGGTGCGATTTGCGATCTCTCGCGCTTCCCGAAATTGTCGGATGGCATAAATCGCCACCGCAAAGGTTGCCAGCGACTCAATAGCAGCCCACCCCTTCCAGTCGAAAAAACCATCTACCAACATAAATCACCCAGTCGCGATAGGGGTCGGCTCACGCGTTCCGTAGCTTTCTGCCCCATATGTCATCACAGATTTCTTCGCAAATCAGAGAGGACATGTTCAAGCGCGCCCGCCCCGACATATGCCGTACCACGGTCAAAAGGCATTTTGAGACGCATTAATTTTGCCGGATGGATCAAGTTACGGTATTCGCGCGACGGCTCAATTTCGCTTTCCGTGGTATTGGAGATCAGCCCTAGATGGTGGGCCACCTTTGCATAAGTAAAAAGATTCCAAGACCTATCGAGCA
>Ga0310811_10003525_pt1 | contig 19698 bp, 22 predicted proteins | sample YCmetagenome_FD_207642 | JGI IMG/M metagenome (GOLD analysis project Ga0310811, IMG submission 207642) | Soil microbial communities from experimental microcosm in Duke University, North Carolina, United States - YC | ecosystem: Engineered > Artificial ecosystem > Soil microcosm > Unclassified ...
CGCCGTCCGGAACGCCGCACACGAACGTGCGACGTTCCGGACGGGCGGTTTCCGGCGATCCGGTCAGGGCAGGACGACCTCGGCGACCGCACGGTAGGTCTCCAGCGGGTCGGCCAGGTCATCGCCGAGCGCCTGCACCGGCACGTGGTCGGCACCGGCCTCGAGGTGCTCCTTCAGGCGGGCGCCGACGGATTCGGCCGTGCCCCAGGCGACCACGGCGTCGATCAGCCGGTCGCTGCCGCCGTTCGCGAAGTCCTCGTCGGTGAAGCCGAGCCGCCGGAAGTTGCTGAGGTAGTTGGTCAGCTTCAGGTACGGGTTTTCGACCTTCGCGCGGCCCAGCGCCCTGGCGCGCTCGGCGTTGGTGTCCAGCACGACCTTGTGCTCGGGCGCGAGCAGCCTGCCCGGGCCCAGCAGTTCGCGCGCCTGGCGGGTGTGTTCGGGCGTGGTCAGGTACGGGTGGGCGCCCGCGGTGCGCTCGCCGGCCAGCTTGATCACCCGCGGGCCGAGCGCGGCCAGTGCCCGGTCCTCGACTCCGACGCCGGCCTCGTCGAGCTGGCCGAGGTACTCGACGATCTTGTCGTAGGGCTTCTGGTACTCCTGTGTCGCCTCGGGGTGCCCGATGCCGATACCGAGCAGGAACCGGCCCGGGTACTTGGCGGCGATGCGGTGGTAGGACGCGCCGACGGTGGCGGCGTCGTCCTTCCAGATGTTCACGATGCCGGTCGCGACCACGATCCGTTCGGTGGCGCCGAGCAGTTCGTCGACGAATTCGAGTCCTCCGTCGGGGGAGCCGCCCGCCCAGATGGCGCCGTAACCGAGTTTCTCGACCCCGGCCGCGAGTTCGGGGGTGATGGTGGACCAGAACTGGAAGATGCCCAGTTTGCCGAGTGTATTGACCATGACGGTCTCAACCGAATGTGGCGTTGAATTCATTCCGCCCGCCGGCTACGCCGGGTGAGGGTGGGGCGACGGCTGGTTCGATTACGGTGGTGTCATGGTGAAAATCGGTAACAGTGACCTCGACGTGTACCCGCTGAACCTGGGCGGCAACGTGTTCGGCTGGACCGCGGACGAAGAGCAGTCCTTCGCCGTCCTCGACGCCTACGCCGCGGCCGGCGGCAACTTCATCGACACCGCGGATGTCTACATGGCCCGCGCGGCCGGCAATTCGGGCGGCGAATCCGAGACGATCATCGGAAAGTGGCTTGCCCGGCGCGGTCGCCGCGACGACATCGTGATCGCGACGAAGGTCGGCAGCTGGGACCGGCATCCGGGGCTGTCGGCCAAGAACATCCAGGCGGCGGCCGAGGATTCGCTGCGGCGCCTGCAAACCGACCACATCGACCTCTACTACGCGCACCGCGACTTCACCGACGCGCCGCTCGAGGAAACGCTGGGCGCGTTCGACGAACTGGTGCGCGCCGGAAAGGTCCGGTACATCGCGGCTTCGAACTATTCCGCCGAGCGGCTCGCCGAGGCTCTGTCCATTTCGGACCGTGAGGGATTCGCCCGGTATGTCGCGCTGCAGCCGCATTACAACCTGGTGGAGCGTGACTACGAGACCGAGCTGGCCCCGCTGGTGGAAAAGGAGGGTTTGTCGACCCTTCCCTATTTCGCCCTCGCCAAGGGATTCCTGACCGGGAAGTACCGCACCCGCGAGGCGAACGCGGGCAGCGTGCGCGCCGAGGGCGCCGTCGCCTACCTCGACGACCGTGGTGAGCGGGTGCTGGCGGCGCTGGACGAGATCGCCGCGGCGCACGGCAGTTCGCCCGCGGCCGTGTCGCTGGCCTGGCTCGCCGCCCGGCCGACGGTGGCGGCGCCGATCGCCAGTGCGCGGACCCTCGAACAGCTCACGGACCTGCTCGCCTCGGTCGAACTTCAGCTGACCGAGAGCGAGATCGCCGCGCTCGACACGGCTTCCGCCTGAGTATCGAGGAACGCGGAACGCCACCGCCCGGCCCCTGCCGGGTGGTGGCGGGGTTGGTGTCGGAGAGTCTCCATCGGCGGTGCGGTGGGGTACTTTTCGCGCATGGGCAAGCTCTCCGGAAAAGTCGCCGGAAAAGTGGTCGTCATCACCGGAGCGGCGCGGGGCATCGGCGCCGGACTGGCCGAACGACTGGCCGCGCGGGGCGCCCGGATCGCACTGGTGGGGCTGGAGGCCGAGGAGCAGCGCCAGGTCGCGAAGCGGGTCGGTGGCCGGTCCTGGGAGGCCGACGTGACCGACTGGGCCGCGCTGGAAAAGGCGGTCGGTGAGATCGTCGAGCACTTCGGCGGCATCGACATCGTGGTGGCCAACGCCGGGATCGCGACCGCCGGCTTCGTGCGGTCCATCGACCGGGAAGCCTTCGAGCGGGTCATCGAGGTCGACCTGCTCGGCGTCTGGCGGACGTTCCGGGTGACCCTGCCGCATGTGCTCGCCCGCCGTGGGTACCTGCTGGCGATCTCGTCACTGGCCGCGATCACCCACGTGCCGGGCATGGCCAACTACTGCGCGGCGAAGGCCGGTGTCGAGGCGTTCTGCAACTGCCTGCGGGGCGAGGTCGCGCATCTCGGGGTCAAGGTCGGCGTCGCGCATCCGACCTGGATCCGCACGGATCTGGTGGACGGCGCCGACGCCCATCCCGTCTTCGGCCGGATGCGGGCCGGGATTCCCGGCCCGCTCGGGCGCACCTACCCGCTCGAGGTCGCCCTCGACCGGCTCGAAGCCGGCATCGGGCGCCGGGCCAGGGTCATCCACGTGCCCTGGTGGGTCGGCGTGGTCAAGCTGATCCGGGCCCTGCTGCCGCCGATCGTCGAGATCGGCGCGCGGACCCGGATCCCGCGCGCCGACCGGGCGATCCTCGCCGACATCGAGGCGAGGGGTGCCCGCGAGTCGGCGATCACGGGACCCGGCGGGCGCGCGGCTACGGCACCCAGGAACCGACCACCGGCTTGAACTCGCGGACCGAGCGCTCCGCGATCGCCCCTTCGAGGTGATACGGGTCCGCGTCGATGATCTTCTGCAGCGCCTCGGCGTTCTCGGCCTGGTAGAGCGCGAGCCCACCCACGTCGTCGCCGATCGGCCCGGCCACCGCGACCGTGCCCTCGGCCGCGAGCTTGGCGAGGAACTCGCGGTGTGCGGGTCGGACCGCCGCGAACTTCTCCTGTACGTAGCGGATTTCCACCAGGAACCAGGCCATCAGTACCTCCGTCTCGAACTACCTCCGGCACGTTACCTATACGCTGGTCGAGTCGGAAGGACACAGGACGGGACGGAGCACATGCCGGACGGCAGCGCCGAACGCAGCGTCGAGCGAACGCTCGGGCACCTGCGCACGATCGACGGATTCGAGCAGGTGCCGGCGGCGCCACTGACGCTGGAGGATCTTTACCGGACGCACCGGATGCGCTTGGTGCGCCTGGCGATCCTGCTGGTCGACGAGCCCGCCACGGCCGAGGACGTGGTGCAGGAGGCCTTCACCGGACTGCACCGCAACTGGAGCCGCCTGCGTGACGCCCAGGCCGCGGTCGGCTACCTGCGCACCGCGGTGGTCAACGGGTCCAGAAGCGTGTTGCGGCGTCGCAAGACGGCCCGCGAGTACGTGCCGCCGCACGCGGTCAACGCGCGTTCCGCGGAAAGCCTGGCCATGCTCTCCAGTGAGCATCAGGCGGTGGTCAGCGCGCTGTCCAAGCTGCCACCGCGGCAGCGCGAGGTGCTCGTGCTGCGCTACTACGGCGGGCTGTCGGAGGCGGAGATCTCCGAGGCCGCGGGCATCTCCAAGGGCACCGTGAAGTCCACCGCGAGCCGTGCTCTCGAGTCCCTCCAGAAGGCAATGACGAGCTAGTTGGTTTAGACCAATATATGCTGGAGCCCGTGACGGATCTCGTGCTCGCCGGTGGCAAGCTGGCACTTCCCGAAGGCCTGGTCAGCGGTGGCTGGCTGACGGTGTCGGACGGGCTCATCTCCGGGGTGGGTACCGGTACACCCCCGCCCGGCGACCGGTTCGACCTGGCCGGCGCGCTCGTCGTGCCCGGTTTCGTGGACACCCACTGCCACGGCGGGGGCGGCGGCTCGTTTTCCAGCGGGGAGGTCAAGGAGGCCGTCGGCGCGATCGCCGCCCACCGCCGCCACGGCACCACGACGCTGGTCGCCAGCCTGGTGTCCGAGCCGATCCGGACGCTGGTGAACCAGGAAGCGGTGCTGCGGGAACTGGTCGAGGACGGCGAGCTCGCCGGCATCCACCTCGAAGGCCCGTTTCTCGCCGAGGCCCGCTGCGGTGCTCACGACCCGGCCGTGCTGCGTGAACCCGACGCGGCCACGATCGACGCACTGCTCCGCGCCGGCCGGGGCGCGGTCCGCATGGTCACCATCGCGCCGGAACTGACCGGCGGGGTGCGCGCGGTGCGCCGGCTGGTCGACGCCGGCGTGATCGCGGCGCTGGGGCACACCGACGGCACCGAGGAGCAGATCCGCCCGGCGATCGATGCCGGCGCCACGGTGGGCACCCATCTGTTCAACGGGATGCGCCCGTTGCACCACCGGGAGCCGGGCCCGATCGGGGCGCTGCTCGACGACGAGCGCGTCACCGTCGAGCTCATCTGCGACCTCGTGCATGTGCATCCCACGATGGTGCGGCTCGCCGCGCGGCTCGCCGGCCGCGGCCGGACCGTCCTGATCACCGACGCGATGTCGGCCACCGATGCCGCCGACGGCCGTTATCACCTGGGCCGGCTGGAGGTCGACGTCCGCGACGGCGTCGCGACGCTGGCCGAGACCGGGTCGCTCGCGGGCAGCACGTTGACCATGGATGTCGCGTTCCGCAACCTGGTCCAGGTCGTCGGGCTGAGCATCCCGGACGCGGTGCGCGCCACGTCCAGCCGCCCGGCCGAGCTGATCGGCGTCGACGATCGCACCGGCTCGCTGCGGCAGGGACTTGCCGCCGATCTGGTCGTGCTCGACGACGACCTGCGGCCGGTGCGGGTGCTCCGGCGCGGCGAGCGGGTCGTGTGATCCCGCGGCACGGCACGAGCCGCGGGGTGAGAGGTTCGTTCGCACTCGGTGAGATGGCTCGTTCGCACTCGGCGACAGGTCTCGTTCGCACTCGGTGACGCCGCGGATGACCGCGGTTAACCGGGACCGGGCACGGCCGTGACTATCCTGTTCGTCGTGACCGAGGCCGAGGACCCCGAGCGGTTGCTGGCTGACGCCCTGCGCGCCCAGGCGAGAAGCACCCCCGCCGCCGGCCCCGGGCCGGAGCCGCTGGTGCCGCGCTACGGCCTGCTGTCGGGCGCCGATCCCGGTTCGCTGGAACGCGAACACGCGGCGCTCGAACCGCCGATCGTCAGCGGCCCCGTCGCACGCCCGGAACCTCCGGCGCGCAGGCAGCTGGCCGCCTACTGGGTCCTGGCGCTCGCGGTGCTGCTCGGCCTGCTGACCGGCGTGGTCATCGATCTTTTTACCGTCTTCTAAGGATTCCGCGCCGGCGCGGGGCGTGCCCGCCGGTCCTGTGACCTTGCGTTTTGGCCGAGGCCACGGAAGGCACACACGGTGAACCTGTACCGTTTTGTGCTGTGATCCTCGCCGAGACCACGACCACACTGGCCCTGATGCCCAACTGGTTCAACCCGGAATACCTGCTGACCCAGTTCGGCGCGTACGTGATCATCGGGTTGTGCCTGGTCATCTTCATCGAAAGCAGCGTCTTTCCGGTGCTGCCCGGCGACTCGCTGCTGTTCACGGCGGGTCTGTTCGTCGCGCAGGGGTCGATCCACGCACCGTTGTGGCTCGTCTGTCTCGTGGTGAGCGTGGCCGCGCTGCTCGGTAACGTGGTCGGGTACTTCCTGGGATACAAGGTGGGGCCGGCGTTGTTCAAGCGGCCCGATTCGCGCTTCTTCAAACAGGAATACGTCGAAAAGACGCACGCGTTCCTCGACCACCACGGGCCGAAGGCGGTCATCCTCGCCCGGTTCGTGCCGTTCGTGCGGACCTTCATCACCTGGATCGCCGGTGTCGGCCGGATGGATCCGAAGAAGTACTTCACCTACACCGTGATCGGCGGCATCGCCTGGGCCGCCGGCATCACCGCGCTCGGCCACGTGCTGGGCAACATCTCGTTCATCAAGAACAACATCGAGGCGATCTTCATCGTGATCGTGCTGGTCTCGGTGCTGCCGATCGTCGTCGAGTGGGCCCGCAACCGGCGCAGCCGGACGCAGACCGCCGGTGCCGGTGCCAGTGCCGATGCCGGTGCCCGTGCCGACACTGATGCCACCCAGCAGATCCCGCGCATCGACCGCTGAGCGGTCCGGCGGAGAGGCCGCCTTGCGACAGTGTGTTCCTGGCGCAAGGCGGCCTTCGCCGTCTTACTCCATCGCGAACATCGAACCCGGGTTGAACAGGTTCTCCGGGTCGAGCGCCGCCTTGATCTGCCGGTGGACCCGCATCGCCACCGGGCCGATCTCCCGGGCCAGCCAGTCCCGCTTGATCTTGCCGACGCCGTGCTCGCCGGTCACCGTGCCGCCCAGCGACAGCCCGACCTCGAGGATGTCGTCGAATGCCTTGCGGGCCCGCGCGAGCTCCTCCGCGGAGTCGGGCGCGTAGACGATCGTCGGGTGCATGTTGCCGTCACCGGCGTGCCCCACCACCGCGATCCGCAGGCCGACCTCTTCGCTGATGCGCTGGCAGCCCGCGATCAGCTCGGCGATCCGGGTGCGCGGCACGCAGACATCGTCGGTGAGCCACACGCCGTATCGCTCCAGGGCGGTGAGCACCACGCGCCGGGCCTGCAGCAGCATCTTGCCTTCGGCCAGGTCGTCGGTCGCGTACGCCATCGAGGCACCGCAGTCGACGCAGATCTGTTCCAGCGCGGCCAGTTCCCGCCGCGCCGCGTCGCCGCCGGCGTCCGACTGGCACAGCAGGAGAGCCTGGCAGTCCGAGCCGGCGCCGAGGTCGGTGTTGAGGTAGGCCTCCGCCGCCTTGATCGAACTGGCGTCCATGATCTCCATCAGGGACGGCACCAGGCCTTCCCGCACCACCCGCGACACCGCCTCGCCGGCCGCTTCCGTCGTGTCGAAGCCGGCCACCAGCGTGCCGGGCGCCTGCGGTAGCGGCCGCAGTGCGACGGTCGCCTCGGTGATCACGCCGAGGGTGCCTTCGCTGCCGATGAACAGCTTCGCCAGGTCGTAGCCGGCCACGCCCTTAACGGTCCGGCGCCCGGTCCGCAGCAGCGAGCCGTCGGCGAGCACCACTTCCAGTCCCAGCACGGAGTCGGTGGTGACCCCGTACTTCACGCAGCACAGGCCGCCGGCGTTGGTCGACAGGTTGCCGCCGATCGTGCACCAGTCGTAGCTGGAGGGGTCCGGTGGGTAGAACAGGCCGCGCTTCTCGACCGCGGTGCGGAAGTCGAGGTTGACGACGCCGGGCTGGACCACCGCGATCCGGTTCGCCTCGTCGATCTCCAGCACCCGGTCGAACTTGGTCATCACCAGCATCACGCAGCCGTCGATCGCGTTGGCCGCGCCGGAGAGTCCGCTGCCGGCCCCGCGGGGCACGATCGGCACCTTCGCCTCGGCGCACGCCCGGACGGTCGCCCGCACCCCTTCGACGTCGGCGGGCAGCACCACCGCCAGTGGCGTTCCCGAGGGAGCCAGCGGCATCTGGTCGCGGGAGTAGCTGCTCGTGACGTCTGGGTCGGTCAGGACGGCGTCGTTGCCGAGCGCATCGCGGAGTCTGGTCAGCAGTGCTTCAGTGCCCATGGGGCCATCCTGGACCAAAAGATCCGCACTGCGGAAGAGTCTTTCCGTTTTGACGTATTAGCGGGCCATTCCGATCACCCGGTTCACCCGGATGCGCAGCACGAGCCGCTCGTCGGTGACCATCGCCGCGCGGTAGTCGTCCCAGTCGGGGTGCTCGCCCCGGATGCTGCGGTACAGCTCGATCAGTTCCTCGACGGTCGCGTCGTGCGGGTCCTTCGCGACGGGCGACAACTCGGCGACGCCCTCGGCCACGGCGTAGGACCAGCCGTCCGCGCTGCTGACGTGGAAGCTGGCGCGCGGGTCCCGTCGGAGGTTGCGGGTCTTGGCTCGCCCGTCCGTGATCGAGACCAGGATCGTGCCGTTCGCCCGGTCGTAGTGGTGGTTGACGTTGGACAGCTGTGGTCTCCCGTCGCGCCTGATCGTGGCGAGTACGCCAAACGGCCGATTCCGGATGAGTTCGTGCAGCGCAGCGTCATCACTCATGGCTCAAGATTGTCGTACCCGGGGAATACCGTTGGCTACAGCAGCTTGGGGGACGCCCGCGAACCCGGAAGTCACCAAACCGCGGAAAACCAGTTGCGTTTGGCAACTAAAGTGTTCTGTGACACAGAGAGTGATAATTCGCTGGCGCCGCCAGCCGATCGGGTGCATCCTTGCCCTAGGCAACTAGTTGCACTGCCCAATTAAGACATCTGTACTGGAAGGTGAGCGGGATGGCGTCTCCTCTTCGCGAGGACGCGTTCACCAAGGCCGAGTTGGACATCGCCGACGAACTGGGCGTCGAGCTCGTCCGCTTCATGCGGATGATCACCAAGGCGAAGTCGCTCGTGGCCAAGCATGGTCCGGACGGGATCGAGCGGGCCGCGTACTCGATCCTGTTCCACCTCATCAACGACGGACCGCAGCGGACGAGCAAGCTCGCCGAGTCGCTGCACGCGGAGATCTCCACGATCAGCCGGCAGAGCAGCGCACTGGTGCAGCACGGCCTGGTGGAACGTCAGGCCGATCCCGAGGACGGCCGGGCCTGCCTGCTCGCGCCCACCGCCGAAGGGCTGCGCGTGTTCGAGGAGAACCGCAAGCAGCGGAACAAATGGCTGGCCGAGGTGCTGGCCGACTGGCCGGAAGCGGACCGGCGGATCTTGACCGAACTGCTCGGCCGGCTCAACACCGGCATCGAGACGCACACTCCACAACTGGCCGATCACAACAAGGGGCTTGAGGAATGACGAGTTCCACCCGACAACCGGCGGCGTCAACGGGGGGAGCCCTCGCCGAAGACGGGACGAGACTGTCCCACCGGCAGATCATGACCATTCTCAGCGGCCTGCTGCTGGGCATGTTCCTGGCGGCGCTGGACCAGAACATCGTCAGCGTGGCGATCGTGCGGATCGCCAACAGCTTGCACGGCTTCGACCAGCAGGCCTGGGCGACCACCGCGTACCTGATCACGGCGACGATCGCGACGCCGCTTTACGGCAAGCTGTCCGACATCTACGGGCGGAAGCCCTTCTACCTGACCGCCATCACGCTGTTCGTGATCGGCTCCGCCGCGTGCACCACGGTCACCTCGATGTACGAACTGGCGGCCTTCCGTGCCTTCCAGGGGCTCGGCGCCGGCGGCCTGATGTCGCTGGCCTTCACCATCATCGGCGACATCGTCCCGCCGCGGCAACGGGTGAAGTACCAGGGCTACTTCATGATGGTCTTCGGCATCGCGACCGTGCTCGGCCCGGTGCTCGGCGGTTTCTTCTCCGGTTTCGACACACTGGGCGGCATCAGCGGCTGGCGTTGGGTCTTCCTGATCAACGTGCCGATCGGGATCGTCGCGCTGTTCGTCGTGGGCAAGGTCCTGAACGTGCCACACCAACGGCGCGATCACCGCATCGACTGGTTCGGCGCGATCGCGCTGGCGGTCTGTGTGGTGCCGCTGCTGCTCGTCGCGGAGCAGGGCCAGGCCTGGGGCTGGGGCTCGACCGACTCGGTGATCTGCTACGCGGTCGCGGCCTTCGGGCTCATCCTGTTCATCTTCGTCGAGTACGTGCTCAAGGACGAGGCGCTGATCCCGCTGCGGCTGTTCAGCAGCTCCACCTTCAGCGTGTCGATCATCGGCGGCACGATCGTCGGTGTCGCGATGTTCGGCGGCATCACCATGGTTCCGCAGTATTTCCAGGTGGTGCGCGGATATTCGCCGACCGCGGCCGGCCTGCTGATGCTGCCGCTGGTGCTGGGCATCATGGTGGGGTCGCAGACCTCCGGCATGGTGACGGCGAAGACCGGCCGGTACAAGGTCCTTCCGGTGATCGGCACGTTCGTCGTCGCGGTCGGCGCCGTGCTCTACGCACAGGTCCACTTCGACAGCCCGCTGTGGCAGCCGATGGTCTATGCGCTGATCATCGGCCTCGGTCTCGGTGGCTGCATGCAGACACTGGTGATCGCGGCGCAGAACGCGGGCCCGCGCAGCGACATGGGCGTGTCCACGGCGGCGGCGACGTTCTTCCGGCAGATCGGCGGCACGCTCGGGGTGGCGGTGTTCCTGACCATCCTGTTCAACCTGCTGCCGAGCAAGATCGCCGATGCCTTCGGCGGGCACCTGCCGGCCGGCTTCAACGCCGCTCAGCTCAACGAGCTGCAGACCAACACCACGGTCATCACCAACCTGCCGGAAACGCTCAAGGTGCCGATCCTGACCGGGTTCACCAACGCGATGCACGGCGTGTTCTATGTCGCGGCCGGGGCGGCGTTGCTGGCCACCGTGGTGTTGCTGTTCATGAAGGAGATCCCGCTCCAGGGCGGCCCCGTCCCCCCGCCGGTCGAGGGCGCCGAGGCGATGCTGGAGGCCGAAACGGCCGAAGCGGACGGTTGGGTCGACGCCAACGAAGCGCTGCCCGAGCCGGAGCCCGCACTGGTGGGGGCCGGTGCGGGCCGGCATGCCCGGGCGGCAGAGAATGGGCACAGTGAGTATCAGATCGCCGCACAAGCGGTACCGATGAGCAGTTCCGCAACCGAACTCGGGAGCACGATGCACACCGACGGCCAGTCCATCACCGGGCACATCCGGAGGCAGGACGGCAGTTCGGTGAGCGGTGCCGCCCTCACGCTGATCGACCAGCGCGGTCGCCAGGCGGCGCGGGCCACCGGCGGTTCGGACGGCGACTACACCATCGGGGCACCCGGGCGGGGTACCTACGTGCTGATCGTGTCGGCCGGCGGGCACCAGCCGCAGGCCGCCAGTGTGGTGGTCGGCGCCGGCCCGGCCCGGCTCGACCTCACGCTGATCGGTTCCGGCGGGCTGACCGGGGTCGTGCGGATCGCCGGCCGCGGCACGGCGGTCGCGGCGGCGACGGTCACCCTGACCGATTCGCGCGGCGAGGTCACCGGCGCGTCCGTGACCCGGACCGACGGTGGCTACTCCTTCACCAACGTGGGAGCGGGCACGTACACGCTGGTGGCCAGCGCCGAGCGGATGCGCCCGGTCGCGGTCATGCTGACGGTGCCGGACAGCGGCATGCTCAGCCAGGATCTCGAGCTGGCCCCTTCGGCCATGCTGTCCGGGATCGCCCGCACCGAGGGCAACCGGGTCGTCCCGGACGCGCGGATCACGGTGCTGGACGCCGAGGGCAACGTGGCCGCGGTGGCCAGGACCGACGCGAACGGCCAGTACCTGGTGAGCGACCTGCCCGAAGGTGACTACACGGTCGTGGCCAGCGGGTACCCGCCGGCCACCAGTCAGGTCTCGCTGCTTGGCGAGGCCTCGCACGACGTGCGCCTGGGATACGACCAGGTGCTCGAAGAGTTGGCGGACAATTCATGAGTGGTTTGAACGCGCGGATCCGGACCGTCGAGGGCTGGGCGGTGGAGAACGCGGTGCTGACCGTGACGGACATGAGTGGCCAGCAGGTCGCGCGTGCCGTCGCGGACGCGACGGGAACGGCGGTCACGGAGCCGCTGTCCCCTGGCATCTACACCGCGGTGCTCACCGCGGCCGGGTACACGCCGGTGGCCAGAACGGCGCACATCGGCTCGGACGGCGGCGGCTCGCTCGGCGAGATCCCGCTGACGCCGATGGCCGGCGCGGTCGAGCTTCCGCCGCCGGGGCCGTGGACGATCGACCCGGCGCATTCGACCGTGGTCGCCACGGCCCGCCACCTGGGCATCGCGAGCGTCAAGGCCCGGTTCAGCGAGGTCGGCGGGCGAATCGTGGTGGCGCGGCCGATCGACAAGTCCTCGGTGTTCGCGGAGATCAAGGCCGCCAGCATCGACACGGGCGTCACGATGCGGGACGATCACCTCCGCTCGCCGGACTTCTTCGACGTCGAGACCTACCCGACGATCACGTTCGAGAGCACCGGTCTGGAGCAGCTCGGTGCGGACACCTGGACGTTGAGCGGGAACCTGAGTCTGCACGGCCAGCTCCGCCCGGTGAAGCTCGACCTCACCTACGGCGGCTACGGGCCCGACCCGTGGGGCGGGGTGCGGGCGGCTTTCCACGCCGAGACCCAGTTGCACCGCAACGACTTCGCGATCAACTACAACGCGATGGTCCGCGCCGGGGTCGCCGCGATCGGCTCGACCGTCAAGATCGAACTCGACCTCCAGGCCGTGCAGGGCGAGTCGCTGCCCGAGATGTAACCGTGTTCTCGGTGGCCCGGGCCCAACGCTGTCGACCCGGGCCACCGACGCGCCGGCCACACCGGACGGCGCGTCCAGGCGCGGCGCATTCCCGATCGAGCGGCCGTCGTGGGCCGGGCGCCGATCAGCGAATGTGGCGAGTTGGCTTCGCTACCCGATGCTTCGCTGGTAAGCATGCTGGGGACACCCCGGCGAGGCTGGCTCGGGGAAGTTCTACCGTGTCATTGATCCACGACCGGAAGGCGGCGTATGAGGACCCTGACCACGCTGCTGGCCACCTTCGACGAGCAGAAGGCCGCTCGCTTCCGCGGCCTCGTGCTCGGCCAGTTGCTCCGTACGGCCCGTGAACGTGAGCCTGGCTTGCTGCACCTCTTCCTGCTGCCGCCCAGACCGGGCAAGAACCGGTTCGCGGTCTACGAGACCGCCCAGCCGCTCAACCTCGAAGTGCCGGTGCCGGAAGCGATCCGGCAGGTGCTGGCCACGCTGCGGGAGTCCGACGGGGACCCGCGGACGGTGCCGGGTGTCGATCAGCGGTGGCGCCAGGTCGACGGCGACCGCCAGGGGTTCTACCTCGGCACGGGGGCCCGGTTCGCCAGCGCGACCCCCGAACTGACCGGCACGACGATCGGGCGGCTGGTGGACCGTACCGCGTTCTACCTGACCCCCGACGCCGACCACCAGCCGGTCAGCGTGCACGCGTCCGAGCCGATGATCCTCAATGACGAGCCGGTTCCGGCGATCGACGATATCCCCGCCAGCAAGGAACCTCCGTTCGTCCTGATCGACACCGTGGTCGGTTTCCTGCGGTAGTGCCGCGCTCCCGGCCGGCCGGGTCGGCGCCGGTCAGGAGTGGACCGCCGGAAGCCGGCCGGGTCTTTTGGGGGTGTTTCCGTGCTTTCTCCGTGTGCTTTCGGTGGCCCGGCCGGGCCCCGTCGAGCGGCAGTGGAGCCGTTCCGGCCGCAGCACTCTTCGTGCACCCCCGGTAACGGATGCGGCAAATCGACCAATCGGATGACTATGACGGGCCTCTGGCACGTAGGCTTCGGGCCGTGAGTGTCGTATTGGCCGAGCCCGGAGCCCATGGCATGGGCTGGCTCAACACGGCAGGCCCGGTGCTGGTGTGGGTGATCGTCCTCAGCTTCGTGTTCCTGGAATGCGCGACGATCATCGGTCTGTTCCTGCCCGGTGACTCCTTGCTCTTCGCCGCCGGAGTGGTACTCGCCTCGCGGGGCGAACACCTCGACGCGTGGTTCCTGTCGGTCGCGGCGCTGGTGGTGGCGGTGATCGGCAACCAGGTCGGCTACTACATCGGCAGGCACACCGGAACCCGGTTCCTCGCCCGGCGTGGCGGCAAGGTCCTCACCCGCGAACAACTCGACCGGGCGCGCGCCTTCCTGGACCGCAAGGGGTTCTTCGCGGTGGTCGCCGCCCGCTGGATCCCGTGGGTGCGCACGCTCGCCCCGCTCATCGCGGGCGCCGCACGGATGGATCCGCGGCGCTTCATGCTCGCGACCACGCTCGGCGGGCTGCTGTGGGTGCCGTCGCTGGTCCTGCTCGGCTATTACGGCGCCGGCCTGCTGGACGTGGTGCCGTGGATCAAGACCGTCGCGGTCTGGCTGTCGGTCGCGTTCTTCGTTTCGGGCACCGGGTTCGGGTTCGTCCGATACCGCCAGGAGATCCGCCGCCCGGTCGACGACAGTGCCGACGTGGACGCCGACCCCGAGCTGAACGCGGCTTAGCGGCGGCGGCTTCAGGACTCGACGTCGGCCCAGACCTCCAGCTGGATCCCGTCGGGATCGCAGAACACCACGACGGCGGCGCCCGGCATGGTGCGCGAGGCGATCGCCGGGTGGTAGGTCACGCCGTATTCCGCCAGCCGCTGCTCCCAGATCTTCAGTGCCGCGTACGAGTCGACCTTGAAGGCGACGTGGTCCAGGCCCGGTCTTCGCTCGTCGCGGATCCCGCGTTCGGTGTCGGGATATTGCACCAGTACCACGGTGAAGGCGTCGTCGGGGTCTCTGAGCAGTACCTTCCGGATCCCGCTCGCGGCGTCCTCGCGCCGGGAGACCTCCTTGAGTTCGAGCACCCGCTCGTACCACGGGACGCTGCGGTCCACGTCGGTCACGGTCAGTGCCAGGTGATACAAACTCGTCAGCTGCGCCATCGAGCCGGCCGGTCCTTTCCTGTAGCCCCTGAAATCAGGCTACCGAGCCGCCGTGCCGGCAAACGTTTACCGGCGAAGCCGCGCGCAACGCTTCGGTCTCACCCCGGTCTCAGCGGCCGCCGCTGACCTGCAGGACGGTGCCGACCGCGAAGGACGCGGCCGGCGAGAGCAGCCACACCACGGCCTCCGCGATCTCTTCCGGGTAACCCGCGCGGCCGAGCGGGACGTCCGGGCCGATGCGCCGTGCCCGGTCGGGCATCCCGGCCGCGGCGTGGAAGCCGGTGTCCACGAGACCCGGTGACACCGCGTTCACCCGGATTCCCTCGCGCGCGACCTCTTGCGCCAGCCCGTAGGTCAGCGTCTCCACCGCGGCCTTGCTCGCGGCGTAGTGCACCCACTCGCCGGGCGATCCGCGCTGCGCCGCGGTCGAGGACACGTTGACGATGGCGCCGCCCGATCCGCCGTACCGGGTGGACATCCGGCGCACCGCTTCCCGACAGGAGAGGAAAACCCCGGTCACGTTCACGTCCAGCACCCGGCGGACCGTCTCGACGTCCTGGTCGTCCAGGCGTCCCGGGGTGCCGCCGCTGATCCCGGCGTTGTTGACCACCGCGGTCAGCGGGCCGAGTTCCGCGGCCGCGGCGAACAGTTCGCCGACGTCGCTTTCGGAGGACACGTCGCCGCGCACGGTGACCGCTTGCCTGCCGTGGCGGCGGACCCGGTCGGCGACCTCGTCCGCGGCGGTGGCGTCGGCCGAATAGTTGATCACCACGTGGTGGCCCCGTTCGGCGGCCAGCGTGCAGATCGCCGCGCCGATCCCCCGGCTCCCGCCGGTGACGATCAAGGTCATATCGCGAAGTTGACCAGGGGGAGATGCTCCAGCACAAGATCGGCGCGCACGGCGGTCGGTGAGATCAGATCGGCGTTGCGCTGGTCGCTGCCGAGCGCGCGCCGTCGAGCGTCGACCAGCGATCGCCCGTACCGGCGATGGCGGGTCACGAGCCGTTCGATCCGGTCGTGCTCGTCGGGAGCGAGAAACCACGCTTCGTCGAGCAGCCCCCGCACGTCACCCCAGGGGTCGGAGTCGAGCAGCAGGTAGTTGCCTTCGGTGATCACGAGCGGGATCTCCGGCGGCACGGGCACCGCACCCGCGATGGGTTCCTCGATCTCACGGCGGAATTCCGGCGCGTAGACGGTTTCCTTCGCCTCCTTCAGCCGCCGCAGGAGATGCACGTAACCATGCGCGTCGAAGGTGTCCGCGGCGCCCTTGCGCTCCGTGCGGTCCAACCGGCGCAGTTCCACCTGCGCGAGGTGGAACCCGTCCATGCCGACGACTACGGCGCGGTTGCCGAGCGCGTCGGACAGTCCGCGGGCGAGCGTGGTCTTGCCCGATGCCGGCGCGCCGGCGATCCCGAGCAACGCCCGTTCTCCCCTCGCCACCAGCTTTTCCGCCTTGGCGAGCAGTTCGTCGAATCTCATCGCATCCCTTCCGGCCCATCGGTTGCCGCATCACCATCGGTGGCGGCGTTCCCCGGCCGGACAGTCGCCGACCACCGACACTTCGCCGCCCGTGATCTCGGCCACGGTTGGCATGTTATGGCTGATCAGCGCCACGGGCTGAGCACTTCGCCCGACGCGTCACGGAGTTCGGCGAAACAGGCGTTCGCGAACCGCGATGTCTCAGCCGAAGACCTTTCCCTGCGCTGAACTTGCCGATCCGGACGCTAAAACGACATATCCTGGGAGGCAAGCGTTTGCGCAAACGCTTGCGAGGAGGACTGCCTTGATGGCTGGATCGGCGAGGCCGACCCAACGGGACATCGCGGAGCTGGCCGGGGTGTCCATCACGACGGTCTCCCACGTCGTCAACGGGACGCGGGCGGTCGCCGCCGAGACCCGCGCGGCGGTCCTGCGCGCGATCGAGACGACCGGCTACACCGGAGACGCCATCGCCCGCTCGCTCGTGACCGGCGGGACGAGGTCGCTGGGCGTCGCGATTTCCCTGTTGGCCAACCCGTATTTCGCCGCGCTGATGCGAGCCATCGAGCGGGAAGCCGCGTCGGCCGGATACACCGTGCTGCTCGCCGACACCCACGACACCGTTTCGATCGAGCAGGACACCGTCCGCGCGCTTCGGTCGCGTCGCGTGGACGGTGTCCTGCTCACGCCGTCGCCCGGCGACGGCCCGGTGATCAGCGAACTTGTTTCGCTCGGCGTTCCGGCGGTGCTGCTCGACCGGCTGACCACCCGGACGGACGTGGACCAGGTCGGTGTGGAGAACATCCAGTCGACCTCGGCGCTCACCGAACACCTGGCCTCGCTCGGCCACCGCCGCATCGGCCTGGTCAGCGGTGCGCCCGGGCTGAGCACGAGCGAAGAGCGGATTCTCGGCTATCGGCTCGGGCTGGGCCGCGGCGGCCTGTCGTGGAACCCCGACCTGGTGCTGTCCGGGCACTCGACGCGCGACGGCGGGGCGGCGGCCGCCGCGGCGCTGCTGAGCGGGCCCGGCCGGCCGACCGCGCTGGTGGTGGCCAACGACGCGATGATGGTCGGGGTGTTGCACCAGGCCAGGCGCCTGGGCCTGGCCGTCGGCACCGACCTGGCGGTGGTCGGCTTCGACGAGGCCGACTGGTCCGATCTGGTCGAGCCGCCGCTGACCACGATGGCGCAGCCGATCGAGGAGATCGGGCGCACGGCCGTTCGCCTCCTGCTGGCGCGGATCGGGGACCCGGACCGTGCCGGCACGACGTTGCGTCTCCCGCCACGCCTGATGCATCGCGGTTCCTGCGGTTGTTGATGGTCCGGGTCTTCCCCCGGCCATTCCACCGTGAGTCATTCCACCGTGAGTCATTCCACACTGGCGGCGGCCTCGAGCAGGAGCCAGGCGCCGAGCTGGACGGAGAGGTCGCGCGCCGGTCCGTCGACCGGATGGCCCCTCAGGTCGATCATGACCGGCTTCGCCCACTCGGCACTGAACAGCGGACCGCCCGCCACGTCCGCCGCACCGCTCCAACAGGCTTCGGCGGAGGCGAGCACGAGTCCCCGCGCGGCGTCGGACTCGGCGCCTCGTGGCAGGCGTTTCGCGGCGAGCGCGAGATAACGCGCGAGGATTCCGGCGAACAGACCGCCGTCGCCGCCACCCTGGCCGCGCAGGACACCTCCGGGCGCGCAGTGCGCGGCCACCGCGCGCACCGTGCGGGCGGCGGAGTCCATTTCGGACAGTTCGAGGCAGGCGCCGAGGAAAACCCCCTGACAGTAGGTGTAGATCGCGGTCACGATTTCCCGCCGGTCCACGTGCAGGCCGTCCCACACCAAGCCGGTTTCCGGGTCGACGAGCGTGGCCTGAAGCCAGTCGAGCAGCTCGCGGGCGCGATCCTGTTCGCCCACGCGGGCATGCAGGATCGCGGCCGGACCGTTGGACGGCGTGTTCTTGAACCGATCGCCCTTGCGCCACCAGATTCCGCCGCCGCCATCCGGTGTCCAGGCCGAACGCAGTTCGCTCAGGATGAGGGCGAGCGGCGCGGTCAGCCCGATCCGCTGCGCGGCAAGGCCGAGCCACGCCATGTCGTCGTAGTACTCGTTGGACCACCGGCCGAAGTTGCGCACCTGGATCGACCGCGTGAACCGGGTGATCCGGTCCGCCCTGGCCGAGCTGGGGGCCCGCAGCTGCGCGTCGATCAGGCAGTCCAGCAGGTGCGCCTGCCACCAGTAGTTCCAGTGCCAGTGCAGGCGCTGATCCGGGGTCGGCGGCCAGCCGCTGCGTCCCAGCGCGGTCCCCGGCATGCCCCAGACCCGGCGCAGATGCCGGGTCGTGATCGCCCGCTCCGCGGCCGCGGCCCAGTCGCGGTACATGGTTCCATCATGGAGTCGATCTCGGCGCGGCGCCGGGTGATCCGGCCGCGGACCCGAAACTCTCGGTCACCGGTCGGTGCTACGGCCGCGTCGGGGAGCTTGTCACCACGATTTGGCCAGATCGGCATGTTGCCGGATCCAGGCGTGCATCACGATGCCGGCGGCGACGCCCGCGTTGATCGAGCGAGTGGTGCCGAACTGTGCGATGGACACCACGATCGAAGCCGCCGCCTGTGCCCCTTCGGACAGGCCCGGTCCCTCCTGTCCGAAGAGCAGCACACAGTCCCGGGGCAGGGTCGTGGTCTCCACGGGTCGCGCCCCGGGCGTGTTGTCCACGGCCACGACGGTGAGTCCGTGCGCGGCCGCGAACGCGGCGAGGGAAGCCACGTCCTCGTGATGTTCCAGATGCTGGTAGCGGTCGGTCACCATGGCGCCCCGGCGGTTCCACCGTCGCCGGCCGACGATGTGCACGGCGGCCGCGGCGAACGCGTTCGCCGTGCGGACGACGGTGCCGATGTTGTGGTCGTGCTGGAAGTTCTCGATGGCCACGTGGAAAGGATGCCGGCGCTGGTCGACATCGGAGACGATCGCTTCGCGCCGCCAGTACCGGTAGGCGTCGACGACGTTGCGGCGGTCGCCGCCGGCGAGCAGCTCCGGGTCGTAGCGCGCGTCGTCCGGCCACGCGTCGGGCCAGGGACCGACGCCGATCTCGTGGCGCGCGGTCCATTCCGTGGGGCCGAGGTCTTCGGTCATCGCGTCGGGCAGGTGAGGAGGACGAGCACCCGGAGATTGTCGCTCAGTGCTCTCAGGCTTGACGGATCCGGTGGGTCGGCGCGTGCTCACGATGCCGCCAGCGGCTGTAGGCGCCCACGTAGGACACGATGACGATGAGCAGCGCCGTGATCGCGACCACGGGCAGCATCGAGCGCGGGAACACCGTGCCGTAGAGGTAGTAGTTGTTGAACCCGCCCGGCAGCGGCCCCAGGCCCTGGAGGCTGCGGAAATAGTCCTCGAGAGCAGTCAGCGGGCACTGGATCGGGAAGACGTTGACGGCGACCCCCCAGACCGCGAAGAAGACGTGCACGAAGATGGTCTTGGGCCAGCGCCACGCGAGGAATCCGCCCAGCCCGATGTAAAGCAGCGCCAGAATATGGACCCCGACCGTCAGATCGGCGAGAACTCTTGCGGTTATCACCGGAACCGCCCCCTTTCACAGCCCCTTCACGCCCGACGTTACCCCTCCTTCTCTGAGAAACGCTCGTGAATAGTCAAACCGTCCATCTTAGGGGGTGTCGTTGATCACGGAATAAACGGGGTGC
>Ga0310811_10003526_pt1 | contig 19696 bp, 18 predicted proteins | sample YCmetagenome_FD_207642 | JGI IMG/M metagenome (GOLD analysis project Ga0310811, IMG submission 207642) | Soil microbial communities from experimental microcosm in Duke University, North Carolina, United States - YC | ecosystem: Engineered > Artificial ecosystem > Soil microcosm > Unclassified ...
TTGCTCGATCTGCATGGGCCTTCGGTGCCGATTCAGTGAGTGCCGCTGTTGCTGGCGTCGGTGGTCTCGAACGCCGATTCCTGTGTGGCGGGATCATCCACTCCGTCGCCTTCCGCCGCGTCGGTGAGCGGTTCCTCGCCGTGTTCCACCCGCGCCTTCAGGTAGATCGGCGCCAGCGGGGCTTCCTGCACGATCTCGATCAACATTTCCTTGGCCAGCTCCAGCATGGCCAGGAAGGTGACCACCACGCCGAGCCGGCCTTCGTTGACGTCGAACAGCGTCTCGAAGCGATGGAAGGCATGGCCTTCCAGCTTGCCCAGCAGCTCGCCCATGCGCTGGCGCACGCTGAGCGCCTCGCGCTTGATCGCGTGGTGGCCGAACAGCTCGGCGCGGTGCAGCACGTCCTTCAGCGCCAGCAGCATTTCCTTGAGGTCCAGCGGCGGCGGCAGCTTGATCACGTTGCGCTCGCCGGTGTCGGCCTGCGCCGGCGCCGTGTCGCGTTCCATGCGGGGCAGGGCCTCGATGTCCTCGGCGGCCTTCTTGAAACGTTCGTACTCCTGCAGGCGGCGTACCAGCTCGGCGCGGGGATCCTCCTCGACGCCTTCCTCGGCGGGCGGCCGGGGCAGCAGCAGGCGCGACTTGATCTCGCCAAGGATCGCGGCCATCAGCAGGTACTCGGCGGCCAGTTCCAGCCGCATCGTCTCCCGCATCATGTCGATGTATTCCATGTACTGCCGGGTGATCTCGGCAATCGGAATGTCCAGGATGTCCAGGTTCTGCCGGCGAATCAGGTAGAGCAGCAGGTCCAGCGGCCCTTCGAACGCCTCCAGGAACACTTCCAGCGCGTCCGGGGGGATGTACAGGTCCTGCGGCATCTGCAGCACCGGCTCGCCGCGCACGACCGCCAGCGGCATTTCCTGCTGCTGCGGAGGCGCCGCGTGGTTGTCCTGCGATACGACCGGGCTCTGCGGCCCGACTGGCTCGGTGCTCATCGATGCGTGTCGTTGGGCCGCCCCGCGGCCGGCAATGCGTCTGGATTCATCATGGGCGAAACGGTTGCCTCGCAGGACGATCCGGGCCGAACCCGTGCATGGATCGTGGCGCCGAGGCGGCACTTCGGTAAAGCGGTTTCGCACGATGCCTTGCGGACAATGTCCAGCTCCCCCTTGTCGCTGCCGGCGTGACGAAGCCGCGTGCCGCGGTTCGATCAGGCGTGCGGGCATTGCAGCCAGGTGCCGGCGTGGAATGCGGATCGCATCTGGCTGGAACAAGCCGATGCGGCGACGGGAGTGACGTCACCGACAAGTTGGACGATCTGCCTGGGGCATCGGGTGGGCGCCATTGCTGCGGCCGATCGACTGGTCGGCTTCTGATCGTGGCGCCACGCGTGGGTGACAGAGTAGCGACTGGCTGGCGACAAGTCCAGCGCATGCACGGCGCGCGCACGCGAAACGGGCGGCTGGCCGGCAGGTACAATGTCAAGGTTGCACGCAGAGACGCGATGCGATCCGGCAAGCCGCCAAGGTGACCCTGTGGGTCCGACACGGCGAGCTGACGTCAGTCGTCATGGGCGAAAACGCGTGCGGAAGGCGCAATGCGCGGCCATATGGGAGCTGGCACATGGCTTGCTTGAGTGTGATCGCGGACACAATGCGAAGTTGGGCCGCGGGGGCCGCCACGGCGGCGGAGAAGCAACACACAAGGAGCGCAGCATGGCGAAGGACGACAACAAGCTGAGTGACGAATCCGAACGCCTGCGTCCGGCGCGCATGCAGATCGAGACGACCGTGCTGATGAGCCGCGGCGTCGAATCGCACCCCACCGAGCTGGTGGACATTTCCGCGACCGGCGCGCTGTTGCGCCGTCCGCTGGGCTGGGGTGGCGAGGTGGGCCAGACCTGGCTGCTGGACATGATCTTCGGCAGCGACCTGCACATCCATCTCGAAGCGCAGGTGGCGCGCGTCGCCGACCACCACATCGGCTTTTCCTACGTGTGCATCCCGGAGGACAAGCAGGTGCCGCTGTGGAACCTGCTGGGCGGCTACGCGGACATTCTCGAGTCCTGGAAGAACTGAGCGCGCGGCAAAAGCCTTCGCCTCGATCCGTCCCAGGCCGAAGCGGCCGGGGGAGACGGGATCGCAAGCTCTCCCCTCGAATCCCGAATCCCGATCAGCGGCTTTTCTTCTCGTCACGCAGCTCGCGCCGCAGGATCTTGCCCACGTTGCTCTTGGGCAGCGTGTCACGGAACTCGATGAACCTGGGGCGCTTGTAGCCGGTGAGATTGTCGCGGCAGAACTGCTTGAGCGCGTCCTCGGTGAGGCTCGGGTCCTTGCGCACCACGAACAGCTTCACCACCTCGCCGGAATGCTCGTCCGGCACGCCCACCGCGGCCACCTCGGCCACGCCGGGATGCTGCATCACCGCGTCCTCGACCTCGTTCGGGTACACGTTGAAGCCGGACACCAGGATCATGTCCTTCTTGCGGTCGACGATGTAGACGTAGCCGCTCTGGTCCATTCTGGCGATGTCGCCGGTATGCAGCCAGCCGTCAGGGCCGAGCACCTTGGCGGTCTCGTCGGCGCGTTGCCAGTAGCCTTTCATCACCTGCGGGCCGCGCACCATCAGCTCGCCCACTTCGCCGATCGGCAGCGGCTGGTTTTCCTCCGACCAGATCGCCACGTCCGTGCTGGGAAGCGGCAGGCCGATCGAGCCGTTGTAGTCCTTGAGGCCGGTCGGGTTGATGCAGACGCCGGGCGAGGTTTCGGTGAGGCCGTAGGCTTCCGCCAGCGTGCAGCCGGTGACCTTCTTCCAGCGTTCGGCGACGGCGCGCTGCACGGCCATGCCGCCGCCCAGCGAGATCTTCATGTGCGAGAAATCCAGCTCGGCGAAGCCGGGCGTGTTGAGCAGGCCGTTGAACAGCGTGTTGACCCCAGGCAGGATCGAGAAGGGGACCTTCTTCAGTTCCTTGACGAAGCCGGGCATGTCGCGCGGGTTGGTGACCAGCACCGTGTGCGCGCCCAGCCGCACGAACACCATGCCGCAGGCGGTCAGCGAGAAGATGTGGTACAGCGGCAGCGCGCCGATGGCGACCTCCTCGCCGGGCCGCAGCGCCTCGCCGATCCAGGCGCCGACCTGCAGCATGTTGGCGATCATGTTGGCGTGGGTCAGCATGGCGCCCTTGGCCACGCCGGTGGTGCCGCCGGTGTACTGCAGGAAGGCGATGTCGTCGTGGCCAAGCGTCACCTGCGGCAGCGGGTGCGCGGTGCCCTGCGCCAGCGCGTCGCGGAAGCGCACTGCCTGCGGCAGGCTGTAGGCCGGCACCATCTTCTTGACGTGCTTGAGCACGAAGTTGACCAGCGCGCCCTTGGGGAAGCCGAGCAGGTCGCCGATGCCGGTGGTGACGATGTGCTTCACCCCGGTTTCGGCCACCACGTGCTGCAGCGTGGCGGCGAAGTTGTCCAGCACCACGATGGCCTGGGCGCCGGAGTCCTCGAGCTGGTGCTTCAGTTCGCGCGCGGTGTACATGGGGTTGGTGTTCACCACCACCAGCCCGGCGCGCAGCGCGCCGAACAGCGCGATCGGGTACTGCAGCACGTTCGGCATCATGATCGCGATGCGGTCGCCCTTGCCGAGCTTGAGCACGCCGGTGAGATAGCCCGCGAACTGGCGGCTGAGCGCGTCGATCTGGCCGTAGCTGAGCACCTTGCCGAAGTTGGCGAACGCCGGGCGGTCACGGAAGCGCTGGAAGGATTCCTCCAGCACGGCCACCACCGAGGCGTAGGCATGGAGGTCGATCTCGGCGGGCACGCCTTGGGGGTAGTGGTCCAGCCACGGACGCTCGTTGCTCATGTGCTTGTTCGACTCCTGCGCACGCGTATGCGGCAAGGCGCGGCGGGCCGGAAAAAAGCCGCCCCGAAGAATCGGGGCGGCTCCGGTTCCCAGCGCGTCGCGCGGGCTTGCCTCAGGCGGCTTTCTTGCCGGCCAGCTGGCGCAGCACGTACTGCAGGATGCCGCCGTGGCGGAAGAAGTCGCGCTCCTTCGGGGTGAGCAGCAGCACCTTCACGGCGAACTCCTTCTGCTTGCCGTCCTTGCCGGTGGCGACCACCTTCGCTTCCTTGGACTCGCCACCGGCCAGGCCGGTGATCTCGAAGCTCTCGTAGCCGTCGAGGCCCAGCGACTTCGCACTCTCGCCGTCCTTGAACTGCAGCGGCAGCACGCCCATGCCGACCAGGTTGGAGCGGTGGATGCGCTCGAAGCTCTCGGCGATCACCGCCTTCACGCCCAGCAGCAAGGTGCCCTTGGCGGCCCAGTCGCGGCTGGAGCCGGTGCCGTATTCCTTGCCGGCCAGCACGATCAGCGGGGTCTGTTCGGCCTTGTACTTCATCGCCGCGTCATAGATCGCCATCTGCTCGCCCGACGGCACGTGCCTGGTGTAGCCGCCCTCGACGCCGTCCAGCATCTGGTTCTTGATGCGGATGTTGGCGAAGGTGCCGCGCACCATCACGTCGTCGTTGCCGCGACGCGAACCGTAGGAGTTGAAATCCTTCGGCGCCACGCCCTTCTCGATCAGGAAACGCCCGGCAGGGCTGTCCTTCTTGATCGACCCGGCCGGCGAGATGTGGTCGGTGGTGATGGAGTCGCCGAACAGGCCGAGCACGCGGGCGCCGTGGATGTCTTCCACCTTGCCCAGTTCCATCGTCATGCCGTCGAAGTAGGGCGGGTTCTTGATGTAGGTGGAGTCGTCCCACGCGTACACCGCGCCGTCCGGCGAGGCGATCTTGTTCCAGCGGCTGTCGCCCTTGAACACGTCGGCGTAGTTCTTCTTGAACATCTCCGGGTTGATCGCGCCGGCGATGGTGTCGGAGATTTCCTGGTTGGTCGGCCAGATGTCCTTGAGGTAGACCGGCTTGCCGTCGCTGCCGGTGCCGATGGCGTCCTTGGTGAGGTCGATGTCCAGCGTGCCGGCCAGCGCGTAGGCGACCACCAGGGGCGGCGAGGCCAGGTAGTTCATCTTCACTTCCGGGTGCACCCGGCCTTCGAAGTTGCGGTTGCCGGACAGCACCGAGGCCACCGCGAGGTCGCCGTCGGCGATGCCCTTGCTGATCTCGGCCGGCAGCGGGCCGGAGTTGCCGATGCAGGTGGTGCAGCCGTAGCCGACGATGTAGAAGCCGACCTTTTCCAGTTCCTTCAGCAGGCCGGTCTTCTCCAGGTAGTCGGAGACCACCAGCGAGCCCGGGCCGATCGAGGTCTTCACCCACGGCTTGGCCTTCAGGCCCTTGGCGGCGGCCTTCTTCGCCACCAGGCCGGCGCCCAGCATCACCGCCGGGTTGGAGGTGTTGGTGCAGGAGGTGATCGCGGCGATCACCACGGCGCCGTCGCCCAGCTTGAACTTGTCGCCATTCAACTCGACATGCTCGCCCTCGCCGAACGCGCTTTCCTCGTGGCCCACCGCGGTATCGCCACCTTCGCCGGCGAAGCGCTCGATCGTGGTGGCCATCGGCTTGCGCGCGGCGGTGAGGCCAACCACGGAGTCCTTGAAACTCTTGCGCACGTCGCCCAGCAGCACGCGGTCCTGCGGGCGCTTCGGGCCGGCCATCGACGGCCTCACGTCGGCGAGGTCCAGCTCCAGCGTGGTGGTGAACTCGGGCTGCGGGGTGTGCTCGTCGTGCCACAGGCCCTGCGCCTTGGCGTAGGCCTCGACCAGCGCGACCTGCTCCTCGCTGCGGCCGGACAGGCGCAGGTAGTTCAGCGCTTCCTGGTCGACCGGGAAGATGCCGCAGGTGGCGCCGTATTCCGGCGCCATGTTGCCGATGGTGGCGCGGTCGGCCAGCGCCAGGTGCTTCAGGCCCGGGCCGAAGAATTCCACGAACTTGCCCACCACGCCGAGCTTGCGCAGCATCTGCGTGACGGTGAGTACCAGGTCGGTGGCGGTGACGCCTTCGGCCAGCTTGCCGCTGAGCTTGAAGCCCACCACCTGCGGGATCAGCATCGAGGAGGGCTGGCCCAGCATCGCCGCCTCGGCCTCGATGCCGCCCACGCCCCAGCCCAGCACGCCGATGCCGTTGATCATGGTGGTGTGCGAGTCGGTGCCGAACACGGTGTCGGGGTAGGCCCAGCTCTCGCCGCCCTGGTCCTTGGTGAACACCACGCGGGCCAGGTGCTCCAGGTTCACCTGGTGCACGATGCCGGTGCGCGGCGGCACTACCTTGAAGTTGTTGAACGCCTTCTGGCCCCAGCGCAGGAAGCTGTAGCGCTCCTGGTTGCGGTGGAACTCGATCTCGACGTTCTGCTCCAGCGCCGACTCGGAGCCGTACACGTCCACCTGCACCGAGTGGTCGATCACCAGTTCAGCCGGCGCCAGCGGATTGATCTGGTTCGCGTCGCCGCCCAGCTTCACCACGGCGTCGCGCATCGCGGCCAGATCGACCACGCAGGGCACGCCGGTGAAGTCCTGCAGCACCACGCGCGCGGGCATGAAGGCGATCTCGGTGTCGGGCTCCTTCTTGGCGTCCCACTTCGCCACCGCCTCGATCTCCTTCGCGGTGACATTGACGCCGTCCTCGTGGCGCAGCAGGTTCTCCAGCAGGATCTTCATCGAATAGGGCAGGCGCTTGATGTCGAAGCGCTGGCCCAGCTTGGCAAGGCTGGCGAAGCTGTACTTCCTGCCGTTGGCCTCGAAGGTGTCGCGTACCTGGAATGAATCTTTCATGGGAAGGCTCCTGGCGAAATCCTGCTGCTGGGATGGGTGAAGAGAGGCAACGGCCATGCTCGACCGGCAAAGATCGCAATTATCGCGCAAACGCCGTGTGATCGCCGCGGATCGGCTCGCGGTATCGCGCGTCGGGGGAGGCGGGCGGCCCGGATGCCATATAGCATGGGCGCCGGAACGGTCCGGCACAAACGCATTTCATGACATGCAGCATTCGATGATTTCGACGGCGCTGGCGGCGGTCTCGCTGCGCGACCTCGCGCTGGTGCAGGCGGTGCATCGCCAGGGCAGCTTCAACAGCGCGGCGCGGGCCATGCACATCAGTCCGTCCGGGCTGTCGCACCAGGTGCAGAAGGTGGAGCAGGCGCTGGGCGCGCCGCTGTTCGAGCGCGGCGGCCGCAAGGTGGTGCCCACCGCGGGCGGCCAGCGCCTGCTCGAACGCATCGACGCCGTGCTCGCCGCGGCCGAATTGCTGCAGCAAGCCGCCCGCGCCGGCGCGGTGGCGTTCGGCGGCGAATTGCGCCTGGGCGTGCCGGCCTCGCTGGGGCCGTATCTGCTGCCGCACCTGATCGCGCCGTTTCCCCAGCATTTCCCCGGCGTGCGGCTGGGCATCTCCGAAGGCAAGCCGCGCGGCCTGCTGCGCCGCCTGCACGAGGCGGAACTCGACGCCGTGCTGGCGCCGCTCACGCCGGCGGCCAGCGGCATCGCGATGCAGCCGCTGTTCTTCGAGCCGTGGGAGGCGATGCTGCGCGCCGACCACCCGCTGGCCGGCCGGCGCAGCGTGGCGCTGGATCAGTTGGAAAAAGCCGATGCGATCCTGATGGCCGAGAGCCATGCCGACGGCGACGGCCACGTGCAGGACGTGAGCCTGGAAAGCCTCGCCGCCCTGGTCAGCTTGCGCGGCGGCCACGCCCTGGTGCCCGCGCTGGCGCACGAGCGGCTGGCTTCCAAGCCCGACATCGTGCTGGCGAAGATTCGCGGACAGGCGCCGGGGCGCGAGATCGCGCTGTACTGGCGCGAGGCCACGCCGTGGGGCGCCGATCTGGTTGCTTTTGCCAAGCTGCTGCGTGCGCTGGCGCGGCAGCTGCCGGGCCTGAAGTTGATCGGTTAGCGCCCGTCCAGCGTCGCGCCGGTGAGCAGCCCCCGCGCCAGCATGCTGCACTGCTTGCGGAACAGCAGCAGCTGCCACTGGCGGCCGCCGAGCTGGCGCCACAGCACCGCCGAGCGCACCGCCGCGAGCAGGTTGCTGCGCACCTTCTCGACGATGGCGGGTTGCTGCAGGTGCTGCGGGTTGCCGTTGACCATCACGCGCGGGCGCAGGGTGGACAGGGTGGCGGCGTACAGCTCGGCCAGCCGCGCGGTGACCTGGTTCGACCCCTGGCCGAAATGCTCCACCTGGCGCTGGGTGGCGCGGATGCCCTGCTGCAGCTGGTCGAGCAGTTCCGGGCGGCCGGACAGGCTGCGCTCCAGCCGCATCACGGTCATCGCCATGCGCGTCACCGCCATGTCCTCGCTGCTCTCGTCGAGCTGCGACACCAGGTTGCGCAGCCCCAGCCGCACGCTGGCGATGTTGCCGTACACACCGACCACCGAAGGCGCGTCGATGCGGAACACGCTGGCGATGCTCGCGTCCATCGCGGTCTCGTCGCAGCGGCCCTGGTTGGCCAGCTGCTGCACCAGCGCGCTGGCCTGGTAGAGCCCGGCCAGGGCCAGCACGCGTTCCTCGTTCATCGCAAAAGCGTCAAGCACCGTCAGTTCTCGTCATGGATGTGGGACAGGCCGCCGTAGGGCGCGTCGGTGGCGGCGATCACCGCGCCGCCGAGGCAGGCCTCGCCGTCGTAGAACACCACCGACTGGCCGGGCGTCACTGCACGTTGCGGGGTGTCGAAGCGTACTTCAAGGCCGGCGTCCAGCACGCGCACCTCGCAGGCCTGGTCGGCCTGACGATAGCGGGTCTTGGCGGTGCAGCGGAAATGCGGGGCAGGGGCATGGCCGGCCACCCATTGCGGTGCTTCGCTGAGCAGCAGGCGTGAATCAAGCCAGTGGTTCGCGTTGCCTTGGGCCACGTAGAGCAGGTTCGCCGCCACGTCCTTGCCCACCACGTACCACGGCTCGCCGCTGGCGCCTTGGCGGCCACCGATGCCGAGGCCGTTGCGCTGGCCCAGCGTGTAGTACATCGCGCCCTGATGTTCGCCGACCAGCGCGCCGTCGGGCGTGTGCATCTCGCCGGGCCGTGCCGGGATGTACTGCGCCAGGAAGCCGCGGAAGTCGCGCTCGCCGATGAAGCAGATGCCGGTGGAGTCCTTCTTCGCGTGGGTGGGCAGGGCGGCCGCGCGGGCCAGTTCGCGCACCCGCGCCTTCTCGATCTCGCCGACCGGGAACAGCGTGGCCGCCAGTTGCGCCTGGCCGAGCGCGTGCAGGAAATAGGTCTGGTCCTTGGTGGCGTCCACCGCGCGCAGCAGGCGGTACTCGCCATCCACGCAGCCCACGCGGGCGTAGTGGCCGGTGGCGATCTTTTCCGCGCCCAGCGCGCGCGCCTCGTCGAGGAAGGTCTTGAACTTGATCTCGCGGTTGCACAGCACGTCGGGGTTGGGCGTGCGTCCCGCGCGGTATTCGGCGAGGAAGTGCGCGAACACGCCATCCCAGTATTCGGCGGCGAAGTTGCGCGCGTGGAACGGGATGCCCAGCCGGCCGCACACGGCCACGGCGTCCTTGCGGTCGGCGTCGGCAGTGCAGGGGCCGGAACGGTCGTCCTCCTCCCAGTTCTGCATGAACAGGCCTTCAACCGCATGGCCGGCCTGTTGCAACAGCAGCGCCGCGACCGAGGAGTCGACGCCGCCGGAGATGCCCAGCATGACCTTCATGACGTGGTCGATTCCGGCAACCAGTGCAGCGCGTCCAGTGGTAAACGAGCGCCGGCCAGCCAGGCATCGATGCTCTGCAGCACCAGCGGGCTGCGCAAGCGCTCGCCCAGTACGGCGATCTCGGCGCGGCTCAGCCAAAGGGCGCGGCGGATGCCGGTATCCAGTGATCGCGACGGGTCATGGCTGAGCGGCCGCGCGGCAAAGCTGAAACGGATCACGCCTTCGCCGTGCTCGGTGCTGCGCCACTGGTGCACGCCGATCAGGTGGGTGGGCTGCACCGTCCAGCCGGTTTCCTCCAGAGTCTCGCGCACCGCCGCGTCGACCAGACGCTCGCGGTCTTCGAGGTGTCCGGCAGGTTGGTTGTAGGCGAGCCGGCCGTTCACCTCTTCCTCGACCATCAGGTAGCGCGCACCATCGCTCACCACGCTGGCCACGGTGACGTGGGGGCGCCAGATGGCGTCGGTGGTGGCGGCAGGCGGCATGACGGACGGGGACTGGAAAAGTCGTCATTGTGCCACTACCTGTCGTTGCGGTCGCCGCGAAGCGTGCAGGCGGCGCAGCGTATAATCGCAACCGTCGAACGAATCCCGTCATCCATGGCCCACGAACACGAAAACGAACACGAAAGCGGCCACGGCCTGGCGGTGCAGACCGCGAAGCCCGAGGTCGCAAAGCCGCCGCTGTTCCAGGTGGTGCTCCTCAACGACGACTTCACCCCGATGGATTTCGTGGTCGAGGTGCTGCGCGGTTTCTTCGGCCTGGACCAGGAGCGCGCGGTGCAGGTGATGCTGCACGTGCACACCCGCGGCAAGGGCGTGTGCGGCGTGTTCACCCGCGAGGTGGCCGAGACCAAGGTCACCCAGGTCAACGAATATTCACGCTCGCATCAGCACCCTCTGTTGTGCACTATGGAAAAGTTGTGAGAACCCCCATCTTGTAGCCATTGCGGCAGTCGCCGCCCACGCCATTGCAACGGAGACGGTCCGGATGTTCAGCAAGGATCTCGAAGTCACCATCGGCCAGTGCTACAAGCAGGCCCGCGAGCAGCGCCACGAGTTCATGACCGTGGAGCACCTGCTGCTCGCACTTACCGGCAACCAGTCCGCGCTGGGCGCTTTGCGCGCCTGCGGCGTGGACCTGCCGCGGCTCACCCACGAACTGGAAAAGGTCATCGCCGAGACCGTGCCGGTACTGCCGCACGGCGACGAGCGCGACACCCAGCCCACGCTGGGCTTCCAGCGCGTGCTGCAGCGCGCGGTCTACCACGTGCAGTCCTCCGGGCGGAAGGAGGTCACCGGTGCCAACGTGCTGGTGGCGATCTTCGGCGAGAAGGATTCGCACGCCGTATATTTCCTGCACCAGCAGGAGATCACCCGGCTGGACGTGGTCAACTACATCTCGCACGGCATCGCCAAAGTGGGCGACGAGACTTCCACCGGCACGTCCGGCGGCAGCGAACGCGAGGGCGAGGAGGGCGGCGAGGCGAAGGGCAATCCGCTGTCCGAATACGCCAGCAACCTCAACGAGCTGGCGCTGGAAGGCAGGATCGACCCGTTGATCGGCCGTGCCGACGAGATCGAGCGCACTGTCCAGGTGCTGTGCCGCCGCCGCAAGAACAACCCGCTCTACGTGGGCGACGCCGGCGTGGGCAAAACCGCGCTGGCCGAGGGTCTGGCCAAGCGCATCGTGGACGGCGAGGTGCCCGCGGTGCTGGAAAACGCCACGATCTGGGCGCTGGATCTCGGCGCACTGGTGGCCGGCACCAAGTACCGCGGCGACTTCGAGAAGCGCCTGAAGGGCGTGATCGCCCAGTTGAAGAAGCAGCCGGGCGCGATCCTGTTCATCGACGAGATCCACACCATCATCGGCGCCGGTTCCGCCTCGGGCGGCACCATGGATGCCAGCAACCTGATCAAGCCGCTGCTGGCCTCCGGCGAGCTGCGCTGCATCGGTTCGACCACGTTCCAGGAATACCGCGGCGTGTTCGAGAAGGACCGTGCGCTGGCGCGGCGCTTCCAGAAGATCGACGTGGTCGAGCCTTCGGTGGCCGACAGCATCGAGATCCTCAAGGGCCTGCGTTCGCGTTTCGAGGAGCACCACAACGTCATCTACACCAACGAGTCGCTGAAGGCGGCGGTGGACCTGTCGGTGAAACACATCCCCGACCGCCTGCTGCCGGACAAGGCGATCGACGTGATCGACGAGGCCGGCGCACGCCAGCGCCTGCTGCCAGAGGACCAGCGCAGCGGCAAGGTCGACGTGCCCGAGGTGGAATACATCGTGGCCAAGATGGCGCGCATCCCCGCCAAGCAGGTCTCGGCTTCCGACCGCGACGTGCTGAAGAACCTGGAGCGCAACCTGAAGATGGTGGTGTTCGGCCAAGACACCGCGATCGAGGCGCTGGCCGCCTCGATCAAGATGGCGCGCTCCGGCCTGGCCGACCCGGCCAAGCCGATCGGCTGCTTCCTGCTGGCCGGCCCCACCGGAGTGGGCAAGACCGAGGTCACCCGCCAGCTCGCGCTGCAGCTGGGCATCGAGATGATCCGCTTCGACATGTCCGAGTACATGGAGGCGCACTCCGTCTCGCGCCTGGTCGGCGCGCCCCCGGGTTACGTCGGCTTCGACCAGGGCGGCCTGCTCACCGAGGCGGTGACCAAGCACCCGCACGCGGTGTTGCTGCTGGACGAGATCGAGAAGGCGCACCCGGACGTCTACAACATCCTGCTGCAGGTGATGGACCGCGGCGTGCTCACCGACACCAACGGGCGCGAGGCGAACTTCAAGAACGTGATCGTGGTGATGACCACCAACGCCGGCGCGGCGCAGGCGGCGCGGCGCAGCATCGGCTTCGTGGCGCAGAGCCACCACACCGATGCGATGGAGGTGATCCGCCGCAGCTTCACGCCGGAGTTCCGCAACCGGCTGGATGCGATCATCCAGTTCAACGCGCTGGACTTCGAGCACATCCTGCGCGTGGTGGACAAGTTCCTGATCGAACTGGAGGCGCAGCTCACAGAGAAGCACGTGAGCCTGGACGTGGACGCCGAAGCACGCCGCTGGCTGGCCGAGCACGGCTTCGACGCGCAGATGGGCGCCCGCCCGATGGCGCGGGTGATCCAGGAAAAGGTGAAGCGCGCGCTGGCCGACGAGCTGCTGTTCGGCAAGCTGGCCGAGGGCGGCAAGGTGACGCTGGGCGTGAAGGACGGTGAGCTGGTGGTGGGCTGCGAGGCCGCCGAGAAGCTGCCGGCCGTGGTGGAATGACCGCCGGCCGGCAATATCGGGCAACACAAAAGGCCGCGCGATGCGCGGCCTTTCCTTTTTCCCACCGTTCGCCCTGAGCATAGGCCCGCAGGGCCGAAGCCGAAGGGCTGTCACAACGCTGGGGGCGCTTCGACTCCGCTTGCTGCGCAAGCTACGCCCAGCGCGAACGGAGTCTCGTGCCTTATTTCATGCGGTAAGTGATCCGCCCCTTGCTCAGGTCGTACGGGGTCATCTCGATCTTGACCTTGTCGCCCGTGAGGATGCGGATGTAATGCTTGCGCATGCGCCCGGAGATGTGGGCGATGACCACGTGCCCGTTCTCCAGCTGCACGCGGAACATGGTGTTGGGCAGGGTCTCCAGGACCGTGCCTTCCATTTCGATGACGTCGTCTTTGGCCATGTGGTCCGGGTCGGAGAGCGGCCGCGGTGGCCGCGCAAGCCGGTGATTATGCCACGGTCGGGCCTGCGATCAAAGAACGGCGATCAGGCGAAATGCTCGTCGAGCTTGCGCCGGATCTCCTGTTCGATCGTGCCCTTGAGCGGGGACAGCAGCAGGCCCAGCTCGGCGTGCACCCTTATCGCATCGCTTTCCACGGCGATCTGGCCCTTCATGCCGGGGCGGGAGAAGTGCAGGGTGTCGCCCTGCCAGCGGCCTTCGAGATCGAACTTCTCGCGCATGCGCGCGGCCACTTTCTCGACCACGGCGCGGGCTTCCGGCAGCGGCAGGCGATGAGGGCGTTGGATGTCGATGCTGGGCATGCGGAGCTCCGTCGGGGGGCGGGCATGATAAGCCTTCGCACGTCGCGATTCGACGTGGCGTGAATCGACGCAAAAGCGTGAACGGATGCTCAGGAATCACATGCTAGAGTGCGGTGGTCAATGGACTGGTACGGCATGCGCATCGAGTTTCTCCATTCCGCCCGCGAAGATTTCCTGTGGGCCGAACCGCAATTGCGGATAGGCAGTGCGGCAGACAACGACCTGGTGCTGTCGGCGACGCAGGCCGCGCCACGGCACCTGCGCATCGAGCAGGACAACCGTGGCTGGGTGCTGCAGGTGTTGCCCTCGGCCACCCGCGTGTACGTGAACGCGCGGCCCGTGCGCGAACGCGCCCTGCTGCGTCCCGGCGACATGCTGAGCGTGGGCGATTGCCGCATGCTGCTGCGCGACGCCGTTTCGCCGGAGCAGCGCGAGGCGGCGCCAGCCCCGGCGCAGGCGCGCTGCACCGCCGCCTTGCGTGCGCTGGCCGGTGCCCTGTCCGGGCGCGTGTTGCCGATTGGCGATGGCCTGGAACTGGGGCCGTACGGCCGCTGCCCGCTGGAACTGCCGCAGGGCGAGGTGGCCAGCGTGAAACTGGGCTGGCAGGACGATTGCCTGATGCTGGAAACGGTGCAGGCGTCGATGGCCTATCCGCTGCGGCTGAACGGTGTGCCGGTGCAGCGCGTGGCGCTGCAGCCCGGCGACCAGCTGAGCCTGGGGCCACACCGCTTCGTGCTGGATGCGCCTGGCATGGAGGCCGAACCCGCGATCGTGCCGCCCGAGCCGCCGGCGCCGGTCCTGCCCGAGGATGCTGCCGGCCCGCGCGGCGAGGTGTGGTGGCTGATCGTCACCGCAGCGGTGCTGGCACTGGGCATCGCGCTGGTACTGTGGATCCGCTTCTGAATCCTGCGATCGTCGATGACCACGAAGGTCAAGCGGCGACTGTTTCTGGCCGCTCTATTCGATACCTTGCGATCATCCATGATCGCGAGAGTCAAACGGGCGGCCGTCCCCGGCCGCACTGTTCAGTCGTGCGGTCATCCACGGCCGCGAAGATCAAATGGGCGGCCATCCTTGGCCGCACTACTCAATAAAGAAAGGCCCATTGACGGCTCCATGCTGCGGCGCGGCATAATGCGGCGAACGCAGCCACGGGAATCGATCGGTGAGCCAGGTGTGGAACTTCAGTGCAGGTCCGGCGGCGCTGCCGCGCGAGGTGCTTGAACGAGCGCAGCGCGAACTGCTGGACTGGGACGGCAGCGGCATGTCGGTGATGGAGCAGTCGCACCGCGGCAAGCGCTTCATCGCGATGGCGGCCCGGGCCGAAGCCGACCTGCGCGAGCTCGCCGCGATTCCCGACGACTACGCCGTGCTGTTCCTGCAGGGCGGTGCCACCCAGCACTTTGCGCAGATCCCGATGAACCTGGCGGGCGAGGGCGGGAGTGCCGACTACATCGTCAACGGCCACTGGGGTGCCAAGGCGGCCAGCGAGGCGGCGCCCTACGTCAAGGTGCACGTGGCGGCCGACAGCAAGGCCGACGATTACCGGCGCCTGCCGCCGCGCGGGGAATGGAAGCTCGACCCGCACGCGGCCTACGTGCACTACACGCCCAACGAGACCATCCACGGCGTCGAGCACCACGAAGTCCCCGACGTGGGCGAGGTGCCGCTGGTGGCGGACATGTCCTCCGACATTCTCTCGGCGCCGCTGGACGTGCGCCGTTTCGGCCTGATCTACGCCGGCGCGCAGAAGAACATCGGCCCTTCCGGCCTGGTGTTGATGATCGTTCGCCGCGACCTGCTGGCGCGCACCACACGGCCGATGGCGAAGATCTTCCGCTATGCCGAGCATGCGGCCAACGACTCCATGCTCAACACGCCGAACACCTGGGGCTGGTATCTCGCCGGGCTCACCTTCCAGTGGCTGAAGGCGCAGGGCGGGCTTGCCGCGATGGGCGAGCGCAACCGCGTCAAGGCCGAGCGCCTGTACGCCGCCATCGACGGTTCCGGTGGCTACTACCGCAATGCGGCCGATCCCGCCGCGCGCTCGCGCATGAACGTGCCGTTCACCCTGCACGATGCCGCGCTGGATGCGTCGTTCCTCGCCGAGTCCGAGGCGGCCGGCCTGTTCGCCCTGAAGGGCCACAAGGCGCTGGGCGGCATGCGTGCCTCGCTCTACAACGCGGTGCCGCCGGAAGCGGTGGATGCGCTGGTCGCGTTCATGCGCGACTTCGCGACGCGACACGGTTGAACGTTTCGGGCATCATCGACCAGCTGCATTTGGCCTTCTATCCATCCAGACATCCGACATGACAGACAGCAAGACCTCGCTGGCCGACGTGCGCGAGCGCATCGACAGCATCGACCGGCAGATCCAGGAGCTGATCTCCGAGCGCGCGAACTGGGCGCAGGAAGTGGCGCGGGTGAAGGGCGAAGGCCTGTCCGCGATCGACTACTACCGCCCCGAGCGCGAGGCGCACGTGCTGCGCATGGTGGTGGACCGCAACAAGGGGCCGCTGCCCGATGCGGAGATGGTGCGGCTGTTCCGCGAGATCATGTCCTCCTGCCTCGCCCAGGAAGACCCGCTGAAGATCGGCTACCTCGGCCCCGAGGGCACCTTCAGCGAGCAGGCGGTGCGCAAGCACTTCGGCCATGCCGCCTACGGCCTGCCGCTGGGCAGCATCGAGGAGGTGTTCCAGGAAGTCGCCGCCGGGCACGCCGACTTCGGCGTGGTGCCGGTGGAGAACTCCGGCCAGGGCATGATCCAGGTGACGCTGGACATGTTCCTCACCTCCGACGCGCGCATCTGCGGCGAGGTGGAGCTGCGCGTGCACCAGTGCCTGCATTCGATGGCCGCCAACCTGGAATCCATCAAGCGCGTCTATGCGCATGCGCAGTCGCTGCAGCAGTGCAAGACCTGGCTGCGCATGAACCTGCCGCACGTGACCTGCGAGGCGGTGGGCAGCAATGCCGAGGCCGCGCGCCTGGCGCGTCATGCCGACGACGCGGGCGCCATTGCCGGCGAGACGGCCGGCAAGGTGTACGGCCTGCGCACGCTCGCCACCGGCATCGAGGATCGCGCCGACAACACCACCCGCTTCCTGGTGATCGGCCGCAGCCTTTTTCCTCCCTCCGGCAACGACCGCACCTCGCTGCTGATCACGGTGAACGACCAGCCGGGCGCGCTGTACCACGTGCTCAGCCCGTTCGCGCAACACGGGGTGAGCCTCAACCGCATCGAGTCGCGCCCCGCGCACAGCGGCAAGTGGCAGTACGCGTTCTTCATCGACGTCTCCGGGCACATCCAGGACGCGATGTTGCAGGCGGCGGTGAAGGAGATCGAACAGTCGGTGGCGCAGCTGCGCGTGCTCGGCTCCTACCCGGTGGCGCTGCCTTGAGCGGCCGGCTGGATTGGCGCAGCGGCCCGGCCGGACCGCTGCGGGGCAGCGTGGGCGTGCCGGGCGACAAGTCCGTCTCGCATCGCGCGCTGATGTTCGCCGCGCTGGCCGACGGCAACTCACGCATCCGCGGTTTCCTCGAAGGCGAGGACACCCGCGCCACCGCCGCCGTGCTGCAGCAGCTCGGAGCGCGTATCGAGACGCCGGCCGATGGCGAGCGCGTGGTGCACGGCGTGGGCCTGCACGGCCTGCGCGCCAGCGCGCAGGCGCTGGACTGCGGCAACGCGGGTACCGGCATGCGCCTGCTGGCCGGCTTGCTGGCCGGGCAGGCGTTCGACAGCACCTTGATCGGCGACGCCTCGCTGTCGAAGCGGCCGATGCGCCGCGTCACCGATCCGCTGGCCGCGATGGGCGCCCGCATCGACACGCACGATGGCTTGCCGCCGCTGCGCGTGCGCGGCGGCCAGCGTCTGCATGGCATCCGCTACGAATTGCCGGTGGCCAGCGCGCAGGTGAAATCCGCGCTGCTGCTGGCGGGCCTGTATGCGGAAGGCGAGACCGAAGTGATCGAGCCGCATCCCACCCGCGACTACACCGAGCGCATGCTGGCCGCGTTCGGCTGGCCGATCGCGTTCGAACCCGGCCGCGCGAAGCTTTCCGGTGGCCACGCGCTGCGCGCCAACGATGTGGACGTGCCGGCGGATTTCTCCTCGGCCGCGTTCTTCCTCGTCGCGGCCAGCATCGTTCCCGACTCCGAACTGCGCCTGTCGGCGGTCGGCCTCAACCCGCGCCGCACCGGCCTGCTGGAGGCGTTGCGCCTGATGGGCGCGGACATCCGTGTCGAGAACGCGCGCAGCAGTGGCGGCGAACCGGTGGGCGACATCGTGGTGCGCCACGCGCCGCTGCACGGCGTCGAGCTGCCCGAGGCGCTGGTGCCCGACATGATCGATGAGTTCCCGGCGCTGTTCGTCGCCGCGGCCGTGGCCAAGGGCAATACCGTCATTCGCGGCGCCGCCGAACTCCGCGTCAAGGAATCCGACCGCCTCGCCACCATGGCCACGGGCCTGCGCGCCCTGGGCATCACGGTGGACGAGACGCCGGACGGCGCGACCATCCACGGCGGCACGTTCGCCGGCGGCACGGTGGAAAGCCTCACCGACCATCGCATCGCGATGAGCTTCGCCGTGGCCGGACTGGTGGCGCAGGCGCCGGTGCGCATCAACGACTGCCGCCACGTGGCCACCTCGTTCCCAGGCTTCATGGCGCTGGCCAACGGCTGCGGCTTCGCGCTGGACGCCATCGCCTGATCCTGGCGCTTGAGCCCCTCTCCCGTCGGGAGAGGGGTTGGGGTGAGGGTTCGGACTTGCGATGACTTTCAGGTAGCTGCAGTTCCGGTAGAGTCGCAGCCGGTTTTCGTTCGAGGTCGTCATGTCCATCGTCCCGCCCTTCATCGTCGCCATCCCCGCCCGCTATGGCTCCACCCGCTTGCCGGCCAAGCCGCTGCGCGAGATCGACGGCATACCGATGGTGGTGCGGGTGGCGCGGCGGGCCTTGCTGGCGGGCGCGGCGGACGTGGTGGTGGCGACGGACAATGCGCGCATCGTCGACGCGCTGGCCGGACAGGGCGTCAGGGTCTGCATGACGCGCGCCGACCATGCTTCCGGCAGCGACCGCCTCGCCGAATGCGCAGCGCGGTGCGGCTGGGCCGATGACGCCATCGTGGTGAACCTGCAGGGCGACGAGCCGTTCGCGCCCGCCGCGGGCATCCGCGAAGTGGCGCGCGCGCTGGCCGAGGACGACGCGCCGATGGCCACGCTGGCGACCCCGATCGCCGACGCGCACGAGCTGTTCGATCCGAACGTGGTGAAGCTGGTGCGCGGCGTGAACGGCCGTGCGCTGTATTTCAGCCGCGCGCCGCTGCCGTGGGCGCGCGACGCCTTTGCCGCGAGCCGCGAGGCGCTACCGGCAGACGTGCCGTTCCTGCGCCACATAGGCATTTACGCGTACCGCGCGGGTTTCCTCGCGCAGTACGCGCAATTGTCGCGCACGCCGCTGGAACGTGCCGAGTCGCTGGAACAGCTGCGCGTGCTGGAACACGGCCATGCGATCGCCGTGCGGCTCACGCCGGAGCCGTTCCCGCCCGGCATCGATACCGAGGCCGACCTGGCGCGCGCCGAGCAATGGCTGCGAACGCAGGGATGAGCGTGCGGCGCGTGCTGTTCGTCTGCCTGGGCAACATCTGCCGTTCGCCGTTGGTGGAAGCGGTGGCGCGCAAGCGCCTGGCCGAAGCCGGGCTGGACGTGGCCGTGGCTTCCTGCGGCACCGGCGGCTGGCATGCGGGCGAGGGTGCCGACCCGCGCATGACCGCGGCGGCGCGCGCCGCTGGCCACGACCTGTCGCAACATCGCGCCCGCCAACTGCATGAGCGTGATTTCGAGGATTACGACCTGTTGCTGGCGATGGATCGCGACAACCTGCGCGAGCTGCGCAAACTCGCTGCCACGCCCGAGCAGTCGGAGCGGACCGCGCTGTTCCTGGAGTGGAGCGGCACGGCGCCGCCCGTGGAATTTCCCGATCCATGGCATGGCGACACTGCCGGTTTTGCCGCGTCGGTGAAACTGGCCGAGCGCGGCGTCGCCGGCTTGATCGAGCGCCTGCGCGACGCCAGCGGCTGAAGCATCGGGGATCGTCCGGTCAATCAGGGT
>Ga0310811_10003527_pt1 | contig 19696 bp, 18 predicted proteins | sample YCmetagenome_FD_207642 | JGI IMG/M metagenome (GOLD analysis project Ga0310811, IMG submission 207642) | Soil microbial communities from experimental microcosm in Duke University, North Carolina, United States - YC | ecosystem: Engineered > Artificial ecosystem > Soil microcosm > Unclassified ...
AATTGCGCAACTGTTCGATCGGCCCGGAACTGGTGATCGATATGGATTTTACGGATATAAAGGGAACGGTAAGCGTTCTTCGTCGCGGGAGCGAGCTTTGGTCCTCGCCGGTGCACACGGGTGAGGATAATATGGCGCATTCGGTTGCCAATCTCGAACATCATCATTTTAAATACAGGGAGCACCGTCTGCCGTTGCAGGCGCATGTGCATTTTTTTGGGGCGGATGCTTTTAGTTTTGGGGCAGGGGTAGCGCTGGAGGAGGGAGATGAGATGAAAGTTGAATGGAAGGGGATGGGCCGGGCGTTGGTCAATCCGCTGGTGGAAGAAAAGGGCGAGGAGATATTGATAGAAGTAAGATCTGCGCTATGAGCCGAATCCCCGCACCAGTGTCTTTGCGAATGAGGTGGGTAATGATCTCCCTCGCTTTTTTGGCGACGACGCTGAATTATGTTCATCGCCTTTCGTTCAATTATCTGAGTGCGGATGGGGAATTGAGGAAGCTGATCCCGGATGATGCATTTGGGTATATCGGTGCGGCGTTCTTTGTCGCGTATATGTTGTCGAATTCGTTGTCCGGCCTGGTTATCGATCGGCTGGGGACAAAACTGGGTTATGGCTTGTGTATGTTCTTTTGGACGACCGCGGGTCTTTTTCATGCGTTTGCGGCAACGCCTTTTCAGTTTGGCATATGCCGTTTTTTTCTTGGTATCGGAGAGGCCGGTAACTGGCCGGCTGCGCTGAAGTTGACCAGCGAGTGGTTTGCGCCGCATGAGCGCTCGACTGCGTCGGGGATCTTTAATAGCGGCGCGGCTCTGGGTGCGGTCGTTGTTCCTCCGATGATCGCTGTGCTGGCGTCCAGCTATGGATGGAGGTCTTCCTTTATCATACTTGCTGCCTTCGGGTATTTATGGGTGGTTCTTTTTTGGTTGATCTATTATACACCCCGGCAGGCGGTTGGCGGTAAGGGGAAGGTTGTGTCTGCTTTTGCATTGTTGAAGAATAAATATGTTTCGGGTTTGCTGTTCGCCAAAGTTTTTATCGAGCCTGTATGGTATTTTGTCACGTTTTGGATCGCCCGCTATCTGGCCGACGTACATCACTGGAAATTGAAGGAGATCGGCTGGTATGCGATGATACCGTTCATTATGGCCGATGTCGGAAATATCGCCGGGGGTTATTTTACGCAGGTGATGATCAGGCGGGGAGTTGCAACGCCAAGGGCAAGAAGGATCTCGCTGGTTCTTGCGGGCGCCCTGATGGTTTTGCCGCTGGTGCTGGGGCCGTGGGTGATCGGAAGTCCTATGTCGGCGCTGATCGTTTTTGGGCTGGCGGGGTTTGGCTATACTTCCTATACGGCCAATTCGCTGGCATTGACGGCGGATGTGGTTCCTCAGTCTTCGTGCGCGTCCGCCTGGGGGCTTGCCTGTATCGGCAATGGTATCGGAGGGGCAATTTTCCAGTCCCTATCCGGCGTGGTTTTGAAGAAGGTATCGGCTGTGTCGGGGTATGCTGTTGCCTATAATATTTTGTTCCTGGGCTTTGGGGGTTCGGTGTTTATAGGGATGATCATTTTATTATTTTTCGCCGGACCTTTCTCCCGGTCCAGGGTCCTGTTCGACCATGCCGGCGTAGGCGAGCCTGAGGCGGGTCTTTAGGCGCTGTTTTATAGCCGGGGTGGTGAAGGCGTGGTCGACGGCTGCGAGGTTCGTATTTAGAAAATCCTCTTTTTTCCAGTGGAACCGGGTGATCAGACTGGTGTATTCTTTGCTGAGGGTTGTATTGGATATGGTCCGGCAGTCTGTATTGATGTTGAGCGGGACTTTAGCTTTTCGCAGGCCATCGACCGGGTGGTGGGCCAGGTCGGGGTACATATTTGTTTGCAGATTGCTGGTGGGGCAGACCTCGAGGAGGATATTGTTTTCACGAAGGTGCCTGAGCAGGGTGCTGTCTTCGCTGCTTCTTACGCCATGGCCTATGCGGGTGGGATGAAAATTACTCAGTGTCTCCCAGACACTCGTGGGTCCTGCAGCCTCGCCGGCGTGTGCGGTGCAGGGGATGCCGTGGGCGGCGGCGTACCGAAATGCTTCCACGTGCTGGTCTATGGGATGGCCTGCTTCGTCGCCTGCGATATCGAAGCCGACGATATGGGAGTTCTTTCCGCGAAATTTTTCGACCAATTTTACTGTTGCCATGCTTTGCTCACCGGTAAAATGCCGGAGGGTGCAGAGGATCACGCCGGCCTGGATGCCGGTTTTTTTTATGCCTTCGGCTACCGCACTGTCGACGGCGGCGACGACCTGTTCGGCGGTGAGGCCTTTATCGAGGTGCTTCAGGGGGGCGAAGCGCATTTCTGCGTAGATCACGTGGTCTTTTTTCAGCTGGTTGAAAAGGTCCAGAGTGACGAGGCGCAGGGCTTTTTGGGTCTGCATGAGGTCGACGGACCTGTCTGCCCGGGTGATGTAGTCGGCCAGATTGGTACATACGGGAGGAGCGACGAATTGTTGCCGGTACTGTTCGGGGGTGATCGTGGGGTCGAGCTGGTGGACTACGTGGTAGCTGAGAGAGCAGTCGAGGTGCAGGTGGAGCTCGATCTTTGGCCAGGAGGAGGTTTGGGCCTGGGTTTTTAGGGTAAGCAGGAGCAGGGCGATGATGATTTTTGGTTTCATGCGCAAATTTATTGCGATGGTTGGATTTATTTGGGACATTTGTCCCGGTATGATCAGGAAGAACTCTAGTATTCTGCGGATAATCGACGAGCTGGCGGCGGCCGGGCAGGCGGGTATATTGTTGCGGAAGTTTCCGAAGGGGCATTTGCTGATCGGGCAGGAGAGTGAGATCGTCAGTGTTTATTTTATACGGTCGGGGATCGTCAAGTGTTCGTTTACGGAGGATGGTGAGAAGGAATATATCCTCGAGTTTTTGGGTGAGGGACAGATACTGGGGGAGATCGAGGCGATATCGGGGGGCACTGCTATTTCGGGCGTGATGACGATCACGGACATATCTGTGTATGTTCTGGACAGGGAAAGTTTTTTGCATTTGCTAAGGCGCGATGAAGGTCTCAATCGTGCTGTGCTCGAACTGATGGCCAGGAGACTGGCGGACACGGCCCAGCGATCGGCGAGGCAGCAGCTGAATCCGCTGGAGCATAGTCTGGCCCAATTGCTGGAGGCCCTGGAGCACGAGAAGCTGCCCTGTACCAAGCAGGAGCTGGCGAATTATCTGGGTGTTACGGTGAGGAGCCTGAACCGGCTGCTCAAATCTTAAAGTGCCGGACGAGCGCGTTTGCCACTGCCTGCGGGGCTTCGCGGTGTGGGAAATGTCCGATGCCGGCGAGTGATAGCAATTCGTAGCCGCCGGTGAAGCTGTGGTCAAGTTCTTCAAAGGAAGAGGGGGGATCGCAGGTATCCGATTCGCCGCTGATGACGAGTGTGGGGGTCTTTAGCTGGGCGATGGTGCTCAGCCGGTGCTGCAATTCGTCGTAGCGGTGGTCGACGGGTTCGGGGAGAAAGCGGCTACGGTAGCCGTGTAGTGTTATTGCCGGCCAGTCGGGGTTGCCGAAGCTGGCGGCTGTCTTTTCAAATTCCTCCTCTTTATACCAGCCTTCGGGACTCCAGGTATCCCATTGTATCTTCGAAAATCCGACGGGGTCTCTTTTTATGGCCGCGGCGCCGCCGTCGGTGCACATGAACCACTGGTACCAGAACAGGCGGGCCTGGGGGAAGGAGGGTATGGGAAATTCGCCGCGTGGCTGGAAGGGCAGGCCCATCGTTGCAATTTTGGTTATCCTTGCGGGCCATAGGGCGGCGAGCAGATACGCGGCGCGGGCGCCCCAGTCGTGGCCTGCGACGGAGAAAATGGATATGCCCAGGGCGTCGGCAAGATCGATGATGTCCTGGGCCATTGCGACCCCGCGGCCGTCGCGGATAGTCTCTTTTTTTAGGAAGCGGGTAGGGCCGAAGGCGCGCAGATACGGTATGATGGTCCGGAAGCCTGCTGCGTTGAGGGCCGGAGCGACCTGGCCCCATGCCCGGATGTCGTCGGGCCAGCCGTGCAAAAGAAAAATGGGAGGCCCGTTGCGGGGGCCTTCGTCCATGAAGGATATTTCGAGGAGTGATGTTTTTATGGCGAGCATGGGTAAGGGGGTTCAATATTCGTGCCGGGTGATTTTGCTGGCACGGTGTTTTGATTGGAAATTATAGGATACTATGAATAAAAAATTGTTTGACGAGGGACAGCGGTTAGAGAAGGCCGACCGATTGGAGGAAGCGGCAGCGGCTTATCAGCGGGTGGTGGATGCCGATCCGGGGGCTCAGGATGCTGTGGGTCGGTTATTGGTGGTTTACCGGCGACTTAAGGACTACCATCGGGAGTTGCGGGTGATAGAGGCGGCGCTGGGCGCCGTGGAGCAGCGGGATAAGGCGGCCCGGGAGAAATGGCTGAAGGCGCATCCGGGTGCGGCGAAGCTGGGGAAGGAGGTGTTGAAAACATTGGGGGGTGAGCGTATGACGGCTTTTGGAACGGACCCGCTGGTGGAGAAATTGTTGAGGAGGAAGGAGATTTTGGAGAAGAAGGGCGCGAGGCCCGGGAAGAAGAAGGTGGTGAGGCCGGGGAAGGTGGGGGTGTCGGGGAAGAAGAAGGAGGATTTGGCGCGACGGGTGATGGAGGAACGGCGGGTGGCCAGGGAGAAGGAGAGGGCGGCGCAGGCGCGTGAACGGGAGAAGGAGAGGGCGGCTTTGAAGGCGGCGAAGGAGGCGAAGCTGGCGGAGGCTGAGGAGAAGCGAAAGGCGAAAGAAGCAGCGGCCAGGGAGAGGGAGGCCGCGGCCCGGGCGAAGAAAGAGCAGGCGCAGCCGTCGTTGTTTATTGTGTCGTTGAGGTATCTGGTGCCGTTGGAAAAGATAGACGCTTCGATGGCGAAGCATGTCGCTTTTTTGGATAAACATTTTGCCGCGGGTGAATTTTTGGTATCGGGGCGGCAGGTGCCGAGGACGGGGGGCATTATCATTGCGCGGGGGAAGGACAGGGCTGCAGTGGAGCGGATCATGAAACAGGACCCCTTTGTCAGGGGTAAGCTGGCGAGCGTGGATATTGTGGAGTTTGTGGGCAGTAAGATGGGCAAGGGGCTGGAAGGGTGGATACGAGGGAAAAAGATTATCTTGCGGCACCCCTAATTGGTCTACATGAAGAAACTAGTTTTTCCTCTGCTGTTCGTACTTTTTACCTCCACGCTGCGGGCCCAGTCAAAAGTTTTCAGAGAGGTCGGCGAAGATATCGCGACCCAGTTCAAACCCATTACCCAGGACAATACGCTCGTCGGATATCTGGCATTTACGCGGCTTGAAAAGGCCGATGCGGACTCGTTCAACTACCGCGTGACGATCATGGACGAAAATCTGAATGACATCGGCACCGTCAATTTCCGGGAAGAGAACCTGGAGTTGGAGACGGTGTCTTTTGAGCAGAATGTACTTTGTCTTGGATATATCCAAACCGCGCTGTCCGGTACCCAAAAGATCAGGACTATGCGGGGCTACAAAAAGGTGGAAGACGCGGCGGCGGCCAGTCATGTGTTGCTACAGTGGATAAGCCTTAACGGAAAGGTCATCAGCAGCTATTATCAGGAGGCGGCCCTTTCGACCGCGGCCGTTCCCGGCAGGAGTCCGTATGCAAGTTCGATCAGGGTAGTCAATCTTTTAAGATACGGGATGCAGATCAGGAATGTCCCCAGGGTCGGTTTTTGTCTGTTCTTCGGGGACGGTTTCAAGCAGGACCTGATCCTGTTCGATTTGAAGGGGGCAGTGATCCACAAGATGGCGATCCCTGACCTCGCTGACCGGTATTACCTGCACGCCTCGGCCACCTATATCTATCTTATGGAGAAGAGGGACGTGCGTGTTCCGGAGGGCGGGTACAAGCTATGCGTCTATTCTCCGCAGGATCTCAGTTCGGTGATCGATTTCGATCTCAGGGATTCAAAAGACAACTGGTTAAAAGTTTTGAGTTTTGACAATGATCCTGTGACGGGGGATGCGTTTGTGGCGGGTTGTATTATCAGTCCGGCCATGGAGAAGCAATTTGGGACGGCTTTCGACTATTCCAACGGTCCCTATATCGGTCTGTTCTCGATCGACCTGGGTGGACCGGGCAGGGATATGAAGGCTAATTGCAGCTATTGGGACGACGAAAAATTCCCGGGACTTTCGGCGGATGGCCTTTTTACGGATAAGGAGTTCTATGTCAAATATGCCACTGCGACAAAAGATTTTAGCGGTAATACGATCTTTGCCGGAACGGCGTTGGCGCTTGTGGGAAGCGCAAAATTCAAACTGGCGGATGGAGTTTTTGTGCGGCAGGAGGCTTCGGGCAGGATCGTTCTCGACAATAGTGTGCACTGTGACGAATCGAAGAGTTTTGGCCCGGCTGGTGTGCTGAACGATCTGGACAAGAAAGACTTTTATAAAGTCGTCAATACGGATACGAAGAGCAATTATATGATCATCGACGATGCCGAGAATATCTATGTCTACAATGTAAACAGCAAAAAGGTGATGAGGACCATCCCGCATAAGGATGGAACTGTAAAGACCGATGTTTACCCCGCGAAGGAGGGCCATATCATCGTGGCGGAATACCACCGGAAGGAGAAGTATACGCGTTTTTCGATCGAGGCGCCGTAGTCGCGAACGGGTGAAGCAGGGGATTGCCGATGGGAAGGATGTTTCCCAGCTATGATAATAGATTTTTCAGATAGTTGTAGCTGTGGGTGACGTTGAGCAGTGGCTGGGGCGCCTGGTCCTGCTCGACGAAGAAATATTTGAGTCCTGATCCTTTTGAGTTGTCGAAGATGCGTTTGAAATCGACGATGCCCGAGCCTACTTCGGCGGGGGCCAGCGTGGTCTTATTCAGGTCTTTTACGTGCCACAGCGGGTAGCGGCCGGGATGGAGTTTGAATAGTTCGACGGGGTCCTGTTTGGCTTTTGTTGCCCAGGCGAGGTCGAGTTCCATTTTCACCAGGTCTTTGTCGGTATTGTTCAGGATATAGTCGAATGGGCGGTGGCCTTCCACTTCGTCAAATTCGGAGACGTGGTTGTGGTAGGCGAACTGAACGCCGTTCTTTTTGCAGGCTTCTCCGGCTTTGCTGAAGACGTCGACGGCTGTTTTAATCTCGTTCATAGTATGAACGGGAATGCTGGAACAGACCAGGTAGCTAAGGCCGCCCTCGGCCGCGTCGTCGGCGAGTTGCTGGTAGTTCTCTTTCAGGTTTGCCATTTTGGGTCTGTTCTTAAATCGCTCCGCATATTTTTCTGCTGCGGCAGAGTCCTGTTTTGTTTTTGCCATTTTCAGGATGTTGGCCAGTGAGAAGGGAGCTCCGCCCACGTGTGCGGAACGCCAGTGCATTCCTGCTTCCCTGACCATGGCGGCAAATTCCTTTGGCGTAAAGCCGTAGAAGTTGCCTTTTTCCGATGCGGCGCTTTCCACTTCCTTATAGCCGATGGCTGCCAGTTGATGCAGTGTCCCTTTTGGGTCTGTGATCATCAGGTCGCCGAGTGTGTATAGCTGAAGGCCGACTGGTTTGCCGATACTGGCGGACCGGCTAAGGTGTGGAAGCAATAGTGTCGATAGCGCAAGTGTTCCGGATTGTTGCAGGAATTTTCTTCTTGTTGTCATGGCAAGTGTATTTATGGTTTCGCGATCTTTATCGTTTCAATATTCTGGAGTTCGAAGGTCAGGTTTACCGAGCGGGGGCCACCGGGTCTTGTTCGGTGGTTTGCGTTCTTTGGAACGGTAAATAGCTGGCCGGGGGACAGCTCGATCGTTTCGTTGTCGAGCTCGATGATCAGTGATCCCTCGACGGAGAGGAAGGTTTCGTCTGAGTTGGGATGGCGGTGCCAGAAATAAGGTTCGGTCATTATGCTTAGTCGTATGACGTGGTCGTTAATGCCTGTCAGCGGAATGTTCTTATAGGATTCTTTGGTGTGGGCGGCGATGGAGGAGAAGTTGATGATGTCCATGGTTATGATTTATTGATACGGGCGATGCGGAGCAGAATGGGGAAGCCGACTTGCTTTTTTTGTTCTTCGCCCCATGCGTGTAGCAATGGTTCACGGATCAGGTCGATGGGGTCCTGGCCGTTCTTTTTTTCATAGTGTTTGACGGCGGACCAGGTTCCGATGTATCCGATGAGGTGGTCGGGTGTCCATTCGAATTCGTTTTTGAAGGCGGGTGTTTTTATTTCCTGAAAGGGAAAGGGGATTGTTTGGTAGCCCTCGTCGACGTATTTTCTTTCTTTGTCCCAGTAAGGGCCTACGATTTTCTTATAGAAATGGGTGACCACTTCGTCGATGGCGGGTGTGATCTGAACAAGGTTGTAGCCGATGACGGCGAGTATGGCCTTGTCCTTTGCCGTTCGGCGGGCTTCTTTGTAGAAGGCGTCGAAGTCGAACCAGTGGATGGCCTGGGCGACGGTGATCAGGTCGAAGGCGTTGTCGGGGAACCCGGTATGTTCCGCGGGTTGAACGGAGTATTCGATGTTTTTTTGGGTCTCTGCTTTGTCTATTTGTTGCTGGCTGATGTCGGTGGCGTGGACGGTAGTGAATGCGCGGGCCAGCTGACTGGCGACCTGTCCGTTGCCGGTGCCGCAGTCCCAGGCGTTGTCGGTGGAGGGGACTATTGACAGGAGGTAGTCAAAAAGTTCTCCGGGATAGGTTGGGCGGAATTTGGCGTACTGGTCCGACCTGTTGGAGAAATTGTCTTTCATATGGGTTAAAGATACCGAATTCTGTAGTGACAGAATGAGGCTGTAATGAAAAAGGTGGCCTTACGGGGCCGCCTTTTTTTTGTTGTGAGGGAGGGTAAGGATTATTGCTTTATGAACGTGTAGGTTTTGCTCTTGTCGTTGGAGATGACCCGCAGAAAGTAGGTGCCGGGGCTGAGGTTGCTGACGTCGAGGGAGGGGCTGCCGGTGGCGGTGATCAGGAGGAGGCCCGTGTTGCTGTAGAGGTTGAGGGTGGCGGGAGTTTTAAGGCCGGCGATGGAGAGGGTGGAGGTGACGGGGTTGGGGTAGAGGGTGATGGATTTGGTGTCGTTGGGGTTGGTTATTGGGTTGGATATGGTGGATGTTGCGGGGGTAGGGGTGGCGGTGCATGTGAGGTTGACAGGGAGGCCGTTGGACTCGCGGATCAATTGGAAGAATTGGTCGGGCCGAATGACGATGTGGTTGGAGTCGAGGGAGTTCATGACGTTTTTAAAACTGGTGGGTGTCACGTTCTGCCAGGGTTGGGCCTGGATGAGAATGAAACGGGGTTCGGCGCCGTTCCAGCCGGAAGAGGCTGCGGCGATGGCGTCCTTCATGGGTTGTTCGCCGGTGCAGTAGTTGCAGTTGAGGGGCGCGGCGGGCAGGCTGTTCCTGTAAATTTTGAATGTGCCGCTGGTATTTTGGGAGGTTATTCCGAGCAGGGACGGGGCGTATTGGGCGTAGCTGTCCCCGACATTTTGGTTGATGTCGCCGGTAATGGTGTTCCAGACGGTGAGGACGCGGAAGCCTGCACGTTTGATATAGTCTTCGGTCTTTGTCACGAATTGGTTGAGGACCGTTTGGCTCGGAAAGTCATTCGGATAGGCGTATCCGTATCCTGAGGGTCCGGAGATCAGGTTGTCGTTGACGGTGGATGACTGATAGAGGTAGTTGAGCGCTCCCGGCATGGCGTCGAGCATTGCTGGTGAGAGGGTCCAGCCCATCGGGACCGATCCGCGGCCTGGATCGTTCCATAGTTTACGGAAGAGGTGCTCCACGTATTGGAGGTTGTCGCCGTCGCTCAGGATAAACGCCACATAGATCTTGTTTTGGAGAATCGGTTTTGGCGGCGCGGGCTTTACGTTGACCATCCGGGACGTACCACTGTGGACGGTGAGATTCGAACACCAGTCGCTGGCTACCGTCGCGATGCCATAGCTGGACGCGCGGGTGATGCCCGATCCTTCGTCCGGCCACCAGCCCATGAAGACGGCGTTGGCGGGCATAGAGGACAGGAAGCTGTTGAGGAGGGCGCTTTCTTCCGGGACATTGGGGTCGAGCCATATTACCGGCGCGCCCAGGGCGGTGGCGTATTCGCGCAGCGCGGCTCTGTGCACCAGCGGGTTCAGGCCGATCAGCATCCGGTGGTCGAGTTTAGGCCAGTAGGTATTATATAAAGTTTGGTATACCTGGACCTTGCTGGTGAACTGGCCGCGGAGGTCGAGCAGGATTGGAAGGTTGTAGGGTGCTGATGTGAGGCGGGATATCAGGGACTGCGGGATGACGAGCGCCTTTTTGCTGATGGCGAGCATTGTTGCGAGGTTGGCTGTATGCGGCTGTGCGGAGTCGTAGACGATCAGGCCGGCGATCTCGCTTCGATATTTGGTGATCAGCTGCCATTTGTCCGTATACCCGGTCCATGTCAGGCCGAGAGACTGCATCCAGGTATAGGGGCCTTCCGCAAACTGGTCGCCTTCATAGGCAAATATCCGCGGCCGGGTTCTGTTGACGATGCCTTTCAGGGAAGAGAAGAGGAACATCTCAGCCGTATTGTCCTGGTGAGCGGCAACGTAGTCAACCTTTGTATAAGAGGTTCCCCGCCAGAAGACGCGGAATTCGATGGCGTGGTGGTCCACTGTCATGGTGAAGGGAAGGCTGAAGCTGGTGTAGTTGGAGGCTACGGGAAACTGCAGGCGGGTGATGGCCCGGTAGGCGAGGGTTGCGCCGGTGGTAGCGTCCCTGACGTCGATATCCACGACGGAGTCGTTGTTGGCCGTGTTGTTGTCGACCTTCATACTGAATTCGGCGGTATACTGTCCCGCCGTGAGGGTAGTATCATAGGGGCCAAAGAGCATATGCTGGTTGGCCTCATCGATGCCTGTCTGGCAGAGCCATCCGTCGGTCTCGGGACGTCCGGTATGGTGGCTCATGAAAGGGCCTTCGGCCTCCCAGCGCCAGGACTTTTCCGTGAGCGTATACAGGTCCTGGTTGCTGGCGGTCGCAGGGAAGGACGGCAGGAGCTGGCCCCGAGGCCATTTGATCTGGGCCGATCCGGGTGCTGTAAGAAGAAGCAGGAAGGACAATAGGAAGGCTGCACGTTTGATGAGAACGTAGATGTTGGTCATAGTAGTTGTTGTTTTGTGGTTGGGGGAGTAGAGTTTGAGGGAACTACTTTGTCAGAGACTTCGACCAGGAATCAGCGTGTGGACCACAGTAGTAAGGTAGGAAGTTTGTTTGTGATAAAAATTGCTAAAAGTTATTTTTTGTGACTGCGCCGTCCAGGCGGCGAACCGGCTGATCGCAATCAGCGGGCCACCTGAGCGTGGTCATGACGATTTTGTGGCGTCCTTTCGATATTTACGATAAATAACAGGAACCATTTATGAAGACCTTGATCGCATATTATTCATTCAGCGGGAATAATGCAATTCTTGCTGCCTTGCTAAAGAGTAGGCTTGGCGCCGACGTTTACGAGATCACCGAGCCGCGGCCGAGAAAAGAAATGACCATTCTGCTGGATATTTTATTGGGGAGAAGGCCCCGGATCAACCCACCTGAGATCGCGACCACCAGGTATGACCGCGTCTTGCTGATCGGGCCAGTATGGAATGCGCGGATCGCGACTCCGGTTGCTGCTTTTGTTGCATGGATGAAAGGAAAGTTCCCGGCTTATGCGTGTGTCACGCTATGCGGGGGCCGCGATGGGCAACAGGGGAAAATAGAGCGGCAGCTTACCAGGGCTGCCGGGAAGCCGCCATTGTTCGTCCGGCAGCTGGCGCTGAGGGATTGGCTGCCGGAAGACCGGAAGTCGGGTGCAAGGAAAGGAACGTCATTTAAGATATCGGAGAATGACCTTGTTTATTTCCGGCCGGCGATAGACGAGCTGGTCGGGGACCTATTCCCCAAAAAAGTAAAAACATTATTATGAAACAGGAGGACGTCATATCATCTATTCGACAGCGATACCTGAATATCAATAATTTTTCAGAGATACTTTTTGAGGGCTTCGACGAAGAAAGCGTACAGCTTTTCAGGCAGGAGGTTGAGCGGCTCAAAGCGCTTTTTTTTCTTATTGGAGACAAGGAAGGCTCCGGTATTCCGGTGAAATTACTCGCGTTCTATCGCAAAACGGGTGTCATTCACGATCTTCAGCGGCTCAGATGGGAACTGATCGCCTATGCGAAACAGAAAAAAGTCGGGGTTCCGGAGTCCTGTTTGGCGGTTGTCGACGGGCTGCTGTCGATGGCTTCACGACTTGTCTCCATGGATTTGGCATTTCGCCCGTTATGCCTTAGGGAGCCGGGTAGCTGGCCTGCCCTGCATCACGCCGACCTGTCGAAGTTGTCGAAGGCTTTTGTCAGGGATAGAATGAAGGCTATGTCAGTTGAGGTGAGTGTTGAGGAACTTTCGGATGCACAGCTTTGTGACACAGAGGAGGCGATGAGGGAACTTCTGCATATCTGGCATCTTCTGGACAAGAGGGCTGTCGGCCTTCTCCGGCCCGTTGCGATGACGGAGCGTCAGGCCATACAGTCGCAACTCAGCCTGCTGACCAACTATCGGGATGTGGTATTGAGAATAAATATGCTGCAGGACCCAAATTTTCTTTTTGCGACCGGTCAGGGGGCGAAGCCTTTTTTGCAGGCCGTACTACAGGAGTGGATACGGGAAAAACAGCGATTAAGAGCCGCCATCAATGCATCGCCGGTATCCGGGGAGGAACGACCTGTGGTGAGAAGGCGGCGGGCAAGGCCAGTCATTAGGTCGCTAACAGCGTGCGATTTTTCATAACAAAAGGAAAAGCCTGCCGTTTAGCAGGCTTTTTTGATAGGATGGATCAGGTAATGGGTATAACGCGGGCCTGGTTGGTTTCTCATATGGAAATACGGGAAAAGCTTAATTTTACGGGCAATGAAACCGTAAAAATGCAATGGCGGCAAAGATACTTATCATCGAAGACGAAGAACGTGTGGGTTCCCTGATAAAGAAGGGGCTTGAGGAGATGGGATTTTCTGCTACCATTGCCGGTGAGGGAAGGATGGGACAGCTGCTGGCTCTGAGCGAGGCGTTCGACCTTGTTATCACGGATATTTTGTTGCCGGATATCGGCGGCATCGAGGTCTGTAAGCAAATCCGGCAGCAACTGCCCGAACTGCCGATCATTATGCTGACAGCGCTGGGTACTACGGATGACAAGGTAGAGGGGTTTGACGCGGGCGCCAATGACTATCTCGTAAAGCCATTTGATATCCGGGAGCTATATGTACGTATCCGCGAGCTGCTGAAGCGCGTCCCGCCGGGCGGCGCCCCGGGAAAGATGATCCTCAGGGCGGGTGATCTGGAGATGAATCTCCGAACGGGTATCGTCCTGCGCAATAATAAAGAGATCAACCTCACGCGCAAGGAGTTCAGGTTGCTCGAATACATGATGACCAACCAGGGCCGGGTATTGTCGAGGGCGGAGATAGCGGAAAAGGTTTGGGAAACGTCTTTCGATACGGGAACCAATTTTATAGACGTATACATCAACTACCTCCGGAAGAAGATCGACAAGGATCAGGAAATTAAGCTGATCCAGACCCGACCGGGGATCGGGTTCATTTTTAAAGAACAGCCGTGAAGATAAGACTCAAGCTCACCCTGCTGTTTGCCGGATTGTTCGCCGCGCTGCTGCTGGTCTTCTCGCTGGTGATCTATTTCTCCAATGCGGGCCAGCGGGAAGAGGAATATTTCAAACGGCTGCGGCAGCTGGCCATTACCAAGACGCATTTATTGCTGGAAGCAAAAGTTCAGCCTGCGGTGCTGCAGCTGATCTATGAGAACTCCCTGAATACGCTGCCCCAGGAGGAGGTGGCGGTTTTCGATACGGCCTTCAACCTGTTGTATCATGATGCGGGGAAGATCGATAAGGTGAAGGAGACGCGGGGAATGATCGACAGTATCATCGCCCTGAAGGAGATCCATTTTTATGTGGACGATCTTCAGGCGATCGGTTTTATATATCCATTCAGGGGTAGGACCTATGTGATCACCGCCGCTGCCAAGGACGATGCAGGTCTTTCGAAGCTGCGGCATCTGCGATATAATCTAACTATCGGGTTTGCGGCAGCGATCCTGCTGACCCTGCTGGCCGGCATACTTTTTTCCAGGAAGGCGCTTGCGCCGGTTTCGAAAATGGTGGAAAAGGTAGGGGAGATCTCCGCGAACAGGCTCGATCTGCGGATCGATACGGGCAGGAGCAGGGATGAGATCGCGGAGCTGGCGCGGACTTTCAATCAAATGCTGGACCGGCTTGAGAGTTCATTCGAGGGCCAAAAACAGTTCGTTTCAAATATATCACACGAGCTGCGGACTCCGCTGGCTGCGATCATCGCCGAGCTGGAGATCTCCGCCTTTAAAGGCCGGACGGTTGACGAATACCAGGAGACCATCCGGCTGATCCTGCAGGATGCCCGGCGGCTCTCGAGGCTATCGAATGATCTGCTGGATCTTGCCAGGGCCAGCTACGACCAGTCCAGCATCCATTTCAGACCGGTTCGTCCCGATGAGGTATTGCTGGATGCCCGGCAGAGTATACTGAGGATGAACCCGGCCTATGGGGTGGATATCCGGTTTGAGGAAGAGCCCGAAGAAGGCGACGGTATCGTTGTCCGGGGTAATGAATACCTGCTGAAGGTTGCGTTTGTCAATCTGATGGAGAATGCCTGTAAATTTTCGGAGGATCACCGGTGCAGGGTCACGATTTGTTTTGGCGGCGGGATGACCGTTCTGCGCTTCTCGGACGATGGTATTGGGATACCTGAAGCGGATGTCGAATATGTTTTTACGCCGTTCTATAGGGGGCAAAATAAAAAGCATGCTCCGGGGAATGGGATCGGGTTGTCGCTGACGCAGAAGATCGTAGCCCTGCACCATGGGACGATCGCTGTGGAGTCGAGCCTGGGAGAAGGAACGAGTTTTACTGTCGGATTGCCGCAGCAGCCTGTGTAGACCAGGCCACCCGCCGGATGATCCATGGGAAGAGGAGGAGTTAGGGGGAGTTACACGGCGCTTGCCAGATAGGTTCTCAGCTCGCCGGCGACGTTGATGACTACGCCGTTGGTCCGCCGGAGCAGTTCGAGGAGATGGCCGGAGGGGTTCTGGCCGGCTGCCAGGTCTTCGATGGTCTGGATATCGTCTTTGAGGGCGTTGATGCCGAGGTTACCCAGAGTGGGTTTTATCCGGTGGGCTGTTTTTTTGATGAAGTCGAAATTGCCGCTGGTATAGGCGGTGAGCATTTCTTCGGTAAAGTGGGGGACTTCGTCGAGGAAGAGGTTTATCATTTTGTTGACGAAGGTTTGGTTGCCTTTGCTGATGGTATTGAGTCGGGTGAGGTCGAATAAAGGGTTGGCAGATGGCGGGGCGCAGCGGGGAGTCTCCAGCCAGCAGGCGATGGTTCGGATCAGTCTGGCTTCTTCGAAGGGTTTGGATACATAGTCGTTCATTCCGGCGGCGAGGCATTTGTCGGTGTCGCCTTTGATCGCGTTGGCGGTGAAGGCGATGATGGGGATGGCTGGGTCTATCTCCAGGCGTATCTTGCGCGTCGCTTCCAGCCCATCCATTTCGGGCATCTGGACGTCCATCAGGACGAGGTCGAAGTGTTCCCGTCGCAGCGTCTCTACCCCTTCCAGTCCGTTGACGGCTTCGCGGATGTCGGCGCCGTAGTTGTTGAGGACGGTGCGGGCTACGAGGCGGTTTATCTCGTTGTCCTCCACGAGCAGTATCTTTTTACCCTTGAATGTTACCGGGTCTTTGGCGGTTGTCTCTTCCTGCCGGAGGTCGCATTCGCGACCGCGGAGAAAGGGGATGGTCAGGATCACTTCGGTGCCTTCGCCTTTTTGGCTTTTCACGTGGATATGCCCGTTCATCAGTTCGACCAGCTGTTTGCAGATGCTCATGCCGAGGCCGGTGCCGCCGTATTTGCGTGTTACTGTCCGGTCTTCCTGGCTGAACTTGTCGAATAGTCTGTTCAGGAACGGCTCGTCCATGCCGATGCCCGTGTCTTTCACGACAATCCGGATACACTGGATCTCGCCGATATTCAGCGGTCCTCCGGCGCTGCAGGTGACGGATACGGAACCTTTCGGGGTAAACTTGATCGCGTTGCCGATGAGGTTCAGCAGGATCTGGTTGAGCCGGTATGGATCGCCGATCAGCACGGGTGATATATTGCCATCCAGCAACCAGGAGAGATGGATGCCTTTTTCTTCGGCCTTGTGCTGCATGACCTTTGTCGCGCGGCTGAGGATGTCTTTCATCTGAAAACCGATGGCTTCGATGTCGAGCTTGCCTGCTTCGATCTTGGTAATATCGAGAATATCGTTGATGACGACGAGGAGGTTCTCCGCTGCTGAGTCGATCGTATCCAGCCACGAGCGCTGCTGGTTGTCGAGCAGGGTTTTTTTGAGCTGCTGGCACATACCCATGATGGCGTTCATGGGGGTACGGATCTCGTGGCTCATATTGGCGAGAAACATTTCCTTTGCGCGAGATGACTCTTCGGCCTGTTCTTTGGCTTCGTGCAGGGCCAGTTCTTCCTGTTTGATGAGGGTAATGTCCTGGAATTTCCAGAGGTTGCCTTTGAATTCGTTTTCGACGTAGATCGGTATATAGTCCCGGACCAGTACTTTACCGTCCACCATATAGAGCTCGTCCCCGGTGACCAGTTCTCTTTTTGCGATCAGCTCGTCGACGCGCTGCAGAATGGCATCTGAGTTCCTGAACAATGGTTTGAGCGAGTTAACGGCTGCTCCGCAGTCCATGCCGATCATACGGTCCGGGTCCAGGGAAAGGTTCATCATCTGGCAGAACAGGTGATTGACCAGGACGATCTTCCGGTTGGCGTCTTCCATGAGAATTCCGTTGTTGAGGTTCTTTATCAGCTGGGCGAAGGTTTTGACGGACGTGGATGGATCGAGGAAGGGGGATGTCTCATCGTAGATGACGTGAGACGGTTTTATTTGATATTGGTGGTTTCGATGAGGCATGGACCAGCTAATACGCGTTTATCCCACAAAGTAACAAACCTGTCGGGTGGGGGCCAATAGAGCTTCATAGGGAAAATACGTCCTCGATCTTCAGGCAAACTTGTAGTAGATGCTCTACACTACTTAGCGGGTTTTTTTTAGAGGAAGGAGGAGACTATCTGGGAAACCAGGTGGAATTCCGTTGATTTGTCGATATAGTGGGCTGCTCCTAGCGCCTTGCAGCGGCTGCGGTAGACGTCTCCTTCCTGGTTGCTGATCATGATCACGACGACCGACGGATAGAGCTGTTTGACGCGGCGGAGGATCTCGATGCCGTTGACGTCGGGGAGGTGTATGTCGAGCAGAAGGATATCGGGGGGAGATGACTTCAGGATGGGCTGGGCATCGGTATAGCTTTCTGCCGTATACACTTTTTGTATGGCGGGGAGTCCCTCCAGCTGGTGTAAGAGTCCCGTAATGATGAATGGAGAATCGTCGATGATCAACAGTGTTTTGCCCTTGCCTGACATAGGACGCAAAATTAAATCTTTTGCGGGCCGCCGGTGGTAGAGGGTAAAGCCTGTTTGGTGTAGTAGGAGTACTACAGCAGGTTGTTTTTTATCGCGTAAAGGGTCAGGTCGGCGTTGTTCTTCAGGTTCATTTTTGCAAGAATGCGGGCCCTGTAGGTACTGACCGTTGTAACGCTGAGCGATAGTTTTTCCGCGATCTCCGACACCGGGCTGCCGGCGGACAGGAGTCTGAGCACTTCGAACTCGCGGTCGGAGAGGTTTTCGTGTGGCAGTTTGCCGGGGTCCTGGTCGAGGAGGGAGGCCAGGCGTTCGGCGAGGGACGGGGTGATATATTTTTTGCCCAGCAGGACCTGCCGGACGGCTTTTACCAGTTCGTCCGGGGCCGAGTCTTTGTTCAGATAGCCCGAGGCGCCCGCCTTCAGTACGCGGACGGCGTACTGGTCTTCCGGATGGATGCTGAGGATCAGTACGGGCAGTCTTGGATAGTGTTGTTTGATCTGCTGCAGCACTTCAAGGCCGCTTCTGCCCGGCATGGAGATATCGGATACGACGATATCCCATTCTTTCTTCATTACTTTTTTCATCAGCTCTTCCGCGTCGACGGCCTCTTCGATCTCGGCGGAGAGGAACTCTTCGAGAAGTATTTGTTTGAGGCCCTTTCGAACTACGGTGTGGTCGTCAGCTATGAGTATCTTTAACATGTGACGGGGTTTGATCAGTGTATGGTTTTGGTTAAAGGAATGGTTGCTTCGACGGCTACTCCGCCGAAAGGGCTGTTCTTTATTTCCAGCGAGCCGCCCATCATCGTGGCTCTTTCCTCCATTCCCAGCAGGCCGAGGGTGTTCGTCCGCATGTTCCTGTTGAATCCTCTGCCGTCGTCCATGACGGATAGATGGAGGTCTTCGCCGATGCAGTCCAGGCTGATCCATACATTTTTTGCTCCGGAGTGACGGGCGACGTTGGTGAGGGATTCCTGACAGATGCGGAAGAGGCCGATCGAGGCGCGTGGGTCGAAATCGAGCTCGGGCAGCGTGGATTGGAATTGAGCATTGATACCCGATCGCGCGGCAAATTCCTGGCTCTGCCATTCGATGGCGGCGACAAGGCCGAGGTCGTCCAGAATGCTGGGCCGAAGCTGTGTGGCTATGCGCCGTACCGTCCGGATCGTGTTGTCCAGCATTGCGAGGGTGCCGGTTATCTTTTGCTGGAGGGGTTCTTCCGGCGGCTGGTTCCATTTTCTCGATATCCAGGAGAGGTCCATTTTTATTCCCGTCAGCTGTTGTCCCAGTTCGTCGTGTATCTCCCGGGCAATGGAGGCTCTTTCTTCCTCACGGACATTTTGCAAATGTGAAGCCAGCTGCCGGAGCTCTTCGTTGGTGCGGGTGATGTCGCTGGATAGCTGTTCCTCGATCTTGCGGCGCTCTGAGACGTCCCTCGTAACCTTCACATAGCCTTTCACCCGGTGGTGGGCGTCGTAAATGGCGGTCAGCAGGCTATCGGCCCAGAACAGGGCGCCGTCCTTTCGTACTCTCCAGCCTTCGCTGCTATGGCGGCCGTGGACCTTTGCCTGTTCGAGGTTGAGGGATGGCTCGCCTTTTCGGTTGTCATCTACGGTATAAAAAATGGAGATCGGCTGACCGATGGCTTCTTCGGCCCGGTAGCCTTTGATGGACTCAGCCCCTTTGTTCCAGGTCATTATCCGTCCTTCGGCGTCCAGCAGGAAAATGGCATAGTCCTGTATGCTGTCGACGAGAAGTCCGAGGCGGTCTTCGCCGGCCAGCAGTGCCTGTGCTGCTGTGGCGTTTTTACGTCTTTTTAGCCGAAGCAGGAGCCAGGCCAGGCCCAGAAGCATAGTCGTGACGATTGCCGTAAGCAGGATCGTTAGTTGCTGTTTCTCAGTCATTTGAAAAATTGAATTGACTTTGGCAGCTACCGATCAGAGCGATTCATTATCAGCGTTGTATATGTAAAAGATATAGAATATTATTTATAAACGAGTAGAAAATTTTCTACAAGCGATGCCGGGTGGTTTTTCTGGCAACCCCTATATTGCGGGTCAATGAAGAAGAAAATTTTTGTCTTTGCGGCGCTGGTCATCGGGCTTAACGCTTTTGCCCAGCCGGAGTTCCGCTGGTGGACGCCTGG
>Ga0310811_10003531_pt1 | contig 19682 bp, 23 predicted proteins | sample YCmetagenome_FD_207642 | JGI IMG/M metagenome (GOLD analysis project Ga0310811, IMG submission 207642) | Soil microbial communities from experimental microcosm in Duke University, North Carolina, United States - YC | ecosystem: Engineered > Artificial ecosystem > Soil microcosm > Unclassified ...
TAATGACGGCGCCCCGGACCGCCGGGTCCGCGATCAGCGCGGCCACCGCCTGGTCCAGCTCCGCCATCACCGTCCGGTTGAGGGCGTTGAGCTTGTCCGGCCGGTTGATCGTAATGATACAAATACCGTCCCTTACCTCCGTCAGAAGCGTAGTATACATAGAAAGCAATTTTTATTCTCCCGCGTGCTTCATCCAAACACCGCCACGGCCTTGTCGATCCGGTGGGCCGTCTTCTCCTTCCCCAGGAACGCCGCAATCCCGAACAGCGACGGCCCGAACTTCCCCCCCACCAGCATCACCCTGAAAAGCATCTGCAGCTCCCCCGCCTTGATCCCATGCGCGGTGGCCAGCGCCTTGAAGTTGGTCTCCAGCAAAGCCGCGTCGAAGTCGACCAGCTGTTTGATATCCGCGGACAACGCCTCGAAGAACGCCTTATTCTTTTCATTCCACTTCGGCCCCACCGCAACCATATCGTATTCCACCGGGTCCTCGAAGAAGAAGTAGCTCTGGTCCCAGAAGTCCGTGAGGAAGGTACAGCGCTCCTTCACGAGGCGGATCACATCGACGATCCGTTCCCGCGTCACCGCGCCCCTGGAGCCCGCGCTCGCAGAAACCACCCCTTTCGCCGCAAACAACGGCTCCACGAGCTCATACAACCCCTCTGCCGGATAAAACTTTATCCACTCATGATTGAACCACTTCGCCTTATCAAAATTAAACTTCGCCCCGCCCTTGTGCACGCGGTCCATGTCGAAGCGGGCCACCAGGTCGTCAAGCGTAAATATCTCCTGCTCCGTCCCATCATTCCACCCCAGCATCGCCAGCATATTCACAAAGGACTCCGGCAGGAACCCGAGCTCCTTGAAGCCCTTTGTCAGCTCCCCGGTTTTCGGATCTTTCCAGTCCATCGCAAAAACCGGGAAACCCAACCGGTCTCCGTCGCGTTTGCTCAACTTCCCATTCCCGTCCGGTTTCAGGATCAGGGGAAGGTGTGCCCATTGCGGCATGCTTTCCTCCCATCCCAGGTACTTCCACAACAGCAGATGCACCGGCGCCGAGGGCAACCATTCTTCGCCCCGGAAAGCATGGGTTATTTTCATGTGGTAATCGTCCACGACCACCGCCAGATGATAGGTAGGCATCCCGTCCGCCTTCAGTAGGACCTTGTCGTCCACCTGCCCCGTCTGAAACGTAACCTCGCCGCGGATCATATCCCTAAACCCGATGGTCTCGCCCTCAGCCATCCGGATACGAATGACATACGGGGCGCCCCCTTGAATCAACCGGTCGACCTCCTCTTGGGGCAAAGAAAGGGAATTGCGCATTTGCATCCGCAGCCGGTGGTCGTATTGGGGATTGGGGTTTTCGGCCGTCTTAAGGCTCGATCGCATATATTCCAGCTCTTCCGGCGTATCGAAAGCATAGTAAGCTTTCCCCGATTCCACCAGCAGCAAAGCGAATTCCCGGTACATCGGCTTCCGTTCGCTTTGCCGGTAGGGTCCGTAGGGACCGCCCTTGAACGGGCTTTCGTCCGGCTCCAGCCCGCACCATTCCAGACAGCGCTGAATGTATTCTTCCGCGCCCTCCACGAACCGCGTTTGATCCGTGTCTTCGATGCGCAAAACGAAATCCCCGCCATGCCGGCGGGCAAAGAGATAGTTGAATAAAACCGTGCGGACGCCACCCAGGTGCAAGCCCCCCGTGGGGCTGGGCGCGAATCGTACCCTTACTTTTTGCGCAGAACTCATGGCGCAAAGGTATATCATTACCTTTATGTCATGTTGTATTTGACTACCGCATCCTGGCTCCTCCGCCAGGTCTATCCGGATTGTGTCTGGCGGATGCCCGGCAAGGAAAAAAAGATATACCTCACCTTCGACGACGGACCGCATCCCGAGGCCACTCCGTTCATCCTCGAACAGCTCAGGCGATACAAAGCCAGGGCCACGTTCTTTTGCATCGGCAAGAACGTAACCCAATATCCGGAACTCTACAACCGTATTCTTGCGGAAGGACATCGCACCGCCAATCACACGTACAACCACCTCAATGGCTGGAAGACCCCCGACAAGCAATACTTCGACGACATACTTAAGACCGCCAAGCTCGTCGACTCCCATCTGTTCCGCCCGCCATACGGCAGGATCACCAGGTTCCAGCTGGCGCAATTGTCCAAGCCCGCGCTCCAAATGACGCCCATCATGTGGACCGTCCTAAGCGGCGATTTCGACCGGAAAATTTCTGGGGAAAAATGTGTTTCGAATGTGATTCACGCCGTAAAACCGGGGGCGATCATCGTCTTTCACGATAGTGAAAAAGCCTTCCCGCATGTAACCTTTGCCCTCCCGAGGGTGCTTCAATACCTCACGGAAAACGGTTATATGATGGAAAAAATAAGTATATAACAATATTAGGGTCAGGTAATTGGGTTGGTCTTGGAAAAAAGAAGGGCCTGGGTAGATACCCTGGCCCGTTTTTAATCCGTACCCTATGAAAACTGTACTAAATTACTGCGGATTTTCGAATTACCAAACTAAATTTAAAAATAACAATCAGTTAACGACCCAAAGTGATCGTTCTGGTGCTATCCCCGACCGTTACAGTAGCTTGATTATCACAGGTTCCCGAACCGAAGTCCAAAACGCCGGTGCCGTAATTCGTCACGACCTGGACCGTTCCAGCCTCAAACCAGGGGCAGATATATGCCTTGGTTAACGCGGTCTGTATGGTGGACGTCCAGGTGAAATTGGTGGAGGTGCTTCCCCCGCCCTGACCCGTTACCGAGTAGGTATCATCAAACGGATACCAGGGCGTCGAGGCGCCGGCTGTCATCGTCCAGGTGTGGTTGGCGCTCCAGGTAACCCAGAATGTGCCGACCGTGATCTTGGCGTTCTCGATCTGGATGTTGAAGGCGATTTTGTTACCCGCACTCGCATTGGTGATTACGTGCGTACCGCTCAGCCCGATGCTATTCACCGAATAGTTGGTAAATGTCGTCGTTGCCGAATTGCCGGCGACCGACAGCGGCCCCGTAAACACCATCGAAATCGAACCCGTATATACATTGCCCCATAGATCGGTAAACCCGTTCCCGAAGCTGATCGTGACTGTTTTGGGGAAAACGCCGGGCGTAGTCGGCGTCACGCTGATGGACAGCGAGCTCGTATCGCCGCCGGGACCGAAGGTGGTCACGCCCGCGATGTGCGCCTTGCCGATTGCCTGGCTAAAAGAGCTGGTCGAATCGTTGACCGACCCCAGCGCTTCGCCGTTTACGTTTAGCGTCATAACGTTGGCCGTAACCCCGTTAAACGCCTGGTCGGCGCTGGCGTCCGCCTGGGCCGACGTCGTGGTATTGGAGACATTCGCCGGCTTGTTGTTAGCCGAATTTTTGGTACAAGCCGCCCAGATCAGACCGCTGCAGGCAAGCAATACGAGGGGAGCCTTAAAAAGCGTTTTCTTCATAAAGATTCAGATTAGTAGGTTTTTTTGTTTTGTATAAAACGTTGCGCCGCTGCCAAAATTGTCCAGCTTCTCCCCACCGCCCCCGTTTTCGCTTACCTTTGCCCCGCCATGGTATCCATTGTAGACACGCACACCCACATATACGGTAAGCAGTTCACCTCCGACCGCGCCCAGGTCATTGCCCGCGCCCAAACCGAAGGCGTACAAAAGTTCTACCTCCCCGGCATCGACAGCACCGTCATCGACGACATGCTGACCCTCGAAGCCCAATACCCCGGTATCTGCATCCCCATGATGGGTCTGCACCCCACCTCCGTCAACGCGGAATACCAGGCCGAGCTCGACATCGTCGAAGGTTGGCTCGCCCGCCGCCCCTTTGCCGCCGTCGGCGAAATAGGTCTCGACTTCTATTGGGACCGCACCTACGAAACCCAGCAATACGAAGCCTTCCGCGCCCAGATCGAGCTCGCCCTCACCCACCGCCTCCCCATCGTCATCCACACCCGCAACGCGATGCCCGAGACCCTCCGCGTTGTCCGGGAATACACCGCCCGAGGCCTCCGCGGCATCTTCCATTGCTTTGGCGACACCTACGAATCCGCCCGCGCCATCATCGACGCCGGCTTCTACCTCGGCATCGGCGGCGTCGTCACCTACAAGAACTCGACCCTCCCCACCGTTCTCACCCAAATCCCCCTCGAGCACCTCGTCCTCGAAACCGACGCCCCCTACCTGACCCCCGTCCCCTTCCGCGGCAAACGAAACGAGCCCGCCTACCTCCGCTACGTCATCGACCAGCTCGCTACCATCTACAACCTTCCCGCCGCCACCATCGCCTCCACAACCACCGCCAACGCCCAAAAAATATTCGCCATATAACCCCAAAACCCCTACCTTTGCCCCCTTCCCAAAGGAGAGGTGCAAGAGTGGTTGAATTGGCACGCCTGGAAAGTGTGTATAGGAGAAATCCTATCGAGGGTTCGAATCCCTCCCTCTCCGCCAGCCCAAAATGCCGTAGCGCGGCCGACGTAGTCGGTCGCGTTTTTTATTTCGCAGCAGACTGGGCGAACTTGTTCGTCCCGGCAGCTATTCCTGGCCATCAACGTCGTGCTCCTGGCGCTTTCATTATTTGTCGCCCGGGAAGACGCTAACCGCCTTATATTCACCCTATGAACCGCCTCATCCTCTTCCTCCTCCTCACCCAAAGCGCCAGCGCCCAGCAACACACCGCCCAGCTGGGCGACCTCCCTCTAACCTCCGGCCAAACCCTGCAATCCTGCCACCTGGGCTATCGCATCCACGGAAAGCTGAACGAACAACGCACCAACGCCATCCTCTTCCCCAGCTGGTACGGCGGCACCGCCAAAAGCATCGAATACACAAACCCGTGGCTCGTCATAGACACCACCCGTTTCTGCCTGATCATCATCGACGCCCTGGGCGACGGCGTATCGAGCTCGCCGTCGAACAGCGAAACGCAGCACGGTCCGGATTTCCCACAAATCTCCATAAAGGACATGGTCGAAAGCGAGCACCGGCTAGCCCAACAATTAAAAATAGAAAAAGCCTTCGCCATCATCGGTATCTCCATGGGCGGTATCCAGACCTTCCAATGGGCTGTCAGCTATCCGGATTTCACCGACCGGCTGATCCCCATCGTCGGCAGCCCCAAACCAACGGCCTATGACCTGATGCTCTACCACCTCTTCAAGCGGATCGTCGAAAACGACAGCGCCTTCAACCACGGGCGCTATACAAAAAACCCGAACATCGTCGCCGCCAATATGCTGATGGACCTGGGCATCACGACACCCACGGACCGGTTAACAACCAACTATGACGACTGGATGAAAAACGTAGAGAACAACAACCGCGTCGACTGGAACGACCAGCTTACACAGATCGACGCCGTCATCGGCCACGACATCGGCAAGCCTTATGGCGGGCTCGACGCAGCAGCAAAAAGGATAAAAGGCAAAATGCTGATTATCTCCTCCCTCCAGGACCACCTCGTTAATCCGCACCCCGCCATGGAATTCTCCAAACTGGTTCACGCCCAACTGATAGTCATAGACAACCCCTCCGGTCACCTGGCGCCAGGCTTTAGCGTCCCAGAAGTCCAAAAAGGCATCAAGGCCTTTCTGGCAGCCGACTAGCCTCGATCATCCCAACCAATGCCTTGGCCGCCTGTTGGTCCGTCAGCCGCGGGTCATATCCCTCGTGCTTGAACCGCACCGCACCGCGCCCGTCGATGACAAATTGGGTAGGTATTCCCGCCATGCCAAACTGCTGATAATACGGGTTCCCGTGAGGATCGAGCAGAACCCTGAACGGATAGTTGTTCTCCGACAAAAATTGACGAATAAGACCGCTCGGGTCAGAAACCTTTTCCCGCGTATCCACAAACAGGAAAACGACCGACGTGTCGGCCTTATACTTTTCCACCGCCAGCCGGATCCCGGGCAACGCCTCCCGGCAGGGTACGCACCAGGTAGCCCAAAAGTCGATGACGACCACCCTACCTCGGTAGTCCGATAGGGAAACCGCCCGGCCGTCCAGGTCTTTCATTGTGAAAGCCGGCGCCGGCTCCCCCGGGCCGGCAAGCGCCGCAGGGAACGCCGCCATCCACCAACCAAAAAATAACGCGATATTGTTCATAATCGTAACTACCGCCCAAACGGCAAAAGGTTACTTTAAGTAATTTCGCCCACATGATCCCCTGCACCCCCTCCCTCCTAAAAACCTTTGACGCCCTCAAGGACGTCCCGGAAGACCAGCTGCAATGGATGATCGACCGCAGCGAGTGCCGCATGCTGCCGGACGGCGAGCTGTTGAGCGAGCCCGGGAAACCCCTCCCAGGCACGCACCTCGTCATCAGCGGCTCCCTCAAGGTCTTTATGCCCATCGGCGGTATCAAACAGGAGATCGGCACCTTCCTACCCGGGGACATAACGGGCTACCTTCCCTACTCCCGCGGGAAGATGGCGTCCGGGTACGCCGTGATCGTCGGTGACACGCAGCTGATGACCTTCCCCTCCGAGCACATGAACGACCTGATCCGTTCCCAATTCGAGCTGACACAGGCGCTGGTGCACGTCATGACCAACCGGGTGCGGACGTTTACCGCGCTCCAGCAGCAAAACGAAAAGATGCTGGCCCTCGGCAAGCTATCCGCCGGGATGGCGCACGAGCTCAACAACCCGGCCTCCGCGATCGTCCGGGACTCCGACTCGCTGCTCAAGCACCTGAAGCTGCAGCCGGAAGACTTCAAATCGGTCATCTCCGTACGGATGGAGCCGGAGCAGGTGGACGCGGTGTCCAACGAGCTTTTCCGCATCCTCAACGATCGGAAAACCGTGACCCTGAGCCTCAAGCAACGCAGCGAAAAAGAAAACGACATCGAAGACATCCTGGAGGAGCTGGGTGTGCACGGCCAGTACGAGCTGGTGGAGAACCTCGTGGAATTCGGCTTTGAGACCGAAGACATCCGTTCGTTCAACGCCCATATTCCCAGGGAATACCTGCCCGCCGTATTCGGCTGGATCAACAACCTGCTGGTAACCGATCGCATGGTACAGGACATCGCCGAGTCCGCCAGGCGCATCGCCGACCTCGTAGCCTCGGTCAAAACATACACCCATATGGACCAGGCGCCCGACAAGCAATTCGCGGATATTCACGTCGGGATTCGCAATACGCTCACCATGCTTGGGTACAAGGTCAAAAAGGGGAACATCACCCTGCACGAGGAATTCGACCCGACGCTGCCGCCCGTCAAAGCCCTCATCGGCGAGCTCAACCAGGTCTGGACCAACCTTATCGACAACGCCCTGGACGCCATGGAATCGTCCCACAAGGGAAACCTGACCATCAAGACCCAAAGGGTCAAGGACAACGTCCTGGTGAGCGTGATCGACGACGGACCCGGCATACCGGATGACATCAAGTCCCGCATATTCGATCCTTTTTTTACCACCAAGGAAATAGGCAAAGGCACCGGTATGGGACTGGAAGTAGTCCTTCGCATCGTCAAGATGCACAACGGTTGGATAAAAGTAGACTCCGCACCCGGACATACGGCCTTTACAGTTTGTTTCCCCATTAATGCTTAATCTATGACAAAACCCATCATCTTTTCCATCGACGACGACCCCCAGGTCCTACGCGCCATAGGCCGGGACCTGAAGACGAAATACAACCAGGACTACAAGATCATCAGCACTTCCTCCGCAAAAGAGGCGCTGGAGGCCCTGGTCGAGCTCCAGAACGCGAGCGACGTAGTCGCCCTTTTCCTGGTCGACCAACGCATGCCCGAAATGGAGGGCGTGGACTTCCTCCACGAGGCGATGAAGTTCTACCCGGACGCCAAGCGCGTGCTGCTGACGGCCTATTCCGACACCCAGGCCGCCATCAAGGCGATCAACAACGTCCAGCTGGACTACTACCTGACAAAGCCCTGGAATCCCCCGGAGGAAAAATTGTACCCGGTCATCGACGACCTGTTGGACGACTGGCAAAGCCACTACAAACCCAGATTCAGGGGCATCAAGCTGGTCGGTTATCAGTTCTCCCCCAAGTCTCATGAGATCAAGGACTACCTGGCGGGTAACCTCATCCCCTACGCCTGGTTTGATGTAGAGACCAACCAGGAGGCCAAGAAAAAACTGGAGATGAACAACCTGACGACAACCGATCTCCCGTTGATCCTCTTCGAGGATGGTCAATTTATTGCCCGCCCCACCGTCCGGCAAATAGCCGACAAGATCGGGTTGAACAGCCAGGTCAAAAACGAAATATATGACGTGGTCATCATCGGCGCCGGTCCCGCGGGTCTGGCCGCCGCCGTGTACGGGTCGTCCGAAGGGTTGAAGACCCTGCTGATCGAACGCCGGGCGCCCGGAGGCCAGGCGGGGACCAGCTCGAGGATCGAGAACTACCTTGGTTTTCCGGCGGGTCTGAGCGGCGCCGACCTGACCCGTCGCGCGATCAGCCAGGCCACCCGTTTGGGTGCCGAATTCCTTTCGCCCAGCGAGGTCAAGGAAATCCGCCAGCAGGACGGATACAAAACTATCGTCCTTGATGACAGGCCGGCCATCAACAGCCGGGCCATCGTCATCACCACCGGGGTGGATTACCGCCGCCTGGAGGTAAAAGGTGTCGAAAACTTCACCGGCGCGGGCATCTACTATGGCGCCGCCACCACCGAAGCCGCCGCCTGCAAAGGGAAAGAGGTGTTTATCATCGGCGGTGGAAATTCGGCGGGCCAGGCCGCCATGTACCTGTCAAAATACGCCCAAAAGGTCTATATCGTCATCCGCCGCGAAGACCTGACCGCCACCATGTCCGCTTATCTGATCAACCAGATAGCCGCCACCGAAAACATCGAAGTGATGCCCTGCACCGAAGTCGAGGAAGCCCAGGGCAACGGCTGCCTGGAGCGCCTCGTGTTGCAAAACCTGAAAACGAACGAGCAAAAAACCTTCGATGCCGCCGCGCTCTACATCTTCATCGGCGCCAAGCCCTTCACGGACTGGATACAGCTGGACATCATCAAGAATGACAAAGAATTCATCGAAACCGGCCGGGACCTTGCCGCCTATGATTCGTTCCGGAAAATATGGAAGCAAAACCGCGACCCATATCTCCTGGAAACCAGCTGCCCCGGCATCTTTGCCGCGGGGGACGTCCGCGCCGGCGCGATGAACCGCGTGGCCTCCGCCGTCGGCGAAGGCTCGATGGCCATCAGTTTCGTTCATAAATACCTGGCGGAGGTATAATCTACCGCTCAAGATCCAATATCATCGACCCCTACGGCTATCAGTTCGTACAGGGGTACCTCGGTCAATTCGGCTAACCGGATACAATCTGCCAGACTCAACAAGCTTGGATCCTCCAATAGCTTGACGATCTTATTTCCCGAAATACGCATGTCCCTCCCCAGCACGGTCTTTGGCACGAAGTCCGTTATCTGTAGCAGATGTTTGAATTCACCTGCCTGCCATGCAAACCTTACATGCACGTACCTGGCATCTTTGCTTTTTCGCCTAAATGATAGCATACCTTGAAATCCGTTTATATACAATGTTAAGTAATCGATCCAATATCACCCACTACAAACCGACGATTTTATGTGTAAATAACTTCATTTTTTAACTAAATTTGTGCTGTCCGATCTACATACGAGCAAGGGTTTACTTCACTTATTATCCCACACTTCAATGAAACAAGATGTTAGATACCAGCATGTTAAAAGCATATGGATGTCTGGAGACCTGAAATCCTTCTCCAAAATCTTTGAAATCGTTCCCAAATCGGTGGTTGCCGCCGATCTTGGTTTACACTATAACAGTTTTATCAGAAGAATGAGTCGACCGGATCAATTTCTATTGGTTGACATGGTAGGGTTATCCGATTTGACAGGAATACCGATCCCCGCGTTGATCGAACTTGCCATAAAGGGCATCGACCCGGCTCCATCCGCCTGATCTCCCCAACACTTTCTTTGAACAATCAAAAGTCCGCCAGCGCAGCAGGTGCGTGAATTTTCGCGCAATGAACGGCAAATTTCCTGTTGGAATATGTTCCTATATTCTTCCACACAAACATACATTTTACTAAATAAATAATTTCATTTTTTATATATACAAAGGCTAATTTTGTTTTCTCTTAAATTTTCTCTAATGCAAGAAATCGACCATCGCTACAAGTATGTCCGGAGCGTCTGGCAGGCAGGCGACCTGAATTCGTTCGCTGAAATATTCAACATCATCCCGCGTTCCGTCGTGGCAGCCGACCTGCACCTCAATTACGAACGCTTTACCAAAAAGGTCCTGAAGCCGGATACGCTGGCTTACCGCGACGTGCTGAACCTTGCGCAGCTGACGGGAATAGACTTCAGGAAATTGTCGGAGCTGGTAATCCGGGATGTCGAAAAGGCTGCCGCGGCGGCCAATACCGACGCGACACCCGATACGGAAAAGGCCGGGGCGTCGACCTAGAGTTTCGTATCTTTGCGCTTTCAAATTTGAGATATGGACGTTTCCGCCTTGTCCCCCGTTACCCGTTACGACAAGCTCTGCTCCCTGACCAGCGGGGATTTTCAGGCCTTTTTATACGACTGTGACGGCACCCTGGCCGACAACATGAAGGCCCATACCGCTTCATATGTGGAGGTGGCGCGGACCCATTTCGATATAGACCTGGACGGCGCTATTATCGACGAGCTGGCCGGCTGGCCCACCGTAAGGGTCTGCACCGAAATCGCCCATCGCTATGGCAAAACACTGGACCCAGCCCAGTTCGCCTCCATGAAATCCCAGTTGTACTACGACAAGTATATACACGAAACCAAGCCGGTCGACTTCGTGCTCCGCCACCTGATCGATCACGCCGGTAAAGTTCGGATAGGCGTTGTTTCAGGGGGCCGCAGGGCCACCGTCACGCGCACCCTGGGCATCCTCGGCATAACCGGTCTCGTGGAAGTCATGGTATGCGCCGGCGAAACGGAACACGGCAAACCCGCCCCCGATCCATTCCTCAAGGCCGCCCATGAGCTAGGCGTCGATCCCGCCCGCTGTATGGTCTTCGAAGACGGCGACGCCGGCGTCCAATCCGCCATCGCCGCAGGCATGCAATGGGTCCGCGTAGATCAGTTATAGATCCCACTCACACAATGCGCCGCCTCGAGCAGCAGATCCAGCGCCTCGTACCCCGCGAGCAATTCCTTACGGCTGAATTCGCCCAGCTCGTCGTCGGAGGCGCACAACGCCTGTGATGCCATCTCCCAAAGCAACAGCCGGGCCTCCGAAAGGGTATAGCTCCCGAAAAAGCCCGTCAATACGGCTTCGGGGTCCTTCTGAAATGCAGGTTTCATATGATTTCTTTTACCGTGGGAAAAAAGGATAGATAGCGCTGATACTTCGCATAGATCAGCTGGAAAAAATACGGCCGGAGCGATCCCTTGAAACGGAGGGCGTCTGCGTGATTCCACGCATGGGACAATACATCCATGACGTATTGATTGGCTACGTCATCGTCCCGGTGAAGGGCATAGGCAACGGTGTATATAAAGGGATAGTACCGGTCGATCAGCACCCGGTAGGCTTGTAGGTCCCTGGCCTTTATACGTTTGGCCAGCTCTATGTCTATGGAAAGGTCTCCGGGAGTAATAGCAGCCATGATGCAACCCTTTTTTACCTCGCATAAAGGTAAAACGATTTGCAACGTGTACATAGATCGGGGTACACTTTTTTTCTAAAAAAGAATAACCTTCCATCCAAATCGATCTCATGGAGGAAAAAGATTTAATCTGGCTGGGGAAGTTTGCAGTGCACCTGGTAAGCCTGATGGAAGAAAAGGGGGTTGGTCAACGCAGACTCGCGACGCTCAGCGGCGTCAGTCTGGGCAAGATCAACAAGATCGTTCACAATAAGGCTAACCTGACACTGACGACGCTCCGAAAGCTCGCGGAAGGGCTCGACCTGCCACCGTCGAAATTGATGGACTTCCCGCAGGAGTGAGCTCCAAAGCGTACGCAACCTTACTCAACCTTGTCCGCCAATCCCAGCTTCTCCACCGCCACCTGGGCGGCGATCTGGCTGGCATCCTTTTTATTGTAGCCCTTTCCTTCGGAAATGACGGCCCCATCGACTACGGCGGCTACGGTGAATAACCGGCGGCCGTTCTCGAAACGCTCGTCTACTGTCTCGAATTCGAGGACCTTGCCATTTTTGGAGGCCCAACCATAGAGCTTGTTCTTATGGTTGATCTCGAGGTTTTCGAGCTCGTCCAAAAAGAAATAAGGGAGGATGACCCGCTTCATGATCCAGCGCTTGGTGCTTTGGTACCCGAGGTCCAGGTAGATGGCCCCGATCAGGGCCTCCAGGGTATTCCCGAATATCTGGGAAATCTTGAGTGAATTGTCGTGCTTGTTATAGAGCGTGATCTTCTTGAGCCCCATTTTCAGGGCCACCTCGTTCAGGATCGAACGGTTCACCATCTTGGACCGCATTTCCGTCAGGAAGCCTTCCCCCTTATAGGGATACTTTTTAAACAGGAAGTCACCGACGACGGTGCTGAGAACGGCGTCCCCCAGGAACTCCAATCGCTCGTTGTTCTGATCGCTGCCCTCCTTAATAGAGCGGTGGCTCAGCGCCGTTTTATACAGGGCGAGATGACGGGGGCTGAAACCCAATACATTACGCAGATTCTTTTCAAAAGCCGACCGTGCAGGAAATATGTGCCGTAGTAGAGGGAACTTCACACGTTTAATCTACGAATTTTTTGACAATCACCGACGCATTATGTCCTCCAAAACCGAAGGTATTGCTCAGCGCGGCGTTGACCGTCCGTTCCTGGGCTTTATTGAAGGTAAAATTAAAGCGACTGTCCAGCTCCGGATCATCCGTGAAGTGGTTGATGGTAGGTGGGACGATATTGTGCTGCACACTCATGATACAGGCGATCGCCTCGATGACCCCCGCGGCGCCCAGGAGGTGGCCCGTCATCGATTTGGTAGAACTGATATTGAGCTCGTACGCGTGCTCGCCAAAAACCATTTGGATGGCTTTGGACTCCGCCAGGTCGCCCAGGGGTGTGGACGTCCCGTGTACGTTGATGTAATCGATATCCGAAGGTTGCATACCCGCGTCGGCGAGCGCGGCGATCATCACGTTCCGCGCACCCAAACCTTCCGGGTGGGGAGCCGTCATGTGATAGGCATCCGCGCTGGCACCGCCCCCCGCAATTTCGCAGTAAATCTTTGCGCCCCTGGCCCTGGCGTGCTCCAGCTCTTCCAAAACGAGCACGCCCGCGCCTTCTCCCATCACAAAACCATCCCGGTCCTTGTCGAAGGGACGGGATGCCGTCTTGGGATCGCCGTTTCGCTCGCTGAGGGCCTTCATGGCATTAAAGCCACCCACGCCGGCTTCGCTGATCACGCTTTCGCTGCCACCCGTAAGGACCACATCCGCCCTGCCCAACCGTAGTTCGGTAAAGGCGGCTATGATGGCATTGGTGGAGGAGGCGCACGCAGAAACGACGGCGAAGTTGGGTCCCCGGAAACCGTGGCGCATGGAGATATGCCCCGCCGCGATGTCCAGGATCATCTTGGGAATAAAAAAAGGATTGAATCGGGGAGTGCCATCGCCCTTGGCAAATTCGGTCACCTCGTTCTGAAAGGTGATGAGGCCGCCGATACCGCTTGCAAAAATAACACCTACCCTGTCCGGGTTGACATTGTCCTTGGTGATACCGGCATCGGCGACCGCCTGGTCGCTGGCGATGATGGCCGTTTGGGTAAATCTATCCAGCTTGCGGCCTTCCTTCTTGTCCAGGTAATCAAAAGGGTCGAAGTTCTTCAGCTCGCAACCAAACTTGGTCTTGAATTTAGAAACGTCAAAGGCCTTAATGAAATCGGCGCCCGATACACCATTGATCAAACCATTCCAGAAGTCAGGCACATTGTTGCCCAATGGGGTAAGGGCGCCCATTCCAGTAACAACTACTCTTTTTAATTCCATATATGCAAGCCGGGAATTTGGTCCGCGTGGTGTAGTGTAGCTGATTAGAAATTATTTGGCGTGTTCTTCCAAATAAGCAATTGCCTGGCCTACGGTAGTGATAGTTTCAGCTTGTTCGTCGGGAATGGAGATATTGAATTCTTTCTCGAATTCCATGATTAATTCAACGGTATCCAATGAATCAGCACCCAGATCGTTCGTGAAGGACGCCTCCGGATTTACCTCTGCTTCATCAACACCCAATTTGTCAACAATGATTTTCTTTACTCTTGTTGCAATGTCTGACATGATAGTAAAATTTAGTTACTGGGTGCAAAAATATAATTTTTGAGTTAATAACCATGCGGACCGCAAGTTTTCCTAAAAAAGGCCAACCTACCCATAAGTGGGCGAAAAATCCACATAAAGCGGACTTTCTGTCGCCGATTTGGCCTACCTTGAGCCCCCTACAATGCCCCCGCGGACATGGCACTTCGGATCATCGAACACGACTCTTCTGCATACCGTAAAATGGTGGAGCTCCGGGACGAAATTCTGCGGAGACCACTGGGATTGACCTTTTCCGAAGAAGACCTGGCCGCCGAACGCGACGACATCCTGATCGCCGCGTTCGAAGAGGAACGCATGGTCGCCTGTTGCGTCCTGACCCCCCAGAACACCGCCAGTCTACGGCTGAGGCAAATGGCCGTCAGCAAAGAAGCCCAGGGTAAGGGCGTGGGACGGGCCATGATCCGTTTTGCCGAAACCGTGGCCCGGGACCACGGTTATGCCAAGGTCACCATGCACGCCAGGGCCTCCGCGCGGGGATTTTACGAAAAAATGGGGTATACGGTATCGGGCCCCGAGTTCGTGGAAGTCACCATACCACATTATATAATGGAGAAAAACCTTCTCTAGGCCCCCTTCCGGGCAATCCGCTCCCGGAGGATCGCCCTGGCCTCGCCCACCCGTTCCCCAAAGGCCGACTTGGGCAATAGGAAAAACGACCGGCTGTCGAAATAAAGGTGAAAGAACTGCGGCGTCTCCAGCCAGGTACTAAACTCGCTCCATGACCAGGTCCGGCCGCCGGCGCCGTTGGTGATAAAAAAATGCTGGGGCTCCAGACTTGCCTTGAAGTGATCCTTGAACGTCCGCTCCCGTCGGTATATCGAAAAAGGCAGGAAAAACCAGAAGGCGCCCATCAAAGCCATCCACAGCACCGAGCTTGTCAGGAAGACAAAGGGGTATTTCTTATTGAAATAAAAGAAGCCCGCCGAGACGATGGCGAACACATTTACCAGGATAATCATCAACCTGATCTCCCTCCGCGTGATAAAATGGTACCGCAACGCCTGGATAACCTGGCCTTTGTTGTAGGAGAACTCCACTTGCATGGCGCTAATATCCTTTTAATTCCTTAGTTATCACCTTATCTTTTATTTAACAATTCCTTCACATTTAAACAAACGTTTGACTTAAACAAGTGTTTAACTTTGCGTCCGATATCCATCATTTAAGGATGATTCTTATGGACAAACGATCTCAGATACTCGGTGCGGCTGAAAAGCTCTTCGCAGACAAGGGCTTCGAGGGTACTTCCGTAAGGGATATTGCTCACATGGCGGGGGTCAACCTGGCCATGATCTCGTATTATTTTGGGTCCAAGGAAAAGCTTTTCGAAGCGCTCGTCGAATACCGTTCCGGGTATACCGCGGGGGTATTGGAGGAACTGGCGAAGGACGAACACCTAAGCCCTATGGAAAAAATGTACAAGCTCATCGATTTCTATGTCGACCGTATCCTTTCCAACTATAGGTTCCACAATATTATTTCCCGTCAATTTTCCACCCTCCAGTCCACCGACCTCAAGGAGGTATTGATGCGGATGAAGGAAAAGAACCTGGAACAGATACATAAGATCATGGACGATGGTGAAAAACTGGGTGTTTTCCGCAAAGTAGACCTCGAGCTGACCCTGGCATCCATCATCGGGACCATTTCGCAAATGACCCTTTCCAAGGAGTGGTATTGCCGCATCCTGGGCATCCTGTCCCCCGATCCAAACGATTTTTCACCCGAGTTCGTCGTCCGGTTGAAAAGCCACCTGAAAGACCTGATTCACGCTCATTTGAGCATACCCAAATCATAAACAAAAAAGAAACCTGGATTATATGAAGCAAACAATCGTAGTACTGGCTTTCTTGCTGTTAGCCCTCCCGGGCGTAAGGGCCCAGTCTCCCCGAACGATCACCTTGGACGAGGCGGTCAAGCTGGGGATCGACAACAGCAAGCAGCTCAGGCAATCTAAAAACAAGATCGACGAAGCGCTCGCCCGACTGGACCAGACGAAAGACCTACGCCTGCCCAGTGCGAAAGTGAGCTTCCAGTATCTCCACGCCCTCATGCTGGCCCGGACGCTGAATTTTCCGGGTTTGACCCAGCCCGGCAAGCCGATAGAGCTGAACTTCGATTTTCCGGCCTACCTGGGTACGCTCGCGATTTCGGAACCGATCATCAACGGCAACCAGTTCAAGTACGCCCGGCAGCAGGCCGACCTGACGCTACAGCTCACCAGGCTGGACGCCGACAAGGACAAGGACGACGTAACCTTCCTGATCATCAGCGCCTACATCAACTATAACAAGATCCTGCAAAACCAGCAGATCGTGCAACGGAATATAGAAGATGTGGAACAGAAGCTGACCGAAATCAACAAGTATGAAAGTCAGGGTCTGGCCACCAAAAACGACGTATTGCGGTTCGAATTGCAAAAGTCCCAGATCGAGCTCCAGCAGATCGAACTGGAGAACAACCGCAAGGATGCCAACTACGACATGGACATCATGTTGGGTTTGCCCGACAGCACACAGCTGACCATCAACGACTTCAACTACCGGTTACAGGAGCAGCCCGTGTTTTCCGATCTGCTGACACAGGCTGGAGCCAATCGTCGTGAACTCCAGGACATCGCTTTCCAGGACAAGATCACCGATATCGACATCAAAAAGCTCCAGGACGGGAAACTCCCTACGCTGGCCGCCACCGCCGGGATGTACTACATCAACCCCACGGGTAAGCCCATCCCCACAGACCATACGGTGCTGGCGCCGATCACGCTGGGACTGGGGGTTTCCTGGAATATAGGCTCCCTGTACACCACCAAGAACAAGGTCCGGGAAGTGGAAGCCCAGAAAAAAGAGATCCAGACCTCGAAGGACCAGATAAACGACGACATCCGCAAGGACGTACATACCGCCTACCTCGGCTACCTCCAGGCCCTCGACAAGATCAAGATACTCCAGGTCGCCGTCGCCCAGGCCGAAGAGAACGAGCGGATCACGGAATCCAAATTCCAGAACAACCTCGTCAATACCACCGATCGGATCGACGCCCAGACGCAGCTGTACCAATCCAGGGTCAACCTGGAGGTCGCCAAATCCGACGCCACGATCGCTTATTATAACATGCTAAAATCGACAGGTAACGTTCACCTGTAACCCAATAATTACTTCAAAACTGCATTTTTATATGGAACAGAATACGACTCCCGAAAAGAAACCCCGCAAGCTCGTCTTCCCGATCATCCTCGGATTGGTGCTGCTCATAGCCCTTGGCTTCACCCTGAAAGAATATATCTTCCTGCAAAGCCACGAAGAGACCGATGACGCGCAGATCGACGGGGACATCAGCCCGGTCATCCCCAGGGTTCCCGGCTATGTAACTAGCATCAACTTCCAGGACAACCAGGTCGTCCACCAAGGCGATACCCTGGTCGTGCTGGACGACAAGGACTACAAGATAAAGCTGGACCAGGCGAACGCCGCCCTGAACGCCGCCGAGAAGAACGTAGCCGCTTACAGGGCCACGATTTCCGAAAGCCGCTCCAACTTCGGCGTCCAGAAGGCCAACATTGACCAGGCTCAGGTACGTGCCTGGAAGGCCCAGCAGGACTATGACCGCTATAAGAACCTTTACGACGATCATGTGATCACCAAGGCCCAGTTCGACCAGGCCACCGCCGACAAGGAAGCCGCCGACTATGCCCTGGAAGCCGCCAAGAGCCAAATGCCGGTACTCGACCAGCGCGTCAATACCAGCGAGCAGCAGACCAACGCGACCGCGTCCATCATCGATACCCGCAAGGCCGATATCGAATACGCCGCGTTGCAACTGTCCTACACCGTGATCACCGCTCCCGCCACCGGTATCGTCTCCAAGCGCAATATCCAGATCGGGCAGCTCGTCCAGGCCGGTTCGCCGATGTTCTCCATCGTACATGACAGCCTGTACGTCACGGCCAATTTCAAGGAAACCCAGATGAACGATATCAAGCTGAACCAAAAGGTGGATGTCGCGGTGGATGCCTTCCCCGACGACAAGATCCAGGGTACGATCGAATCCGTATCCGGCGCCACCGGGGCTAAGTTTTCACTCCTGCCCCCGGACAACGCCACCGGGAACTTCGTAAAAGTCGTTCAACGCGTGCCCGTTCGTATCCGGCTCGACGTAGACAGCGCCGTCATGGCCCGTCTCCGTCCCGGTATGAGCGTAAAGGTCACCGTTCACACAAAATAAACTGATCGTATATGGCAGAATATGGTTTTAGAAGATGGATCATCACCATTACGGTGATCGTCGCTTCGCTGCTGGAATTGATCGATACCACGATCGTGAACGTCGCCCTGCCAGACATCATGGGAAACCTCGGCGCTACCCTGGAAGACGCCAACTGGATCGTCACGGGATACGCCGTCGCCAACGTCATCATCCTCCCGATGTCCGGGTGGCTGGGTGACCGGTTCGGACGGAAGAACTACTTCCTGACCTCGATCATCGTGTTCACCATAGCCTCCTTCCTGTGCGGTAATGCCCATAGCCTGACGGAGCTCATTGCCTTCCGCCTGTTACAGGGTCTCGCCGGGGGCGGTCTTATCTCCACGGCCCAGGCCATCCTGCTGGAAACCTGGCCGCCGGCGGAAGTCGGGATGGCTACCGCGCTTTTTGGTCTGGGGGCCGTCGTCGGCCCCACCGTCGGACCGACCATCGGGGGTTTTATCACCGACAATATCAACTGGCAATGGATATTCTACGTCAACATCCCCGTGGGCGCCATCGCCGCGTTCTGCGTGTCCACCTTTGTCCGGGAATCACCGCGATACGGTAAGGGCAAACGCATCGACTGGTGGGGCATCCTTTTCCTGGCCATCGCCGTGGGCTCCCTGCAGGTAGTGCTGGAAAAAGGGGAAGACAAAGACTGGTTCTCGACCTGGTACATCTCCCTGCTCACCTTTACGACCATCGCCTCGGTGATCTGTTTCGTATGGCGGGAGACCAGCATCGACTATCCCATCGTCAACTTCAAAATCCTCCGGCACCGAAGCTTTACCATCGGGATATTCACTTCGTTCGTGCTTGGGGTGGCGTTGTACGGATCGACCTTCGTGTTCCCTGTCTTTTGCCAGACCTTGCTGGGCTTTACCGCCGCTCAAACCGGATTGATCCTGCTACCTGGGGGGTTGGCCACCATCAGCATGATGCCCTTCGTGGGTAATATGCTCAAGCGGGGCATACCCGCGCAGATACTATCCGCCTGCGGGTTCTTCCTGTTCTTCATTTTCTGCTACATGCTCTATAACTCCAACCTGAATTCGGGTACGGGCGACTTCTTCTGGCCGCTCATCATCCGCGGGGTGGGGATGGCCGTCCTTTTCGTACCCCTA
>Ga0310811_10003532_pt1 | contig 19677 bp, 16 predicted proteins | sample YCmetagenome_FD_207642 | JGI IMG/M metagenome (GOLD analysis project Ga0310811, IMG submission 207642) | Soil microbial communities from experimental microcosm in Duke University, North Carolina, United States - YC | ecosystem: Engineered > Artificial ecosystem > Soil microcosm > Unclassified ...
AGGTCCTCGCGGGTTTTTGGGGGCATTCGAACGCCCTCCTCGCCGACGGGCTGGAGTCCGCGCTGGATGTCGTGAGTTCCGCCCTCATCTGGGGGGCCCTTATCTACGCCGGCAAGCCACCTGACGAGGAGCATCCCTACGGCCACGGCAAACTCGAGTCCCTGGCCGCGGTCGTGGGTGCGATATTCCTGATCGGTGCCGGCGCTTCCGTGGCGCTGCACAGCACCATCAATCTCTGGCGGGGATTTTTCCGGCACGGCGGCAGCGAACCGGAGCTGCCTGAGGTCTGGACCCTGGCCGTTCTCCTGCTCGTTATTGCCAGCAAGGAGGTTTTCTACCGCATCCTCATGAGCGTCGGCAAGCGGGTCGGCAGTTCCGCCATGCAGGCGGATGCGTGGCACCATCGCTCGGACGCCATGACCTCGATCGCCGCGTTTCTGGGCATATCCATCGCGCTGATTGGCGGGCCGGCCTGGCAAAGCGCGGACGATTGGGCCGCGCTTTTTTCCTGCGTGATCATCCTGCTCAACGGATTTGCCATGCTGCGTCGAGGCGTCGGCGAAGTCATCGATGAGCAGGTGTCGCCGGAACTCGCCGGGAGAATCCTCCAAATCGCCTGCGAGGTGGAGAATGTTTCCAGCGCGGAAAAATGCCGCGTGCGAAAGAGCGGACTGACTTTGATCGCGGATCTTCACGTCCGCGTCTCGCCCGATCTAAGCGTGCGCCAGGGGCACGATATTTCCCATCAAGTGAAAGACCGGCTGATGGATTCCGGTCTTCAGTTAAGCGATGTCACCGTGCACCTCGAGCCCGAGGGAGCTTGAGCCTCAAGCTTCCTCGCCGATCACGCCCATGCGGCGGAATTTTTCGTAACGCTGGTCGAGCAACTTATCGGTGGAGACTTTCCCCAATTCCTGCAAGGCGGAAACGATCGCCGTCTTGAGCAGTTCGGCTGCGGCTTGATGATCATGATGCGCGCCGCCTAGTGGCTCCGGGATGACGCCATCGACCACGCCAAGCTCGGTCAGAGATTGCGCGTTGAGCTTGAGCGCCTCGGCTGCCTCCGGGGCATGCTTGCGGTGCTTCCAGAGAATCGCGGCACAGCCTTCCGGGCTGATGACCGAGTAGTAGGCGTTCTCCAGCATCAATACTCGATCGGAGACGCCGATGCCCAGCGCGCCACCCGATCCGCCCTCCCCGATCACCACCGTGACGATAGGTGTGCGCAGGATCATCATCTCGCGCAGGTTCACGGCGATGGCTTCGGCGATATGGCGCTCTTCCGCGCCGACTCCCGGATAGGCGCCGGGAGTGTCGATCAGGGTAACGACCGGGAGGGAAAACTTCTCGGCCATGCGCATCAGCCGGAGGGCCTTGCGATAGCCCTCGGGATGAGGGCTGCCAAAGTTGCGCAGGAGGTTTTCCTTCACATCGCGGCCTTTTTGCTGGCCGATCACGACACACTTGATGCCGCCGATGGTCGCGAGCCCCGCGGGCATCGAGGCGTCATCGCCGAAAAGGCGATCGCCATGCAATTCCACGAAATCCGTGAAAACCAGATTCACATAATCGAGGAAAAACGGACGCTGGATATGGCGGGCGATCTGCACACGTTGCCATGCGTTGAGGTTTTCGTAAATCTCTCGCCGCGTGGCTTCGATCTTTACGGCGATGCGCTGCACGTCCGGAGCAGAATCGATATCCTGGCCTTGGAGGTGCTTCTTGATGTCCTCGAGCTTGTGTTCCAGCTCGACAATCGGTTTTTCAAAATCCAGCGGTGTGACCCTCATACTTCTTATTGAATGGTGACGGGAGTCCGCTGCGCGACGAGCGGAAAAATCTCCTCGATATCTTCCTGTGAAACGACGATGCCGGGCGGCATGGTGGCGCTATCCCCGGGCTTCCCGCGGATCACGGCATTCGTGACCCCGAGCATAAGCCATCTTTCGCTCCCGACATAGTCGCGACTACCAAAAGCAACCCGCCCCGCGCCCTTGATGGCGATCTTGTCCTTGATCGTCGTCTGGACCGGATCCTTGCCTCGCGCCGCGCCGGGCAGATCGAGGGCAAGCAGCGGGTATTCCTTGAAAAGCTGGCCTTTGTTCAAAACGGAAAGCGTTTTCGCCTGGCGATCGATCACGAGCGAGATGTCGAGCTGCGGGATGCGCAGTTGCTGGCCGACGGAGAGGTCTATGCTCGCGAGATTGTTCGATCGGAGGATCAGCTCGGCATTGGACTTCGTCTTGTTCGCGACCTTCACGAGCGAATCGCCGCCCACGACGGTGTAGTCGAGTTTATCCGGCCCGGGATCACTCGTAAAAACCAACTGGGTGTTGATCTCCCCCACGGCGGCTTTCGCATCGGCGAGCTTCGTGGATTGAGGATATTGAACGATGAAGTTCAGCAAGGCGTCGCGTGCCTCCGGCAGCTTGCCTGCTTTCTTCAAAGCCATCGGCGCCTCCAGCGCCTGCAGACTATAGTCCGGCGGCGGAGTCGGCGGTGGCGCACTGGCTTCAGCCTTCTCCGCCTGGCGCTCGATTTGTTCGGGCTTGATGTAGAGCTTCCAGGCAAAAAAAGCGACTATTCCGAAGATCGCAGCCGCGAGGGCAAGCACGATGACGACCTTGATCAACTTCATCCGAGCAAGAATGGCGGAGCCGGAGGCGTTGGGGAAGCACGAAACCCGCTCAAAGCAGGCCGCGGCGTTTCCATTCGTTCACGTTCTCGCCGGCGGACCGTTGGACCAGATCCACGGTGAATTTCAGCAGGCATACTTCCCATCCATCTTCGACGCCCTCGATGATCGTGGACATCGGCTCGTTGCGCGAGTCGAGCATCTCCCCCAGCCTTCCGACGACATCCGCTTTTGGGGCGTGGACGATCTCCTCGCTGATGTCGGTCTTGCGAAACTGGAACCCGTAGCGAAGAAACTGCATGTTGCGGCCGTTCGTCTCGAGCCAGTCGGCGAAGCCACGCGCATCCTCTCCAAAGCCCTCGAGCATCAGCTTCGAATAATGCTGGGGAGCGATGATCGATGGCCGTTCAGCATGGATTTTTCCATCCCGCACCCGCACCCGGTCGATATGATCCATGAGTTCCGTGACCAGCATGAAGCGGAAACTGGTCGTGCCGAAAGTCTGGATCGCCTGCTCGGGCGGCCGGATCACCCGGGTATTCTCGAGCGCATATTGGAAATCGTCCTCGCTGAACATTGGAGCGCGCAAAATAAGCCCACGCCACCCGAGCGCAACGTTTGTTTTCACTGACAGACTGCCGCGCGTTTGACAAAGCGGCGAAATTGGTCTTTTGAGTTGCCGATGAAATTGTTCCGATTCGCCCTCGCGGCGGCTTGCGCAGCGGTCGCGTTGACCGGTTGCCAAACCATGAGCGTCAACGCGCCGTACAATCCTCCGGCCCATCGCCCGCACGATCCGAGCGCGGTCCGGGTAAAGGTGTCGCTGCAGAACCAGGCGGTTTACGTGCTCGAGGGCGATCGCCCGCTCCTCGTCGCCGCGACCTGTGTCGGACTGCCCGGCAAAGGTACGCCGACCGGCAACTTCCATGTCACGGAGAAAATCGCGACCAAGCGCTCCGGCAGCTACGGCTTCTCGGTCAACGGCAACAATATCCGCCCGTGTGAATCCGGCAATGCCACCGGCCGCTATGTCGGCTACCCGATGGCCTGGTGGGTGGGCTTCTATCCCGCCTACGGCTTCCATCAAGGATATGTGTGGCCGATCCCACGCACGCACGGTTGCCTGCGCCTGCACAAGACCGTGGCTCCGAAGTTTTATGCTCTCGTGAAGATCGGCACGCCGATCAATATCGCCCACTCGCAGCCGGAGGACGCGACCCTCGGCAAAAATCTCCAGCGCCCGACCGACTACAAGGACCCGGATCCACCAGCCGCCTTCATGGTTTCACCAGCGGTCTTCGAAGCGCCGAAAGGCTCGCTTTTCGTCGATTGAGTTCGCCCACCCCGACTCCTCCATCGGTCCGCCCGCGCGTGAATCTCCGTACCCCGGAGGTCATGGAGCGCGTGCAGTCCGAAGTGGAGGGGCACTACCGCAGCGCGCTGGTGGAGCAAATTCGCGCCAACGGGGGCGCACTGATCGTCGGGAACACGACCTTCCGCCTCGCGAAGCAATTTGGCTTCTGCTATGGCGTGGAGCGCGCGATCGATCTCGCTTACGCCGCCCGCAAGGTCTTCCCGGAGCAGCGGATTTTCCTGCTTGGTGAGATCATCCACAATCCGGACGTAAACGCCCAGATCGCGGCCATGGGCATCCGTCATCTGGCCGCTCATCCGTCCGACGCAGATATCGACGAACTCCACCCCGACGACATCGTCATCGTGCCTGCCTTCGGAGCCGAGATGCCAATCGTCGAAGCAGTGAAGGCCCATGGATGCCAGATCGTCGACACCACCTGTGGCGACGTGATGAGTGTCTGGAAACGCGTGCGACAGAATGCCCGCGAGCAGGTCACGTCGATCATCCATGGGAAATCCGCGCACGAGGAAACCCGGGCCACCGCCTCGCGCGCTCTCGGGGAAGGCGGCGGCCATTACCTTGTCGTCCTCGACCTCGCCGAAACAGATGCCGTCTGCGACTACATTCGCCACGGTGGAGACAAGGAGGAGTTTCTTCGTCGTTTCGAGGGCGCGTATTCCACGGGGTTCGATCCCGACCAGCACCTGGGGAAAGTTGGCGTCGCCAACCAGACAACCATGCTGCGCAGCGAAACCGAGGAAGTGCAGCGACGCGTCCGGGCCGCCATCGCCGAGCGCGACGGCAGCGACGCATCGGGCAATTTCCGATTCTTCGATACGATTTGCGGAGCCACCCAGGAGCGGCAGGATGCCCTCTTCGAACTCCTTCGGGCTCCGCTGGATATGCTTCTTGTCGTGGGCGGTTACAATAGCTCGAACACCACGCATCTCGCTGAGATCGGCGAGCGACAAAACGTGAAGACGTTTTTTGTGCGCAATGCCGAATGCCTCCACTCCGCGGACGAGATCGCGCACTTCGATCTCCACGCCAAGGAGGAAATCCTCGCCACCAACTGGCTGAAAACCGAGGGCCCGATTTACGTCGGAATTACCGCCGGAGCCTCCTGCCCGAACAATTTGATCGAGGATGTGATCAATCGGATTCTTCTTTTCCGCGGGGAGCTGATCGAGAAAGCCTGATCCAGATTCAGAAGTTTCCTAAAACAGAACTTCTGTTTTCGCGTCCAAAAATCAGGGGCACGGCCCCTGCTCGCACTGGATCGTGACGTGAGTAATCCCGAAATGCTCTTCGAGTTCCTCACGAATTCCGGCCAGAAAAGCGTCGTCCAATGTCGGATCGCTTTTAACGATATGGGCCGTGAGGGCTGTTTCGGTCGTACTCAGCGCCCAAATATGGACGTGGTGGACATCCTTTACCCCCGAGGTGGCTGCGATCATCTCGTGCACCTTGTCCAGGTCGATTCCCGCGGGGGCCGCATCGAGCGACAGCCCCAGCGACTCCGTGAAAAGACTCCAGGTCCCGACGAGAATGACCACCAGCACGATGAGGCTAACGGCGGGGTCCACCCAAAACCACCCGGTAAAAAGGATGAGAATGCCCGACAGCATCACGCCCAGCGAGACCACGGCATCCGCGGCCATATGCAGGAATGCGCCCCGCACATTGAGGTCGGATTTGCTGCCCGACATGAATAACAAAGCCGTGAATCCGTTAACGAGGATACCGATGCCTGAGACCCACGCCACCACGCCAGCATGGACCGGCTCTGGTGTGCGCAACCGGCTTATAGCCTCCAGGCCGATGGCCCCCACTGCAACTAGAAGCAGGATGGCATTGGTCAGTGCCGCCAGGATCGTCGTGCGCTTCAGGCCGTAAGTGTAGCGACCGGTAGCTGGTCGCCTGGCGAGGATGGCGGCGATCCACGCGAGCACCAAACCAAGCACATCACCGAGGTTGTGACCCGCGTCGGAAAGAAGGGCAAGGGAGCTGGACGAGAATCCCATCGCCGCCTCCACTGCCACGAAACCAGTGTTCAAGGCGATTCCAATCAGAAATGCGCGGCCAAAGTCCTTGGGGGCGTGATGGTGCCCGCCACCATGGCTATGGGAATGCCCGGAATGATCGTGGTCGTGGCTCATGGGTGCAGCTTTATTTGCGGGCCAGCAGAGCGCGCGCCGCGGAAAAACTCAATCGCTGCTTTGCGGCATTTTGCGAATCTTCCACAGCCACCCGCCAAGCGGAATCGTCGGTCAGCAGCTTTCGGGTGATCTCCAGTGCCTGATCGGCGGTATTGCCAAAGGCCACCCGGTCCACGGCTCCGTTTCCCCCGACGCACGGCATCCGGCAGAGCAGCGCATCTCCGGCCACCTGGCCCGGCACCGCGCTGGTATCGAGTTGGAAAACCACCCGATGCGCGGCCATCAGTTTCAAATAAGCGCGATACTCCAGCGGGCCGACGATAACGTGCAGAAAAGGATTGTCCGCACGAATGGCTTTCAAGAGCCGGAGTCCGTGGCGGCCGGAGTTATTGATCACCGCCACCGGGATTTCGAGCTCGCGCCCCAGTGCGGCGGCAGCGGCCACGGCATGCCAGTGATTGCGCGATGGAACATCGAATTCCCGCGTCCCAACGAAGATGCCGATGCGGTTCTCCAACGGAACGCCAAGATTCCACTCGGGCTCTTCGACCGGATAGGGCGTGGGAAGGAAACATCCGTCCCGGCACCCCGCAGCGCGATAAAGTGATTCCAACTCCGGCGTGCTGGACAGATAGCCATCAGCCCTCGCGCAAATCTCGTGAAAAAGAAGCGAGCGGTCGTAGCTCGTCAGAAAATCGGCGACTTGATGAGCCCCGGATTCCTTGAGGGAAACCCAGGTGCGTACGCCTTGGGACTTGAGTTTCGCCAGCACCTTCAACACCTGGCGCAGGTTGCGTTTCCGCAACAGAACGAGGGCGGTTTGCGTCCCCGGCGGAAGGACGTCGAGATCTCGCAAAAACGAGCCGCGCATGCAGGCGGCATACCCGTGATAATTCACAGGCGGATGGCCGGCATCGCCCGGAGTGCCAGCCCCATTCGGAAATGACTGATTCGCATCACGACCGCCGGGATTTAAAACCACAAAACCTTCGCTCACACCGCGCGCGCTTTTTCAGCGTCCCAATATGCGTTCAGTTCCTCGACCGAGCAGTCTTCGACGCGGCGGCCACTTTCCGCGGCTGCTCGCTCGACGGCACGGAAGCGGCGTTCAAATTTTTCGGTGGCGGCATTAAGCGTCATCTCGGAATCCTGCCCCAGTTTCCGCGCCAGATTCACGACGGAAAAAAGCAGATCCCCCATCTCCTCCATCACGGCGCCTGCATCGTGAGCCACCATCGCCTCCCTCAGTTCCCGCAACTCTTCCTCGACCTTGGAGATCACTTCCGAAGCCTCCACCCAATCGAAGCCCACTCGCGCGGCCTTCTTCTGGACGTTTTGCGCCCGCATCAAGGCCGGCAGCGCCTTGGGCAAACCATCGAGCACGGACGTGCGTTCGCTTTTTTCCGCCCGCTTGATTTCCTCCCACTGCTTGAGCACGGCTGCGGAATCGCCCGCGGATTCATTTCCAAACACATGCGGATGACGGCGAATCAACTTTTCGCATATCTCGGTGGCCACGGCGTCGAATTCGAAAGCCCCGCGCTCGCTCGCCATCTGCGCATGCATCACGACGTGGAGCAGCAGGTCACCGAGTTCCTCGCGCAGATTTGTGTCGTCGGCGTTATCGATGGCTTCGACCAGTTCGTAGGTTTCCTCGAGCAACGCGGAACGGATGCTTTGGTGAGTCTGCTCGATATCCCATGGGCAGCCATCCGGCGCGCGGAGGCGGGCAACGATTTCGCGGAGCCGGGCAACCGGTTCCGGATGGGTGGGCGCAGGCCGTTTCATATCCGCCAGAGCGAGATATTTCCGCTGCCGAACTCCGAGACCTCGCTATCGGACTTCCGCGCGACGTAGATGATGATCGTCGTGACCATCACGATCGTCCCGACGAAGATACCGGCATTCAGCCATGCCGGCAGGTGACCGGCTTCGAAAGCCGTGTAGAACGAGCGGAGCGAGGTGATAGGTGGCGATGCGTGCATGAAAATCTTGAGCGACCACGCCAGCATGATGATGGCGAAGATGAAAACATAATTGCGCTTCAGGCGCCGACCGACCGCTTCAAGCGCCGAAATCTTGAACGACGGCAGGATCAAGTCCTCGCAGACGAGCCGGCGCCACTCCCCATCGAGCAGGCGATCACTTTGCGACACCATGGGGACGAGGAAATGAGTCTCGAGCATGCGAACCCGGCCGCGAAACGCATCGTAGAACCGATAACGCCGAGCCTCGATCCAGAGCATGATCCAGACGAGCGCAAGATTGAAAAAGAAGATGATGTGCGGGATATCGCGGAAAGTGAAAGCAACCGTGATGATGGTCGTGGTGCTGGTGATCGCCCAGGTCGTGGTCACGTCCAGGCGCTGGCGCCAGATCATGATCCGGCCGAGCTCCCCCCGATAGAAATGCACCATCGCATTTACGTAGCAGGGATCCTTCAGGCTCGGCGTCGGCATCGGGCGGCTGTCCCCGCCGGTCGTCTCAGAGCGATTGTCCGGACCGGAGGTCGTCGCAGAACCTGTCGCCCCCGGAGTGGATGGCGTGGACGTCTCGCCGTCCATTACCGCGGAGAGTGCTTTTCCTGCTCGAGCAATGCATGGCGCGCCTGCTCGAGTTGCTGGCGTTCGCGTTTGGTCAGGCTCCCGATACCCTGTTTGGAAATTTTCTCGAGCAGCGGATCGATAGAGTCATGCACGCTGAGTTCCGGCTTCGTCTCGAGGCGCTTCCGAACGGGGCGAGGCTCGTCATCGTAACGCTCGGGGAGCCAGGTTTCCAACGAGGCATTGGCCACGCCGGAGAACCGCAGCATCGCCACCGCACAAATGCAATCCAGCCAAAGCACGCCCAACGAGATCCATTCATGAAAGGCGAGTCCCGTTAGCGAATAGATCGCAAGCAGAACCAGGGCGATCCATTTGACCTGGATGCGCAGGATAAACATTTCCGCGTTCGGGTAAATTACGGCAAAGGCGATAAAAACCGCGAAATGGATCGCGCCACTGCCCCCGAGGGTGGCCGGGAAGATGGCCGCCGGAAAATTGATCATCGCCAGGAGCGTGAGCACCGTCGGCCCGGCCAGAAGCAGCGCGATGTAAAGCCAGACAAAAGCACGGCGACCGAGGAATTTCTCCACCTCCCGGCCGAAAGAGTAGAGCAGCCACATGTCGATGGCGAACATGATGGACGGAGGGTTGATGAAGGCGTAGCTGACGAATTGCCACACCTTGTAGCCGTGCAAGACATCCGTGCTCGAATAGAAGAACGGTGCCAGCCAGGAACAGTCATCCGCCGATTTCGCCCCGGAGATCGCAATGGCGGCGGTCACACCGATCATGCACAGCACATGGACGATCACCAAAAGCGTGGTGACATAGATGGGCACCCGTCCGACCCAGGTAATCGGGTAGTAATCCTCGGAGTGCCGACCGGCGATCATAGTTGCTGGCTCTGAAGGTAAGCACGCGCGGTGCCTGCGACAAGCGCTATGTGGGCTCGCGAGCTTGAATGACTCCGAGCTTTTTGGGAGGCTTAGGGCTTACGCCTCGTTGACTTACCCATCCGGTCCACCCGGACCCAAACCCAACATCCTTCCGCCATGTCTGCATCCGCTGCGATTCTTGAAAAATGCCAGAGCCTTTGCCCCGGCAACCCCCAGATTCAGTCCTGGGTGGCGGAAATCGCCGCCATCACCGAGCCGGACGATGTCTATCTCTGCGACGGCTCCGAGAGTGAGGATAAGCGCATGCGCCAACTCATCGTCGATTCCGGCGCGGGCGTCTGGCTGAATGCGGAAAAGCGCCCAAACTCCATCCTCGTCCGCTCCGACCGGCGCGACGTGGCCCGCGTCGAGCAGCGCACGTTTATCTGTTCCCACAGCGAGAAGGACGCGGGCCCGACGAATAACTGGGAAAGTCCGGACAAGATGAAGACCCGCCTCCAGGGACTGATGAGCGGCTGCATGCGTGGACGCACGCTCTACGTTATCCCTTTCTGCATGGGGCCTCTCGGCTCGCCCATTGCGCAATACGGCGTCGAGATCAGCGACAGCCCGTATGTCGTGGCGAACATGCGTATCATGACGCGCATGGGCCACGCGGTGCTCGAGCAGATCGGCGCGACCGGCTTCTTCGTGAGATGCTTCCACTCGGTGGGATACCCCCTCGCCGACGGCCGCCAGGATGTCCCCTGGCCCTGCGACCCGGAAAATACCTACATCACCCATTTTCCGGAGGAACGCCTGATCATGAGCTATGGTTCGGGCTACGGTGGCAATGCCCTGCTGGGTAAGAAGTGTTTTGCATTGCGCATCGCGAGTGTGATGGGCCGCGACGAAGGCTGGATGGCCGAGCACATGCTGATCCTTGGCGTGAAAGACCCCGCCGGTCACAAAACCTACGTCACCGCCGCCTTCCCGAGCGCCTGCGGCAAGACCAACTTCGCGATGATCATCCCTCCGAAACATCTCAAGGATGAAGGCTGGGAAGTGAGCTGCGTTGGCGACGACATCGCCTGGATCAAGCCGGGACCGGACGGTGACCTGCGGGCGATCAATCCCGAGGCCGGGTTCTTCGGGGTTGCCCCGGGAACCAGCTACGACAGTAACCCGATGGCGATGGATTCCATCAAGCGCGACACGATTTTCACGAACGTCGGCCTCACGGACGAGGGCGATGTCTGGTGGGAAGGCATGTCGAAAGAGCCGCCCGTCCATCTGATCGACTGGCTGGGCAACGACTGGGTGCCCGGGCAGAAAGACGGGGCCGGCAAGAACATCCTCTCCAGCCACCCGAACAGCCGGTTCACGGCGCCGGCCCGCAACTGCCCGATCATCGACCCGGATTGGGAGAACCCGAAAGGGGTCAAGGTCAGCGCGATGATTTTCGGCGGCCGGCGTCCGACCACGATGCCGCTCATCTTCCAGGCCTTCAACTGGATCCACGGCGTCTATCTCGGTGCCACCGTCGGCAGCGAAATGACTGCGGCGGCGGCCGGCACGATCGGACAGGTGCGGCGTGACCCGATGGCGATGCTGCCGTTCTGCGGCTATAATATGGGCGACTATTTCGCTCACTGGCTCGAGATGCGCGGAAAGATCAAACACGTGCCCCGCATCTTCCACGTGAACTGGTTCCGTAAAGACGAAGACGGCAAATTCCTCTGGCCCGGCTACGGCGACAACATGCGCGTGCTCAAATGGATCGTACAGCGCTGCCAGTTCGGCGCGCACGCGCTCGAGACCTCGATCGGTTGGATGCCCGACTTCGACGATCTGGACATGGAAGGGGTCGACGTCTCCCGCGAGCAATTCGAGCGGCTCCAGCATCTCGACAAGGTCGAGTGGCATCGCGAACTCGTGTTGCAGGACGAGTTGTTCATCAAGCTCTACACCGACCTGCCCAAGGAACTGATCTTTCAGCGCGAACTATTGATCTCACGGCTCTAGGCGCATGGCCTATCACAACAGTCGGCCACGCACGCCGGAGGTTTGCCCGGTTTGTGGCGAGGATGTCCCGCCTCGTGCGCTGGCCTGCCCGGAGTGCGGCGCGGATCACCGTTCCGGCTGGCGGGAGGAAGAAGTCGAGGAGGAATTCTCCTACGACGAGTTCGTGGCTCGGGAGTTTGGCCCCCGACGGGAAGGATCGCGGCTAAAACCGATCTGGTGGATTACCGCGGTCGTTCTCCTGGCTGCCCTTCTCGCGACCATCTTCTTTCTTTAAAGTCCGAAGCACACTTTTCCGCCCGGGCGGGCATGGCGGACAAGAGCTTCCCGGATCAATCCTCCGCCTCCGCTTTGTGCTTCCTGGCTTTCGGGCTCGAGTGCGGGGTCGGAGTTGGCGAAGCTTCGTGATCAGCCGATCCCGAGTAGGCAAGACCAGGGATCGTTGCGTAGCCGATGAAGACGCTGCCCGGTCCCTGCCCCTTTTCTTTCGGTTTCGGGATCGTGAAGTCGAAAACACTCACGCCATACATTTTCTTACCGCCGTAAGTGCGCCCGTCACTGGAACCGAACATGACCTGCCGTCCGTCGGATTTCAGTTTGCCGAGGTAAATCATCGTGTGCGTCACGGGAGGATCGCGCTCGATGGTGTAAGTCCCGGTCCAGAAAAGCAGATCACCGGGAGCAAGCTCATCCAGCTCGAAGCTGTCTTTCTTCCGACTGACCACCGCCTCGAAATTGTCCGCCTTGCGGGCCCAGACGTATTGGTCGCTCGCCGTCCGGGGCACATCGTCGATTCCGATCTCGCGAAGGACGTAGAAAATCGTTCCGGAGCAGTCCATCCCGCCATCGGAGGGAGACGACGAACCATATTTGTACCCCAGATTCTGGTGAGTCAGCGGAAGGCATTTCTCGATCAAAGCCTGGACGGCCGGGGAATTTTTCTCGAAGTCGCGAAGATCCGAGGAATCCAAAGGGGTGACCACGGTGGCCATTTCCTTGTCCCCTGCCGGCTCGGAGTCCTTGGATTCGTTTTCCGCGAAGAGACCGCCGAACCATCCCATCGTCACCAACAGCGCGAACGCAGACTTTGTCATTACGTCCACCATCCTAGCCGGACCAGCCCGCTCGATCCATCGGGGAGAGCCCTGTTCACGGCCGGCCGACCAGACCGTACACCACGGAAAAGTCGCCCGATTCCTGACCCAGTAAACACGGTTGGTTCAGGGCGATCCCCTATCGCACAATGACCAGCGAGTTGGTAGGTTGGGGAATCAACGTGGCTGCCCGTAGTCCAGAATCTCCGCGTCTTTCCACACGCGCCATTTTTCCCATTGTGAATCCCGAGGACTCATCCACTTCCCGGGGCCTCCGTGAAAAGCTGCGTGAACAGGAGTCGATGCTGGCCTATGCGCACATCATCGCCCGGGATCGAGAGGGGCTCATCACTTTCTGGAGTGCAACCGATGAGGAGCTCTACGGCTGGTCTGCCTCGGAAGCTTTGGGACAAAACAGCGACGAACTCCTGGGAACGGAGTTTCCCGAGCCGAAGGAAGAGTTGGAGCGCCGGGTGCACGCGACGGGCCGATGGGAAGGAGAAATCGTTCATCATAGCCGCGATGGCCGCCGGTTGATCCTATCCACGACCTGGGTGTCCCATCGAGAGGAAGGCGGCGAACTGGCGGCGATCATCGAGATCAACTGCAATATCACGAAACAGAAAATAGCCGAGAGGGAGCTGCGCGCCCGGGAACGGGATTTTCGCACTTTTTTCGAGCTCAATGGCGTCGGAAATGTGCTCACCGACTTCGAGACCGGTCGCTTTCTCAAGGTCAACCAGACATTCCTCGATTTGACCGGTTATTCCGAAGAGGAACTGCAACACCTCTCCGGGACTGACCTCACCCACCCCGACGACCGGGAACGGGAGGCCACGGGCTGGAGCGCCGCGCAGGCACAAGGCGCTCCGCACCACACGATCGAAAAACGCTACGTGCGAAAAGACGGCCGGGTAAGCTGGGTCTCCATCACCTCGACCATCATTCGCGATGACGCCGGATCGCCCCTCTACTCCGCTGGCGTGGTCATCGATATTTCTTCGCGGCATGAGGCGATGGTCGGGCTCGCAAATTCCCGGCAGGAGCTCGAGGCGCGTTTCGCGGAACGCACCGCGGCGCTGCATCACGTCAACGAGACCTTTGAAACGCTCATCGACGCCTCCCCCGCCGCGGTCATTGCGCTGGACAGCTCGAGGAGGGTGGAGATCTGGAATCCGGAAGCGGAGCACCTCTTCGGCCTCCGGGAGGAGGAAACGGTTGGGCGTCGCTTCCTCGACCTGCCTCTGAAGTGGAGTTCCTCCGAGACGCTCGATGCCCTGCTCGAGATGCCAGGCCACGAACACGCCAATCTCCATCTCGAAGCCAGTAACGGTCATTCGCTGGAAGTCGGGGTCTGGAGCGCCCCCTACTCCGGACATGCCGGCCCCGTCCCTGGCCGGGTCTTGCTGATCCTGGATGAAACCGAGAAGAGATTCCTCGAGCATGCGTTACTCGCCGCCGGCGAGCGTGAACAGCGCCGTATCGGCGAAGAACTGCATGAAGGTCTCTGCCAACAACTCCTCGGGGCGGCCTTCGGCGCCCAGGCGCTTTTCAAAGAACTCGATCGAGCGGCATCTCCCTCCGCCGAGCAGGCCGGGGATCTTGCGCGCCTCATCAACGACTCCGTTCTCCATGCCCGTAACCTCGCCCGCGGCATCAATCCGGTGGAAATCGATCCCGCAGGTCTGATGTCGGCGCTGCAGGAACTCGCCGAGCGACTCCCCGACGCGGCGCACATCGAGCTGCGTTGCGAAAAGCCGGTGCTGGTGCGCAGCACGGAAGTCGCCCTGCATGTCTTCCGCATCGCTCACGAGGCCATTACCAATGCGCTCCGCCATGCCCAGGCCAGCCGAATCCTTCTTCGTTTGACCGAGGAGGCGGGAGGAAATGTCACCTTGCAGGTGAGCGACAACGGCTCGCGGGGCGATGAAACCACCGCGCGGGACGCTGGTGTCGGGCTGGAGATTATGAAATACCGGGCTCAAGCCATCCGCGGCAGCCTGGACATCGAGACCATTTCCAGCGGTGGCACAACCGTCACCTGCACTTTCCCAAACGAATAGAAGCCATGTCGAAACCCGAATCGCCAGATCCTCTCGAGTCGAAGCGCCAAGTCCTGATCATCGATGATCACCCGATCTTTCGGCACGGCATCTCGGCGATGATCAACGCGGAACCCGATCTCAACGTCTGCGGTGAGGCAGGATCCGCCCCCGCCGCCCTCGATGCGATGCGGAGGCTGAAACCAGACGTGGCCCTGGTCGATATTTCCATGCCGGGCACGAACGGCATCGAGCTTCTCAAGTCCATGAAAGCCGAGGCACCGAAACTGCCGATGCTCGTCGTCTCCATGCACGATGAGTCGCTCTACGCACTCCGAGCCTTGCGAGCCGGGGCTCTCGGCTACGTGATGAAGGCGGAGGCGCTGGATTCCATTCTCACGGCGATTCGCAAAGTCCTGTCCGGCGAGCCCTATCTCAGCCCGAAATTCAGCGACCGCCTCGTCTTCAAGGCCATTCGCTCGATGGATGAAGGCCTCGGCTCACCGGTGGATAAACTCTCCGATCGCGAACTCGAAGTCCTGAACCTCATGGGCCGGGGTTTCGGCGCCCAGGACATTGCGAACGAACTCCATCTCAGCGTAAAGACCATCGAAACCCACCGCGCGCATATCAAGGAGAAGCTCGGCTTTCACGATTCGAAAGAAATGGTGCGATTCTCCATCGAGTGGGTCGCTCAGCAGCAAACTTGAAAAGAAAAAAGGCGGACTGGATTCCAGCCCGCCTTTCCAAGGTTGATTTCTCGGCACCGGATCAGACGATTTTTTCCCGTGCGCTGCCAATGGCGTGAGCCAGCTTTTTGAGACCCAGCTCGATGCGGGTCTTCACAGTACCAAGCGGAGTATGGGTGATGAACGCAATCTCCCGCTGGCTGCGCCCCTCCAGGTAAGCAAGACAGAGCGCCTCCTTCTGGCTCTCCGGGAGAAGATCGAGTTGACGATCGATGAGTTCGCGGACGTCATTTTGCTGGGCCTCATGCTCGACCGTATGAATCTCGGACACCTCTTTGCTCGGGTGGCGGCTGATCACCTCGAAACGATCCGTGGCCCGGCGGTAGGCACAGGTCTGGCGGACCCGGTCAATGGCCCGCCGACGGGCGACCGTGGACAGCCAGCTCAGCAATTTTCCCTTTTCCGGCGAATAAGTCAGGGCGCGATCCCAGACTTGGAGAAATACCTCCTGAAGGACATCCTCGGCCTCGGATTCATCATGGAGGACTTTCATGATGATGGCTTTGAGCACGGTGCTATAGCGCCTGCAGAGGGATTCCATGGCATCCGGCTCATGTCTGACCAGGCCGTTGATGAGTTCCAGGTCTTCAGCAAACGTGGGGTAGTCAGTGATTGCTTGCATGGCAATTGGGGTTTGTGAAGACAGGCTAGCCTGCGCTCATGATTTTCGAAATCGGTGGAGCCTATGATCCCTCTATCGGTGAAATCCCTCCAGTACGCGATTTCCCCCTGATCGAAGGGGGGAATCCAGCGGACGGAATGGTCAGGGATGTACCCGATTTACTTTGGCAGGCACGTTTGATGGCATCTCCCCATCGATGGACTCGAGAATTTCCCAGGCAAAATCCCGCCGGAAGAAGCAGCCCGCTTCGACCACGGAAATTCCTGCCCGGATTCCGTCGCTCTCCGAGCTCGCGAAGCCCCTTTCAAAAACGAATTTCCTCCCGGACCTCAGCAGCTACATCGTGCCCTTCCGGCGGGTGATCGAATAGCAGCCTCATTTCCGGGCAGTGGGGAGAACGCCCGATTTTCGCCGCCGAAAAATTTCGGTATGTTCGGCAGCTCTTGAAGACGCGCCCGCTCAATATTTTGCTCGTCGAGAATCACGAAGACACCCTCCTTTTGCTCTCCCGGCACCTGACGATGTCCGGCCATACCGTGACCGCCGCGCGCACGGCGGCCGAGACCGAAGAGGCCGCGCTGGAGGCTTCGCACGATGTCCTGCTTTGCGATATCGGCCTGCCGGACAACAACGGCTGGAATCTGCTTTCCTCACTGGGCGACGCGAAACCCGCTCTATGCATCGCAATGACCGGTTATGGAATGGCTGCAGACGTCCAGCGCAGTCGTGAAGCTGGATTTCATCACCACCTCACGAAGCCTTTTCTTCCCGCGGATCTGGACGCCTTGCTGACGCGCATCTGACCGCTCACCTGGAAGATACCGGAGCGGCACAGCTCCGGCACGGGTTGGATTCGAAGACATGCTCCATGGATAAATCCATCGCATTTCCCCAAATCAGGCTATGTTGCAGTCCACTCCGAAAATTCCATGAACTTCGAAAATGATTTTTCCGCCGTGCCCGCCGTCGCCCGTGACAAAGTCACCAGTGCACTCTCCTCTGCCCGAGGATGTGCCGAGGATGCCATCTTCCAAGGAGAACAATACGTGAGGGAGAAACCCCGGACGGCGCTGATTTCCGCGTTTGCCATTGGCCTGGCCGTGGGGGCGATTGTTGCTGTTGCCACACGTCCCGCACCTCGCCGACCGACCCTTTCGGAGTCCCTGAGCGATTCCCGTGGACGTCTCGCCGAGCTTTTTGGAAATGCGGCTTCGCAGCTTCGCGACCCCATCAAGCAGAGGATCACTTCCGCCGGTGATAAGGCTTCAGCCTTGTTGAGCGAGTCCCTGACCGACGCGCTGGAAAGAGTCCCGCGGAAGTTGCGCTGGTGGTAGTCGTCGTGCTGCCGGGCTGAATACAGCCGGTACCCTGGGACCATGCGAACCTTCCGGTGTAATCCAACACCGCACTATGAAAGAGTCCCTTACCAAAGCCTTCCTCGCATCGCTGATCATCGCCCTTTCGGGCTGCATCTCCGTGCACGATCGCACTCCTGAAACTGTGTCCACGACCACGACGACCCGTCACACGACGGTTGCTCCGTCCACCACGGTGGAGCGCACCACCGTTTATTGACCGGCTCATCCCCATTCAACGGGCAGTCGGCAAAAGTCATTTTGCAGGCTGTCCGTGATTGGCGGCGAAATCCCGCAGGAGCTTTTCCAACTGCTCGAATCGGATGGGTTTCGTCAATTGGTGAAGAAATCCTGCCTGCCGATATTTGACGAGATCGTCATCCATTCCGTAGCCCGTCAAAGCGATCATCGGGACCTTGGAAAAGGCCCGCGTTTTCTCCAATAGTTCGATCCCCGTCCCGTCCGGCAAGCCGATATCGCTCAAGACGAGGTCGAATTTTTGTTCACGTAGTTCGACCAGAGCGTCGGTCACATTGTGACTGATCACCACGGAATGCCCCATGTTCCGGACGATGCGTCCAATGACCATGGCGCTGTCCTGGTGATCTTCCACGAGCAGAATGGAAAGGGTCTGCTCGGTCGCGCCAACCTGCGCTTCACCAGATTTACCGCTCGACGTCACGGGGCTTTCCGCCAGTGCGGGCACCCTCACCACAAACGTCGACCCGAGATCCGGCCCTTCGCTTCGGGCCTCGATTTCGCCTCCATGCGCCTGGGCAAGATTTTGCGAGATCGTGAGGCCGATACCGAGCCCGCCTCGATGATAGCCGGGGCCATCCGAGGCCCTCTCGAAGGGATGGAAGAGATGCTTGAGCGTATCCGCCGACATTCCGCGTCCATTATCGGCAAAGGTAATCCGCAGGTTGTCCCCATCGTTCGAGGTGACGATCTCGATTCGACCGCCGATCGGCGTGTGTTTCACGGCATTGCCAAGGATATTCCAGAAAACCTGCTGCAATCGTACGGGATCCCCATCCACGAAATGCCGGGGCGCAACGACGCGCTGGCCGATACGAACCTGCCTCGCGTCGGCATCGGCGCGAAAGACCTCCACGACGGCGGCGATCAGCGCGTGCACGTCCACCCGTTCCTTGTGGAGCTCGATTTGCCCCCGCGAGATGCGGGTCAGGTCGAGCAGGTCGTCGATCAGCCGGACCTCGAGCCTGACATTGCGGCTCAACATTCGCACATCGCCGGCGAATGGCTCGGGCAGCGTCGTCGACGACTCCCAATTCGACAGCGTGCCAAGCACCGGCGTGAGCGGCGTGCGCAGTTCGTGGGAAAGCGCAGCCATGAAATTGTCCTTCGCCTTGTTCGCCACCTCGAGCCGGTCCTTGACCTCACGCAGCTCGCGCTCGGAATTTTTATGCTGGGAGAAATCGCGAAAAACCAGAACGACTCCCCTCACCGCACCGTCCGGCTCCCGAATCGGAGCGCCACTATCATCGATCGGCACCTCCGAGCCATCCTTGCGGATCAAAAGCGTGTGATTCGCCAGCCCGACGATCTTCCCTGTACGCAGGACCCGGTCGACGGGACTCTCCACCGGCACGCGCGAGCTTTCGTTGATGATGCGGAAGACCTCGCTACAGGGCCGTCCCTTCGCCTGCGCAAGCGACCAGCCGGTCAATCCTTCCGCCACCTCGTTCATGAAAATGATGCGTGCGTCCGTATCGGTGAGGATGACGGCATCTCCAATGCTCGCGAGACTGACGGCGAGAGTCTCTTTCTGGCGCTGGCTCTCGAGATCGGCCACATATCGCCGGGTCATTTCCCGGCGAATACGGCGATAGGCCCAGGCGAGAAAAGCGAGATTCACCAACGCGGCGATGACAAACACCCAGGTTCTTACACCGACCAGCTTGCGCAGAGTCTCCTCGGTCGAGGCGAGTTGCGCCTCCTCCTCGCCCAGGATCTGCCCGAAGACCGCGCGGATTTCGTCCATTTTCTTGAGGCCTGTGTCTGACAGGACGATTGCCATCGCGGCTTGCGAGCCATCGTTGCGGGCCTTCTCGATGCTCTGGGCAAGCTCGGTCAGTTTTTCATTGGAAAGCTGTTCGAGCCGCTTCACGGGAGCAGCCGATATCTCCCCTCTCATCGCGGCATTTTGAAGATGGCGGAGGCGGGCCGGAAGATCCTGTTTGGCGTCATTATAGGGCGC
>Ga0310811_10003533_pt1 | contig 19677 bp, 22 predicted proteins | sample YCmetagenome_FD_207642 | JGI IMG/M metagenome (GOLD analysis project Ga0310811, IMG submission 207642) | Soil microbial communities from experimental microcosm in Duke University, North Carolina, United States - YC | ecosystem: Engineered > Artificial ecosystem > Soil microcosm > Unclassified ...
TCTTGCCGATCTGGCGCGGATGCAGCCAGCTCCACACCAGATATCCGGCAACGCCGGCAAGCAGGATCAGCGCGAGCGTGCGATTGGCCCAGGCCGGCAGATGGTCTATGATGCCGATGGCCGCAGGCTGGTACAACAGGCTGAAGCCGAGTGCCGTCATGTTGCCGAGCCAGAAGGTGAGCCCGGTGAGGAAGCAGATGTTGGCTACCCCCATCGCGCCAACACCGTTCCTCGAATAGATGCGATAGCGGATCACAGGCGAGATCAGCGCCACCGCGCCGATGCCATGGGCGATCGGATAGCTGGTGAAGCTCGCCAGCGCCGCGATCCGGTACGGCACGTCCTTGCGGCCCATGGTGTGCAGCGCCAGCCAGTCGTACAGCGTGATGCTGGCATAGGATGCCGTGACCATGACAAGTGCGAGCGCGATGACGCTCGGCTGCGTGTCGCGAATGATCCCGAGCACCAGATCGTAGTCGACATTCTTGAGGCCGTGGGTCAGCGCGAAGATCGCGCCACCACCAATCGCAATACTGAGAACCGCCCCACCGAGGCCTTTGACCCGGGCACTGCTGCCGGGCTTTTTCTGCAACCAATCGATGTTCAGGGCGCGCTTCCAATCCGGGCTGCCCTCACCTACCCCCGTGCTGCCCGATTCGAGGTGGTTAATGGCGTCATTTGGCATGCAGATGTGACAGTTGCGTAACCGGCCCCGTTAATATTGCAAACGAATGTGATCTTGGCCACAGCGCGCAGAGTCAAAACAGGGACTTAATCCGGTCGCATCTCCTTCACGCTCGCTCTGTAAGAGACGCATGAAAGTTCCAATGCTTCGAGGCCGTATGAACGCCGAACTCGACTATGATCTCCTGCCTGATCAATGGGAAACGCTCAAAGCACTTCGCGCCGCAGCGACACTACGCCGCGCACCCAGCCAATTCGTGATCGAGCAACTCGCCGCATTGGGGCTCGCCGATACGAGCGGGGAACGTCCCCGGATCACGGCGATGGGACGCAAGGTTCTGATCAGAGGTTCTTCGCGCCTTTGGGAAGATATCGCGGTCTGATCTTAAGGCGGCGTGAGTTGGAGTCTTGCGCCGCAAGAAAGTCTCGACCGCTACTCGGCCGCTTCGGCGATATCGTCGGCCTGCTTGTTGTAGTCATGGGCGATGCGTCGCGAACGGCGACTTCTCGATCAGCATGCGATAGGACGGTGTGATGTGGTCGGCGACCTTCACGGTCGAGCTTTCGCCGGGAAAGCCGTAGATCGCTTCCAGTTGCTCGATGGTCGCGACCACCGACATGTCTCACTCGCCTTTGATGGCGCGCACCAGCCGGCGTGCATGATCTTCGGGACGGCCGACATTGAGGATGGTGACGTCCGGAGCGGCCGTATCCACCGTGCGGGTCAGCCGCTGCCCGGAATTGCCGTCGCTGGAGCGTGCGCGCATCTGGATGCGCTCGGCAAGGACTTCCGGCGGCGCGGTGATCGCAATCACGACGACATTGGCATAAGCGCGCCGCGCGGCCTCGATCACCGCACGCGACACATTGACGACAACCGACCGCCCGGTGCGGATGTCGTCGTCGATTGCTCGCGGCAGGCCGTAGGAATGGCCATGCGCTTCCCAATGCATGGCAAAGTCGCCGCGCGCCAGCGCCTCGCGAAACTCGTCCGGACCGAGCGCAATATTATCCTCGGACGATGACGCTGCCCGCGTCACCACCCGGCGCGGGAATACGATGTCGGCATCCTCGGCGCAGGAGGCCTTCGCAAATCCAAGCAGCGTATCCTTGCCGGCGCCGCTCGGGCCGACCACCAGGATCAACCGGCCGGGGCCGATCGCGTCAGGTGCGTAGGAGGAAAGGATCGGAGCTTCACTCATGCAACGCGCTCCCCTTCCCGCCAGGCGCTGCGTACCACCGGAATGTCGCGCGCCACATGCACGCGGATCAGATCGGCTCGCTTGCCGACCGCGATCTCGCCGCGATCGTTCAGCCCGACGGCTTCCGCCGGTGTCTTGGTGACGGTACGGACTGCGGCCGCGAGGTCAATCGAGGGCACCCGCTTCGGGAATTGCAGTGCGCCCATCAACAGGCTCGACGGCACGTAGTCCGACGAGAGGATGTCGAGCAGCCCTTCGCGCGCCAGATCGACCGCGGCGATGTTGCCGGAATGCGAGCCGCCGCGCACCACGTTCGGCGCACCCATCAGGATGTCGATGCCGGCCTGGTGCAGGCCGCGCGCGGCTTCCATCGTGGTCGGAAACTCCGCGACCGAGACGCGGTCGCGGATCGCGTCGGTGACGTTCTCGTCCGTGGTGTCGTCGTGGCTGGCGAGCGGTATCTCGTATTGATGCGCCAATGCCACGATCGCGCGCATGTTCGTTGCCGCATAGGCCTTCTGGTACTCGAAACGGCGCTTGAACAGCACGTCGAGCTCGGCATCGGTCATGCCGCCGCCCTTGCCGCGATAATAGTCGCGCAGCTTGACGGCGTCGCGGAACTGACGTTGTCCCGGTGTGTGGTCCATCAGCGACATCAGCCGCACGTCGGGGCGATCGATCAATTCCTTGGCTTCCTCGACCACGTCTGGCATCGGCACTTCGCAGCGCAGATGCAGGAAGTGATCGGCGCGCAGGATGTCCGCTTCGCGCGCAGCCGTAATCGCCTTTGCCAGCACGCCGGCGCGGCCGTCCACATCCTCGGCGCCGTCCTCCCGCCAGACCCGCAGCGAATCCAGCACCGTGGTTATTCCGCAGGTGACGAGCTGCCCATCATAGGACACCACAGCGGCAACCGGATCCCAGAACACCTTTGGACGCGGCACGTAGTGCGCTTCGAGATGATCGGTATGCAACTCGATCAGTCCCGGCATCAGGAGATCGCCGCGGGCGTCCTCGCTTCCCGCCGGGGCCTTGCCCTCGCCGATCTCGGCGATACGGCCGCTGGCGATGGCGACCCAGCCGCGCTCGATCACGCGGTCGGCCAGGACGATGCCGGCATTGCCGATCACGGTATCGGATTTGGTCGAAATCATTTCATGCATCTTTCTTCACGCGGCGGCGGCAAAGGAGGTCACGTCAACGACGCGATCGGCAATCTTCCGGCGGATTTCATCGTCATGCACGATCGCAACCATCGCCACACCGGCGCGCTTCTTCTGGTCGATCAGCCCGACCACCACCTCGCGATTCCTGGCATCGAGCGAAGCGGTCGGCTCGTCGAGCAGCAGGATCGGATAATCGGAAATGAAGCCGCGCGCGATGTTGACGCGCTGCTGCTCGCCGCCCGAGAAGGTCGAGGGCGGCAATGACCACAGTCGCTCGGGAATGTTGAGACAGCGCAGCAGGTTTTCGGCCTGCTCGCGGGCCGTCGCGCGCGGCGTTCCCGTCGCGATCAGCGGCTCGGCGACGACATCGATCGTCGGCACGCGCGGCACCGCGCGCAGGAACTGGCTGACATAGCCGATGGTGTCGCGCCGGACGCGGAGCACATCGCGCGGCTCCGCCTTGGCAATATCGAGCAGCGCGCCCTGGTGGCGGATGCCGATATGGCCGCCATCACAGCGGTAATTGCCGAAGATCATCTTCAGGACCGACGATTTGCCCGCGCCTGAGGGACCCGACAGCACGACGCATTCGCCGGCATTGACCACGAAATTGACGCCGCGCACCACGGGCAGCTTCACCCCGCCCTGCAAATGCATGGTAAAGGTCTTTTCCGCGTCCGTGATCTCGATCATCGCAGGCATGGCGGCCTCATGGTGGCAAAATCGAAGAGACGAGAAGTTGGGTATAGGGCTCGTGGGGATCGTCGAGCACCTGGTCGGTCAGCCCGGTCTCGATCACCTGACCACCCTTCATCACCATCACGCGGTGCGAGAGCAGCCGCGCGACCGCAAGATCGTGCGTCACCACAATCGCAGCCAGCCCCAATTCGCTGACGAGGTTGCGCATGAGATCGAGCAGACGCGCCTGTACCGAGACATCGAGGCCGCCAGTCGGCTCATCCATGAACACCAGCCGCGGCTCGGTGACGAGATTGCGCGCGATCTGCAGCCGCTGGCGCATGCCGCCGGAATAGGTTCTTGGCGCATCGTCGATGCGCGCGGTGTCGATCTCGACGCGCTCGAGCCAGGAGGAGGCGGTGTCGCGGATGCGGCCATAATGGTTCCAGCCCACCGCCATCAGCCGCTCACCGACATTGGCGCCGGCGGAGACCGCCATGCGCAGGCCCTGCGCCGGATCCTGATGGACATAGCCCCAATCCGTGCGAAACAGAAAGCGTCGCTCGGCCTCGCCCAGTGAATTGAGGTCGCGCAACACGCCATCTCGCATCCGATAGGACACGCGGCCGGCACTCGGCGCCATCTGCGCCGACAGCATCTGCAGCAGCGTCGACTTGCCCGAGCCGGATTCGCCTACGATCGCCAGCACCTCGCCCGGATAGAGCGTGAAGGAGATATCGCGGCAGGCGGCAAGCCGACCGAAGTTCTTGCAGAGGCCTTCCGCGACGAGCAGCGGCTGGTCGTTCTCAGCCATGCGCGCCCTCCTTGTGCGGAGCGGCGCTTTCGCGGCCGCGATGGCCAGCCGCCTGACGGCCCTCGCAATAATCGGTGTCGGAGCAGACGAACATGCGACTGCCGGCATCGTCGGTCACGATCTCATCCAGATAGGCATTCTCGGCGCCGCACAGCGCGCACGGCGCGTCGAAGCGGTAGCGTGCGAACGGATGATCCTCGAAATCGAGCGACACCACCTTGGTGTGCGGCGGGATCGCGTAGATGCGCTTCTCGCGGCCGGCGCCGAACAGCTGCAGCGCCGCGCAATCATCCATCTTCGGATTGTCGAATTTCGGCGTCGGCGACGGATCCATCACATAGCGCGCATTCACCTTCACCGGATAGGCATAGGCGGTCGCGATATGGCCGAAGCGCGCGATATCCTCGTACAGCTTGACATGCATCAGCCCATATTCGCCGAGCGCATGCATGCGCCGCGTCTCGGTCTCGCGCGGCTCGAGAAACCGTAACGGCTCGGGGATCGGCACCTGATAGACCAGCACCTGCCCCGCATGCAGCGGCGCTTCGGGAATCCGGTGCCGGGTCTGGATCACGGTTGCTTCCGTGGTCGAGGTCGTGGTCGCCACGCCCGCGGTCTTGCCGAAGAACTTGCGGATCGAGATCGCGTTGGTGGTGTCGTCCGAACCCTGGTCGATCACCTTGAGCACGTCGTCAGGCCCGAGGATTGCGGCGGTCACCTGAACACCGCCGGTGCCCCAGCCATAAGGCATCGGCATTTCGCGGCTCGCAAACGGCACCTGATAGCCGGGAATCGCGATCGCTTTGAGGATCGCGCGGCGAATCATTCGCTTGGTCTGCTCGTCGAGATAAGCGAAATTATACGCAGGCGCGTTCATTCCGCGGCCTCCTGCATCGGCTCTGGCGCTTCGTTGGCTTCGGCAAACTCCTTGCGCAGCTTGCGCAACAGGCCGAGCTCGGACTGGAAGTCGACATAGTGCGGCAGCTTCAGATGCTCGACGAAGCCGGTCGCCTGCACATTGTCGGAATGCGACATCACGAACTCCTCGTCCTGCGCGGGCGCCAGCACCTCCTCGCCGAGTTCGCGGGCGCGTAGCGCACGGTCGACCAGGGCCATCGACATGGTCTTGCGCTCGCTTTGACCGAAGGCAAGGCCGTAGCCGCGGGTAAAGCACGGCGCTTCCGTCGCCGAGCCCTTGAACTGGTTGACCATCTGGCATTCGGTCAGCTCGATCGAGCCGAGCGGCACGGCAAAGCCGACATCCTCGGCGAAGAACTCGACTTCGACCTCGCCGAAGCGAATCTCGCCGGCAAAGGGATGATTGCGGCCATAGCCGCGCTGCGAGGAATAGCCGAGCGCGAGCAGAAAGCCTTCGTCGGCACGCGCAAGATTTTGCAGGCGCAGATCGCGATCGGCGGGAAAACTGAGCGGCTCGCGCGTGAGATCGCCGACAGCGGCGTCAGCCTCGGCTTTCGGTGACGGCTCGATCAGGCCATCGCGGCCCAGAATATCGGTGACGCGCGGCGTGGCCCCGCTCACTGCTTCCGACGTCACCGGCTCTTCCGGCACAAAACCTTCGGCCAGCAAGGGATCGAGCAGGCGATGCGTGTAATCGAAGGTCGGACCAAGAATTTGGCCGCCCGGGATATCCTTGAAGGTCGAGGAAATCCGGCGAACGACCCGCATGCTGCCGGTATCGACCGGCTCGGTGGCACCGAACCGCGGCAGCGTGGCGCGGAAGGCGCGGACCAGGAAGATCGCCTCGATCATGTCGCCTCGCGCCTGCTTGATGGCGAGCGCCGCAAGCTCCCGGTCATAGAGCGAGCCCTCGCTCATGACGCGGTCGACGGCAAGGCCAAGCTGCTCGGAGATCTGGGGAAGCGTCACCTCCGGCACATCGCGATCGCCACGGCGCTCATGCGCGAGCAGCCGATGGGCGTTCTCGATGGCGCGTTCGCCTCCCTTGACGGCAACGTACATGCTTAACCTCCCTTGGCGACCAATCGTGTGGTGCGTGGGATGGCAACGATCGCCTCTCCCGACACCAGCACGACGTCGATGCCGCGCGGAAACAGCGTCTCGTTGACCGCAAGCCGCTCGAACAGGTCCACGGGCTCGATCATCGCGCGCAAGGTCGCGGTGCCGTCGATGCCGGGTCCCCGCAATTCAAAGGCGTTGCCGTGCTTCAGGCTGTCCACCTGGAGGATCAGCGTCGTCGAACGATCAGGGTATTCGTTGGCGCCGAAGGAGAAGCGGGAAAGATCCGGCAGTGCGCTACCGTTGCCGATCAGCGCGAAAGTGCAGATCGAAGGGTCCTCCAGCACCGGCGCGCCGCTATGGAACTTGAGCCACTTCGCCACCTCGGCGCTGTCCGACATCCTCGCATCGAGCCAGATCGGCGTGTCGTGGTCGAACAGGGTAAGCGCGATCGCGGCCGCGCCGAGCATCAAGGGCCCCGGCGTGCCGACGCCGGCAATGACCTGCTGCACGGTGCCGGGCCGCGCCATCGCATCCATCACGGAGCGGAAGGTGGATTGCGCCGACAGCACCTTGTCGGCAAATCCCGCCGGGAGTTCGACGATCGTGGTCATCGTTCACCCCTCACCGCGCACCATCGTGTAGAAATCGACCCGTGTCGCCGCGGCTTCCGCCGCCCTGGCGCTGCGTCGCGCCAGCATCGCCGCGCGCAACGGCGCGATCACCTGGGTCTCGATATTGCTCGCAAACTCGTCCGACTGCACCAGAGCGTCGCACAGCGCGATCATCCGCGCCTTCTCGCGATCGCGGCCGAGCGTGTAGCCGAAGCCGACCTCGCCGCTTGCAACCCGCACCGCCGCGCGCGAGACCGTGGCCTCGCCGAGATTGAAGGGCGCGCCATCACCACCGATGCGGCCGCGCACCATGATGAGGCCGTTTTCGGCCTCGCGGAGGTTTTCATGCGCAGGCAGCGAGATCGCCGCGAGTTGGCCCGCGATTTCAGCCGTGGTCGCATGCGCCAGCACAGCCATCGCCGCCTGGCGCCGCGCCAGCATCTCGTCCCGGTCCTTCTCGTTATCGCTTCCGCTCATGATTTCAGTTCTAGCTTGCCGAAACCAAGTTGTCTATGATAATAGACAACTTCATAAAGACTTCCGATGAAGCTTTCGTGACACACGCATGATTTTCCTAGGGCTTTGCCAGAACGGTTCCGCGCCATGAGCTTGCAGGATGCGAGCACCGGCGTTGCGCTTTGGCGGCAGGTGGCCGACGGCATCGAGCGCGGCATCGCCGACGGCACCTATGTGGCTGGTGAAAAGCTGCCGGGCGAAACCGAGATCGCGGAAACCTACCGCGTCAATCGCCATACCGTGCGCCGGGCGCTCGCGACGCTCGCCGAGCGCGGCCTGGTACGCGCCGAGCGCGGCAGCGGCACCTATGTCGAGGCGCAGCGCCGCCTCGCCTATCCCCTGCGCTCGCGGACGCGCTTCTCCGAGATCGTCGGCGCCGGCGGGCATGAGCCGCGCGGCCAATTGATCGAGACTGGCGACGATATCGCCACGCGCGAGCTCGCGCGTGAGCTGGGTCTGAAGACCGGTGCACCGCTGATCCGCATCGAATCGGTGAGGCTTGCGGACCGCACGCCGATCTGCGTCTCGACGACCTGGCTATCGGCCGAGCGTTTCCCCGATGCGGGCCGGGTCTTTGCGGCGACGCGCTCGATGACCAAGCTGCTCGAGCACTACAGCATCCGCGACTATCGCCGCGCCTCGACGAAAATCACCGCCGCGATTGCGGACGCGACCGACGCCACCCATCTCGACCTGCCACTCGGCCGCCCCGTGCTCGTCGTCGACGCCACCGACGTCGACACGTCGGATAAACCTCTGGTCACCAAGCGCTCCCGCTTCGCCGCCGAACGCGTCGAATTCCTCGTCGAGGGTTAGGCGACGGCTCTCCGGCCGATGATCGCAAAGCGCAGCCTGCTGGAAATCCAGTCGATCGCGGCGACGGCGACCAGGATCATCAGCACCAGGAACGACACCTTCTGCCACTCCAGCACGCGGATCTGCTCGGCGAGTTGCAAGCCAATGCCGCCGGCGCCGACGATCCCAATGATGCTGGCCGAACGCGTGTTCGATTCGATGAAATAGAGCACCTGCCCCGCGATGACCGGCAGGACCTGCGGCATCAGGCCGAAGCGGATCTCGTGCAGCGCATTACCGCCCGAGGCTCTGATCCCTTCGACCTGCTTCCGGTCGGCGGCTTCGATCGCCTCGGAGAAGAGCTTTCCAAACGCGCCGAAATCCGAGACCGCGATCGCGAGCACGCCGGCAAACGGGCCCAGGCCAACCACATTGATCCACACCAGCGCCCAGATCAGCGTATCAACCCCTCGGATCGAATCGAAGAATCGGCGGAGAGGAAAGCGCAGCAGGTTCGACGGAATAATATTACGCGCCGCCATCAGGCTCACCGGCAGCGCCATCAGTGCAGCGAGCGTCGTGCCGAGCAATGCAATCGACAACGTCTCGCCGAGCGCCTGCAGATAGGTCGGCAACGAAGAACCGGGATTGGGCGGGATCATCATCATGCTGATCCAACCAAGCTGACGCAGCCCCGACACGAATCGCGTCGGGGAAAAGCCGAGGTCATCCAGGCCAAAGATGAAGACAGCGAAAGCCACCAGCGCCACCACGGGTGTCGCAAGGCGCGCCGAGGCCGGCCTCTCGAAGATATCAGGGTATTTCGCCCGGAGTTGCGCGGTATCGTGCTTCGGCAACTGGCTCATGTCCGTGCATCCCTGCCGAACAGCCGCCCGCGCAACCAGCCGGTGGTGATGTCGATGATAAAGACGGTGACGACGATCATCACGAGGATCGCGCTGACGTCGGAATAATAGAACTTCCGGATCGCGACAACGAGCTCCTGGCCGATGCCGCCGGCACCGACAAATCCCATCACCGAGGACTCACGCACATTGATCTCGAACCGCAACAGGGCGTAGCTGGCGTAGCCGGCGATGACCTGCGGCAGCACCGCAAAGCGCATGCAGGAGACCCAGCCGGTGCCCGTGGAGCGCACGCCTTCCACCGGCTTCATCTCGGCATTCTCGACGATCTCGGAAAACTGCTTGCCAAGCGCGCCGGTGGAATGGATGGCGACCGCCAGCACGCCCGCCATCGGCCCAAGGCCGAAGGCGATGACGAAGATCAGCGCGAACACGATACCCGGCACGGTGCGGGCAAACTCCATCAACCTGCGAACGACGAAGCGCAGCCAGTTCGACGGCGAGGTGTTTTCCGCAGCGAAGAAATTCAGGACGAACGCGAACACCGTGCCGATGAGAGTCCCGACATAGCTGATCAACAGGGTTTCGCCGAGCAATCTCAGCCATTTCTGCCAGCCCCAGAACCATTCGCCGAAATTGGTCCAGACGCGACTGCCGTCGTCGAGCTTCAGGATGCGGTCGAAGTAGCTAGCGAAGTTGCCGAGATAGGTGAAGAAGGTCTTGAGGTTCACCTCGGCGCCGAAGGCGGCAATCACGAGCGCTGCGGCGAACACGGCCGCCCCCAGCAGCACCCGCCAGCGCCGGCGCGCCACCGCTCTGCGATAGGCCTCGTTCAGCGCCGCAAGTTGCTGGCTCGGGAGAATGGCAACGGCTGATGTCATCGAGGCCTGTTCAATGAAGAGAGGCCGGAAACCCGCCCGGCCTCTCCAGTTCGAAGGTGGATCAGGAGTTCTTCTTGCGAAGACCGTCGACGAATTTGATCAGCTCGATCGTCTTGTCGTAGTCCTTGTTGGTGATCGGCTCCCACGGCCGGTTCTTGCCGTCGGAGAGCTTCTTGAAGGCTTCCGGGTCCTTCTGGGCGGCATGGAGGAACGCCTGCTTGATCGCGGCCTTCATCTCCGCGGGCAAGTCGCTGAGATAGGCGTAGGGCGAGTTGATGATCAGGTCAGACTTCACGATGATGCGGAAGTCTTCCTTCTTCATTGGCGAGCCTTCGGCATTCTTGACCATGCCCTTGTTGAGCATGCGCGTGAGGTTGGAGTCATCGTCGGCGTTCCACCAGTTGGCGGCGACGTCGACGGTGCCCTGCGCCAGCGCCAGCACCGCGTTCTCATGGCTGCCGGTGAAGACGACCTGATTGAAGAACTTGTCGGGATCGATGCCCATCTGGTTCATCTTGAAACGCGGCATATTGTTGCCGGAGGTCGAGTTCGGATCGACCAGGCCGAGGTTCTTGCCCTTCAGGTCGTCGAGCTTCCGGTACGGGCTCTTGTTGAGCACGTAGAACACCGAATAATAGCCTTTGGAGCCGTCGGAGTTGACGTCGATCACGAAGGCCTCGGTCTTGACGCCCGTGACCAGCGCCCGCGAGAACGAGGCCGGGCCGTAATAGCCGATCTGGATGTTGCCGGCGCGCTGGCCCTCGATCACGGCGGCGTAGTCGTTGGCGACGCGCAAGTTGACCTTGATGCCCAATTCCTTCGAGAGATAGTTGACGAAGGGCGTGTAGCGCTCGGTGACGCCGGAGCCGTTCTCGGCGGGGATCACGGCGAAGGTAATCTCCGGATATTTCGCTTTCCAGTCCTCGGCGAAGGCCGAGGTCGTGAACGCCAGCGAGGCGAGCCCGGCGATAAAGAGTCTGCGGTTCATCATGATGCACCCTTCGGGGTTAGGTTGACGGCAAGTACGTTCGAGCGGGACTTCAGGCAGCGGCAGCGTTGCCAAGCTCCGGAACCGCGGCGCCTGCGGGCAATTCCGCAGTGCCCGTTCCCATGACCTCGTCGGCTTCGAGGTCGTAGAGCTCGCGGGCGGTGTGCTCGGTCAGTGCTGACGGCGCGCCGTCGAAAACGACGCGGCCCGCCGCCATCCCAATCAGGCGATCGCAATAGCTGCGCGCCAGATCGAGCGAATGCAGGTTGCAGATCACCGTGATGCCGAAATGCTTGTTGATGCGCAGGAGAGCATCCATCACGATCTTGGTGTTGCGCGGGTCGAGCGAGGCGATCGGCTCGTCGGCGAGGATGATTTCCGGCTCCTGCACCATCGCCCGCGCAATCGCCACGCGCTGTTGCTGGCCGCCGGAGAGCTGGTCGGCGCGTTGCGCGGCATACTGGCCCATGTCGAACTGCTCCAGCGCCGACATCGCGATCGCGATATCGTTCTCGGGCCAGAGCTGGAACAGCGAGCGCCAGGAGGGAACGTCGGAAAGCCGGCCCATCAGCACATTGGTCAAAACGTCGAGACGACCGATCAAATTGAATTGCTGAAAGATCATCGCGGAGCGCGCGCGCCATTTGCGCAAGTCTTTGCCCTTCAGCGCGGTGACGTCCTCTCCGTCGAAGAGGATGCGCCCGGAAGACGCAGGCGCGAGGCGATTGATGGTTCGCAGCAGGGTCGACTTGCCGGCCCCGGAACGCCCGATCACCCCGATAAAGGCACCGGGCGCGATGGAGAATGATGCATTGTCGACCGCAGCCTTTGCGCCGAAACGGCACGTCAAACCTTCCACCACCAGCATGCGATGCTCCGAGAATAGCTGCGGTCATCGCTATTCCCCGGATTCAACAGTTGTGTGACGAGCGCACCGCGGTGCGGCAATCGTCCACACCGCTGTTCCGAGCTGTCCAAATGTCATGAAGTTGTCATCAACCATCCCGATGACGTGCACGCCGACAATGTGTCGGTTTTGTTTGGGCAGTTCACATGGCCGGCAAGACGCTCTCGACCGAACCGCTGATCGATCCAACCGCGACGGTGCAGCAAGCAACGCTCGGCGCTTATTGCGAAGTCGGCGCCCGCACCAGACTGTTCGATGTTGCCATGGGCGACTACTCCTACGTCGTCAACGATTCCGAGATCACCTACACCACGATCGGCAAGTTCTGCTCGATCGCGGCGATGACGCGGATCAATCCCGGCAATCATCCGATGCACCGGGCGACGCAGGCGCACTTCACCTATCGCGCCAGCGCCTATTTTCCGGGCGAAGCCGATGAGGCCGAGTTCTTCGAATGGCGCAAGAGCTTTCGCATCCATGTCGGCCATGACGTCTGGATCGGGCACGGCGCGATCGTGCTGCCGGGCCGCAATATCGGCACAGGTGCCGTGATTGCCGCCGGCGCCGTCGTCACCAAGGACGTGCCGGCCTACACCATCGTCGCCGGCAACCCCGCAAGGCCGATCAAGCGCCGGTTTCCGGAAGCTATTGCCGACCGTCTGGGGCGGCTCGCATGGTGGGACTGGAGTCATGATGCGCTCCACGCCGCACTGCCCGATTTCCGCAAGCTTGCGATCGAGGATTTCCTCGATAAATATGAAGCCGCCTCAACCGCCCCCGCCACCCGCGCAAGACGAAGTGCCGCATTGTGACTGACATCCTCATCGAAGCAGGCCGCGCCCTCATCGACGGCGAGCTCCAGGAAACCTCGCTGTCGATTGCCGGAAGCAAAATCGGCGCGCTTGACAACGGACGCGGCGCGCTCGCGCTCGATGCACGCGATCTGTTCGTGCTGCCGGGCATCGTCGATATCCACGGCGATGCCTTCGAGCGGCAGATGATGCCGCGGCCGAAGGTGGACTTCCCGACCGATGTCGCGCTGGTCGATAGCGACCGGCAGGCGATCGCCAACGGCATCACCACCGTCTTTCATGCCGCGACCTGGTCGTGGGAGCCTGGCCTGCGCTGCGGCGACAATGCGCAAAGGCTTTTGGAAGCGATCGAGGCGCTGCGGCCGAAACTCGCCGCGGACACGCGCTTTCATCTTCGTCACGAGACCTACAATCTCGATGCGGAAGAAAAGATCGGCGAATGGCTCGCCGATGGGCGTATCGACCTGTTCGCGTTCAACGACCACACCGAGAACACGGTCGCGCTGCTCAACAAACCCAACAAGCGCAGGAGCATGGTCGAGCGCACCGGGCTTTCGGACGAAGCTTTCGACATCCTGGCGCAGCGTGTGCTCTCGCGTGCCGACGCGGTGCCGGGATCGATGGCGCGGATCGCAAAGATGGCGCGCGAAGCCGATGTCCGGATGCTCTCGCACGACGACAACAGCCCGGCGATGCGCCGGGCGTTCCGCGAACAGGGCGTGAGGATCGCCGAATTTCCGATCAACGAGGAAACCGCGCGGGAGGCGGCGGCCGGCGGCGACGCCATCGTGTTCGGCGCCCCCAATGTCGTGCGCGGCGGCAGCCACACCGGCTGGACCAGGGCTTCCGACATGATCGCAAAAGGCCTCTGCTCGGTGCTGGCCTCCGACTATTACTATCCCGCGCCGCTGCTTGCCGCCTTCCGTCTCGCCCATGACGGGGTGTTGCCGCTCGGCAAGGCGTGGGACCTGATCTCCGCAGCGCCGGCAAAGGCCGCCGGTCTTGCCGACCGCGGCAAGCTCGCCGGCGGACGACGCGCCGACATCCTTCTGGTCGACGATGCGATCCCGTTCCGTCCGCGCGTTGTCGCCGTCATCGCCGCCGATCGCCGCGGTGGGCGCGCCGCATGTCGAGGCGATTGCAGCTGAGTGAGTTTTCCGTAAATCTATTCCGATGACCCCATTTCCACGCTACGCCATCTATTACGTCCCCGCGCAGGGTTCTTTCCTCGATCAGTTCGGCGCCGAGATGCTCGGCTACGATGCCTGGATCGGCGCGGCGCTGCCCTTCGCGGCAGGCGTCGTCGAGCAGATGCCGGACTGGCGCGAGCTGACACAGGATCCGCGCAAATACGGCTTTCACGCCACGCTGAAAGCGCCGATGGCGTTGAACGGCAGGAAGGAGTCCGAGCTGCAGGGTGCCTGCGCCGATTTCGCCCGCCAGCCGCGGCGAATCCCGCGGATCACGCCGGTCGTGAGTTCGCTCAGCGGCTTCATCGCCGTGATCACCGCTGGCCCCTCGGACGAGCTCGAGCAGTTCGCCGCCGACTGCGTCCGCGCCTTCGATCCCTTCCGCGCACCGCTCACGCCGGAGGACCGCACGCGCCGCAATCCATCGCGCTTGACGCCGCGGCAGGCCGAATATCTCGACCGCTGGGGCTACCCTTACGTCATGGAGGAATTCCGCTTCCACATGACGCTGACCGGCCGGCTCGACGAGATACGCCGCCCGGGCGTGCTCGCAATGCTGCGCGAACGCTTCGCCCGGCTCGAGCTGACCGAGCTTGCGATCGACCGCATCGCGCTGTTCAGGCAGGCGGACGCAAAAGCGCGTTTTAAAGTCATCGGCGACTGGCAATTGCGCGCGGCTTAAGAAAAACCTGGAACAAAGTGTTTCCCTCCTTGCGCAAGGTCGAACGGCTAGTGCCCACTTTCCGAAGTTCGTACACCATTGCAGCAACCACTTATACGAACTTCGGAAAGCCATGGGCACTAGCAAACTTATGATTCTAGTGCCGCTTTTCGATTTGAAGTCCCCGGTCCATTTCTCGGCTTGCGGCGCAGGGACTTCAAATCGGCGGCACTAGAGTGACTTGCTGCCGGTCTTGATCGGCGCCGTCTCGGGCAGCAGGATCATCGCGATCATCCCGACGGACGCCGCGACCAGCAGATACCAGGACGGCGCCAGCGGATTTCCGGAGACGTGAATGAGCCAGGTGACGACGAGCTGCGCCGTGCCGCCAAAGCTTGCGATCGCGACCGCATAGACGGTGGCGAACACGCCGCCACGGATCGATTGCGGCAGCGCCTCGGCGAAGGTGGCGTAAAAGGCGATAAAGGGCAGCGCGCCGATCGCCGACAACAGGCCGAAGCCGAGCAGCAGCGACATCGGGCCCGGCGCATGCACGATCCACAGGAATGCCGGATAGGTCGCCAGCACCGTCACGAGTTGCGGTCCGATCATCAGCGGCTTCCTGCCATAGCGGTCGGAGAGCAAGCCGCCGAACGGCGCGGCGACGATCTGCAGGGCATTGCTGACCAGCGAGACGGCAAAGGCCAAGGACGGGGCGACATGCAGCGTGTTCTGCACAAAGGTCGTCATGTATTGCTGCACGTAGGTCGCGATCGTGCCGCTCGCCAGAACCATCATCGCCAGCACGATGATGTGCAGATGCCGCCGCGCCAGCGCAACATGATTGGAACGCTCGACGGGCTTCTCACTCCCGCCTTGAAGCAGCGTCTCCGGCAACCTCCTGCGCATCCACAGGCCGAACGGCAGGCAGGCCGCGCCGATCAGGAACGCAATGCGCCAGCCGATCGATTCGAGCGCATCCGGCGTCAAGGTCCTGCTCAGGATGACGCCAACCAGCCCGCCCATGGCCGCGGCAATGCCCTGGCTGGTCGGCTGCCATGACACCACCAGTCCGCGCCGCTCGGGCGAGGCGACCTCCATCAGATACGCCGTGGTCGGCCCGACCTCGCCGCCCAGTGCAAAGCCCTGCACCAAGCGCGCGATGATGATGATGATCGGCGCGGCAAGACCGATGGCGGCGTAAGACGGCGTCAGCGCCAGCACCAGGATCGCGCCGCCCATCATTGCAAAGCTGAGCAGCATCGCAGGCCGCCGCCCGACGCGGTCGGAATAGACGCCGAGCACCAGGCCGCCGATCGGCCGCGTCACGAATCCGGCGCCAAACGTCGCCAGCGACAGCATCAGGCTGCCGTACTCGTTCTGCGTCGGGAAGAAGGTGTGGCCGATCTGGATTGCGAAAAAGCTGTACGTAATGAAATCGTAAAATTCGAGCATATTGCCGATGGTGGCGGCAAAGGCCGCGCGTACCACGCCGGTAGGCTCTGATCTCTCAATGTTCTGCGACAATTTTGCTTCCCGGACTCATCCTTCGTCGGATTGAATATTCACCAGCTTTGCGGTGTTTAGCAACGCATGAGGCATGCCCTTTCCTACGTCGTTATTGCCGTTGCCGTCGTGGTCGCAATCTGGGTTGTATTGGGCTCGCCTTCGCCGTGGTGAGTTGCGTCAATTGGCAGATCGGCGGGCGGCACATCAATGCTCCCTGCCCGCTCTGGCCATCGCGCGCCGCTCCATAGTTCCAAATGCGTGAAACGCAGTTCCGCGTTCCCGCAGCACGGTGTGCCCGGGTCTTGCGCAAGTGAACCCTCGTGAAAACGGAGGGCGCAGGGAATGCCGGTGCAACGACCGCACCCGCAGCCTCGCGCACAAAGCAAAAAGTACGCGAGTTAGTCACTACAGGTACGTCGAACACTCCGACATTCCCTGCGCGAATGGTTTTAACGGCCTATCCGCGTGCTCTCCCCGGGGTGCCGGGCTTGTTAGCCCCCGTCGCCCTGGAATGATCATCCAGGACTTGATCCCAGCGTCGGGAGATCAGGACCACACGCCTTTGCCGTCCGCGTCGACCGGCATTCGTCTCACGCCGCCTCCGCGTCCATCGCTCCCCGCAGCCAACGTCCGTGACGATCGCGATACGCCCCTCCAGTGGCGCGGGATGGCGAGAAGAATGCATTATTTCTGCTTTTCGTAAATAGAAATTTTCTGGTTCTCTGGGCAGAAATCCCGCTAGGCTTTGAGACGGCAGGCGAAATTATTTTTTCGGCGCACGCGATTTCCGAGCAAAATAGCGCTGCCGGGGCGCCGCGTTCCCGCAAAACCGGGTACTGATTGGCCCGTCGGGCAAATCAGTATGCGCCTTTCGAGCGATGTACTTGGCGCCGTCTTTTCGCTAACAGGGCTCGTTATCGTGACTGCGTCGAACCCTCATGGTGAGGAGCGCGGGACGCGCGTCTCGAACCATGAGGCCCGACCCGCGGCCTCATCCTTCGAGACGCCGCTTGCGCGGCTCCTCAGGATGAGGGGATGGGTCGGCTTATGTCGCAGCAATCCTATCCGCGATCCGGGGAAGAAACAGTGAAGTTGCACAAGACCATCGGCCTGTTGCTTTTGGGTCTTGCTTTCCTCGGCAATCCGGCGGCCGCCGAGGATCGTTCCATCACGGTCGCGTCGACGACCTCGACCGAGCAGTCCGGCCTGTTCGGCTATCTGCTGCCTCGTTTCACCGAGGCCAGCGGGATCAAGGTGAAGGTTGTCGCCGTTGGCACCGGTCAGGCGCTCGACATCGGGCGCCGCGGCGATGCCGATGTGGTGTTCGTGCATGACCGGCAGGCGGAAGAAAAGTTCATGTCCGAAGGACAAGGCGTGAAGCGCTTTGACGTCATGTACAACGACTTCGTCGTCGTTGGACCGAAAGCGGACCCGGCGCACATCGCCGGCGACAAGGACGTCGTCGATGCCTTGCGCAAGATCGCGGCCGCGAAGGCACCCTTCATCTCGCGCGGCGACCGTTCCGGCACCAACGCAGCGGAGCTGCGGCTCTGGAAGATCGCGGGCATCGATCCGGCCACCGGCAAAGGCGACTGGTACCGTGAAATCGGCCAAGGCATGGGGCCGGCGCTCAACATGGCGTCATCATCGAACGCCTATCTCTTGTCTGACCGCGGCACCTGGCTGTCGTTCAAGAACCGCGGCGATCTTGCGATCCTGACCGAAGGCGACAAGCGGCTGTTCAACCAATACGGCGTGATGCTGGTCAATCCGGACAAGCATCCGAACGTGAAAGCCAAGGACGGCCAGGCCTTCGTCGACTGGCTGATTTCGCCGAAGGGACAGGAGACCATCGCCGGCTACAAGGTCGGCGGCGAGCAGCTATTTTTTCCCAACGCGCACTAGCACGAACGCCGCAGTCGAAACCGCGACGCTCAGCGCCAGCAGGATCAGGCCGAGCCCGAGCGCGAGCGGCAGATCGCCCTTGCTGGTTTCAAGCGCAATCGCCGTCGTCATCGTCCGCGTAAAGCCGCTGATATTGCCGCCGACGATGATGATCGCGCCGACCTCTGCAATCGCCCGGCCGAAAGCCGCGAGAAACGCGGTCAGGAGCGAGCTACGCCCGAGCGCAAACAGCAAGCCGATGCTGCGCAGGCTCGAGAGCCCGTCCATGCGCGCGAGATCCGCATACTCGGCCCACAACAGGGACGCAGGCCTGTGCACCAGCGCCACAACGATCGGCGTGGTCAGCAATGTCTGGGCGAGCACCATCGCGGACGGCGTAAACAACAGCCCCGCCGAGCCGAGCGGGCCTGAGCGCGAGAGCAGGAGATAGAGCCCAAGACCGACCACGACGGGAGGCAGGCCGAGCAGCGCGTTGGTCAGCACGATGATCACCTGCCTGCCGGGGAAAGGCGAAATTGCAAGCCATGCGCCGAACGGCGCGCCGATCGCGAGCCCAATCAGGCTCGCCGACAGGCTGACGCGCAGCGACAGGCCGACGATGCCGAGCAACTCGGGATCGAGGCGGCCGATCAGCGAGAGCGCCGTAGCGACCGATCGCGCGAAATCGTTCATCCGCAGCTGTGCTGTAGGACGCGGCAGAACGCGTCCGAATCGGTGAAGACGGCATCACCGGCAAATTTCAGCGACTCGATCGAGCGCTGCGCCGCCTCGGCGTGGCCGCTGCCGCAGGCATCCTCGACGATGACGGGAACGATGCCGAGGTCGGCGGCGTGCCGCGCGGTCGGTTCGATGCCGATCTCCATCGCGACGCCAACCAGCGCCATTGAGGTGATGCCGCAATCCCGCAGGGCGATGGAGAGCGGCGTGCCCTCAAGCGCCGACATCGTGAGCTTGTCGAAGATGGCCTCGCTCTGCCGCGGCGCCAGCTCCGGCGTGATCTGGAAGCCCGGCGAATCCCGCAGGAACCATGGGCTCACCTTCTCGGGATCATCGATGCGCTGCCAGGCCATCGCCATGCGATAGGCGAACGCGCCCATCAGCTCCTTCGGCAGCGACATGTGCCGCATGAAGAAGGTGCGGACCCCTGCCCGGCGCGCCGCCTCGAGCACGCGCGAGATTTTAGCCACGATCACTTCGGGATTCTTGATCTGTTTCAGGATGCCGATCTGCATGTCGTAGACCACCAGCGCGAGGCGCTGCGGATCGCAGACTTCTTCCAGAGTCTGGGGAAGGTCGAGGCCGTGGATACGTTTCATGGAGGGCACCTGCAACAACGAATGAGAGCGCAAACGAGCGGCCCGGCCGCGCTTCCCAAGCACGCGCCGGGCCTCTCCGAGACGACGTCCAACTGATTGGCCGCTCGGTTCGCGCGGAGATTAGGCCAAGAGAAGGCCGGGCAAAACCCCTCTTTTCGCCCGCCAAAGTCGCACTTCACGACGTCCATGCAGTGTG
>Ga0310811_10003534_pt1 | contig 19676 bp, 17 predicted proteins | sample YCmetagenome_FD_207642 | JGI IMG/M metagenome (GOLD analysis project Ga0310811, IMG submission 207642) | Soil microbial communities from experimental microcosm in Duke University, North Carolina, United States - YC | ecosystem: Engineered > Artificial ecosystem > Soil microcosm > Unclassified ...
CGTATCGGCCACTCTGAGCACCCTTGGAGCTGCGAAGACATGGAACGTCGGCACGGGATCCACCTTGAATATTTCCGGAGGGGGCCAGCTGCAAAATATCACTGGGGCCCCAAGCACCGGCACCGGCGCGACGGTAAATATTTCCGGAGGAAATTGGACGACCAACGGCACGGTCAATCTGGGCGGCGGTGCCGGAATCCTGACCGTCAATCAAACCGGCGGGAGCGTGATCACGTCCACCGCCGGATTCAAGTTTGGCTCCAACAGCGCCAGTACCGCGGGAACGGCCATGACCTATCTCATGAATGGCGGTACCATCGTTCCCGGCGGAGCGGTCTCGATCGGAGCCGGAACCAACGGCTTTGCGGGAAATACCACCTTCACCGCGCAGAGCGGAACGCTCAATGCCTTGGGGCAGGAAATCCGGGTCGGCAATGACGGCGGGAGTGGAATCCTCAACGCTGGCGGAGCCACGGTTTCCACCACGGGGAAAATCGTCATCTCGCGCCGGGCGAACGCCAGCGCCGCCGTGATCTCGGCCGTGAACATCAGTGGCGGCATCGTGACGGCCAATCAAGCGGTCCAAATGGGAGATAACCAGAACTTCGCGGCTGGCAGCTCGGCGACTCTGAATATCACCGGAGGCACGCTGTATACGGCCTCGATCAACGTGGGCGGAACGAACGCGAATCTGGCGACCGCGATCAATCTCGGTGGTGGCACCATCGGCGGTGCCGGCGGATTCAGCTCCTCGATGGCCATGAACCTCACCGGCATCAACGGGAACATCAAGTTCAAGGCCGCCGACGTGAATGACATTCCGCTGACGATGACCCTGAGCGGCAGCTTGAGCGGGGTCGGCGGACTTACGAAAACCGGAGCCGGGCAGCTCAATCTTTCTAGCGTTAGCAACACCTATTCCGGATCGACTTTGGTCTCTGCGGGGACGCTCGTCGCTTCGAGTTTGGGAACTGGAAATGTGGAGGTCGCCGATGGCGCCTCGCTGACGCTGAACCTGTTCACGGCGATCGGCAGTAGCGCGATCCTGACCCTGGACGGAGGAACTTCCCTCGTGAACCTGAACTTCACCGGAACGGCGCAGGTGGCAGGCCTGATCGTAAATGGTGTCGCCTATGGCGCGGGTACTTACGACACGTCGACTCTCGGCTCTCAATTTTCCGGGACCGGGATGATCACGGTTGTGCCTGAACCCTCTTCCGTCGCCTGCCTGACCCTCGGTATGGGAATGCTCTGTCTTGGCATTCGGCGAAATCGGACCCAGCGAGCGCTCGCCCGGATCGAACGATAGTCGATCCTCACACGGGAAGCTGCAGGGCCATCGTAGATATGGATCGGATGGTCCTGCCGCACGATTGTATGGTCATCTCGCAAACGTATTGCCTCGCGCGCGCGGCGTGATAATTCAGAGCCGTGCCCGTGACACGCCAATTCCGGCAATACAACGTTGCCCTTCAGGACCTCTACGCGCCCGGTCTGGATGTCACGACCTACGTCGATCGCGTGTTCGAGCTGAGCTCTCGCGTGCTGGCCTATTCGCTGGACAGTCACGGGGTGATTGATCGCCGGACCGGCCTGCTCACCGCGAATTTCGGCAGCACCCCGCCCGGCATCGAGAACGCCTTTTCCTCCTTCGGCCGACATATGGGCAAATATCAGCCGTTCCGGTTCGACCCTGCCACGAACAACGGTCGGCCCTTCAGTGCACGCGACTTTTACAGCAAGCCTGCCTTCCACGATCTCGATATCTATCAGGAGGTTTATCGCCCGATGGGCTATGTCGACCACTGCTTCATGCACATTCCTACCGGGCCCGGTACCATCGTCTTCGTGGGATTCCTGCGCGACGGGAAGCCTTTCGATCAAGGGGAAAAGGACCTGCTCGAAGAGCTCCAGCCGCACCTGTCAAATGCCCGCAAGCTCGCCCTCGCGGTGTCCTCGACCCAGGATATCTCGGTTACTCCGGAGATCTTCGCGCAGGCCGGCTTCACTCCGCGCGAGTGCGACGTCATTTTTTGGCTCACCCGTGGTAAGTCGAATGATGAGATCGCTTCGCTGCTCCATATCCGCGCCGACTCCGTAAGCCGCCACCTCCAGACGATCTACGAGAAAATGGGCGTCGACCATCGGGTGGCCGCCACGCTCCACGCGCTCGAACTCGCGAAGCAATTCCACACCGAGTTTCTTGCGACGCAAGGCGGCGAAGTCTCGCTCGTTGTCGCCACTCGTTGAGTCCGCCCCCTTCGGGCGGATAGCCTAGTTTAAGGCCTACCGCAGAATAGAGGTCTTGTGTAGTCAGTCGGCTTGCAACAAGCGGCGGTGAGAATAGTTCCGATTCCCTGCTGCTGTCATCAGACCTTCAACCTCTCGATAACCGCATGAATCCGAATTTCCGCATCCTGCCGCTTGCATGTGCCCTCGCCTTCTCGCTTTCACCGCTCGCCCGGGCGCAATTTACCTACAGTGGCGGCACCGCAACGATGACGAGTGGCTCGGATTCCGTGGGTGTGCTTTTGAATAGTTCCTACTCGGTTTGGAACCAGTTTGGAGGAGCTGTGACGAGCTCCGGCACGTCCATCGGGTATTACGATGGTTTGACCCACAGCCAGAGCTACACCATTAGCGGCGGCACCTTCAATGCGTCCGGGGAGGTCGTCCTGGGCGATGTCTCCAATCTCGGCGGAGGTTCCACCGGCACTTTCAACCAGACCGGCGGAACCGTGACCATGAGCGGAGGGGTGAGAATTCGCAGCTACGGCAGTTCTTACAATCTCACGGGCGGCACGCTATACACCGCCGCGGTGGTTTTTGGTGGCCGTTCGGAGAGCTATGGCCGTTTTTATCTTGGTACGGGAGGCACGCTGGTTACTTCCGAGATCCATCGCAATCTCCAAAGCAACGCCTACCGGGGTGATTTCGTCTTCGACGGCGGGACGCTGCAGGCCAATCCCTCGGTCGCCAGCCCTGGCTTTGGCTGGATCAACTCCGAGCAGTACGTTTACATCTCCGACCATGGCGGGAGGATCGATACCGCCGGCACTGACCGTGATATCTACGCTCCCTTGCAGCATGATTCCGGCGGTACCTCCCTCGATGGCGGCCTGACCAAGCTCGGAACGGGCGCCTTGAGCCTCTGGTCCGCGAACACCTATACCGGAAATACCACGATTAGCGCCGGCAAGCTCTTCGTGAACAATACCAATGGCTCCGGCTTTGGAACCGGCAATGTCTCGGTCGCCAATGGGGCGACGGTCGGTGGCAGCGGCAGCTTTACCGGCATACTTACGCTTGCTGGTAAAGTGTCTCCCGGAAGCAATAGTGCCTCAGGGGCGCTCGTCACCGGCGCGGAAACGTGGAATGCCGGAAGCAGCTATCAGTGGGAAATCAGCGATGCCAGCGGGTCTGCGGGAAGCGGCTATGACTTCCTGAGCATCAACGGCGCCCTCACCGTCAACACGAACTCCACCAACCGCTTCACCATCTACGTCACTTCGCTCAACGGCTCGTCACTCGGAAATGCGGCGAACTTCGACTCCTCCATCGACCAGCACTGGATCATCGCCACGACCGCAAGCGCCTGGTCTTTCAACGCGAGCCAGTTTGCCGTCGATACCAGTGGCTTCACGAATTCGGTCGGGCCGAACTCCTCCTGGAGCGTCACGCAGGTCGGCAACAGCCTTCAGCTCAACTTCACCGCCATTCCCGAGCCGAAGCAGGTCGCCATCGCCGTTTCGTTCCTGCTTGGCGCCATCGTTCTTCTGCATCGCCGTCAGCGCTCACGCTGAGCGCGGCGGTGCCGTAAATCGGAGCCGGTCGAGGCTGTTCAATGAAAGTCAGCCGCGCTCTCCAGGATGCGCACATGGTTGGGAGAAGATGCCCGAACATGGAAGCGGGATCGAGTCCGCGCCGGCCGACCTGAGCGATTCCACCCGCCCTTTCAGGCGTTTCTGATCCGGGCACGAGGTCGTTGCCCCGCGCCTCTGCCATCTGCAGACGAGGATCGCGGGTGGGCGCTTTGACAAGCGTGCTTCCCGCACGTTGCCTGTCGTCTCGTTCACTCGGTGAAAACGTGGGGATCGATATCGATCTAATCGATATCTTAATAAATATTATCGATTAAGTATATGTGAAAATTGGTGCCACACTGCCTCCGTCAAATGAATCGCACCGATATGACGTCGAACTCCGAGGCCTTGGGGCTTCGCTCTGTTGCCGCCGTGCTTCCTCCGGCCACGGCAAACCTCGAGGAGCTCAAAAAAGCCAATCTGCTTGTTTCCGAAACGAAGACTCTGGCCGAGTTGGGGTTCGAAAAACTGCACGTCTGCGACAAAGCTCACGATCCGGAATGGCTTGCTCTTGAAGCAGCGTCGCAAGCGATCGCGAAGGCGGGATTGGAACCCGGTGAAGTGGATATCCTGATCTGGGCCAGCGCTCTTTCCGACACGCATATCCGCCTGAGCGATAAAAGCCCGGATGCCACCGGGAATCTCCTTGGGCTTTTCAACTACCGGGCAAGCTGGCTCCAGGAAGAGTTGCGCCTCGATGCCGCTCGCGTCATGGGGATCGCCCAACAGGGATGTGCGGGTATGTTCAGCGCGCTCTCCACTGGGCAGGCATTTTTGCGCGCCGATCCTTCGATCCGCAATGTCGTCTGCGTGGGCGTGGATGCTCTCCCGGAGGGCTCTCCCCGAGAGATTCTCTATAATTTGATCAGCGATGCGGGCTGTGCCGTCGTCCTGTCCCGTGAAAACCTGCGATGCCATTGGCGTGAATTTCACCAGGTATCCAAAGGCTACTACTGGAACATCGCCGAGAAGCAGAAGGAGATCATCGCTTCTTATTTCCCCACGTCCCGGGCCGTCATTCGCGAGCTCCTGGCGAAAGCCGGACTCACTCCGGACGACATTCGATGGATTCTGCCGACCGGCATCAGTCCGGGCAGTTGGGATATCCTCGCGAGCATCACGGGTCTGAAGTCGGAGCGTATTTTTCGCGGACGGCAACCGTTCGGTCACACGATCGCCGCCGACAACCTCCTCCATCTCGAGACCTTGCTGGCTGCAGGAGACGCACAAGCCGGTGACCTGATGCTGCTCTTTACTTACGGATTCGGGTCGACCTGGAGCGGTCTTGTTCTTGAGGGCGTATGAGCGAGCACATCTTGTTCACCGGTCTGACCGGTGCCATCGGCCAGCCTCTGGCTGCAAAACTGCTGGCTCGGCCGGAGTTGTGCCAACTGACCGCCGTCGTCCGCTCTCCGGCGGACATCGAGGCCATTTCTGGCGCGCTCACCAGGATCCAGCCCAACGCCAACCTCGCGAAGCTCAAGATCGTTCCCGGAGATCTCGAGGAGCCGAAGCTCGGACTGAAAAGCGCCGCGCGGAACCATCTTCCCGTAACCGGGATTATCCACAGCGGAGCCGTGACAAAGTTCAAAGCGGCCGAGGGGCAGTGGGCTCGCGTAAATGTTGATGGCACCCGATCACTTCTGGATTGGCGGGAAGCGAACTGCCCGCAATCCCGTTTCATTCATCTCTCGACCCTTTGTGCCGCCGGGAAAAGCATGGGGCTGATTCCCGAGCAACCGCTCCAGCGGCCAGTGGGGTTTGTGAACGGCTACGAAGCTTCGAAATGGGAGGCCGAGCAATTGGTGCAAAGTGCTGGTGGCGATCGCGCCATCGTCCGGCTTGCGACGGTGGTGGGAAGCCACAAGGACGGCAGCCTGGGGCGAATTGGCGCGTTTCACCACGTCTTGCGTTGGGTTTACCATGGACTTCTCCCGTTGATTCCCGGCGACCAGCAAACTCGGCTGGATCTTATCCCGACCGAGTTCGTCACCGAGGGTGTCTGCCGGCTCTTGGATCGACCTCCGGCTGATGCGCTGTCCTTCCATCACTTCTCCCGCGGTCACGCGTCCATCCCCCTTGGTGAATTGATCGACCTCTGTTCGGCTCGCTTCGCGAAAGAAAGCGCTGCTTGGAAACGAGGCCAGGTCGATGCTCCGGTCCTCGCCTCCCAACACGCGTTTCAAGAGTTTCGCGAGAGCGTCATCGCAAGCCGGGATTTTCTTTTCATGCAAGTTCTGGATTCCGTCGACAGTTTCCTGCCGGAGCTGTTCTTCCCGAAGGTGTTCGTCACGGATTCTTTGGAAACTCTCTTCGAAGGAAAATTGCCGATCGCTGATTGGCGCCCCTGGATGGAGCGCGTTCTCGACTTCTCGCTTCGTTCAGATTTTGGCCGCAATCCATGACTCCACTACCAACTCCGCAATCCTGCCAAAGCCGCGACGCGTTCGCCGATGCATTGGTCGCCTACATTAACGAGGAACTTCCCGTGGTGCACCCAAAGTCGGCGGGACACATTCCCTTCGACCGGACGACTCCGCTCTTTGGTGAGGGAGGAATCGATAGCCTCAGCATCATCCACATCGTGAGTTTTCTGGAGGCGGCCGTGGGAGCCACGCTCTCGCTCCAGGAGATCAACATGAGGAATTTCCGGACCGTGGAGGTCATCTCAGATCTTTTCTGGCAGTTGAAAAAACCATGAACACCCAAATCCCCAATGCCGCCCCGGTGCGAACCAACGGCGCCATTCTCCATTTTGAAAAAATGGACCGCTACTTCCTGGAGCTGGCCCGGCGTCTCGGAGCGGAGGAGTTCCAATTTCCAGCCTTGGTCTCCAAAGCCTTGCTGGAGCGAGCTGAATATCCGCAGGCGTTTCCGCATCTGCTGTTGGGTGCATGCGGATGCTCCGAACCGGCGACCGAACTCACCAGCTTGTTCTCGCCGGGGAATCTCGCCGCGCCGGAATGGTATCTATCTCCAGCCGTCTGCTACCACGTTTATGCCCACTTCGCGCAGGAGACTCTCTCGAGCCCAAAAGTGGTAACGGCACGCGGACGCTGCTTTCGGAAAGAGGAGACCTTTACTCCCGGTCGACGCCAGCTCGAATTCGAAATGAGGGAAATCGTCCTTCTCGGTGAGCCGGAATGGCTCGATCGCGCGCTTGCTCCCGTTCGCGTGGAGATCGATGCGATCGCTTCCACTTTCGATCTACCGGTCAAATGGGAGACGGCCGAGGACCCATTCTTTCTGCCTACGGCGAAAGGCAAGGCCTTGATGCAACGTCTTATGGAAACCAAGCAGGAATTGATCTGCGAGGCGCCCGCTCCTCTCGCGATCGCCAGTATCAACCGGCACGGCTCTTTTTTCGGGGAACGCTTTTCCATTCGAACCCGCGAAGGAAAGCCGATTCACACCGCCTGTGTCGCCTTCGGCCTGGATCGCTGGGCCGCACTCGAAGCCTCACTTCCACTATGATCGACCAAAATCAAATCCTCGAACGACTCCGAAAGACCGTCCCTAGATTGGCCACGGATTTCATCCCCGAGCGCCGGCTCGACGCTCTCGGAGCGGACAGCATCGATCTGGTCGAACTGCTGGTGGTCATCGATTCGGATTTCGAAGTCCGACTTCGTGAGGACGAATTTCTCAATCTCTCCACCGTCGGTGAACTCATCCAACTGATTGCTGAACGCTCTCCCAAAACGACTCTATGATTACTTACGCCGACTACCTGACGACTTCGGAGATGCAGCGATGGATCCTCGAAACCGATATTCCCTGGGAATCGATCCAACCGGAAGTCGCCCTTCGACAAACCGATCTGCTCGACCGCCTGCACGATTCCGCATTGATCGAATCTTTCTTTCCGATTCTCACCCCTCGAGCCCTGGACGTCCTATGGGATGATCCGGCGGCCACGGCGATCTTCTCGGTACAGCTCTACGAGAGCTACAAACACTTCCACGTTTTCAACCTCTACCTCGAACGAGTTGGATATAGACCGCTGCGGGATGAGGACATCATCGAAGTCCGCCGCCGCAATCTGGGGCTAAAATATGAGAGCGGCACCCGGATGCTGACCCAATATTTCATGAGCGAGCATTTTGCCGCGCACTCCTTCTTCAAGGACGCACATGCCTCCGAGGAAAAAGTGCTCGCTCACATCCTGCAGCTCGTGGCGCGCGACGAGGTGCGTCACGCGCAGTTTGGTTACGAGCTTCTGCAAATGCGCGTCGCACGCGAGCCAGCCGAGGCGGCGGTCGTCCTCGATGCCGCGCGTACGTTTACTCATTTTGGCGCACTCGTTGTTCCCGAGGTTCCGGTCGGAAACAAAAACGACTTCACCGCGATCATCACGCTCAACCAAAAGATCGGGCGGCTCACGGGGCAAGGGCTGGATTTTGCCGCGTTCTCCTAGGGGCAAAAAATGGATGCTCAAACTCTAAACCTCGCCTGGCGCCTCAACTGGTACCGCCAAAGCGAACTCGAAGGCGCTCTCCTCCTTGGCCGAATGGTCCGTGCGGCAACGAGTCCGGTTCTTGTTCAACGACTCACCCGGCATGCCGCCGACGAAGCCCGTCACGCTGCGATCTGGGCGGATGCCATTGTTGAGGCCCGCCTGCCGGCGATTCGTATTTTCCGAAGCTACCAATCTTTCTACGGAGACCATGGAGGCATGCCGGTGGGTATTCAGGAGGTGCTTGCGTTCACGCAGATCTTCGAACGTCGTGTCCATAAACGGTTCACTAATGAACTCCACTCGGAGCGTCTCCCCGAGCCCGTCCGCAAAGCTTTTGAGATCATGATCGCAGACGAGGCCGATCATCTCGAGTGGGTCCTCCGTTGGCTGCAGGCGCAACCGAACAGCGAGGAACTTCTCCAGAAATACCAGGCGATCGATCTCACCGTTTATCGCGAAGTATTGCCTTTCGAGGACCGGCTCTCCGAATTCCCCGGACTCGGAGAAATGCTCGAACCGTAAGCCATGATCATCGACATACCGGTTCCCTTTGGGGACGCCTTTCTGCCGGGATGGGCGAACCACAGTCCGCTCCTGCACTTGCTGTTTATTCAATGGCCCATTGCCCTGGCGCCAGCGCTGTTCACCTGGTTGTTGCCGGCACTGCTTCGCTACCAACGGGGCCAGATGGCGTGGATTGGCGCGGCCGTTTCGCTGATTCTTACCTTGATCCTTCCCCTGCAATTCCGGGCTGACTCGTTTGCCGAATGGTATCCCCGAGTGCATGTCTGGCTCTACGGGGTGTTTTACGTTTACGCCTTCGCCGGGCTGGCTCTATGTAGCGTGGGTATCTACGACCGGAAACGAAGTGCGATCTGGGCGCTTCTCGCGACCCTCAGTCTCTTTTGCGCTGCGATTCACGATACTCTTATCTGGTTTCATTTATTCTTCGCCGAACCATGGGTGCCATATGGTTTCGTGGCCTTCCTTCTTCTTCTCGGAGGGGGCTTCGTACGCCGGCGCGCTGATCCGCCTTCCACGGCGGATCTCCGCGAATCCTCCCGGCTGCTTGCGAACAATCGTACCCGTCGCAGCCGGAGTATTGCTCGCAAACTCTTGCGCGAGGGCAACCTTCACTGGCTGCCCGTCTATGCCTTCGTCATGCAGAGCGATCTTTCCCGGGAAGGAATTATCAATTCGGGCAGTTACCGCTTTGCCGATCATATCTACCGGAACCAACCTTCCGGGCGAGGCCCTCTCGGCCGCTGGATCGACGCCATCTTTCTGCGTATGCCGGCTACCCAGGCTTTTCGCCGTCGCTACAAGCGCTGTCAGGACGAGCTTCGACAGGCCGCCAACAATACGCCCGCCCCCCGCCCCATCCGCATCCTCGCAATTCCCTGCGGGATCCCGCGGGATATTTCCGAATTTTGCGAGAGCCTCGGCCCGGACGGAGCCGACCTTCGGTCACGCATTCATTACCATGGGATGGATTTGGATCCGGAGCTTCTGGGGCTTGCGGAAAAATGGGTCGCTCCGCTCGGCCTGGGAAAATCTGAATTCATCCGCGGAAACGCCTTGCTGGCCGGCGAGTATCCGCAGGGCCCGTTCGACTTCGTGGTCAGCACTGGATTGGGCGAGTTTTTGAACGCGGACGAGATCAAAATTTTCTACCGGAATGTCCACGCCGTTCTGGCACCCGGCGGCGTCTTCTATACCAGCGCCACCCGTTACGAAAAGAGGAGCGAGGCGTTTCTCCGGACGTTCGAGCTTTTGACTCAATATCGAACGATCGACAATCTGGACGATATCCTTGGGGAGCTCGCATGGCAGAGTCTCAAACTCGTTCAGGACGAGCCCGGGCTTCAGACCTACGTGCGTGCGGTCAAATGACCTCAGATCCGGGTGATCATGATTTTCGTGGGAGGTGATTTCCGGCCGAGGCTGTCCACCGCACGAACCGTGATCACGTTGAGCCCGGGCTGCAGCGGAATCTGCGACCGCCAGATGCGAGTGCCGCGAGCCAGGCGCGTCGCGCCATTGATCGTGGACTGCACCAGCAACACTCCAGCCTGACTGCCGGCCCGTCCTCGCAGGGTGATCGAGGCCGCGCCAGTCGTACGCTGGCGTTTCCCTGTGACTCGAAGAGTCGTGGGCGTAGAGGGCGTTGCCCTGGAAAGTAGCGGAGTGATGGAACGAAACAGATTTGTCGGGATGTGATCCGCGTTCGAAGCGTTGACGAATATGACCACGGTTTCGTTGGCAACGAGATTGTGCATCACCAGGCTCTGGAATCCCAAAAGGTCGGCGGTATGGCCGATCCAGCCGTCGATCCGTCCGAGAGCGAGGCCATAGCGATCGTAGTAAGGACCTACGCCCTTGGCCGAGTCGATCATCTGGAGTCGGGCGAGCTGCGCGCGACGGCTGACGAGGGCTCCACGGGCCAAAGCACGGCCCCAAAGGCGCATGTCGCCGAGCGTCGAGATCATGGCGCCGGCCCCGGAGGATCCGGTCGGAGAAACGGCGGTCACGTCGATGCGTCCCTGCTCGCTATCGAGCGTTGCGTAGCCATGGGTGAAGGGAGCGGGAAGCGAGACACCTGTGGGATAGAGAGTATGTGAGAGACCGAGCGGTTGGATGAGATGGTTCGTGATCTCGACGCGAAGCGGCCGGCCCGTCACCCGCTCGACGACCATCCCCAGCAGGACCGTATTCGTGTTCGAATAATGCCAGGCCGCACCGGGTCGGAAATAGGGCGCGTGCCGATTCGCTACCGCGACGAGCTGGGCATCGGTCCACCGCTTGGTACGATGAAATGCGAAATCGAGGATGAAGGGCTGATCCTCGGTGTAGTTGAAGATCCCGCTCGTCATATTCGCGAGTTGCCGCAGCGTCGCATTCCCATTGCGAACCCCTGGCACGTATTTATCGATCGGATCGTCGAGGCTGAGCTTCCCCTCGTCGGCGAGCTGGAGGACACGGGTGACGGTAAACGATTTGGTGATGCTCCCGATGCGTTGGGAGTTCGCGAAATCCATCGGTGCGCCGTTCGGGACGTCCGCAAAGCCGTGCTTGATCAAGGTCAGGCCGGAGGGCCGCCAAATGCCAACGATGATTCCAGGCACCTCTCCCGACTTCACATACCCTTCCGCCAACTGGTCGATCTTTTCGTCCCGGGTCTGTCCATAGCCCTGCTGAGCCAGCGAGGCGGTGGCGAGGATTCCCAAAGCGAGCGAAAATCGAAGGCGCATCATGGCGTCACGTTAGCACACCCCTTGCAAAAAAGGTGCCGAAAGAAAGCCACCTCGGAGACCCGATCATTTGGCGGTGAGCCATTTGTCAGGATCTTCGAGGTGGCTGCATGTCCTTTTTCTCAACGCTCGCGACCGAGAAAATGCCACCAGTCAGCCACGGCATATGGATTGCGGATCAATGCGGTCGCGGGCAGTGCTCGTGGCGCGGCCGGTCGCCTGAGCAGGCGCAGACCGGCCTCCTGCGGCAGGCGATCGGCCTTGCGGGAGTTCACCTCGCGGTGCGCGAGTACGCAGTTTTCCCACGACGTAGCGCCGCCCCGCGAACGCGGGACCACGTGATCGATGTTGCCTTCCCGCGGACCGAGCTTGCGGCCCGTATACTGGCATACACCGCCGTCGCGCTCCCAGATTCCCCGGGGACCGAAGTTCGGCCTCCGCATTGGTACCTTGGAATAGTTGGCGGCCACGATGACCGTCGGCACCCGCACCGGGCCTCGGGGCGTGGTTACGGCACGGTCCTGCGCGCGGATCGGCAACTTCAGCCAATCCTGCCATCGCACGGGCGTGATCCAGTCATCGCCCTGGATGTCGAGGGCAACGGCCGCGCTGGTCGCCAGCATGCAGAAGGCATCAGCCGGCGTCTTCACATGGATCGCCTGCCAGTTGCGGTTTAGGACCAGCACCGTCGCCAGATTCAAAATGTCATTCATTGAAGTCAATTGGTTGTGGCGACGGTGAGGTAGATTCCCTCACCGCCGCATCTCAGTCTTCAGCCCGCTCCCCGGCCGGGCACATTTTCACGAGCTTTGGCTCGAACTTCCCGAGGATGTCGACGAGATCGGTCTGCGCCGCCATCACGGTGTGGATGTCCTTGTAAACCCCCGGCACCTCATCGAGACCCGCGGACAGGAGGTCCACCCCGCGCTCGGCGAGCAGTTTCTTCGTCGCGCTCCAGGTGAAGCTCTGCATCGCCTTGGTACGGCTCATCACTCGGCCTGCGCCGTGCGATGCGCTGTGCAGCGACTCGGGCTGGCCTTTTCCTCGAACCACGAAGCCTGGGGACGCCATCGAGCCCGGGATCACGCCGAGCACACCGACCCCGGCTGGGGTCGCGCCCTTGCGATGCACGATCACCTCGCGCTCCACGCCGCCCACGGCATGGGTTTCCCTCCACGCGAAGTTGTGGTGGTTCTCGATATCGAGGATCACGTCCGCTCCGAGTTTTTTCGCGATGTGGTGATGGATGAGCGCGTGGTTTGCTGCGGCGTAACGTCCCATCAGGTTCATTGCGCCCCAGTATTCCTGGCCGTCCGCCTCGTCGAGGGACAGCCAGGCCAGGTGCTTGAGCTCCTTCGGCAGATAATCGTGACGAGCCATCGCCCGCTTCGAGTATTCCGCGCAAACCTGCGCGCCCGTTCCACGCGAACCCGAGTGCGACAACAGCGCCACGTATTCCCCCGGCGCGAGGCCGAGATCATCCGAGGTCACGTTGAACGCGCCGAATTCCACGAAATGGTTGCCGCTTCCGCTCGTTCCGAGCTGCGCCCACGCCTTGTCGCGCAGCCGCTGGGTCAGCGGCGATACGCTCCAATCCTCGTCCATGACGTCGTGGTCACGACGCTGCTTGAACGATGCGCCCACGCCGAAGCGGGTCTCGCTCTCGATGATATTCGCGAGACGGTCGCGCTGGCCGCCGATCGTGTTCGCCTTGAGTTCGTAGACCGTGAGTTTCATGCGGCACGCGATGTCGACGCCGACCGCGTAAGGCACAACCGCGTTATCGGTCGCCAGTACGCCACCGATCGGCAGTCCGTAGCCGAGGTGCGCGTCGGGCATGAGCGCACCCGCCACCGCGACCGGCAGCGCGCAGGCATTCGACATCTGCTTCACCGCCTCGGGCTCGAGCCCCTCACCCCACTGGCGCCAGGGCGCGAGCTCCATGCGCGGCGTGAAAGCGGGACGATGGATGGCCTGCGCCAGCGGAGCACGAAGCTCGTCTGCGAAGAACGCGGTCGGATCGGCGACGAGCCGGGCGATCTCGTTCTCGAGCTGTGCGCCATCGTTCCCTTGGGCGATGAAGCTCTGGATGAACTCGTGTGCGAGCTTGACCGGCTCGCCCGGAGGCACGCCGATACGGATCAGGTCTTTGGTGTTCATGGTCTTGGTGTTGTAAAAAAGGTAAAATGTCCGGGATGCGGGCCCACCCCGGGTGGGCAGCGGTGTTTGTTCTTATTTGTCGTTCAAAAATGACCCGCCGGCATTGCGAAATCCGCCAACGCCGACGGGTGTTATGGTCTCAATTGAGGAGCGCGTAGCGCCGGAAGAAGAAGTTGAGCTCTTCCACGTTGCCAGCGGTGTCCTCGGGTTCATTGAGCGCCTCGAGCCGGGGCAGCTCCTGCTCGGCAAAACGCGACAGCGCCTCTACCGGCGGAGCCACCGCGAGTTCCTCGCCGAGACGCTTGCGCGCCACGAGTTCCTCAAGGGAATCACGCACCTCGGCCTCCTCGAGCACCTCGTTCATGAGGTCCGCGAAAAGCATCGGCACCTGGCCAAGGCGGCGTTCGATCCAGCGGCACGCGAGGAGTGGGCGGAAGACGTAGAGGTACTTCTTCCGACTCACTTCCTCACGGTCGCGCAGATAGTCACGCCAATTGCCAAAGGCCATATGCAGGTAGTGTGCAAAGCAGCGGCGTGGCGAATAGAACTCCGTCGCGAGCGTGCCGAACTCGGCAGCAAACAACGGATCGTATCGATACACGATTGGTGACTTGAGCCACTCGTGCAGCGGCGGATTGCTCTTGCGAAGCAGCCGCAGAGCCTTGCGCAGCTCCCAACCACTGACATCGAGATCGTCGGCGATCGGACGTTCGATCACATCCCTTCCCTGCTCGACCGAGAGGTACCAGTCTCGCCGATGGACGTAGAGGAACCGCACATCGTAGTCGCTGTCGCGGGAGGCAAAGCCCCACGCGCGACTGCCGCTCTCGCACGCATAAAGAACGCGTACGTTCTGCTCGGTTTCAACCCGGGCAAGCGCGTCGCGCACGCGTTGGAAAACTTCGTTCCCGTGCATGGGAACCTCCTTTCTATTTGGTTTGTTGTTGGCGGCCTTGCCCCGGCGGGACGAATTTCCCGCCGGGGCGCCGCCGTTTCCTCACAGTTCGATCGCCTCGATCTCGCGCAATAGCGCGCCCTTGTCTTCCTCGAGGAAGTGCATCGTCTGCAGCGCCTTGTCGGAAAAACCAGCAAGGCAGAAAACGTTGCGCTCCGGGAATTGAAGCGTGCCGTAACCGGCCAGATCGAAGCTGAACACGCGCGGCTCCACGCCCGTTCGCCGCTTGTAGTCGGCGAAGGTTTGAGTGGGCGCATGATTGCCGATCCATCCCTGCATATCGGAAAGGATCACGATGCGATCGTAGGCACCCCTGGCGCGCCGAAAGATCGCATGGAAGTTCGTCCCGGAGGGAGTCGCGCCGCTCGCAATCTCACGCGCGAGCGTGAGCGTCGAGTCACGCAGATTCACCGTGATGAACTTCGCGTCGTCGCTGAAGAGCATGATGTCCGCCTTGGTGTTGGCCTTCGCCAGCACGGCCGCGAACAGCGAGCCGATCTGCAATGGCCGCCCGGCCATCGAGCCGGAGCAATCCAGGGCAATGAGCGTGCGGCCTTCGAACTCCGGCACGTTGGCCAGAGACTTGTCCGCCGCTTCACTCAACGCCCCCAGCACTTCTCCCGCCCGAGGCAGGTTGCTCGCCTGGACTGCCTCGAGGGCGGTCAGGTAGCGGAAAGGCAGGACGAGCGACTTCCTGATCAGCCGCTCATCGACCAGCATGCGAAGCGCCGCATTCACGCTCTGCGGGGCCTGCTCGAGGATGTTGCGCAGGTTACGCAGGAGTGCGAAGTAGCCGAGCTTGCGGCTGGCAATGAGTTCCTCCCAGGCATTGCTCTTCAGCTCAGCGACATCCTCGTCCGTTTCACCGAGCGAGCCGGCTTGCGTGAGCCGGGTTTCCCACGTCTCCGCGGGAGCCAGCTTGCCGCGGATCAGCTTGCCCAATGGTTCGGAGTGAGGCGGGTGGAGCAGGTTGACCGCGTCTATGAGGCTCACTTCCGCCGCGTCGCGCCGATACTTTGCGAGCTGGTATTCGTCGAACCGGGAGAGCGCCGCTCCGAGGCCCTTCTTGAGAGCGTTTGGAATCGGGCGTTCGTAGGTTGCGAGGTAACAGGCGAGGATCTCGAGCACATCGTCCGGGCGATGGACGACGAGCTTGTAAAAAGTCTTCGTCCACGGTGCGCCCTTCACGTTGCGCGCGAGTTCGGCTGCGACCAGGTGCGAGACCGAACGCATCCCCGCCTGGGTGCGGGCATAAATGGCCGCACGAGCGACAAAGGCCTTGTCGTCGATGGCGGCGACGAGTTCCTTCACGCGGGCAACGGTCGCATCGCCGCTGCGGTAGAAGGTATCGCTGAGGGTCGCCGTGAGCAGGATCGAGACGAACTCTTCCTTGGGCGACTGGTTGAATGCGCGACCGCCGGCAAGGTTGGTGGTGTTGCCGCCGGCCGCGCGCTTGAGCAGGGTGTTGAACTTCATGGTTCACCTCCGTGGTTGTGTCCGGGCGAATGCCGGGACGGGTTTGTTTGAAAAGATCCAGGGAGAAAGGCGTCCGGAGTGGATTACCGTTTCACAGACGAAGTAACTCCAGACTCACTGCCCCGGGGCGAAAAAGGATCGCGGAGAATTCCAGACAGGCTCTCACTGGCAGGCCGGGAGTCGAACCCGGATCCCGCGGGGGCGGGATCCCAACTCATGGGCCTCGCACTCCAGTGTTTGGGTTTATGGTCGAAGAAATCCTGTCTTCACTGCCGCGGAGGGATTTTGAGGAGAAAATCGGGGGAGTAACGGAGGCCCAGCACCTCGCGGAACCGGGTCTCCTAGATGCTCTACCACTGAGCTATCCGGGATGACTCCCGAAGCCGGATTCGAACCGGCGACCATCTCGTTTAACAGACGAAGGAACTCCATCCTCACTGCCTCAAAAATTTTTTGCGGAGAAAGCCGACCCGAGAACTGAATCGCACGGATGACTCCGCGAGATTCGGCGGGGATTGAACCCGCAACCAGCCCGATGAAGGGCTGCTCTATCCGTTGAGCTACGAAGGAACTCCGATCTCACTACCGCAAATTGAAAAAGACTTTTCCCGGAGAAAACTGGCTGGGGTTTGCGCGCCACATTGCTGGGGCGCGGCAGGAGTCGAACCTGCGATGACCTCGAAGTACCCCCTGCCTCGCTGCCGGAAAATCTGGTGAATCCACCCCTGACGGGCGCGGATGAAAAAAGTCTCGAGGAGAATCCTGACCAAAGACCGGCTTGGTGTGTCGCCACACCGAGCCGAACTGCTCTACCTCTGAGCTACCGCCCGATCAGTTCGGGCGGGTCGGATTCGAACCGACGACCAGTCGTTGATGAAACGAAGTAACTTCAGTCTCACTGCCTCGAGATTCGTGAGTCCACGACGACTTGCGCATCGCCCGTGGACCGTGCGATGGAAAATTGGTCCCGGCGGCAGGACTCGCACCCGCACTGGACGAGGTCTGAGCTCGTTGCCTCTGCATTGGGCTACACCGGGAATAAAGGGTTGCCGGCGGCTGATCTGGATCCACTGCGCGAGTGGAGCCGGATCAACCTCCGGAAAAATCTGAAGCGCGCGATTCATCTCCCGTCCATGTTCATGGCCGAGATTCTTCTGTTTCGCCGAGGGCTGCTCCCGCCATCGGTAACGCTGCTGGCGTCCTCTCATCCGGCCGTATCGATGCCAGCCTTCGTGGCATTCGAGCCAGCGATCGAGTTCGCTCAACCGGCTCTCGAGGGCGGGATCGACCTCGCGAAAGTACCAGAGCCAGTTGCGTTCGATTTTGAGTTCGAACAGCTCCGGTCGGGTAAATACCCATCGTGGCTGCCAGTGGCGGTTTTTTTGAGTACCAACTCGCGACGGAAGTATCGACGCCAGCTGGCTGGATAGGACTTTCTCTCCCACTCATGGATGGAGATGGAACCGAGCGGTTGCTCGATCTCGACGAATTTTCTCTGGCGACCATTCCGACGGATAAAATCCCGACGGTGATGGATGACGATCGTGCCGATCACCTCGAGGATGGCTTCCAGGATCTCGCGATCGGGTCTGAGCGTGGCACGATCGGTCAGGACATAAGCTCGGCGCCATCCGCGCTGGATCGGCTGGTCGAGTTTGATGATCGTGAAACGTCTTTGACGAAGTTCGTCATGCTCTCGAACGGCGGCGATCACCTGCCGGTCCAGAGTACTGCGTGAGTTATACATGGAAATAAGGGTGGTTTGTTGAAATGGCGCTCCCGGTAGGATTTGCACCCACGACCCGCCGGTTCGAAGCCGGCCGCTCTTATTCTACTGAGCTACGGGAGCTGGAAATGAATGGTCCTCCAACCGGCCGTTGTGGTGTGGCCTACCGTTGGAAGGTTTGGGGCCGGCTACCCATGCTGCTCCGGCCTGAACTCGTTCACAAAACGAGCATTGGTTGAAAAATGGTGGGTCGCCACGGTGCCGCCCCGTGCTCTGCGGTTTAAGAGACCGCTGCATCGCTGCAATGCTTGCAACCCGAAGACTGAAAAATGGACGCGCACCCCGGACTCACACCGGGTAGATCGGTTTTGCAAACCGACGGTTCGATGACTTTACCTTGTGCGCGGGAGTGGTCAGGAGCGTGGGATTTGCATCCACCCCGCGGGCTTCACAGGCCCGAATGCTCACTCGCTACACTATCTCCTGAATCTAAAGTGGCGCTCCCGCGAGGACTCGCACCTCGAACCTCCGCCTTCGCAAGGCGGGATGCAGAAACTCTTACACCTCGGGAGCAAATGGTGCGTCATGCCGCTGGTGGGATGACAGGGCCCCACCCCCGTCAATCACCGGCGCCGTGTCTTTGAAAGAGACTCGTGCTACTTTGTTACACCAATGACGCTTCAAAAATGGTGGCTGCGTCCGGTATCGCACCGAACTCTCCTCGTCTTCAGCGAGGCGCTAATCTGTCTCAGCTACGCAGCCCGGTGGTTCCTCCGCACGAACCGCAGTGCGCGAAGTGCGTCGTGTCCTTCCGCTTATCAAGCGGACGCTCTATTTTTGAGCCACGGAGAAATGGGTGGAAATTTGGTCGCGTGCCCCGGTGCTGCCCCGGGTGTCTCCTCGTCCCAAGCGAGGCGGGTTTCTGTCTCCCTCGCACGCGAAATTGGATGGTCAGTTGGATCGCTGATGCTCCCAACGCAAGTCTGATGGGACGATTATCCAGCGACTTGCGGAGGGCGGTCCGGGGTCTTTCCGCGGCTACCAACTCGAAAAATTTGCAGGGGCGGGAATCGAACCCGCTCATGCGCGGCTTATGAGGCCGCTGCCTTCCCATCTGGCTCCCCTGCGATTGTGAAAAAATGGCACGGCGTCTCGGTGCCGCCCCGAGCCTGCGGAGTTTTGGAGACTCTGCTGCGCGAGCTGGCGCCCGCCGTGTGATGAAATGGTGGATTTGAAAAAAATGGTGCGGTCAGCCAGCATCGCCTGATTGGCAACCAGGCATCCTGCTGACCGCAAATGGCGACGCGGACGACAAAGCGCCCGCGTCGCAGATGACAAATAAAGAACAAACACCGCTGCCCTCTGGTTGAGGACACCCACTGGAATTTCTCGGTGGATCTTTCGGTGTTTCAGGCACACCTCCCGCTAAGGCCTTCGGACTGGAAATGGTCCGGATGCGGGATCGGAAAAGGCAGGCGTCAGCTGAAGTCAGCCTCAGGGAGTTGACACAACCCGGCGGCTCAATAACCTCGTGAGAGGCTACTATCAGAGAGGCGGCTAGCCCTATGTTGGTATCCGATCCGGTCTCGTTTTCAGTTACAGCTGAAGGCGAGACCTTTTTTTTCGCACCCGAAGGTGGTTCAAATTTTTAAATCATTCGTTGGTTATCGTGGTTGGTGGTTGAAAAAGAAAAACCCTGCTGGCCTTCCGGCGAGCAGGGTTTTGAAAGCGCTAAAAATCGTGCGTATTTCGCTTACCTGCTCGTCTCCCGGGTATTGGGTTCGTC
>Ga0310811_10003535_pt1 | contig 19675 bp, 15 predicted proteins | sample YCmetagenome_FD_207642 | JGI IMG/M metagenome (GOLD analysis project Ga0310811, IMG submission 207642) | Soil microbial communities from experimental microcosm in Duke University, North Carolina, United States - YC | ecosystem: Engineered > Artificial ecosystem > Soil microcosm > Unclassified ...
AGGTGCACACCGAGCAGGACGAGATCGACCACGGCGCCGCGATCGTGCTCAGCGTGCTCTACCGGAACGGGCCCAAGCGGCCCTCCGACATCGCCCACCTCGCCGGCCTCGACCTGTCGACGGTCAGCCGGCACGCGCGCTTCCAGGAGGACGCGGGACGTGTGGTGAAGGTGGCCGACCCGGTCGACCGACGGGCCCACCGGCTGGCGCTGACCGCCGCCGGCTTCGACCACATGAACCTCATGTGGAACAACCGGATCGACCGGGTGGGCGAGCTGATCAAGCACTGGAGCGTCGAGGACGCCAGGACGCTGACGGCGCTGGCCGAGCGCCTCGCCGGCGACCTCGGCCAGAAGGTGCCGCTGGAATTCCCGGATCCGGAGCTCGTGCGGGCGACCCACGAGGCCGCGATCGCCGAATCTCTACCGAAGGGGGCATGAACCACCATGTCAGAAGCAATATCCCCGCCCCAGCCGGAGCAGAAGCAACTCTCCCACCGGCAGATCATGGTCATCTTCAGCGGCCTGATGCTGGCGCTGCTGCTGGCCGCGCTGGACCAGACCATCGTGTCCACGGCCCTGCTGACCATCGTCAACGACCTGAGCCCGGCCAAGGGCGCGGCGGAGATGCCCTGGGTGGTCACGGCCTACCTGCTCGCCTCGACGGCGGTCGCTCCGATCTACGGCAAGCTGGCCGACCTGTTCGGCCCGAAGAAGATCTTCATCTTCGCGATCCTGCTGTTCCTGGTCGGCTCGGTGCTCAGCGGCATGTCCGCGAACATGAGCGAGCTGATCGCGTTCCGCGCCGTGCAGGGCCTGGGCGGCGGCGGCCTGATGGCGCTGGTGTTCACCATCATCGGCCAGGTCGTGACCCCGGCCGAGCGGGGCAAGTACCAGGGCTACTTCACCGCCACGTTCATGTTCGCGATGGTGATCGGCCCGCTGATCGGCGGCTTCTTCACCGACCACGGCCACATCCTGGGCATCACCGGCTGGCGCTGGATCTTCTACGTGAACCTGCCGATCGGCGCCGTGGCGCTGGTGGTGATCTCGGCGGTGCTGCACGTGAAGGAGACCCACGTCAAGCACAAGATCGACTACGCGGGCGCGGCACTGGTCACGATCGCCGCGTGCGCGCTGCTGCTGGCGGCGCAGCTCGGCGCCAACGGCCAGGAGCCGTGGGGCTCGTGGCAGGTGCTCTCGCTGCTCGCGGCCGGCGTCGTGCTGACGGTGTTCTTCGTCTTCTGGGAAGCGAAGATCGCCAGCGAGCCGATCATCCCGATGCACCTGTTCCGCAACTCGGTGTTCACGGTGGCCAACGCGATGGCACTGGTCGTCGGCATCACCATGATGGGCTCGCTGGTCTACCTCAGCGTCTACCTGCAGTTCGTGGCGGGCTACTCGCCCACGAAGGCCGGTCTCGCGCTGCTGCCGATGATGCTCGGCGTCGGGCCGGCAGCGATGATCACCGGAATCGTGATCTCGCGCATCGGCAAGTACAAGCCGTTCCCGATCGCCGGCACGGCGATCTCCGTGGTGGGCATGTACCTGATGTCCCGGCTCGGCGTGAACACTTCGGCGACCGAGCGCGGCTTCTACATGCTGATCCTCGGCCTCGGCCTCGGCATGGCGATGCCGGTGCTCACGCTGGCGGTGCAGAACGCGCTGCCGCTCAAGGACATCGGCACGGGCACCTCGAGCAACCTGTTCTTCCGGAACATGGGCTCCTCGTTCGGCACCGCGATCTTCGGCGCGATCCTGACCAACCGGCTCACCGCGTACGTCACGCACGACCTGGGCAGCGGCGGCGGCGCGGTGGCCAACGGCGGCGGCACCAGCCTCAGCCGCAGCCAGGTCGAGACGCTCGGCCCGAAGACGGCGGACATCATCCTGCGGGACTTCTCCAACGCGATGTCGGTGGTTTTCGTGACGGCCTCCGCCATCATGGTGGTCGCGTTCGTGCTGAGCCTGTTCCTCAAGCAGGTCGAGCTGCGCACCGCCAAGGGCGCCCCGGGCAAGGACAAGCAGTCGCCGGAGGTCGAGGACCTCGCCCCCGCGGTGCACTGAGGTCCGCTGATAGCTGAGTGCAGTACCGGAGTCCCCCTGTCGCCGCGGCGGCGGGGGGACTTCCGCATGATGCGCCCGGGTGACTTCCCGGTCGGGCCGGCCGCCCGTTGGCCGGATATCCGATATTCGATCATTACGCTGGCGACGTGCGCGTGCCCCGACTCCTTCGTCCGGTCCTGTCGGCGACGGCGGCCGGAGCGTTTTCGTCGGCCGCAGTCTTGTTCGCTGGAGCACTGTCGGCCGGTTGGCCGCCTGCCGGATCGTCGTCGGCCGCCGCGGTGCTGCTGACGGGCGCAGGGGCGCCTTCCGGGCGCGTGGTCCTGCTCGGTGTGGACGGGCTGGAGTGGAGCGACATCACCGCACAGACCATGCCGACGCTCGCCACGCTCAGCGGACAGGGCGCGCTCGCCTCGCTCGTCACCCGGACCGCCGGGGACACGACGTGTGCCGCGGACGGCTGGCTCACCCTCGGTGCCGGCGTTCGTAGTACCGGCGGACGTGTACCGAGCACGCCGCCGGGCGCAGATCCCCTGAGCACGGTGCCGAGGCCGGGTTGCACGAGCCTGCCGACCACGCCGTCGACCCGTGGTCCGTACACCATTCCGGGCTATTCGTCGTACCAGGCTGCGAATGTGAGTACTGGCGCGGCCGCGAACCTCGGCGCCCTGGCCGCGCCTCTACGCCAGGCCGGAGGCTGTGTCGCCGCCTCGGGCGCGGGAGCGATGCTGGCCGCCGCGGATGCGCACGGGCGCGTCGCCGACTACCTCGGTCCCGTCGGCGCCCTCGGCGCTGCGGACCTGGACGCCTGCGCGCTGACACTGATCGATCTCGGCGGATACCTCACCGAGGTCCCCTCCACCGACACCCGCTATCCGCCGCCGGTCTCGCGCGCGGCCGTGTTCAGCGCCATCGATGCTCGGATCGCGGCTCTGGTGCCGAAGCTGCCCACGGACTCGGCGCTGGTTGTCGCAGGCCTCGATGACGCCGACCCGACCAGGCCGCGGCTGCACGCGCTGCTCGTCACCGGGCGCGGCGCGGACGGCTCGGCGTTCACCCCGGGTCTTCGGCTGAGCGCCGACTCGACACGGACAGACGGCCTCGTGCAGAACGTGGATCTGACGCCCTCATTGCTGCACTGGATCGGCTTATCGGACAAGCAGATGTCCGCCGCCGACCAGCGTCCGTTCGCCGGTGCGCGCATCACGCTCGGAACTCCTGCGCCTGAGGGCGACGGCGCCGCGGTGCTCAGCGCGGTCGGTACCGACAGAGCGAACATCGTCTACCAGGACACCAATGGAGCATTCGTCAGATGGATGGCGTGCGCAGTACTGATCCTGGCTCTCGTTGCCAGCGGGGTCTTCGCCGTCGTCGGAATCTGGCTGCGGGACGGTCGCGTGCGCCGACTGTTGCTGCTCACGCTCGCGGCAACGGCCACTGTCCTGGGCGCGGTGATCCCCGTGTCGTTCCTCGTCGGGCTCGACGACTGGTCCGCGGCCGCGAATCCGACGCAGCGGCTCTACGGTCTGATCGCGGTACTCGCCGTACTACTCGGCCTCCTCGTCCACGCAGTATGCAGATTCGGCCGACTGCGTGACAGACCCCTGGCTTCGGCCGGGATCCTCGCGTTGCTCACCCTGGCCGTGATCACGGGCGACGTCTCCAGCGGATCACGGTTGCAGCGGCAGACGCCGTTCGGATTCTCCTTCATCGGCGGGGAACGCTTCTTCGGAGTCGGCGACCAGGCGATCGGCGTGTATTGCGCCGCCGCGGTGATCGGCACGTTCTTCGCCGCCGGGCTCGTTCTCGCGGACCGCGGCTTCGCGCTGCTGACCATGGGACTGCTCGGGCTGCTCGCGACGGTCGTGTGCGGCCTGCCGTTCTGGGGCGACAGGCCGCGCGGGGTGATCGCGCTCGTCTGCGGCTTCGCGCTGCTCGCACGGCAGACGGCGCGTCAGCGGCTGACGTGGCGCGGCCTGCTGATCGTGCTCGTCGTCACCTGCGCCGTCGGCTGGGCGGCGGACGGCGCCGGCTTCCTGCTTGCGGAGACGGCGCTGCTGCTCGCCGTACCGCTCTGCATCTCGGCGTGCGGGCTCGGCCTGCTCCGCCGCCGATCGGACGACGCGACTGACGACACCAGTGACGACGCGACTTCGGACCCGTCCACCGGCGCCGCAACCGCAGCGCCGGACGAGGCCAGGTCAGTCAGCTGACCAGTACCGCTCGGGATGCAGGATCAGCGCCGCGGCACCCACGAGGCCTGACTCCTGACCGAACGCGGCGGGCACCACGCGCACCGCGCGGGCGAACTCGAGGCCGACCCGTTCGCGCAGCGAGGCCTCCAGCGGGTTGAACAGCAGCGGCCCGGCCTGTGAGAGACCGCCGCCGATCGCCACGACCTCCAGGTCGCACAGCGTCGTCGCCGAGGCGACGCCGATGCCCAGCGCCCGCCCGGCCCGCTGCATCGCCCGCAGCGCGATCGGGTCGCCGCGCCGGGCGTCCTCCACCAGGTCGTGCCCGGTGCGCTGATCCCGCGGGAAGCCTTCGCGCCAACCCTGCTCGTGCGCCCAGCCGGACAGGTTCGGCCCGGAGGCGATGGCCTCCAGGCAGCCGACCGCGCCGCAGCGGCACACCGGCTCGTTCTCGTGCACGATCGCGTGCCCGATGTGGCCCGCGTTGCCCGAGGCGCCGTCGATCAGCCGGCCGCCGAGGATCAGCCCGCCGCCGACCCCGGTCGAGACCACCATGCCGAGCACGTTGTCCACCCCGGCCCCGGCGCCGCGCCAGTGCTCGGCCACCGCCACGCAGATCGCGTCGTTGTGGATGCGCACCGGCAACTCGAACTCGTCGGCCAGCCGGGCGCGCAGCGGGAAGTCGCGCCAGCTCGGGATGTTCAGCGGGGAGACCTCGCCGCTCGGCCAGCGCATCGGCCCGCCGCAGCCGATGCCGACGCCGACCAGTTCCGCCCGGTCGGTGCGCAGGTCCGCGACGAGCGCCAGCAGCGACTGCAGCAGCGACTCCCCGTCTCCGGTGGGCGGGTTGGGGTTGGGGGCGCGGCGCGACTCGAGGACCCTGCCCTCCTCGTCCACCACGCCCACGGCCAGCTTCGTGCCGCCGATGTCGATCGCCAAGACCAGGTGCTGCTGCATGGTCAGCAGCCTAACGGAGCCGGGAATCTTCGTGCCGTGATCTCCACGCTCTCCACGCTTTGCACACCCCTCATTCGGCTTCTGCGAACGCGAGCACCGAGGCGGTGTAGCCGTGCAGGTGGTTGCGCCCGCCCACCGGGCCGATCTCGCCGGTGCCGAAGAAGCCGGCCACCGCGCCGGTGCCCAGTTCGGAGCGCACCGTGTGCAGGTCGTGGCCGGCGCCGAACGGCGGCGGGAACAGTCCGGCCGCGCGGCCGTGGCAGGAGACCAGCAGCGCGCCGCCGATCGACTCGTAGCCCGCCTGCCGCCGGGCCCGGCGCAGCACCGCGCGCAACTGCTCGTCCGCGCTCGCCGCGTCGCGCACCTGGAAGCGCACGGTCTGCCCGACCTCGACACGGTCGCCGACCTGGACGGCGTCGCGCTCCGGCAGGACGCCGACCACGCCGCGGATCAGGAAGTCTCCGCTGTCGTGGTAGTCGGCGTACTCGTCGAGCGCGATGCCGAGGTGCAGCCCCGCGGTCGCGGCCTGGGCGCGGATCGCGGACGGCTGCTCGGCGAGGATCTCGCGCAGCCTGCGGTAGGCCGGACGGCCGGCCAGCCCGAGCAGCACGTCGCCCTCGGCCGCGGTGACGGTCATCGCCGGGCCGATCGCCCGGCAGCCCTGGCTGACCGCGATCGCCGCGTGCACATGCCCGCCGAGCAGCACGCCGACCGCGCCGGTGGCGTACGCCTCGGCGCCGAGCAGCAGCCGGGCCGAACCGTAGCCGGCCGGCCCGGGCGCGAGGCCGCCGACGAACGGCAGCTGCGGCAGTGCGGCGTTGCAGCGGGAGAGGAAGCCGTCCACCGGGAAGCTGTAGGGGTCGGCGAACAGCAGCGCGACCCGTTCGTCCGGCCACGGGTCGGGAAGCCCGGCGACGGCCATGGTGCCGCCGAGCGGCGCGCCGCCGGGCACGGTCTCGGGCTCCGCCTCGAACGGCCGGTTCACCCGGTGCGAGTGCAGCCGGAACGGGCGCACCCGGGTGCCGGGCAGCCGCGCCGCCCACACCGCGACGGCGTTGCCGGCCGGGTTCCCGGCGCGGCCGGCGCCCGCCGCGCCGCCCAGGCTGGTTTCCCCCATCACGCCCTCGGCGACCGTGCCGACCACCGCGCAGCGGTCGTTGCCGGTGGCCGCCACCTGCTCCGCCACGGCCGCCGCGACCTGCTCGGCGGCGTCCGGATCGGCCAGCGACGCGGTGACCACCACCAGGTCGGGCGCGCCCGCCACCCGGCCGAGCGCGCCGTGCGCCGCGCGCCGGGCCGCGCGCCGGGCGTCGGGGTCTGCGGCGAGCGCCGCACCGAATCGGCTCATGGCGGAATGATCTCACTCGCTGAGCGGATCTCAGGTTCAGCACGCGTCGGAGTCGCCGCGGAACTGTCAAACGGCTGACGACAAGGTCACACCGTCGGGACCGCCGGTCGCCGCCGGTAGCCGTCGGCGACCGGCGGTCGGGCGGCCGTCAGCTTCCCTGACTCGCCGACAGGTACGTCGCCAGCTGGATCAGGTAGGTGTTGAGCGAGGCCGGCAGCTCACCGGAGTGCAGCAGGCTCCACAGCTGCGCGATACCGGTGGAGAGCGACTGGCCCGAGCTGATCTCCTGGTTCAGCGTACTGATGATCTGGCTCAGCTGGCCCTGCTCGGAGCCGGACAGCTCGCCCTGCGCCTGGCCGACCGCGGCCTGAATCTCGGTTACCGCCTCGCCGGCCGAGGCCGGCACCGTCTCCAGCGTGGCCGGGAAGGTCGTGTCGCCGGCGGTCGAGGTGGCAGTGGGCGCCGAGGCGCCGCCCGCCGAACTCGCCGACGCGCTCGCACCGGAGCCGCTGCCGCCGCCCGCGCTGGCGGAGGACGCGGCGGACGCGCCGCCCGAGCCCGCGGACGAGGACGCGACGGTGCCGGCCGTCGACGACGCGGAGGCGGAAGCGCTCGATGTCGAGACGCTGCCCGCGGAGGCCGCGTTCGCACTCTTCGACGTTCCGCTGGTGAACGTGATGATCAGGGCGGTGACGATGACCAGGCCGACCCCGGCGCCCACCAGCACGCCCGGGTGGGGGCGTCGCGGCTTGCCGTGCTCGGCCGCACCGCGGGCAGAGGCAGCGTTGGCACGGCCCGCGCCGCCGCCGATCGGCCCGCTGGGCGAGGCGGCGCCCTGCGCGGGACGCGTCCCCGGCCGGACCTTCGGAATGATCTCGGTGACGGCCGCCGCGGAGCCCGAGCCGGCCGCGGCCGATCCCGCTGCTGCCGAACCCGCTGCGACAGCGCCGGTGGCCGACGCCGCAGTCGTGCCGACCGCCGCGCTCGCGGACTCCGCCGCCAGCACCTCGACCGCCCCGACGACGGCCGCGGTCCCCGCAGCGGCAGCCGCCTTCGGCCTCTTCTTCTTGCCGGGCTTCTGCTGCTGCGGCGCCTGGCCGCTCTCGGCCGCCTCGACCTCGACGACCTCGGTCGTCTCCGCGACCTCGGTCACCGTGACGCTCTCCGCCGCTTCCGCCGCCGCCACTCCCGCGACCGCCACTCCCGCAACCGCCGCAGCGCCGACGACCGCCGCGGCACCCGCAACGGCCTCCTCAGCCACGATGACGTCCGCGACGGCCTCCTCGGCCACCACGACGTCAGCCGCCTCGGCGGTGTTCTGCGCGTACCGCAGCCACTCCGCGCGCAGCGCCCCCGTCAGCACCGAGGCGCGGGGCCTGCCACCGGATTCGCCCAGAGCGAGCAGCAGCACCTCGGTCAGCTCGCTCGAGACGCCCAGCGCCACCAGGTTCTCCGCCGCCCACGCGAGCCGCCGGCCGACGACCTCCTCTGCCAGCAGTTCCAGCCCGGTCTCCGTCGTCACCGCGAATCCGAACCCGAACTCGGCCTCCAGCACGGCCGGCCCCGCCATCGCGAGCACCGTCAGCCAGGCCAGGGCATACACGTCCGCCGCGACGGTCAGTTCGGACTCGACCGCCGTCTCGAGCGCGAGCGAGGCGGGCAGGTCGGCGAGCACGACCTCGTACCCGGCGCCCTCGGTCGCGCTCAGCAGCACCGAGTGCGCACTGAGGTGGCCGTGTACGAGCTCGAACTCCGCGAGCAGTTCGAGCACCTCGGCCACCTGGCCCAGCGCGGCCACGATCTCGGCCCGGTCGAGCTCGGCACGCAGCAGCGCGGCGGCCAGGGTCTCGCCCGCGACCGCCGGGACGGCGCAGTAGCCGACCGCGGCCACCTCGCCCTCGCGTTCGAACTCGTACTCGCCGAAGGCGGGCACCACGGGCACCGCCGGATGGTTGATGCGGCGCAGCGCCGACACCGCCCCGGCCAGCTCGGCGCCCCCGGCGTACACGCCGTCGGCCGCCGCGAACTGGATCCACACCTCGGTCTCCGACGCGACGTCGACCGCGGACCAGTACTCGTACTCGACCCCGGCGACGCGCTCCGCGCCTACCGAGAACAGGTCGAGACGGCGCACGAGCAGATAACGCTCGCCGAGCAGCACGCCTTCACTGAGTTCGGATATACCCTCCACCACGCGCGCAGCTTAGTGCATCGGGTGGGTCGGACGTGCCCGCCATCCATATTGTTATATGCCGTACGGGCGGCCTTTCCCGCGCATTCGATCCGACGCCCTTCGAGGAGCGATCCACGATCGATCCAGCGCCGGCCCGGGGTCTATCCAGAGCTCGGATATTCATTGATCAAGAACTCGGAGACCCGGGTCGGCGTCCGGTCGGCACGCAGGTCAGCGCGCCGGTCGCGGGATCGGCCCGGACGCGGACCCGGAAACGGTCCGACGGCGGATCTACAGCGCCTGACGGAGATCCGCGATCAAATCATCGAGATCTTCGATACCCACCGAGATCCGGACCAGGTCGCCCGGCACTTCGAGGGGAGAACCGGCCGCCGAGGCGTGCGTCATCCGGCCCGGGTGCTCGATCAATGATTCGACCCCGCCGAGCGACTCGCCGAGGGTGAACAGCCGTACCCGGTTGCACAACTCGACCGCGGCGGCCTCGCCCTCGGCGTGCCGGAACGAGACCATGCCGCCGAAACCGCGCATCTGCTTGGCCGCGATCTCGTGCCCCGGATGCGCGGACAGGCCCGGGTAGTGCACCGCGGAGACCTTCGGGTGCTTGCCGAGCAGGTCGGCGATCGCCGCGGCGTTCGAGCAGTGCCGGTCCATGCGCACGCCCAGGGTCCTGATGCCGCGCAGGGTGAGCCACGCGTCGAACGGCCCGGCTACCGCGCCCATCGAGTTCTGGTGGAAGGCGAGCCGGGCGCCGAGGTCGTCGTCCGCGGCGATCAGCGCGCCGCCGACGACATCCGAGTGCCCGCCGATGTACTTGGTGGTCGAGTGCACGACCACGTCGGCGCCGAGGCTCAGCGGCTGCTGCAGGTACGGGGTGGCGAAGGTGTTGTCGACCACCAGCAGCGCGCCCGCCTCGTGCGCGACCTGCGCGAGCGCGGCGATGTCGCTGATGCCGAGGAGCGGGTTGGAGGGCGTCTCCACCCAGATCGCCTTGGTGCGGCCCGGCTGCACCGCGGCACGCACCGCCTCGACCGAGCCGAGGTCCGCCGCCGTCCACTCCACGCCCCAGCGCTGGTAGACCTTCGCGAAGAGCCGGAACGTGCCGCCGTACGCGTCCGACGGGATGACCACGTGGTCGCCGGGGACGCACAGCGTCCGCAGCAGGCAGTCCTCGGCGGCGAGCCCCGAGGCGAACGCCAGCCCGTGCCGCCCGCCCTCGAGCGCGGCGAGGCACTCCTCCAGCGCCTTGCGCGTCGGGTTCGCCGAGCGCGAGTACTCGTACCCGCCGCGCAGCCCGCCGACGCCGTCCTGCTTGTACGTGGAGACCTGGTAGATCGGCGGCACCACGGCGCCGGTCAGCGGGTCCGGCTCCTGGCCCGCGTGGATCGCGAGGGAAGAGAAGCCGAGTCCGTCGTGGGAGGAGCGCTCAGTCATGCACGCCAGAATAGTGTCCCTCGCCGCCGATCACTCGCCGCACGCCGGTTGACGGATAGAGGTCGGGTCGGGCGGCGGTTGTGCACGTCGCTCGGGCTCAGAACTGCGCGTGTCCTCGGGCTCAGAACAGGGTGTCCTGGGTCGCCGGGGCAGGGGCGGGCTCGGGCAGCGGGGCGAGGCCGGGGACCTGTTCGCTGACGGCGGCGTGGAAGCGGCGGGCCAGGGCCGGGGCGTCGATGTTGTCGGGCGTGTGCAGGAAGAACGTCGGGGAGCGCCCCTCGCGCAGCCAGCCGGCGACGGTCTCGACCCACGGCTGCCACCCCGCGACCGTCAGTTCGGGGTCGTCGCGGGCGATGTAGCGCACGACTGGGTACTCGGTCAGCGCGCGCATGCGCCTTGGCAGGCGCGGCTTCTTCGTCCACGCCTCGCGCTCGTCGTCGGTGGTAGGCGGCGTCGCGTAGAGCACGGTCGTGTCGATGTCGACCCATTCGGTGCCGGTGCCGGTGCCGGTGCCGGTACCGCTGTCGGCGCCGTTCCCCGCCTCGCCGAGCAGGCGCTCGAGCCGCTGCCGCCACCGCTCGTCCTCATAGAACGCCCGGTGCCGCACCTCGACGGCGACGCGGTAGGTCACGCCGTACGTCTCGCGCAGCCTGTGCAGGAACGCGGCGAGGGCACCGAGCCCGCCGGGACCGAAGGCGGGCGGCAACTGCACCCACAGTGCGTGCACGCGCGGGCCGAGCGGTTCGATCGCGGCCAGGAAGCCGCGCAGTGGCGCGTCGACGTCGCCGAGCCGGCCCTCGTGGGTGACGGCGCGCGGCAGCTTGAGTATGAACCGGAAGTCGGCCGGCGTCTGCTCGGCCCAGGTCGCGACGGTCTCTCGGGACGGCGTCGCGTAGAACGTGGTGTTCCCCTCCACCGCGTTGCAGAGTCCTGAGTACGCGCGCAGCCGCTCCCGGTGCGGCAGCGGCTGGGGCAAGTGCCGGCCCTGCCACGCGGCGTGCGTCCACATGGCGCACCCGACGTGGAGTTCCATGCCGCCGAGCGTAGCGGACGGGTCCGACGCGGACGGGCCCGTCGTTGAGTCGCCACCCGCCGGCGACATCGGCTCAATCGGCTCAGTCGACCGGCCAGGCGTGCGCCGCGACGTTGACGCGGTTCCACGCGTTGATCGCGGTGATCAGCCAGACCAGCTCGGCCGGTTCGGTCTCGTCGAACTCCGCGGCGACCGCGGCCCATACCTCGTCGGTCACCGGACCACCTGACAGCCGGGTAACCGCCTCGGTGAGATCCAGTCCGGCGCGCTCCCGTGCCGTGAACAGTCCCGTCTCCCGCCACACCGGCAGGCTGGCAACGAGGTCGTGCCGCTGCCTGTGGACGAACGCGGCGCGGATCCCGCGGCGCTGCCCGCCGACGTGCGCACGCTGGTGGCGACACCCGCTCACCGGTATCCGACCGGAGTGACGCCGCATCCGGCACGTCGCAGGGCTTTGATCGATTGGGCGCGGTCGACCGGCGGGACCGTCATCGAGGACGACTACGACGGTGAATTCCGCTACGACCGGCAGCCGGTCGGCGCCCTGCAGGCGCTTGCGCCGGAGCACGTCGTGTACGCCGGGACGTCCTCGAAGGCCTTGGCCCCCGGACTCCGGCTGGCCTGGGTCGTGCTGCCGCCGCATCTCGTCCAGCCGGTGCTGGACGAGATGCGACTGAGCGCGCTCAGGACGGATGTACTCGGCCAGTTGGCGCTCGCCGACCTGATCGGGACGCACGGGCATCAGCGCGGGCCAGCACATCCTCGTCACCCTGCCGCCGGACGGTCCCGGCGAGGGACGACCTCGTCAGCCTCGCGCGTCGCAAGGGCCTGACACTCTCCGGTCCGGCAGAGCACTGGCACGCGCCGGCCGACTCGCCGGAAGCGCCCGAACGGGTGAGGGGCCTCGTGGTGGGCTACGGCGAGCCTACCGAGGCGGCTTACCGACGTGCTCTTAGCGTGTTCGTCGAGGTGCTGCGTGCCGCGTACGGGGATTGACGGGGGTTAGCCCCACCCGGATTCGGCCGGGCAGCGCCCTGGCCGGGCCGCTGCGCTGATCGGAACGATGGATACATGCATAAGACCACTGCCACCACCGTCACCTGCCTGACCGCCCTCGCTCTCGCCGCCTCCGCGCTGCCTGCCGCCGCGGCCGTGGCGACGGCAACCACGGCAACGGCCCCCGACGGGTCGGGGGCCGCCAGACCGGCAGCCGCGGTCACCCCGGTACTGCCGCGGCCGACCGGGCGCTTCCCGATCGGCGTCGTCGACCTGCACCTGATCGACCGTTCCCGCCCCGATCCGTGGAATCCGCCGCAGGCGGACCGGGAGTTGATGGTGAGCGTCGTCTACCCGGCAGGCGACGTCGCAGGGCGCGAGCGTGCACCGCTGATGACACCGGGCGTGCGCGACGGCTTCAACGCACTCGCCGCACCGGGGAACTACGGCGTGCCCGCGGGAACGACGATCGACTGGGCTGCTATCAAGACGTACGAGCACGAAGACGCCCCGGCCGCCCCCGGTCGGCACCCGGTCGTGCTCTACTCCCCCGGCGTCGGCGACGTCCGGTCCTGGGACTCGGTTCTCGTCGACCAACTCGCCAGCGAGGGCTACGTCATGGTGACCATCGACCCGACGTACGAGGCCGCCGCCGTGCAGTTCCCCGCGGACGCCGCGCACCCGGACGGACGCGTCGTCACCAGCAATCTTCTTGACTGGTACGCGAAAGCGGAGCAGGACGGGACTGTGACGCAACTGCTCCGGCAGGTGTTGAACACGCGTGTGGCCGACACGAAGTTCGTCCTCGACGAGCTGGGCGAGCTCGCCGCCGGCGGCGATCCGGATGCCGAGCATCGTTCGCTTCCCGCCGGCCTCGGGCACGAGCTCGACATGCGCGACGTCGGTATGTTCGGCCAGTCAGCCGGCGGGTTCACCGCGCTCGAGACGATGTACGAGGACCCGCGGCTGAAGGCGGGCATCGACATGGACGGCACGTTGGAGTTCAACGCGGGTGACCCGACCGACACCAACTTCTCCCCCGTCGCCGAGCACGGCCTGGCCAAGCCGTTCTTGTTGCTGGGCAGCCAAACCGGCGACGCGTGCACTGCCGCCACGGATCCCTCGTGCGCGGCGGTCCTTCAGCACAGCACCGGCTGGCATCGAGCCCTGACACTGCCCGGCACTGTGCATGGATCGTTCACGGACGCGGAGGCGATCTTCCCGCAATTGAGCGGCGTGCTGCCGGCAGGCGTCATCGCGGGCGACGTCGGCGATGCGCATCCGGACGAAGTGCTCGCCGAGGAGGAGACACTGATCTCAGGCTTCTTCCACCGCGAGCTCTGATCAAGGCGTCGGCGCGGCGGAGTTCACAACCGCTGCTCTGCCAGCTTCACCCACGTCCCGACCTGGTCGCTCGGGAAGTGCCTGATCGCCCAGTCGGTCATGCGCAGGCTCATGTGAGCCCACGCGGGCGACAGCATCTCCGGTGGGATCTCGTCGAGCTGGGCGTCGAGCCGACGTACCACGGACGGCTCGGCGCCCGCCGGGTGGATGCCGAAGCGAAGGGTGACGAGGTCGAAGCGGGCATCGCCGCGTCCCGCGCCGTCCCAGTCGATCACTCCGGTGATCCGGCCGTCGACGGCGAGCATGTTGTTGGCGTGGAAGTCCTGGTGCACCACATCGTCGCCGGTCATCCGCTCCGGCCGATCTGCGCCGATCCTCGCGATCCTCGTCTCCAGTACCGCGGTACGAGCACCGAATCGTCGCAGCGGCTCATGCAGGCAGTAACCCGGTCCGTCCGCACGAAGACAAAGGTGGTTGCGCGGCACATCTGTGCGGTCGGCCATTGCACCGACGTGGCGTTCCTTCAGTGCGACCACCTGCGCGAACAGGCCTTCGTCCAGGTAGTCGATCTTCTTGCCGGGCAAGCGTTCCTGCACAGTCACCACGGCTGTCCCCACCTGCGCGACAAACTGCGTCGCAGGAGCCGGATATCCGAGCTCGCGCAGCGCCTCGACCACGGCGAGCGGACCTGCGGTCATCTGCTCGGCCGTGAAGTCCGGGCGCCACTTGAGCACTCCCTCGCGGCCGTCCGGCCACCGCACCAGCGCCGCGCCGACCTGGCCGCCGTCCAAGGAGCCTGACACGCTGGGCCGGACTCCGTGCTCCCGCCGCAGTGCGTCGAGCAGCGTCTCGGCGTCGAGCCTTCGAACTTTCGGAAACGGGTCGGCGGCCATCCTCCCGACCATAGCCGCGGCCCCGGCAGCCTCGCTAGGATCAATCACATGGAGGGGAGCAACGGGGTCGACGGAATCAGCGACCGCCAACTGCTGACCATGAAGATCGGGGTCGTCGACAGCAACTGGAGCTCGGACGGACTGCGGGCCATGCTCGCGGCCACGCTGACCGGCTTCGACCCCGAGGCGCGCGCCAACGTTCTGCGCGCCGAACGCCTCGCGTCGCGGCTGCACGCCGACGACACCCGCTCGGGCGGCAGCCCTTACGTCAACCATCTGCTTCGCGTGACGATCCGCATCGCGCACTACTACCACGTGCGCGACGTCGACGTGCTCACCGCCGGTCTGCTGCACGACGCCGTCGAGGACCATCCCGACGAACTCGCCGACCTCGCCACCGACGCCGAGCGGCTGCTCGGCGAGACGGAGGCCGCGCTCGCCGTGCTCGGCCGCGCCTTCAGCCCTCGCATGGCGGGCCTGGTGCGCGCGGTCACCAATCCGCGGATCGACAAGACGCTCGACCCCGCCGTACGGCAGGAGCTCTATCGGGCGCACGTGGTCGAGAGCCTGGAGGCGCAGCCCTGGGCGCGCGTCGTGAAGCTCTCCGACTTCACGGACAACGGCGTCGGCATCATGTGGACCGTCACCCCGGACAAGGCCAGACGCTCGGCCGCGAAGTACGCGCCGCTGGTGCCGGCGCTGATCGACTTCGCCCGCCGCCCCGACACCCCGCTGGACTTCGAGGCCAAGACCCGCATAGTCGGCCAGCTCAAGAGCGCGCAGAAGTACTTCGCCGCGGTCCTCGACACAGACGACTGAGACGAGGGCCGCCCGTCAGACCTCGTAGTCCTCGGCCCCGATCAGCTTCCTGAGTTGCGCGCGGAACGCCGCGGCGGCCGCGTCGTCCATGTCGCCGAGGAAGCTGCGCTCAGCCGCATCGCTCGCCGCCAGCGCCTCGCGGAACGTCACCGTCCCCTGCTCGGTGAAGGTGACGACGTTGCGCCGCCGATCCTGCGCGAACGGCGCGCGCTGCACGATCCGCTTCGCTTCCAGACCGTCCACCAGCGCGACCATCGTCGTGCGGTCGACGCCGAGCCGGCGCGCCGCGTCCTGCTGCGAGGTCGGGCCGAGGGCGTCGAACACGAGCAGCACGGCGAGTTCGCGGCCGCTGAGACCGTACGGCTCGAGCGCGGCGGCGTTCAGCTCGGTCAGCCGCTGCTGCGCGTGCTTGAGCAGGTAGCCGAGCCGGTCGGTGAGCTCGGTACCCGGCCTTTCCTGTGACTCGCTCGACATGTCCACATGATAGAGCTACCCTAATTGTCAGTGGCACTGACGATCAATGACACTGACAGATGCCTGGCAGACGACCCGCGATGACGGCTCCACAGGGGGACGAGCATGATCCTGATCACCGGCGGCCTCGGCTTCATCGGCTCGCACACCACCCGCGCCCTGCTCGACCTCGGCGAAGAGTGCGTGCTCGCGCAACGACGCGAACCCGGCCCGACGCCGCTCTTCGCCGCCGAACTCGGCACCCGCGTGCACCTCGAACGGGCGGACGTCGCCGACCTCGACGCACTGCTCGCGATCGGCTCGCGGCACCCGATCACCGGGGTCGTCCACCTGTCCGGCGCCTACTTCGGCGACCCGCTCGCCGACGCCCGCGCGGATGTCAATGGCCTGCTGAATGTCGTCGAGGCCGCGGTGCGATGGGGAGTGCGACGGGTCGTGATCGCCAGCACCATCGGCGTGTACGACGCCGGGACCGCCGGGTCTATCCGGACTGCCGGGACTGTCGAAGAGGCCGGAGATGTGGGCCCGCTGCGTGAGGAGATGCCGCTTCCGATGAGCGCCCATCACGCGATCGCCGCGTCGAAGAAGGTCAACGAGGTGCTCGTCTCGCATCTCGGCGCGGCCGTCGGCGTGGAGATCCGCGCCGCACGCATCGGCGCGATCTGGGGACCGCTCGGTCGCACCGCGTCACGGTTCTTCGCCACACCACAGCTCGTGCACGCCGCTGCCCACGGTGTCGAGCCGGATCCCGCGTCGCTCCCCGGCGGCCGTGCGCCTTTCGCCGACGACGGCTTCGACATGTTCTACGTGCGCGACTGCGGTCGGGCCCTCGCTGCGCTGCAACTGGCCGGACGGCTGGAACATCAGGTCTACAACGTCGCCGCCGGCCGGGTCACCACCTACGGCGAGCTCGCCGACGCCATCGGCGCGGCCGTCCCCGGCGCCCGCCCGAAACTGCCCGAAGGGAACGATCCGCAGCTCACGCTGCCGCAGGTCCGGCTTGACATCAGCAAGCTGCGAGAAGACACCGGATTCGAGCCCGCATACGACACCGCCGGCGCGGTAGCCGACTACGTCGCCTGGCTGCGCGCAGGCCACGAACGCTGAAATCCCGGCCGCGTCAGCCCCCTGCTACTTCTGCTCCAGGTACCGCAGCACGGCCACCACGCGCCGGTGCTCGTCGGCGCCCGGCTCGAGCCCGAGCTTGCTGAAGACGTTGCCGATGTGCTTCTCCACCGCGCCGTCCGAGATCACCAGCGTCCGCCCGATCGCGGCGTTCGTCCGGCCCTCGGCCATCAGCCCGAGCACCTCGTACTCGCGCGGGGTGAGCGCGGCCAGTGCCCGGTCCGCGCTCGCGCTCAGCATCGCCGTGACGATCTCGGGATCGAGCGCAGTGCCGCCCGCGGCCACCCGGTCCAGAGCCTCGACGAACTCTGAGACGTCCGCCACCCGGTCCTTGAGCAGATAGCCGAAGCCGCGCGCGCCGTGCTCGAGCAGCCGGGCGGCGTAGCGGGCCTCCACGTACTGCGAGAAGACCAGGACGCCGAGCTCCGGGAACTGCGCGCGCAGCTCCAGCGCCGCCCTGATCCCCTCGTCGGTGAACGTCGGCGGCATGCGGATGTCCATCACCACCGCGTCCGGCAGATCCTCGCGCGCCGCGGCCACCGCCGCCGCGGCGTCCGAGACCTGCGCGGCCACCTCGTGGCCGCGCAGGGTGAGCAGTTGGGCGAGACCGGCGCGGAGGATCGCGGAGTCCTCGGCGATGACGATGCGCATGCGGGCGGCAGCTTCCTGCGATGCGGCCCCGCGGCGGCGGGACGCGCGCACTTGCTCCGCGGATCCCGCCGTCCCGCGCGGTTCAGGCGTCGAGCGGCAGCACCCCGGAGATGGTCGTCGGACCGCCCAGCGGGCTGTCCACCTCCAGTGTGCCGTCCACGGTCGCCAGCCGCCGCGACACTCCGTCGAGGCCGCTGCCGCCGCCGAGCATCGCGCCGCCGCGCCCGTCGTCCGAGACGGAGAACGAGATCTGGTCCCCGCGCGGGCGCACCCGCACTCCAACCGACTTCGCCGCGCTGTGCTTGACCGCGTTCGTGAGCAGCTCGGCGATGCTGAAATAGGTGATCGTCTCCGCGGTCGTGGACGGCCGCCGCGGCAGGTCGATGTCCAGATCGACCCGGATCGGGGAACGCGCGCCGAGCGAGATGAGCGCCGACTCGAGGCCGTTGTCGAGGATCGGCGGATGGATCCCGCGGGCCAGGTCGCGCAGCTCGGTGAGCGTCTCCTTCGTCTGCTGGTGCGCCCCCTCGATCAACTCCCTGGCACGCGCGGCGGCGGTCGGGTCCTCGCTGGCCAGATCCTCCTTGGCCTGCCCCAGGTGCATCGCAAGGGCGACCAGCCTGGCCTGGGTGCCGTCGTGCAGGTCGCGCTCGATCCGGCGCAGCTGCTCGTTCGACGAGGTCACCGCCTCGCTGCGGGTCTGCTCCAGCTCGCGCACCCGCTGCGAGACCGAGACCGGACCGAGCAGCCCGCGGCCGAGCGCCCGCTCGATGCTCACGAAACCGCGCACGATCCACGGGGTGAGCCAGAACAGTGCGACCGCGATGGCGGTGGTGACCAGGATGCGCGGACGGGTGTCGATCCAGTAGCCGCTGGTGTCGCTGTTCCACAGCGACGCGGCGCGGTGCAGCTGGCCGTCGGAGCCGCGCTGCGCCGGAAGGAACCGCCGCCAGTACCAGTAGGTCAGCCCGCCGAACGTGTAGGCCCAGAACACCACGCCGAAGCCGAAGGCGAATACCGCCAGCGGCAGCCGGATCACCTGGAAGGCCAGGCCGCGCCAGCCGACCGGGTCGCCGAGCCGCGAGAACGGACGGCCGAGCAGGCCGGTGCGCGTCGAACGGAACCTGCGCGGACGCTGGATCCGCTCGCCGAGCAGCCCGTTGAGCAGACCGCGGTCCATCGCCGCGAACCAGCGCCAGAGCACGACCGCGAACGCGAACACGAAGATGCCGATGACGGTCGCCGCCGTGCCGACGCCGAGGAACAGGAACAGCATGCTCAGGCTGAAACAGACCGCTGCGATCGGCAGGCCGATCACCGCGTAGAGCAGCTCGGCCCAGGTCCGCCTGGTGAACGGGGTGCGCCAGAACCCGACGCGCCGCACTTGGGCGTGCTGCGCGAACGGCGCCGGCGGGGCCGCTCCCTGCCTGCCCTCCGGCACCGCGTCGCGCGGGGGCGGGGTGCTGCTGGACATCTTCAGACTCCGAATCCGAATCCGTGGGAAACCGCCGTGACGAGTTCGAGTCTGCCCGTGCGGAGCCCGCCGGCCCAGCCTGCCCGCCGCAGTCCGCGCGGTAGGGCCCTCCCTACCCCGCTCGCCGGCGCCCGCACGATCCGGCCGCGTCCGGTTACCGCGCGGCCAGGAACGCCAGCAGGTCCTGCCGCGAGACGACCGTGCGCGGCTTGCCCTCGACCAGCACCACCGCGGCGTCCGCCTTCTCCAGCACCGCCATCAGCGCGCTGATCGGCTCGCCCGAGCCGACCTGCGGCAGCGGCCCGGAGCGGTGCGCCTCCAGGGTGTCCTCCAGCTTCGCCCGGCCGGTGAACAGGGCGTCGAGCAGATCGCGCTCGACCACCGAGCCGACGATCTCCGCCGCCATCACCGGCGGCTCCTCCTTGACCAGCGGCATCTGGCTCACGCCGTACTCGCGCAGCGTGTCGATCGCCAGCGCCACCGTCTCGTGCGGGTGGACGTGCACCAGGTCGGGCAGCGACGGGCCCTTGTGCTCGAGCACGTCCATCACCGTCGCCTCCTGCCCGGGCGGGGTCAGGAAGCCGTAGTCGGCCATCCAATCGTCGTTGAAGATCTTCGACAGGTAGCCGCGGCCGGAGTCCGGCAGCAGCACCACCACGACGTCGTCCTCGGTCAGGCGCT
>Ga0310811_10003536_pt1 | contig 19671 bp, 14 predicted proteins | sample YCmetagenome_FD_207642 | JGI IMG/M metagenome (GOLD analysis project Ga0310811, IMG submission 207642) | Soil microbial communities from experimental microcosm in Duke University, North Carolina, United States - YC | ecosystem: Engineered > Artificial ecosystem > Soil microcosm > Unclassified ...
GGACTGCAACACCACGTCGCCAGCATCAAAGGTGAAATAGTCGTCCATCTGTTGAATCGTCAGTGAAGTAATGGTGGCTGGATCGATCGCGGCGAAGCGCGATGCCCCGGCCATAATAGATTAAAGGCATCAAGCGCATCGACTAACGTGCCGCAAACGATCGGCAATTTGTCGGCAAGCACTGATGGCCGCTTGGCATCACCCGAGCCTTGCTCTCGCGCTTCCTGAATGGCAGCGCGGGGATCTCGGCCGACATGGCACCGCGGCTCGGCGTAGCACTGGGCACCAGCGCAGAGATGTGGCTCGGATTACAAACGGACTACGAACTCTGGCAGGCGTCGCAAAAGCCGCGCCCCCATGTGGAACCGTTGACCGCGCTGGTTGCCTAGGTGGGCGACAGCCGGTCATTAGCCCCGCCGCAGCGGCGGCGCTTGTTGGGCGAACACAGCGATACGCCCACCTTGCAACTGGAACTTTGGCAACCGCAGTGGGGAGGATTGGTCAAAAAATTACCCACCGGGGCAATAAAAAAGCTGCCTGATCAGGCAGCTCCGGAAGGCTCAAAGCCTTATGTACTGGCGGAAAGGGTGGGATTCGAACCCACGGTACGTTTGACCGTACACCGGATTTCGAGTCCGGCGCATTCGACCACTCTGCCACCTTTCCTGGGGGTATTGACTTCGCCCTGAGCGGGTCGCTGCTCGGCGAAGTCAAAGATTATAGATAATCCTCACCGGGATTCCAAGCCCTTTTTACGATCGACCGAAATTCGGCACGACCGCCCCGTGCCTCACTTGCCCAGCGGTTCAATCCGCTCCGCGCCACCGATATACGGGCGCAACGCGACCGGGATCGTCACCGAGCCATCGGCGTTCTGGAAGTTCTCAAGAATAGCCACCAGCGTTCGGCCCACCGCCAGCCCCGAACCGTTCAACGTGTGGACCAGTTCGGTCTTGCCTTGAGCGTTCCGAAAACGCGCTTGCATCCGGCGCGCCTGGAATGCCTCGGTATTCGAGCACGAGGAAATTTCCCGGAACGTGTCCTGCGCTGGCAGCCACACCTCGAGGTCATAGGTCTTCGCCGCCGAAAATCCCATGTCGCCGGTGCACAACGTGATCACGCGATACGGCAGTTCGAGCTTGCGCAGAATCGTCTCCGCGTGACCGACCATCTCTTCGAGCGCGGCGTAAGACTGGTCCGGCGACGTAATCTGCACCATCTCGACCTTGTCGAACTGGTGCTGGCGGATCAGTCCGCGCGTGTCGCGACCATAGGCGCCCGCTTCCGACCGAAAGCACGGCGAATGGGCGGTCAGCTTGATCGGCAGTTGCGCACCGTCGAGGATGCTTTCGCGTACCGTGTTCGTCAGCGAGATCTCGGACGTCGAAATCAGATACTGCGTCGTGCCGCGCTCCTCCCCGCCCCGTTCGACGCGAAACATATCGTCGGCAAACTTCGGCAACTGCCCGGTGCCGTACAAAATCTCCGGGTTGACGATATACGGCGTATACGCCTCCGTATAGCCATGCTCGGTCGTGTGCGTGTCAAGCATGAACTGCGCGAGCGCGCGGTGCAGCCGCGCAGCCGGCCCGCGCAGCAGCGTGAAGCGCGCCCCCGCGAGCTTGGCGCCAGTCTCGAAGTCCAGACCAAGCGGCTGCCCGACATCGACGTGATCCTTCACTTGAAAGCCGAAGGTGCGCGGCGTTCCCCAGCGGCGCACTTCGACGTTGGCCTGCTCGTCATCGCCAACCGGCGCCGATTCGTGCGGCAGATTCGGCACACCCAGCAACATGTCCGACAGCTGCTGCTGGATCTCCTCCAAGCGCGCAGCCGAAGTCTTCAGTTCATCGCCGATGCCACCCACCTCGCCCATTACCGCTGAGGCGTCCTCGCCGCGTCCCTTCAATGCGCCAATCTGCTTCGACAGGCTGTTGCGACGCGCTTGCAGTTCCTCGGTACGGGTCTGGAGCGCGCGGCGCTCGGTTTCGAGCGTCTGGAACCCGGCCACGTCCAGCGTGTAGCCGCGCTCGGCGAGGCGTCTGGCGACCGCGTCGATGTCTTTGCGGAGAAGCGTGATGTCGAGCATGGGGAATCTTTAGTTGCTAGGGGCGAATGCGCGGATTTTACCTTAGGCGCCCCTGTGCTTGCCGTTCCAGCCGGCCGCCAACGCGGCATCGTTGCACCGCAAAGGACCTACAGGCCCGAACACACGTTATTTGCCGTCCTTATGCTCGCGGCGCCACGCGTGGTCCAGTTCCCGCAGCCGCTGCAGTTTCTCGCCGATCTTGCCCTCCAGCCCCCGCGGCGTCGGCTGGTACCAGTCCGGCTCGCGCATTCCGTCGGGCATATACACTTCCCCCGCCGCGTAGGCGTCGGGTTCGTCATGGGCGTAGCGGTAGTCGTGGCCGTAGCCCAGTTCCTGCATAAGTTTGGTCGGCGCGTTGCGCAAGTGCACCGGCACCCCGCGCGACTTGTCCTGGCCGACAAAACGCCGCGCCGCGTTGTAGGCGTTGTAGCCCGCATTGGATTTTGGCGCGACCGCCAGATACAGCAGCGCCTGCGCCAGCGCCAGTTCGCCTTCCGGCGAGCCCAGACGCTCGTAGGTTTCCGCTGCGTCCAGCGCAATGCGCGCGGCACGCGGATCGGCCAGGCCGATGTCTTCCCAGGCCATCCGCACGATCCGACGTGCCAGGTAACGCGGGTCGGCTCCGCCGTCGAGCATCCGGCAAAACCAGTACAGCGTCCCATCCGGGTTGCTGCCGCGCACGGACTTATGTAGCGCACTGATCTGGTCGTAGAACGCGTCGCCGCCCTTGTCGAAGCGGCGAAGATTCTCGGCCAGCGCGCTGGCCAGCAGCGCCCCGTCGACTTCGGCGACCTTCTTTTGGACGGCGGCGCGCGCGACGATCTCCAGATTGTTTAGCAGCTTGCGGCCGTCGCCGTCGGCGGAGCCGATCAGCGGCGCGCGCGCGTCGTCCCTGACCTCCAGACCACCTACGTCGGCGAGCGCGCGATCGAGCAATTCGCCGAGTTCATCGTCATCCAGGCTTTTGAGCACGTAGACCGCCGCACGCGACAGCAATGCGCTGTTCACTTCGAACGACGGATTCTCGGTGGTCGCGCCGATGAACACGAACAGACCCGACTCGACGTGCGGCAAGAAGGCGTCTTGCTGGCTCTTGTTGAAACGATGCACCTCGTCGACAAACACCAGCGTCTGCCGGCCATGCGCGCGATGCACCTGAGCCATTTCGACTGCCTCGCGGATGTCCTTCACGCCCGAGAGCACCGCCGACAACGCAATGAACTCGGCGCCGAAGGCATCCGCCATCAAGCGCGCAAGCGTGGTTTTACCCACCCCGGGCGGGCCCCATAGGATCATCGAATGCGGCTCGCCCGATTCGAACGCCACGCGCAACGGCTTATCCGCGCCGAGCAAATGGCGCTGGCCGATCACTTCGTCGATCGTTTTCGGACGTAGCCGTTCAGCGAGCGGAACGATTCCGCGGGTTTCTTCGAACATGATTGTTTTCGTGACAAGACGTCACCCGGTGATCACATCCGCGCCCTTGGGCGTAACGAACTTGAACTGCCCGGCCGGCAGCGAGGGATTCTTTTGGATGTTGTCGAAGGTCAGCAGGGTGACATTGCCGAACACGTCGTGCAATCTCATCGCTTTGAGATTGCCATCCTTGAAACCGATGCTGACGCTTTGGAACTGCGTATCCTTGGTCTTCGGCGTCAGTTCCAGCCAATCGATGCCGTCCTTGACGCCCGTGTCGCGCAGCGTGAAGTTCTTATCGAAGTCATTGCTGCCGAACAGGATCGCCGCCGGGCTCGCGCCCAGCGCCCCGCCCAGCGGTCGCACCGTAACCTGGTTCAAATCCTTGTCCCAGACGTAGAGCTTGTTGCCGTCCGATTGCAGGACCTGCTCGTACGGCTTACTGTACGCCCAGACGAACTTGCCCGGCCGCGCGAATATGAAGGTTCCCGAGGATGCGCCGCTCAGCGCGGGTTGGCCATGCGGCGCCGACGCGCCGGCTTTCGCGGTGTTCTCCGGCCGCTGCGAAAACTCGCCTTTCGCCGCGTGGACCTGCGCCACGAACGCCCTCAATTGCTCCGTGCCGCTCGCGTACGCGTGCGACGCGACCAACAGCGTCCCGGCAATCATTGCCGTCAACATGCGGGGGAACACGCAAGGAATCCGGGCCTGCAGCCCGGCAAACTGACGAATCATCAAATGCTACCTCCAAATCCGCCTGATTTAATCGGCGTCGCCGCTGCGCGCCGGCACCAAGATATCGCGGTTGCCGTTCGACGCCATGGCCGACACCAGTCCCGATTGCTCCATTTGCTCAAGCAGCCGCGCCGCGCGGTTGTAGCCGATGCGCAGATGCCGCTGCACCAGCGAGATCGATGCGCGGCGATGCTTGATCACCACTTCGACGGCCTGATCGTACAAGGGATCCGACTCGCCCGACGCGCCACCGGTTCCCGCCGTGCCGCCCAGCGCGTCGTCGCCGCCTTCGCCCGATACGCCGCCTTCGAGTATCCCTTCGATGTAGTCCGGCTCGCCCTGCTCCTTCAGCTTCTCGACCACGCGATGCACTTCCTCGTCGGACACGAACGCGCCGTGCACACGCACCGGCAGCCCGCTGCCCGGCGGCAGGTAGAGCATGTCGCCCTGGCCCAGCAGCGATTCGGCCCCCATCTGGTCGAGAATGGTCCGCGAGTCGATCTTCGAGGACACCTGGAATGCCATGCGGGTCGGCACATTCGCCTTGATCAGTCCGGTGATCACGTCGACCGACGGCCGCTGCGTCGCGAGAATCAGGTGGATGCCGGCCGCGCGCGCCTTCTGCGCGATCCGCGCAATCAGTTCTTCGACTTTCTTGCCGACCACCATCATCAAATCGGCCAGCTCGTCGATGACGACCACGATGTGCGGCAGTTTCATCAGCGGCTCGGGGGCGTCCGGCGTCAAGCTGAACGGATTCGGGATCTTTTCTTCACGCTTGGCGGCGTCGTCGATCTTGTTGTTGTATCCGGCCAGATTGCGCACGCCAAGCTTGCTCATCAGCTTGTAGCGGCGCTCCATCTCGCCGACCGCCCAGGTCAGCGCATGCCCCGCCTGCCGCATGTCGGTCACCACCGGACACAGCAAGTGGGGAATGCCTTCGTAGACGCTCAACTCCAGCATCTTCGGGTCGATCATGATCACACGGACCTGGTCCGGAGTCGCCTTGTAGAGCAGCGACAGGATCATCGCGTTGATGCCTACCGACTTGCCCGAACCGGTCGTGCCGGCCACCAGCAGGTGCGGCATCTTCGCCAGGTCGGCGCAGATCGGTTTGCCGCCGATGTCCTTGCCAAGACCCATCGTCAACACCGAGGCCGCGTCCGCGTAGACCGCCGAGCCGAGGATCTCCGACAACCGCACCGTCTGGCGGCGCTGGTTCGGCAATTCGAGGCCCATGCAGTTCTTGCCCGGGATCGTCTCGACCACGCGGATCGACACGATCGACAGCGAGCGCGCCAGGTCCTTGGCAAGGTTGACGATCTGACTGCCCTTCACGCCGGTGGCCGGCTCGATCTCATAGCGCGTGACCACCGGCCCGGGATACGCCGCGACCACGCTGACTTCGACGCCGAAGTCTTTGAGCTTCTTCTCGATCAGCCGCGAGGTAAATTCGAGCGTGTCGCCCGATACCGTTTCCTGCGCCGCCGGCGGGGCATCGAGCAGCGCCAGTTGCGGCAGCTTGCTGTCGCCAGGCAGGTCCTTGAACAACGGCACCTGCTTCTCCTTCTCGATGCGCTCGGAGCGGGCCGGCGTGACGACCGGCGGCACGATCGTGATCGGTTCCTGCTCCTCGAAGCGCACGCGGGTCTGCTCGACCTTGCCCTCGCGCTTGACCGCCGCTGCCTGCCCGGCCTTGCGATCGCGCTTCTCGTCGCGGCGCAGCTTGGCGAGCGTGAAGGCGTTGATCAAATATTCGCCGACGCGCTCGGCGACCGACAGCCACGAGAACCGGAAATACAGCGACAGACCGATCGCCAGGGCAAGCAGCAGGAACAGTGTGCCGCCCGTAAAGCCCAGCGCATGCTGAACCGCCCGCGCAACCGCATCGCCGACGATGCCGCCGGGCGCACGCGGCAACTGCACCGGCAGCGACCACATGCGCATCGCCTCGATACCGTCGCTCGCGACCAACAGCAGCACGAACGCGAGCAATTCGGCAAGCCAGCCATCGCGTGGCGGCGCGTCTTCGCTGGCCAGTTCGGTGCGCGCAATGCGCCGATAGTTCGCGGCGACGCGCCGCACCAGGACAACCACCAGCCAGTACGCGGACAGGCCGAACACCAGCAGCAGGAAATCCGCGGTCCACGCGCCCACACGCCCGCCCCAGTTGGCGATCCGGTCGACCTGGATGGCATGCGTCCAGCTGGGATCGTGGCGGCGATAGCTGACCAGCGCCATCATCAGAAACAGCGCAACCGCCACCTGGATCAGCCAGCGAATTTCGGTCAGCAAGCGCGACATCCGGTGCGGCAATGCCTGGGCGCTCGGAGTGTACGAAGTTTTCGACATTGAGAAGTCAGTGCTGCAGCCGCCGTCGCAATAACGGAAGGCCACCGGAAATATGAGTCGGGGTTTATTGTAAACGCTCCCCGCAGCGCAAAACGCACCCGTTGCGCCGTCGCACGCGCTAGCTGTAACCGAGTGAAACCCCAATTGCGTCCGTTGGGCTATGCGCCCGATTGAAAATAGCCATCGAACGCGCCTTTCGGGTAGCCTTTATAATGGCCGACCCGACGCCAAATAATGCAACACAAGGCCATGCGGCCAGCGATACAGCCGTTGCACGGCCTGGCTGTGTAGCGCGCCGCGCGAGCGTGCAGTTCGCGCGCCGTGCCGCTCAACAAGGAACAACCATGTCCCAACGCAAACACGCGAAAGTTCTAATTCTCGGTTCCGGCCCTGCCGGCTACGCCGCCGCGGTCTATGCGGCGCGCGCGAACCTGTCGCCGCTGCTGGTAACCGGTCTCGCGCAAGGCGGCCAGCTGATGACCACCACCGATGTCGAGAACTGGCCGGGCGACCCGCTGGGCGTCCAGGGCCCGGAACTGATGCAGCGCATGCAGGAGCATGCGGAGCGCTTCAATACCGAGATCGTGTTCGATCATATCCATACCGCCAAGCTCGATGAAAAGCCGATGCGGCTGATTGGCGATTCCAGCGAATACACGTGCGACGCGCTGATCATCGCGACCGGCGCATCGGCGCAGTATCTCGGCCTGCCGTCCGAAGAGGCGTTCATGGGCCGGGGCGTGTCGGCGTGCGCGACCTGCGACGGGTTCTTCTACAAGAACCAGGACGTCGCGGTGATCGGCGGCGGCAACACGGCGGTCGAGGAAGCGCTGTACCTGTCGAACATCGCGAACAAGGTCACGGTGATCCACCGCCGCGACAAGTTTCGTGCCGAACCGATCCTGATCGACCGACTGCTGAAGAAGGAAGAGGAAGGCGCGGTCGATATTATGTGGCACCACGCACTCGACGAAGTGCTCGGCGACCAGTCCGGCGTGACAGGCCTGCGCGTCAAGCATACGCAGACCGGCGAAACCACCGACCTGAAGCTGCAGGGCCTGTTCATCGCCATCGGCCACAAGCCGAACACGGAGATCTTCGCCGGCCAGCTCGAGATGCACAACGGCTACATCGTCACGAAAGGCGGCGTGGAAGGCAACGCGACCTCGACCAGCCTGCCGGGCGTGTTCGCCGCGGGTGACGTGCAGGACCATATCTACCGCCAGGCCATCACGAGCGCCGGCACGGGCTGCATGGCCGCGCTCGACGCGCAGCGCTATCTCGAGAGCATCAGCAAGATCACCGAACCGCACGTGATGAGCGCGGAAGCCGAGCGCTGATCGCGCGCTCGAAGTTCGGGGTACGGGGAATGCACGGCCATGCCCAAGCACAAGCCTCATCCGCACGAACGTCTAGAAACGAGGCCGACGCACCCAGGTGCGCGCGGCGCCGAAGCCGCACCGTCTGCCGGTGCGGCGGATAGCGCCCGCGCCTCCAACGGCGCGTCGGCGCCCACTTCCGGCCTCGCCGGACTGGCGTCGCTGCGCGATGCGCTGAAAGCCGATGCGATCGAGCGCGACAAGGCGCGCGCGGCCGCTGCGCAACGCCAGCGCGAAGCAGCCGCCGATGCAACGGTGTTCCGCAGCGAGATCGGCAACGTCCAACCGCTTGCCGCACCCGTGCGCGCGAGCGTCGCGCGCACGCCGCCCGCGCCGCTGCCCTTGCAGACGCAGCGTGACGAGGAAGCGGTGCTGTCGGAGGCGTTGTCCGACGAATTCGATCCCGAAACCCTGCTCGACGTCGACGAGACGCTCTCCTACTGCCGTCCGGGTGTCAGTCCCGATGTGGTGCGCAAGCTGCGAGGCGGCACATGGATCGTGCAAGCGCAAATCGATCTGCACGGCATGCGCCGCGACGAAGCCCGTGAGGCACTGGCCGAGTTCCTGCGTTTAGCCGTCAAGCGCGGGCTGCGCTGCGTGCGCGTGATTCACGGCAAAGGGCTGGGTTCGGTTGGCAAGGAGCCGGTGCTAAAAGGCAAAGTGCGCAGTTGGTTGGCGCAGAAAAACGAGGTGATCGCGTTCTGCCAGGCGCGTCCGCACGACGGCGGCTCGGGCGCGGTCGTCGTGTTGTTGCAACCCGCGCAGCGTTAGGCAGGGAACGTATTACACCTGGCGGGCATCACACCGCTGCTTCGTTCTCTTCGCCGGTGCGAATCCGAATCACGCGCGTCACGTCCTCGACGAAGATCTTGCCGTCGCCGATCTTGCCGGTACGGGCGGCGCCGATGATCGCATCGATCACCGGGTCCGTCTGGTCGGCGCCGACCACCACTTCGATTTTAACTTTCGGCAGAAAATCGACGACATATTCAGCGCCGCGATACAGTTCGGTGTGCCCTTTCTGACGGCCAAACCCCTTGACTTCGGTGACCGTGAGACCGGTCAAGCCGACTTCCGCCAACGCTTCGCGGACTTCGTCCAGCTTGAACGGTTTGATGATCGCAGTAATTCGTTTCATGGTTGCCTCGCCTAATGTAATACCGAAGTAGTAAAGCTGTATTTATTCTAGCCACGACGAGCCCGCCGCGCGAATCGGTGTTATGCCGGGAACCTGCCGCGTTTGCGCCGCCAACATGCTTCCCGTGGCGTCAAGCCGCGCATGCGCCCAGCTCGACACCTGTCAATGTCATGGCTGGGGGCTCACGAGGTCCTCGGCGGGAATGTTCGCGAGGTCGTCGGTCCATACCTTCACCTCGGAGTCGCTGGGGGCCCGCCAGTCCCCTCGCGGCGACAGCGATCCGCCAGTCCCCACCTTGGGCGCATTGGGAACGCAAGACCGCTTGAACTGGCTGATCTTGAAAAAGCGATACAGGAAAATCTCGAGGTTGCGCTTGATGGCCGGCAAGTCGTACTGGTTTCGGGCGACATGCTCGCCCTCCGGCCAAGCACCCGAACGTCGGTCCTGCCATGCGGACAGCGCCAAGAATGCAACCTTCGACGGAGAAAAACCGTATCGAAGGATGTAATAAAGATTGAAATCCTGCAGTTCATACGGGCCGATAAACGACTCCGTCTTCTGTTCCGGCGAACCGCTGGATTTGCCGGGAACGAGTTCGGGACTGATCTCGGTGCCGAGGATGTTGAGCAGCACCTCCGTGCCGCCGGCGCCCACCGCGCCCGACTCGGCAACCCATCGAACCAGGTGTGTGATCAGTGTTTTCGGTACGCTCGCGTTCACACTATAGTGCGACATGTGATCGCCGACCCCGTACGTGCACCAACCCAGCGCGAGTTCGCTGAGGTCCCCGGTGCCGATCACGATACCGTTATGGAAATTGGCTAAGCGGAAAAGATGATTGGTCCGTTCCCCCGCTTGCACGTTCTCGAAGGTCACATCGAAGGTTTCCTCGCCGGAAGCGTACGGATGCCCCAGATCCTTCAGCATCTGTTCGCAGCTCGGCCTGATATCGATTTGCGACGCCGAGCAGCCCACCACCTGCATCAGCTGCTTGGCCTGGAGCAAGGTGCGCTCGCTGGTGGCGAAGCCCGGCATGGTCACGCCAAGAATATTCGTTCTCGGCAGCTTCAGTCTGTCCATCGCTTTCGCGCAGACGAGCAAAGCATGAGTGGAGTCGAGGCCACCCGACACGCCGATCACCACCTTGGACATGCCGGTGGCGGAAAGCCGCTGCACCAATGCCTGGACCTGGATGTTGTAGACCTCGTTGCAGCGCTCGTCGCGGCGCCGCGGGTCGGCGGGAACGTACGGAAACCGTTCGACTTTCCGTTCCAGCGGCAACGCATCGTCGATGACAAGTTCGATAGCGAACCCGACCGTCTCGAATTTCGCGACCTCCTCTTTGTGCCGCTGCACGGACTGGCCGAACGTCGTCTGCCGCATCCGGTCGTGCGCGAGTCGCTCCAAATCGACGTCCGCAAAAATCAAATGGGACTCGTCGAGGAATCGTTCGGATTCGGCAAGAAGTTCGCCGTTCTCACAGATCAGCGCCTGCCCGTCCCAAGCCATGTCGGTCGACGACTCTCCGCGCCCCGCCGAGGTATAGAGATAAGCCGCGAGACAGCGGGCGGATTGCTGCGCTACCAGCTGATGGCGGTAGCCGGACTTACCGACGACGACGTTCGAGGCCGACAAATTCACCAGGACACTGGCTCCCGCCATGGCCGCGAACGATGACGGCGGAATGGGCACCCACACATCCTCACAGATCTCGACGTGGAAGCGGAAGTTCGGCACGTCCGTGAGTTCGAACAGCAATGACGCACCGAAGGGCACACGACGCCCAAGCAGCTCAACCTCCCGTGCGATCGCGCAGTCAGCCGGCGTAAACTGGCGAGCCTCATAGAACTCCCCATAGTTGGGCAGATACGTCTTCGGCACCACGCCTCGAATCTGTCCGCGAGCCACCACCACCGCGCAGTTGAACAGCCCGTGGTCGACACGGATCGGCATGCCAACGATCAGCGCAACGGCAAGCGAGTTCGATTCGGCAACGACCGTGGCCAAGGCCTGTTCGCAAGCATCGAGCAGCGCGTTCTGGTGAAAAAGGTCGTCACAAGTGTATGCCGATAGCCCCAATTCGGGGAACGCCACGAGGGCGGCGCCCTTTTCCGCCGCCTGCCTTGCCAGACGCACTGTTTCGGCCGCATTGAAGGCAGGGTCCGCGACGCGACAGCGTGGAACTCCGACCGCGACGCGCGCAAGCTTATGCGAGTACAGGTTGAAGAAATTGCCTTTCATCTTGATGTTCCTTCAGAGACGCCCGCTCGCGACGCGTGAGTCCACCATGCATCGGTCTTAGCACATGATACTTGAGGCGCGATGCACAGCATGGCGACGTCTTCGGCACGGCAGGCCTGGCAGCGTATGGGGGTCAAGGTCGATTATCGCACCCGGTTTCATCGGAGCGTCCGTCGGCTGAGGCCTTGAACGGGGTGCGGGCTTCCAGTTCATCGACATAATCCTCAATGGAAGCGGTCTCCTGCGCCAAAAAATGCTCGATCGCAGCGGCGAAGCGCTGGTCCGCGACCCAGTGACCGGACCAGGTTCGCGTGGGCAGCAAGCCGCGCGACATCTTATGCTCGCCTTGCGCGCCGCCTTCGAAACGCGCGATCCGGTTCGCGATGCAAAATTCGATCGATTGCCCGTAGCACGTCTCGAAATGCAAGCCGGACACGTATTCGAGCGTGCCCCAGTAGCGCCCATACATCACGTCGCCGCCGATCACGTTCAACGCGCACGCGAGCGGCTCGCCGTCACGCTGCGCGACGAACAGCACCATCGAGTCGGGCATGGCCTCGTGCATGCGCCGGAACACCGACGGGGTCAGGTAAGGCGCCGACCAATGGCTGCGATAGGTGGCCTCGTAACACCGATAGAAGAACGCCAGGTGCTCGCCCGTGATCTCGGCGCCACGCAGCCAGCGGTACGTGATGCCCGCGCCCAGCACGCGCTTCTTGTCCTGCTTCATTTTTTTGCGCTTTTGCTGCGACATCGAGGCGAGGAACGCATCGAAGCTGGCGTAGCCGTCGTTGTCCCAGTGGAACTGCACGCCTTCGCGCATCAGGTAGCCGGCTTCGCGCAGCACCTCGGTGTCGTCGGCGTCGGGGAACAGTACGTGCAAGGACGACACGTCCAGGTCCGAGGCGAGTTGCACGGCCGCGCGCGCCAGCAAGAGCCGGTCGTCGCGGCTGGCGGCCAAGAGCCGCGGGCCGCTTACCGGCGTGAACGGCACCGAGGCGACCAGCTTCGGGTAATACCGCAGGCCGTTCTGTTCAAAGGCGTTGGCCCATGCGTGGTCGAAGACGTATTCGCCGCGCGAGTGCGTCTTCACGTACAGCGGCATCGCGCCTTCAAGCGCGCCGCCGCGCTCCAGCAGGATGTAGCGCGGCAGCCAGCCGCTTTTCGCGGCGGCGCAGCCGCAGTCGTGCAGCGCCGCGAGGAAGGCGTAATTCAGGAACGGATTGCCGCGCGTGAGGCGATTCCACGCGTGCTCGTCGAGGTCCGCGATCGAGTCGACTACTTTCAGCGACAGATGCCGCGTCGATTCCCTGCCCTCGTGTTTCAGCATGTCGCAGCGGTCCGATAGTGAATTAGGTGCGCCACATTCTCCCGTATTCTGAAGTTTGTCGCAGGTCGGCGACGACGCCCGGCGCCTAGCTCGCGCCGTCATCGGTTTTGCGCTACAGTCGCACGACTTCACGTTCGAGGCGACCGGATGGCGTGGTTTCTCTACCTGATCGAATGCGACGATGGCAGCATCTACACGGGCATCGCGGTCGATGTCCAGGCGCGCTATGCCAAACATGTCGGCGGCACTGGCGCGCGTTACACGCGTACCCGCAAGCCGGTACGTTTGCTAGCATCTTTCGCCATGGAGGATCGCTCTAGCGCGTCGCGCGCCGAATATCGCGTGAAGCGGCTGACAGCGGCCGAAAAGCGCGCACTGGCCGAAGGCCAGCGCGATCTGCCGCCGCTGTAACAGTGCTGCCGTGATCGTCCGCCCCGTGCGCTAAAAGCGCCGCGGGACGTTCTCGCCCTGCCCGACTTACTTCTTGAAGTTGGCGACGCCGTCGTTGATTTCCTTGAGCGCGGCATCGACGCCCTGCCAGCCTTCCACCTTGACCCACTTGCCTTTCTCCAGCGCCTTGTAGTGCTCGAAAAAGTGCTTGATCTGGTCCTTCAAGTAGCCCGGCACGTCGTCGATCGTTTTCAGGTCGGCCGTCATCGGGCACACCTTGTCGTGCGGCACCGCGATCAGCTTGGCGTCCTGTCCCGATTCGTCGGTCATCTGCAGCATGCCCAACGCGCGTGCGCGCACTACCGAGCCGGCCAGCAGCGGGAACGGCGTCAGCACCAGCACGTCGACCGGGTCGCCGTCGCCAGCCAGCGTCTGCGGGATGAAACCGTAGTTCGCCGGATAGCGCATGCCGGTGCCGATGAAACGGTCGACCACCAGCAGACCCAGTTCCTTGTCGGCTTCGTACTTGACCGGTTCGCTTTGCGCCGGAATCTCGATGATGACGTTGAAATCGTGCGGCAGATCCTTGCCGGCCGGGACGTGATCGAAGCTCATGAGGGTTTCCTGGTCAAAGTGAATGCAAAACGTCGATTATAGCTGCGGGAGCACAAGCCTGAGCCGCCGCGGCGCCGCTCAGACCGGGTCGATCGCCATCGCGCTGGCCCGGTAGTGGCGCGTCGCTTCGTCCGCGTGGCCTAGCTCCTCGTGCAACAGCGCGAGCGCGCGATGCGCGCGAATCCGCAGCGGCTCGTTGTCCGCCAGTTTGAGCACCTGCTCGAGAAACGCCTGGGCCTTGCCCCACAGTTGCTGCCGCAAGCACAGCAAGCCGAGTGCGAACAACAGGTCAGGATCTTCGCTGCGCCCCTTGCGCCATGCTTCGGCGCGCTGGATCAGCGGCAACGGATCGTCCGCCGCGGTCTCCGGGTAACGGCGCAGCAAGCGCGCGTCCCAGTTATGGGCCAGCGCTTCCTCGATCACCTTGCGCGCATCGGCGCGCCGTTCGAGTGCGATCAGCAACTCGGCGGCGAGATCGGCCAGGCGCGGCGAACGGCGTTCGGCCGGGGTCAGCGAGTGCCACATCGCGAGCAGTGCGTCGGCGTCGTAGCGGCGATCGCGCAGCAGGTTCTCGGCCGCGAGCTGGCGCAAGCGCACCGCCGCCGCCGGATGGATCGCCTCGCGCTTCTCCAGCGATTTGACCAGCTTTTGCACTTCGGACCAGTTTTTCAGTTGCTGCTGCGCGCGCAGTGCGATCTGCTGCGCGTGGATGCGCCGGCCGCCCTGCGACTGCTGCAGCGCGCTCAGCGCACCCTCGGCGTCACGGCCGTCGGCGCGCAGTTCCGCGGTCGTCATCAGGCGCGCGTCGCGCCAGTCCGTACCGTCGATCTGCGAGAGCCAATCGTCACGGCGCGCGTATTCGCGCATTCGGTGCGCGGCCGTCGCGCCGATCAGACCTGCCGCATCCTTGTTTTCAAGCAGCACGCTGGCCTCGCGGGCCGCTTTCTCGGCGCGCGAGAAGCGGCCCGCGTACAGGTTGCCGATCGCGTCGCGCAAGGCACGTTGTGCCTTCGCGGTTTTTGCCCGCGCGCGGTACGCGGCAACGCGCATCGGCATCTTCAGCACGGTGCGGATCGAGCGGATCAACGCATACAGCACGATGAAGCCGATCACCAGCGCCAGCACGAACAGATTCAGCGAGATATCGACCCGGTAGGGCGGAAACACGATCAATACCTGCCCCGCATCGCCTGCCCCAAGCGTGGCGACCGCCGCGGCAGCCGCGAACAGGATCAAGAGCCAGAAGATTCCTCGAATCAGCATGCTCAGCCCCGTCCCTTGACCTGATGCAACGCGTCGAGACTGGTGTTCAGGTTCGGCAGGTCCACATGCGTCGTCGCGCTATCCACCTGTCGCAGCAGGTCGCGCGTGTTGCGCGTTGCCGGCGACGCCGCATCGAAGTAGCGCGCCAGTGCGGCATCCGCCGCGTGCAGGTCCGACTTCAGCGTCGCTTCGTTGCGCGACAACAGTGCGAGCCGTGCGGACAACAGCCGCATCTTCAGATTCTCGCGCAGGAAGTAGCCCTGGTCGGGGGCGATCAGCATCGCATCGGCGTTGTCGATGCGACGCACCGATACAAGGCTCTCCAACTGCGCGCGCACGTCCATGACGAAGGTGCGCATCCATGTCTTCCAGGCCGGTTCCGCTGCGTCGGTTGCCTTTCCGGCCGAAGGCGCGGACGCGGCCGGCAGCGGCGCGAGATGCGGACGTGCCTGGCTGCGGGGCACTTCGCCCGTCAACGGCAGCGTGTCAATCTGCGCGATCGCATCGTCGAGCTTGATCGCCAGGCCGGTCAGGTCGATGTTCGGCGTTTGCTTGAGCTTGTCGATGTCCTGGGCGATAGCCTTGCGGATCGAAACCACCTGCGGGCTGTTGCTGGCCGCCAGGCGCGCATCGGCGCTTTGCAGCGCGAACAGCGCGAGCGGCACGTTGCCGGTCAGCTGCAGTTGCTGGCTTGCCGCCGAAATGGTTTGCTCGACTTCCGCCAGCGTCCAATCGTCGCGGTTGCCCGCCAGTTGCTGCAACGACATCTGCAACGCCGCCTGCTGCGTCTGCATGTCGGATACCTTGCCGCTCAGCGCGGCAAGTTGCGAGTCGACTTGATGCATCCGGTCGACCGTCTGGTCGGTCTTGATGCGCGTGTCGAAGGCCCGCGCGTCGTTGCTCTGCTGGTGCGCCGCAATCCGCCGCTCGACGCGCTCCAGCTTGCCGTTCAGCAGAAAGCCGCCCGCGCCCGCCGCGACGATCACCAACAACACCACCAACCACGGCAGCCAGCCGCTGCCGAAACGGCGTCGCTTTTGTTCTTCATAGGGCGTGAACGGCACGTTCGGCGGCAGCGGCGGCACCGCTTGCGCACCGCTCGTGCCGGCGGTGGCCGCAGCGGCCTTGGAATCTTTCGAATCGATCATGCGTGATTGAGCCCGTTGCGAGTGAGTCTGAGTCTGCGATGGGGCCCGGGACAGCCCGGGTGCGGGTGCGGATGCCGCATCCGCCGCACTCGCCCCATCGGACGGCCGGTCCGGCGCGCTTCGCTGCGGCGCCGCTTCCGGCCGCGCGGCAAGCACATCGTGCAATGCACGGACGATCGCGGCATCGCCGGCGCCGGACACCGTAATGTTAACAAAACCGCTTCGGCGCGCCGTCTCGGCAATGCGCGCATGCGGCGCGATCACCGGCGCGCCTTTCAGCGCGTCGATTTCGGCATGGGTCAAATGGTCGCGCGCCAGATTGTCGAGGTTGCGCACGCCTTCGGAACTCGTCAGCAGCCACGCGTGCGGCTCGCCGCCCAGCAGCCGGTGAACGCGCTGCCACGCGTCGAGCTTCGGCTCGGGCGTGAGCCGCCGGTACGCCGCAACCGCTTCGACCTGCGCGCCGTGGGCGCGCAGTGTATCGGCGAGCAACTCGCGCCCACCGTCACCACGCACCAGCAGCACGCGCCGGCCGCTCAGCGCGTCAAGGCCGTCGGGACCGAAGTCAACGGCAATTGCCGCAAGCAGCGCTTCGGAATCGAAGCGGGGTTCGGCGTCGCCGGGATCGGCCGTCGCGCCCGCCCCTGCCGGCGCGATCACCCGACGGGCGGGCGGTGCGATCCCGTGCCGCGCGAGCGCGCGCACGCTGCCGGGGCCGACAACCGCGAGCGGCAATGACGGCGGCCATGCGAAATCGGCACGATGCGCGACGATGGCCTTGAAAGCCTGATCGATCGCGTTCGGCGACACGAACACGACCAGCGCATAGTCCGAAAGCCGCGCGATCGCATCGTGCAAGGGCGCCACGTCAGGCGCCGCCGCGATCTCGATCAGCGGGAACTCGAACGCGGCGATGCCCGTTTGCTCCAACGCCTGCGCCAATCCCGCCGATTGTCCGGCCGGCCGGGTGATGACCGCGGTAGAACGCAACGCGCTCAAGGCTTCGAGGAGCCGCCCGTCGCGGCTGGCGTCTCGGCGCCGGTATGGGCGCCAGAATCCGTGTCGTCCGCGTCCGGCGCGGCGGCTTGCATTAGCGCACCCACGATGTCGTCAGCGCCTTGCTGCTTGAGTTCGGCCGCGACCAGCGCGCCGAGCGCAAGCGCGTCCTCGACGCTGATCGCGTCGGCGCGAGCCTGTGCGCTGAGCACCCGCTGCCCGTCGGGCGCCGCGACCAGGCCGCGCAAATCCAGCGTCTTGCCGTGCCAGGTCGCATAGGCGGCCAAGGGCACCTGGCAGTTGCCGCCGAGCGCGCGCGACACGGCGCGCTCCGCTTCGACGGCCAGCGCGGTGGCCGGGTCGTGCAGCGGCGCGAGCCAGTGCGCGAGGTCGGTGCGCTGGGTGCGGATTTCGATGCCGAGCGCGCCTTGGCCGGCGGCCGGCAGGCTCGTTTCAGGTTCGAGCAGCACCTTGATGCGCGCGGCCAGACCGAGGCGCTTGAGACCCGCGGCCGCAAGGATGATCGCTGCGTACTCGCCGCGGTCGAGCTTCGCCAGACGCGTATCGAGGTTGCCGCGCAACGGCTTCACGTCGAGATGCGGATAGCGGGCGCGCAGCATCGCCTCGCGCCGCAGGCTCGAAGTGCCGACCACCGCGCCGGCCGGCAGCGCGTCGAGCGAATCGTAGTGCGGCGATACCAGCGCGTCGCGCGGGTCCTCCCGTTCCATTACCGCGGTCAGGGTAAAGCCGTCCGGCAGCGTCATCGGCACATCTTTGAGCGAGTGCACCGCGAAATCGGCGCGACCGTCGGCCAGCGCGGCTTCCAGTTCCTTGACGAACAAGCCTTTGCCGCCGACCTTGGACAGCGTGCGATCAAGGATCTGATCGCCGCGCGTCGTCATTCCGAGAATTCGGACGTCGCAACATGGATATAATTTCCGCAACGCAGAGCGGACATGCTCAGCCTGCCACATCGCCAGCCGGCTTTCACGCGACGCGATTGTCAGGATAGGTGGCGCTGCTGCGGATGACATCTCAAGACTCAAGCTGACCTCGTGGTTGATCCGTGCGAAAGGGGTCGTTTGTACGACCCTGGTAACTCAAGAATGGTAGCACGCACCCTAGCCCACGCCTGTTTGACCCGTTCGAGGATTTTTTCGTGACTGCTTCGCACCGGGCCGCAGCCGCCCGCAGCAAGACCGCTTCTTCCGCTTCGACCGCTACGGCGGCAACCCAGCCTGACGGCCAGGCCGCCAAGTCGCCGCAAGCGCCAAGCCGCCGCGGCACGGCGCCCACCCGCACCAGCGAAGACAAGGACCGTCCACTGTTCGAGGAGATCCGCTTCCTCGGCCGCCTGCTCGGCGACGTGGTGCGTGAGCAGGAAGGCAGCGCGGTGTTCGACGTGGTCGAGACGGTGCGCCAGAACGCGGTCAAGTTTCGCCGCGAGGACGATGTCGACGCCGCGAAGAAGCTCGACAAGATGCTCAAGACCCTGTCGCCCGAGCAGACCAACAGCGTGGTGCGTGCGTTCAGCTACTTCTCGCATCTGGCTAACATCGCCGAGGACCGCCACCACAACCGGCGCCGCCGCATCGACATGCTGACCGTATCGGCCACGCCGGCCGGCACCGTTGCCTACGCGCTGGAACGGCTCGCGCGCGCGGGCGCCGACGACCTGGACGCGCTGCGCCGCTTCTTCGAGGAAGCGCTGGTGGTACCGGTGCTGACGGCGCACCCGACGGAAGTGCAGCGCAAGTCGATCCTCGACGCGCAACACGACATCGCCCAACTCCTGGCCGAGCGAGACCAGCCGCTGATGCCGCGCGAGCGCGAGCGCAACGAAGCGCTGCTGCACGCGCGCGTGACATCGCTGTGGCAGACGCGGATACTGCGCGACTCGCGGCTGACCGTCGCCGACGAAATCGAGAATGCGCTGTCGTACTATCGCACCACCTTTCTCGACGAAATCCCCGCGCTGTACGCCGACATCGAGCACGTGCTGGCCGTTCACGGCCTGCCCGCCCGGTTGCCGCCGTTCTTCCAGATGGGAAGCTGGATCGGCGGCGACCGCGACGGCAATCCCAACGTCACCGCGCCGACGCTCGAGCTTGCCGTGACGCGGCAAGCAGAGGAAATTTTCGAGCATTACCTGGAGCAGGTTCACAAGCTGGGCGCGGAACTGTCGGTATCCGAACTACTGGTCGGCTGCAGCGCCGAACTGCGCAAGCTCGCGGACGCTTCGCCGGACCGCTCTCCCCATCGTGTCGACGAACCCTATCGGCGGGCGCTGGTGGGCGTGTACGCACGCCTGGCGGCGACTGCCGACGCGCTGCTCGGCGCGGGCGCGATCGCGACGCGCGGCGAGCATGGCGGCACACAACCGTACGCGAGCGCCGCGCAGTTTCGCGCCGACCTGCAGGTGCTGATCGAATCGCTGGCCACGCACCACGGCGCGTCGCTCGCGGCGCTGCGGCTCGCGCCGCTCGCGCGCGCGGTCGACGTATTCGGCTTTCACCTGGCATCGATCGACCTGCGGCAAAGCTCGGACGTGCACGAAGCGGTGATCGCCGAGCTGTTCGCGC
>Ga0310811_10003537_pt1 | contig 19669 bp, 16 predicted proteins | sample YCmetagenome_FD_207642 | JGI IMG/M metagenome (GOLD analysis project Ga0310811, IMG submission 207642) | Soil microbial communities from experimental microcosm in Duke University, North Carolina, United States - YC | ecosystem: Engineered > Artificial ecosystem > Soil microcosm > Unclassified ...
TCAGAATTGCGTTCTTTTTCACGATACCCATCAGCAGCACGATGCCGATCAGCGCGATCACCGAGAGGTCGTGGCCGAATAGCATCAGTGCGAGCAGTGCGCCGACGCCGGCGGAGGGCAGGGTGGAAAGAATCGTGAGCGGGTGGATGAAGCTCTCGTAGAGGACGCCCAGCACGATGTAGATCGCGATTATGGCAGCCAGAATCAGCCAGGGTTCGCCCGCGATCGACTTGTCGAATTCGGCGGTATCGCCTGAATAGCTTCCGGTTACGGAGGAGGGCATGCCGATCTCGCGTTGCACCGTCCGGATCGCCGCGACTGCGTCGGATAGAGCGTAACCGTCACTGAGATCGAAGCTGATCGTGACGGAAGGAAACTGCTCCTGATGCGCGATAGCAAGCGGTGCTGACGTCGGGATGAAACGGGCAAATGACGACAGCGGCACCTGGTTGCTGCTGGTGACCGCATTCGGTGTCGCGGTGGTGTTGGTATTGGTAGTGCCGGTGGCGGTGGTGGCGACGGTTGCCGCCGTGCCAGTCGAGGTGCTGGCCCCCGTCACATAGAGCTTGGTGAGCGCGTTGGGATCCTGCTGGTAGCGCGGCTGCGCCTCAAGGATAACGCGATACTGGTTAGCCTGTCCGTAGATCGTCGAAATCTGCCGCTGGCCGAAAGCGTCGTTGAGCGTATCGGTGACGCTCTGCATCGACACGCCCAACCGTCCGGCCTGTTCGCGATCGACGTCGACCCGTACGCGCGGCCCGCCTTCCTGAGCTTCGGAAGCGACCTCGCGCAGGGCCGGGTTGCCCCGCAAACCCCGCACCAGCTTGTCCGCCCATTCGATGACCTCGTCCCGTTCGGTGGCGACGAGCGTGTATTGGTACTGCGCCCGGCTCACGCGCGTGGATATCTGGATGTCCTGCGTGGCCTGGAAATAGACGGTCATACCGGCCACACCGGCGACGGCGCGCTTGAGGCGGGCAACAATTTCGTCAACATGGGCGCGGCGCTCGTCACGTGGTTTAAGCGAGATCACTAGCCGGCCGGCGTTCGGCGTTGCGTTGATGGGACTGACGCCGATCACCGAAACCACGCCTGTGACATCGGGATCGGCCCGGACCGCATCCTCGACCAGGCGCTGGCGGCGCTGCATCTCTGTGAAAGAGACGTCGGTGCCAGCCTCGGTCACCGCCGTGATCAGGCCGGTGTCCTGCAACGGCAGAAAGCCTTTCGGCACCACGACATAAAGCAGAATGGTGGCGGCGAGCGTCGCGAAAGTGACAGCGAGTGTTTCCGGTTGGCGCCGCAGCACCCACAAAAGGCTCGACTGGTAGAGTTCCACACTGCGGTCGATCAGTGCATTAAACCGCCGTGTCAGCGCGCTCGGCTCGCGTTCGCTAACGTGCCGCAGCAAGCGGGCGCACATCATCGGTGTCAACGTCAGTGACACGATGGCCGACGTCACCACTGCAATGGTGAGGGTGAGGGCGAACTCGCGGAACATGCGGCCGACCAGACCCGTCATGAACAATAGCGGGATGAAAACCGCGATCAGCGACAAGGTCAGCGAAATCACGGTGAAGCCGATTTGCCGCGCGCCTTTAAGCGCCGCTTCAAGCGGGCCTTCGCCGTTCTCCATGTGGCGGACAACGTTCTCGATCATCACGATCGCATCGTCGACCACAAAGCCTGTGCCGATGGTCAGCGCCATCAGCGACAGGTTGTCGAGCGAGAATCCGCAGAACCACATCACGCCGAAAGTTGCGATCAGCGACAGCGGCAGCGCGACGCCCGCGATGATGGTGGCGCGGATCGTGCGCAGGAAAATCAGAACCACGAGTACAACGAGCGCGATGCTGAGCACCAGCGTGAACTGCACGTCGTGGATCGACGCGCGGATGGTGGTGGTGCGGTCGTTGACGATCGTGAGGTTGGCGCCGGCCGGCATTGCGCGCCGCAGACGCGGGAGTTCCGCGCGCACGCGCTGCACCGTCTCGATCACGTTGGCGCCGGGCTGGCGTTGCACATCGATGACGATCGACGGCTGGCCCCGGTACCAGGCGCCGACTTTGGTGTTCTCTAACCCATCCACGACGTCGGCGACGTCGCTGATCTTCACCGGCGCGCCGTTGCGGAAAGCCACGACGATGTCCTTGTAGGTGTCGGCGGCGGTGATCTGATCATTGGCCGCTATGGTGTAGGACTGGTGCGCGCCATCGAGTGCGCCTTTCGGCCCGGCGACATTGGCGCCAACGACGGCGGTGCGGATGTCATCGAGTGCGATGCCGTAAGAGGCAATCCGCGACAGATCAGCCTGAATACGAATTGCCGGCCGAATGCCGCCCTGCACCGAGACGCGTCCGACGCCCGTTACCTCGGACAGCCGCGGCGCCATGATAGTGTCGGCCATGTCGCTCAGCGTGCGCTGATTGATCGTCTGCGACGTCAAGGCGAGCGTGATAATCGGCGCGTCGGCCGGGTTTACCTTCGAATAGAGCGGCGGATAGGGCAAATTGCGAGGCAGCGTTGAGGCAGCCGCGTTGATTGCCGACTGCACGTCCTGTGCGGCGCCGTCGATGTCCCGGTTGAGGTCAAACTGCAGCGTCACCTGGCTGATGCCGAAGGAGCTGGATGACGTCATCGTCTCCAGCGCCGGGATCTGCCCGAATTGCCGCTCAAGTGGAGCAGTCACCAACGAGGCGATAGTGTCGGGATTGGCGCCTGGCAGTTGCGTCGTCACTTGGATGGTCGGGAAATCGACCTGCGGCAGCGCCGAGACCGGCAGCCACCAGTAGCCGAGGCAGCCGCCCAGCATCACTGCGACACCGAGCAACGAGGTCGCGATCGGTCGGTGAATAAAGGGCGACGATACGCTCATTGCTGTGGGTTTGGTTTTGCAGTGCCGCCGCCCCGTTGCCGTCGTCCGCCGCCTTGCCCCTGCGGACGCTGACCGGCGGGCTGAGCCGCTGGTGCCTCGCCGCTGCCGATCCCGACCTTGGCTCCGTCAGTGAGGCGGACAAACCCGGTCGTCACGACGCGCTCGGCTGCCTCTAGGCCCTTGCTGACAACCGTCTGTGCCTCGTCCTGTTTCTCCACCGTAATTGGCCGCACCGAGACGGTATCGTCATCCTTGACGACGTACACGAAGGTGCCGTTTGGCCCCCGTTGCACCGCACCTGTCGGGATCACCACGACCTGCTTCAGCGTGTCGACCAGCAGCCGGACGTTGACGAACTGACCGGGCCAGAGCTGCAGGTTGGCGTTGGGAAATTCGGCCTTGAGCTTCACGGTCCCTGTGGTCTGGTCGACCTGATTGTCGACGACCCTGAGCGTGCCACGGTCAATCACCGCGTCGGTGTCCGACCGTTGCGCTTCGACCTTGAGCGGACCTTTGTCGAAGGCAGTGTTCACCTGGGAAAGGTCCTGCTGCGGCAAGTTGAAAATCACCGAGATCGGCTGCAGCTGCGTGATAACCACAATCGATGAATTGGCGTCGGCCGAGCGCACATAGTTGCCTTCGTCCACCATGCGAATGCCGGTGCGGCCGTCGATCGGCGCGGTAATTGTCGTGTAGCCAAGCATCGCCTGGGCATTGTCGATTGCTGCCTGGTCGGCCTGCACCAGCGCGGTATTCTGCGCCACCAGCGCACGCTGGGTGTCAGCCTGCTGCTTGTTGATCGCGGCGGTGGCGGCGAGTCTTTCGTAGCGATCGAGATCGATCTTCGAGTTTGCGAGCTGCGCTTCGTCCTGCGCCTTTTTGGCGATCGCTTGATTGAGCTGCGCTTGATAAATAATGGGGTCGATCTTGGCCAGCAAGTCGCCCTTCTTGATGTCGTCGCCTTCCTTGAAGTTGACGCTGAGGAGCTTGCCGTCGACTTGCGGGCGCACCGTCACGGTGTTGAGAGCTTTGATGGTTCCAACCGCATCCAGATAGACCGGCACATCCGCACGGGCTGCTGGGGCGACGAGCACCGGGACGGGTCCCTCGCTGGGGGTAAAACGCCCGCCGCGCCGCTGCTGCGGCGCCGAAGCACTGAACACGTAATAGAAAACAGCGGCAAGCGCGATCAGGACAATGCCGATCACAAGGATGCGCCGGGTGCCGCCGCGCGCCTTCGCTAAGATCTGTTTGGGAAACTCACCGTGCATCGGCGGCTTCCACCGGTTTCGGCGACCAGCCGCCTCCAAGCGCCTGATAGAGGCTCAAGATTGCCTGCACATGGGCGAGGCGCGCCTGCGCGAGAGCATCCTCGGCCTGGTACAGAGTCTGTTGCGTCTGCAGCACCGTGACAAGATCGACCGTGCCTTCGCGCAGACGCTGCTCGGAGATATCAAAGGCGCGGCGTGAGCTCGACACGACGTCGCGCTGCAGGCGCTCGCGCTGGGCGGTCTGCCTGATGGCGTCGAGAGCGTTCTCGACGTCGGCAAAGCCGGAGATAACGGCTTTGCGGTAAGTCTGCAGCAATTCGTCCTGCCGGCCCTTTTGCAGGTCGAGATTCCCCAGGAGCTGCCCGCCATGGAAAATTGGCTGGGTCAATCCGGCTGCGGCGGTATAGATGACTGACTCCGGTCGCAGCAGGAGCTTGAGGAAAGCGCTTTGGTAGCCACCTTCGCCGGTCAGCTGGATGCTCGGCAGGAATTGCGCGCGCGCATTTTCAACATTGGCATCGGCCGCGGCCAGATTGGCCTCGGCCTCGCGGATGTCGGGGCGCTGCGTGAGGAGTTCCGACGGCAAGCCCGGGGTCACGCGCGGATAGGCGATGCTGCGCAGACTTCCGCCGCGGATCGTCACGCTTTCCGGCGAGCGGGCCATCAGCACGGCAAGGGCAACCCGGTTTTGGCGCAGCGTTTGTTCGAGCGGCGGGATGGCCGCGCGTTGGGTGTTAACCAGGCTCTCCTGCTGCGCGGTGTCGAGCGCCGAAGCGGTGCCTGCCTGAAGCCGCTGCTGAATCAGGTTGAGCACGCGTGTTGCACTGGCGAGGTTATCGCGCGCGACGCGCAACCGGTCCTGCGTGGCCAGGACCTGGAAATAAGCGTTGGCGGTGGCGACCACGGTGGTGAGGCCGACGACCTCGCGGTCGAACCGGCTCGCGACCGCGGCCTGCTCGGCGGCGCGCAGGAGTGAGCGGTTCTTGCCCCAGAAATCGATCTCATAGCTGGCGCTCAGCGTGGCCGACAGGTTGTTGTTGATGATTTGGACACTGGCGCCGGACCTCGAAACGTTGACGACACTCGAACTGCCGGTGGTCTTCGATTGCTGTGAGTGCGTGCCATTGGCGTTGAGATCGATGATTGGCAACAAAGCGGCGCCGACGATGCGGGAATTCGCATCGGCTTGCACGATGCGTGCAACCGCCGCTGCTATATCGAGATTGGCAGCGCGGGCCTCCTCAATGATTTCGGTCAGTTCGCGCGAACGGAAGCCTCGCCACCAGTCGAGCGGCGGCATTGCGGCCTCCGCCGCTGCGGGATTGCGCGGGCCTGCGCTGTACGCAGGGGGAATATTAAGCCCGGGCTCCGGTTTGTCGCCGGCGAGCAAGCAGCCGCCGAGCGGCAATGTTACGCAAATACTCTGCAGCATTGTCCAGAACGGGTGCCCCCAAACTTTCGTTCCCGCCTCCTTTGTCTTCCCACCCCAATGCATTCAAAAAGAGCCTTCAAACCCCGGCCGGAGAGCGATTCGGTTGCGCAATAATATTACTACCGTTTGTCGCTCGCGGTCCTTCGTCCCGGAGGCCAATTGGCCAAAGCCTGTCGCCCGGAAGGGGTTATTTTGGCTGCGATATCAGCGAAAACCCCCTGAACTGTCTGGTCGAAGTTGAGGCGAGCCGCACGGGTCTGCGCGGTGGCCGCCCGCATGGCTTCGACGTCGAAGGGCTCCTGCCGAAGGACGGCGTGAATGTGCTGGCGCGCCGAATGATATTTCGTCTGCGTGTCCTCGATGGCTGCATGATTGGCGTTGATTTGCTTGCGCAAGATTTCGGCGTCGGCCGGCGGCAGCGTTGCCGCCAGACGTTCGACGCGGACAAACACGTTAGGGTCCCAATAGGATGGCGCCGGTGCGCGGATGACCATCGCCAGGGCGATGCCAACGAAGAACAAGTTGAGTGCAAGCGAGCTGAGCAACAGCCAGCGCGAGGAACCGCGTGCCGGCGCCGGCAAGGCGTGGGCAATGCTCATGGCCGGCCTCCCGTGAATGCGTCAGGTTCGAAAGTGATCGATCCAATTCCGCCGCCGCCAACGAAGGCGGGAGCTGCGGTCGGGTCGTCGAAGCGACGATCAATCCCGGCGATACCTACGTAAAAGCCGAGCGCGGCGCAGCACGCCAGCGCGGCCATGCGCGGCCATGCCGGCGCAAACTGCCAGTCGAGCAGCACCGCGGGCAGACGCCAGAGCGGTTGCTTTTGCGGAGGCAACGGTCCGCTGATCCGTTGAAGCACGCGATTGATCGAGGCCTCGTCCGCGGGCGCCTTCGATTTACGTTTGAGCACCGATTCAAGGAGCCTATCGAATTGCTCATTGTTCATTTCACTCATCCTCATCAATCAATTTGCCAAGCGTGCGGCGGAGATTCTGCTTGCCGCGCACCAGCAGGGTTTCGACCGCCGACACCGACGTATCGAGAATGTCGGCAACTTCCGCATTACTCATCCCCTCACTGTAGGTGAGCATGATCGCGCTGCGCTGGCGCGCAGGCAGCTTGTCGATTGCGCTCGCGACCATGCGCTCGCGCTCGTCGGTTTCAGCTTTCTCCGTTGCACCTGGCGCGGGGTCGACAATCTCGCCGGCGGCGTCCAGCTCGACCCAGGGTGCCCGCCGCTTGCGATCGAGGCAGAGATTGACGACCACGCGCGTAAGCCAGGTTCGAAACAATGCGAGCGGCCGCCAGCGCGGGGCGTATGTCCAAACACGCATGAGCGCTTCTTGCGCGACGTCTTCCGCGTCGGCTCCGTTTCGGAGGATGCGCCGGGCAAGCCCAAGCATGGCTGGCAAGTGACGGCGTGCAAGCAATTGAAACGCCCGCTCATCGCCGCGCGCGACCCGGGCCATAAGCGCTTCGTCGCTGTCATCCATCGCGATGCGGTGGTTGCCATAACAGATGCCCGTTCATTGTAGACTTGGCCTGTCTGTTTAACGGGCGGCGGGTCCGAATCCTGTGGCGCCAGTATACCGGGAAAACGCCCCGGCCATGACGTCTAACACGTTGAATTATCGTGGATTCGTGACCCGCCTTTGGGCCGCAAGTTCAAGTCCCTTCACCAGCCGGTGGACCGCCTTGCAGTTGGGAACCGGGACCTTGAGGCGCTCCCCTTCGCGCACAATAAACCCGGTCAATTCGTCGATCTCGGTCGGCGCGCCTCTTTCAATGTCGAGGGCCATCGAGCCCGCATGTTTGGACAGGGGGATTTCGCCGGATCGGACCTTCTCGACGAACTCCATGGGCGGAAAAGCAAAGCGGCCGCCTAGTGCCCTTACGACGGCCATACATTCTGCGGCCATGTCGTCGATCAACGCGCGCATTTCGACTGAATCGTAGCGGGAAGCGTTGTCGCCCATCATCAAAGCGCCAAGCGGGTTCATTACGCAGTTGAACACGAATTTGGACCAGACCGCGCCCATCGGGTCGGCAACGACTTCGGTTTCCATGCCACCTTTGTTGAGCAGATCAGCCAACGGGGCGACGTCATCGACATTGCCGCGGGTTGGACCGAGCCAGGTTTTTCCTTCAATCAGTCGTTCGATGCATCCGGGCTCGACATAACGCCCGGCGTTCATCGTCACGCCGCGGATCACAACTGCTTCAGGAACGGTGACCAGCACTTCGGCATTGCCCATGCCGTTTTGCAGCGTGACCAGTGCCGGGGTACCAGCGAGCACTGGTCTGAGTTCTGCGAGTGCGCCGGCTGTGATCCTCGATTTGATGAGGAAGACGACGGCGTCGAATTTTGCATCTTTGAGCGTGACCGGATCGGCCGTTGCCTGAATACGCACGGTCCCTGGATTCTTGCCGGTAATCTGCAGACCGCGTGCGGTGATGGCATCGACATGTTCGGTATTTGCATCGAACGCCGTCACGCGGGCAACGGACGACAACGCGGCGGCGAATAAACCGCCGATCGCACCGCAGCCGACGACGAGGATCTGCATGCTCATGCCGCGATTGTGCGCTGGTGAGCCGCCGCGCCGCTCACCGCCCACTCACATCAGTGAGCGCAAAGCCGGCGACGCGTTTGTAGTTTTCCGACAGCGCGCGCAGTTCGTCCTGGGTGATATATTTGTCGAGATCATCGAACGGACGGTCGCCGACGAGTTCCTCGACCTTGATGTTGATGAAATCGGGTGGGTGCTCGCGGTTGGTACGCACCACGCGGGCAGCGGGCCCGGACCGAGCGGTTTCATAGGCCTTGAGCGCGTCACGCGGGTCTTCGCAGCTGCGCAGGAGATCGGCGAGAGTGCGCGCGTCGATTGCCGCTTGCGCCGCACCATTGGAACCACGCGGGTACATCGGGTGCGCCGCGTCCCCGGCGAGGGTGATCCGGCCGAATGTCCACTTGTCGATCGGATCCTTGTCCACCATCGGATATTCAAGGATTTGATCGGCGTCGCGGATCATCTGCGCCACATCAAGCCAGTCGAAGCGCCAGCTTTCGTAGAGCGGAAAGAAATCGGCAAGATTGCCGGGCTTGTTCCAGTCGTTCTGCTCGAACGTGTCGCGCTTGATCTCGGCCATCCAGTTGATCAATTGGCGTCCGTCGCCGTCGATGTCGTCGATGATGGGGTAGATGACGATCTTGCCGGTTAAAATCGAACCGACCCGCATATAAGTCCGGCCATCGAAAATCGGTTTGCGCCGCGTTACCCCGCGCCAGGTGTTGATACCGGCAAACACGACCTTGTCGGCGGGGTAAAATTGCTTGCGGAGGGTTGAATTGATGCCCTCGCAATCGACCACGACATCCGCGCGCACCTTGTCACGTTTGTCGCCGGTGCTGGTCTTGAAGTGCAAGGTTACCCCAGTTTCGTCCTGCTCCGCGCCAATGCATTCGTAATCAGTAAGGATGGCGTCGGCGCCGAGACGCGCCAGCGCCGCCCTGTACAGAATCATATGGAGACGGCCACGGTGGATGCAGACTTCCGGATATTGATAGCCGGCCAGCTTCCCGCGCGTTTCTTTGTAGATGAGCTGGCCGAACCGGTTATAGAAACGGCTCTCGCGGTTTTCGATACCGGCTTTGAGCAGTTCATCGGCCAAGCCGAGCGCGGTGAACTCGCGCATGGCGTGGGGCAACAGGGTAATGCCCACGCCGAGCTCCTTCAGACCCGGCGCACGTTCGTAGACGCGGCACGTTAGGCCGCGCTCCTTCAGGTTCAGTGCGAGCGACAGTCCGCAAATGCCGCCGCCGATGATGGCGATTTTCATAGTGCTGAGGAATGGACGAAATCGGTTTTCGTCTGTCAACATGGGGGCGATGCCGCGGCGCCCGCCGCTGAAATGGAGGAATCACATGGACAAGGCACTCTACGACCGCGGAATGGCAATGCGCCGCAAGGTATTGGGAGATGAATACGTTGATCGTGCCATTGCCAACACCGATGATTTCAACCGGAAATTCCAGGACCTGCTCAACGAATTTTGCTGGGGCGCGGTATGGACTGACGAGGACTTGAAGCCGCGCGACCGCAGCCTGCTCAATCTCGGGATGATCGCCTGTCTTGGCCGGATGCATGAATTCGAGGCGCATTTTCGCGGTGCTCTTCGTAACGGGCTCACGCCGAAGGAGCTGTCGGCAATCCTGCGCCAGGTGGCGATTTATTGCGGGTTCCCGGCGGCGGTGGATTGCCACCGGGTCGCCAAGCAGGTTCTCGCCGCGGAAGCCAAGAAAGCTTGATAAGGGGCAGAATCACGTTAACGAGATAGTCGTATTGTGGTCTTGAATGTGCCTTCATCCCGGAGCAATGAGGGCGCGGCTTGGCGACGACTCCCTATTCCGGCCTCAGGTGGACAATGGCCCGATTTTCTTGTGCTTTTGCGCTGACTCTGCCGGTTGCGGCGGCCCTTTTGGCTACGCCCGCGCTGGCCCAGCGGCCGCTGCCCCCGCCCGGCGTATATCAAGAGCGTCTGCCTCCGGTTATGGGCAGCTACGACGACGATGATCTGTACCCGGCAACGCCAGTGACCCCCCGCAATGGACGGCGCGGGTCCAACCGGGCTCTTCCTTATCCGGACGACGAACCTGCTCAGCCACCACCGGCCGGACTTTTCGAGTCGTCACGCGGGCACCAGCTCGACACGCGGCAGCAGCCTCAGATCGATACGCGGCAACCGTCGGCCGCCACGCAGGCACCCGCGGCGAACGCCGAGCCCGTCCTTCGCCCGCCTGGAACCGTCGGCGTCGTGCCGAATTCAGCGCTGCAACCGACCCAGCCGTCCGGTAACGCAAATACCAGCGTGATGTCTCTGCCGCCGGAAGATCAGCCGGAGACGGGACAGCCCAAGGAACTGCCGGCCAACCTCAAAAAGCAGCTTGTCGATTTCACGACCAAAGAGCCGGCTGGCACGATTCTGATCGATACCGCCAACACCTACCTGTATCTGGCGCTCGGGAACGGCAAAGCGATGCGCTACGGCATCGGTGTCGGTCGCGAAGGATTTACCTGGGCAGGTACCGAACGTATCTCCAGGATGAAGGAATGGCCGGACTGGTTCCCGCCGTCGGAAATGATCGAGCGTCAACCGTATTTGCCACGCATGATGGCGGGTGGTCCCGGCAATCCGCTCGGTGCCCGTGCGCTCTATCTTGGCAACACGCTCTATCGGATTCACGGCACCAACCAGCCGTCGACGATCGGCTCGTTCGTATCGTCGGGCTGCATCCGCCTTCTTAATGAAGACATCGAGGATCTTTACAGCCGCGTTCAGACTGGCACGCGTGTCGTCGTGCTGCCTGGCAGGCCGCCCGAACATGTCGCCAACGCACCGCCGGCCGCGCCAGGCGCGCCTCCTTCAGGCGCTCCCACCAACATCGCGCCGCCCGGCTCGGTCGGCGCACATGGCAACAGCGCGGCCGCTGTCTCATCGTCTCCGCTGCCGCCACCCGTTCGCTAGACGCCTGGCCGGTAGCGCGCCAACAGCCCCTGCACTAACATTGCGTTGACACTGCTGTTCTTAACAGCGGTGCGTTTATGCAATGGGAGGGTGCGATGGCGCGACCCAGGATCGACCGACGCAAATTTCTTGCCGGTGTGGCGTTAGCTGGCGCGGCGGGCGCGACATCGGACGGCGTCAAGGCCGCAACCCCGCCCGTCATTGAAAAAGTGCGACGCCCGTCGGCGCTGCGTCCGTCCGCGGCCGTTGCTGCCGCGGAGACCGAAACACCCCAGATTTCGGTAAAGCCCTCCGGCATGCCGGGATCCGACTTCATGGTCGATGTTATCAAGTCGCTCGACATTCCTTATTTGCCGAGCAATCCGGCCCAGAGCTTTCGCGGGTTGCATGAATCGCTGATCGACTATGGCGGCAACAAGAAACCGGAATTTCTGACCTGCACGCATGAGGAAACGTCCGTCGCGATGGCGCACGGCTACTTCAAGATTGCGGGCAAGCCATTGCTCGTTCTGTGTCACGGCACGGTCGGCCTCCAGCACGCGACTATGGCGATCTACAATGCCTGGTGTGACCGCGTTCCTGTCATCGTGATGGGGGGCACCGATCTCGACGCATCCAAGCGTCCACCCGGTGTGCCGACGTTCCACTCCGCACAGGATGTTTGCGCGCTTGTCCGTGACTTCACTAAATGGGACGACCAGCCGGTATCGCTGCAGCATTTCGCCCAGTCTTTCGTGCGGGCCTACAAGCTCGCGATGACACCACCTTACGAGCCGGTCGCTCTGGCGCTGGATGCCGAGCTGCAGGAAATGACCGTGCACGACCGTGCCAAGTTGATGATCCCGCGTTACGTACCGACTACGCCGCCGCAAGGCGAGCTCAACGCAGTGCGCGAAGCCGCTCGTCTCCTTGCGAATGCCGAGCACCCGGTGATTGTCGCGGACAAATGTGCGCGAACAGCCAATGGTGTCAGATTGCTGGTCGAGCTTGCTGAGGCGCTGCAGGCTCCGGTTATCGACCAGAAGGGCCGGATGAACTTTCCCAATACTCACCATCTGGCCCAGAACGCACGCAGCCGCGCATTAATTGGTGAAGCCGACGTGATCCTTGGCCTTGAGCTCTCGGATTATTGGAACACGGTCAATGCCTTTATCGACAATGGTGAAATTGACGGCACCGGCCTCCAGGAATCGCACATCAAGCCCACCGCCAAATTGATCAGCGTCAGTTCGGTTCTGCTCAACACGAAGTCGAATTACCAGGACTTTCAGCGATTGCAGGTCGTCGATATTGAAATGGCGGCCGATGCCGAGGCGACGCTTCCCGCGCTGATCGAGGCGGTGAAACAGGCGCTGCCGTCAAGTCGCAAGGCGGCAATCGAGGCGCGGGGCGCCGGGATGAAGAAATCCTGGAGCGAGGCCCGTGATCGCACGCGGCAGGCCGCCGCCTACGCCTGGGACACCAGCCCGATCGGTACGGCACGCATGGCGATGGAAGTCTACGCGCAGATCAAGGATCTCGACTGGTCCTCGGTTGGCGGTGACCGCCAACTGTCGAGTTGGCCGAGCCGGCTATGGCCGATGGAAAAGCACTATCATCACATCGGTGGCCCGGGCGGTTACGGAATCGGCTATGGCGCGCCCGCCGCTGTTGGGGCGGCGCTGGCCAACCGCGATGCGGGACGATTCTCGGTCAACTTCCAACCCGATGGCGACATGATGTATGCGCCAGGCGTATTGTGGACCGCCGTGCACCACAGCATTCCCCTGCTGACGGTGATGCATAATAACCGCGGTTATCATCAAGAGGTGATGCACGTACAACGCGTTGCGAACCGGCGCAACCGTGTCGCCTATGCGGGCAAGGACCTCGGGCCGATCGGCACCAGGATCGAGAATCCTGTCATTGACTTCGGCAAGCTGGCGGGCTCCCTCGGCATGTGGTCCGCCGGGCCGATTACCGAACCCAACGATCTTGCGCCGGCGCTGAAAAAGGCAGTGCAAGTCGTCAAAGCTGGCGAGCCTGCACTGGTCGATGTCGTCACGCAGCCGCGGTGAGGAGTCGTGCAATGATAGTCCGCGCGTTGATCGTGCTGCCGGTGACAATGTTTTTTGCGCTGGGTCCGGCTGCCGCAGCATCGGCTGAGCATGGCAAAGTCGCATTCATGCAGCATGGTTGCTGGCAATGTCACGGCACAGTGGGCCAAGGCTCGATCGCGACCAGCGGCGGCAAGCGCCTCGCACCGGATCCGCTGCCATGGGAAACCTTTTCGTCGTTCGTGCGCTCGACCAACCGCGCCATGCCTCCGTATAGCGATAAAATCCTGACCGACGGCGATCTTGAGGATATCTACGCTTATATGCAGTCGATACCGAAGCCGCTCGACGCAAAGACAATCCCGCTGCTAAACCCCTAGCGAGAGTCCACCTTCGCATTGATGCGCGCAAGCCGCGTGATCGCCTCGATCATCGCGCCGGGATCCGCTTGGCCCTTCCCGGCGATGTCATGAGCGCTCCCATGCGCAACCGACGAAAATAGAATTGGCGAGCCGATCGAAAGTCCGGCTGTTCGGTTGAACGCCTGCAGCTTGGCCGCGATGTGACCCTGGTCGTGCAGCATGACGATGAACGCGTCGCAGCCTTTTTTGCGAAACATGGTATCGGCGCCGAACGGTCCCGATACATCGATGCCGTCCTTTGCCGCCCGATCGATCGACGGGATAATAATGTCGATCTCTTCGGAACCGAAGAGGCCTTCTTCGCCGGCGTGAGGATTGAGACCGCTGACGAATATCTTCGGCTGCGCGATGCCGAGCTTCTTTAACGATGCGTCAGTGACCCGGATCACGCGCTCGACGCGCTCGGGCGTGATCAGCGCCACCGCTTCGCGCACACTCACATGTAATGTCGCATGCACGATGCGGGACTGGTCGAAGCAGATCATAAGGTAGACGTCGTTGACCGGCGTGCCGGTCTCGCGCGCGACAAAAGACGGATAACCGTCAAAGGCGATTCCGGCAGCGGCAATAGAGCGCTCGGTTTGCGGCGCAGCCACCACCGCTTCGACGTCGCCGGCAAGCGCCGCCTTGATAGCGCGGCCTGCGCTTGCCAACGAAGCGCGGCCATAGGCGGCGTCAATGGTGCCGATTTTGACCGGCACATTGCTGCCGTCGCGGGAGTCCAGAAGGTTGACGGTGCCATCTGACCATTGTGCCTCCGAAGGCTTATTGAGGATTTGCAGATTGGGCGACAGACCGGACATGCGGGCATGCAGTTCAACCGCAGTTGGATCGCCCACCAACAGGGGCCGGCAGAGGCTTTGCACGCGCGCGTCGAGCGCGGCCTTGAGCGCGATCTCCGGCCCGATCCCGGCAGGATCACCCGTTGCAATGGCGATGCGCGGCAGGGGCATGGCGATTGGCTTCCGTCGTCGACGCGGCTGCCTATAATGGCGCCCAATAACTGCAAGAACATAGCAAAACCGTGAGGAAGCGTCGCCATGATGTCGCGTGAACAGAACGAGCAGCTGAGCCGCGTCGGCCCCGGAACATTGATGGGCAAATTGCTGCGACGTTACTGGGCGCCGTTTCTGCTCTCCTCTGAAATCCCCGAGCCCGATAGCCCTCCCGTGCGCGCGAAGCTTATGGGCGAGAGCCTGGTGTGTTTTCGCGACAGCAAGGGGCAGATCGGGCTGATCGACGAATTCTGCGCGCATCGCGGCGTTTCGCTCTGGTTCGGCCAGAACGAGGAATGTGGCTTGCGCTGCCCCTATCATGGCTGGAAGTACGATGTGACCGGGCAGTGTGTCGATCTTCCGTCGGAGCCGGAGGAGTCGGGTTTCCGCAAAAACATCAGGCTGAAGTCCTATCCCTGCATTGAGAAGGCAGGAATCGTGTGGGCCTATATGGGACCACCGGCGCTGCAGCCGCCGCCGCCTGCGCTGGAATGGACCGACGTCGAGCCGCCGCAACGCTTCGTCTCGAAACGCCTGCAGGAGTGCAATTACCTGCAGGCGATGGAGGGCGGAATCGATTCCAGTCACGTCTCGTGGCTGCACGGCAGCGAACTCAACAAGGATCCGCTGTTCAAGGGCTCGAAGGGCAATGTCTATAACGAGCAGGACCGGATGCCGCTGTTCGACGTGGAAGAATTTCCCGGCGGCTTGCTGATCGGCGCGCGCCGCAATGCCGAGGGCGGCAAATATTACTGGCGCATCACGCCGTGGATCATGCCCTGGTATTCAATCATTCCGCCGCGCGCCGGACATCCTTTGGGCGCGCACGCCTGGGTTCCGATCGACGACGAGACCTGCTGGGCCTGGAGCATCAACTACCATCCCAAGCGCGCGCTGACGAAAGCGGAAGTTTCGGCGATGCAGGATGGCGAGGGGATCCACGTCAAATATGTTCCTGGCACCTTTATCCCGCTCGCCAACAAGTCGAACAACTATCTTCTTGACCGCGAGGCGCAGCGTCACGGCCATTCGTCGACTGGTGTCGATGGCATTGCAATGCAGGATGCATCGATTCAGGAAAGCATGGGGCCGATCCAGGACCGGACGAAAGAGCATCTGTGCGCGACCGACAGCGGCATCGTTATGACGCGGAAAATATTGTTGCGCGCTGCCAAGTCTGCGGCTGACGGCGGTACCGTGCCGGCTACGGAGCCCGAAGCGCAACGCGTGCGCTCGGCATCGATTGAGCTGGACAAGGGCGTCTCGTTCACCCAGGGCGCCAAGCATGGCCTTTACGCCGCGCTCGGCACCGACCCCTTATCCGTCTGATCGGGAAAGCTACTCTGCCGCCGTCTTCGCCGCTTTGCCGATGGCGGCGTTCACGCGAGGCATCACTTCCTCTGCCATGAGTTGCATTGACCGCTTGGCGAGGGCTGCGTCGGCCCAATCCATTCCGGCATAGACCAGTTCACCGAAATCGCCGGTCTCCTCGCGCATCGCCAGGATCTGATCGACCACTTTGTTGACCGTGCCGCAGAACACGCAGTTGTCCATGACAAAATCGAGTGTGATCTCCGCGTCCGGCTGCTCCTTGTGGCTCTTGAACACATAGAGCCGGTTGCCACGGATCATCTTGGCGCGCATGTTCCCGAAGTAATGGCGATAGGGGCTCTTGGCGTCGTCACGCCCGTAACGCAGCGCGGTCTTGTCGTCGTCGGCGACGAAAATCGTGCGCGCCACCCGCCAGTCGTCGACCTTGGCTTTATGTCCAACCTCGGCCTTGCCCTTGGCATAGTTGGTCCAGTGCGACTTCAGGTGCTTCGGCAGAAGGAAGTTTGCCGACAGCGGATGAAAGTCACGCTTCCCCATCAGGACAACTCCGGGAGAAAACGGCGCCACCACCGTTCCGACAATTTCCGGCCGTGGTTTTTGAAACGGTTTGGCAAGCACGCCGACGCCGAGCTCGAGCGCGGCGGTGCGCGCGAAAGTAACCTTGAAACGATTGTCCAGCAAATCGATGTCGTAGGGCGGGTCGCGCTCCCAGACCGCGAGGATGACGTCGATCGCTTCCGCAAAAATTTTGTTGCGGTCTAGATCGAGGATGCCGATCGCTTCAGAATCGGATGTCAGCGCGCCAGCGCTGATTCCCATCACGAAACGGCCTTGCGACAGATGGTCGAACATCGCCGCATTCACCGCGATGACCACTGGGTGGATCTGAGCAAGATTGGTGGTGCCGGTCGCAAGCTTGATCTGCTTGGTATCGTGAATGAGCGTTGCCAGGAACATCATGCTGTTGGTGACGTTCTCGCAGGCGTCGGTCAGATGTTCGCCCATGAAGGCGTCATGGAAGCCAAGCTTGTCAGCAAGGATGATGGCTTCCCGATCTTCGCGCAGCGTCTGCGACCAGTCCCGGCCCAACGGGTGAACGGGCATGGTGAAGTAACCCAACCGCATCTGCATCTCCGACCTAATTCCAATGGACCGCAAACTAGCCGACCGCGCACGCGGATGCAGCAAATCTTCGGTAAACGGCACCAACGCGGCCTGCTGCAAGTTGTTGTTTTCACGATGTTAAACTTGTTCTTCACGCAGCCATTGCCATGGGTCTCGGCGCGGCCAACGATGTTTCCACAGGCGCGCTTTCGCGAGATTTCGCAACCTCAAGCCGAGCGACTAGGTTGCCACGGTCACGGGGATTCTCATGTTGCGCTGGTTCCATGCCTTGATGCCGAAGGAGGAGCGCTTCTTCCACCTGTTCGCCCAGCATTCGGACGCCGTGCTGGCGGGCGCGCAGGCGCTGCGGGCCATGCTGGACGGGGGCGCGGCAGTAAAAGCCAACTATCAGACAGTGATGGACCGGGAGCATGACGCGGACGATGTCACCCGCGAGGTTCTTATCGCCGTCCGGCGGACGTTCATCACCCCATTCGACCGCGGCAACATCCGTGATCTGATTACGTCGATGGATAATTCGATCGATCAGATGCAGAAGACGGCCAAGTCGGTCGTGCTCTTCGACCTGAATGAATTCACCCCGCAGATGCGCGAGATGGCCGACACGATTGTCAAATGCGCCACGCTGGTGCGCGAAGCGGTGCCGTTGCTGCAATCGATCAGCGCCGAAGCCACCCATATCAGCGACCTGACCGCACAGATTTCTGCATTGGAAGGCCGCGCCGACGAACTGCACGACGTCGGCCTCCGCGGCCTCTATCAGGCGAATGTCGGCGGTAGTGGACTGGCGTTCTTCGTCGGAAACGAGGTCTACGATCATCTGGAAAAAGTTGTTGATCGCTTCGACGACGTCGCCAACGTGATGCACGGCATCGTTATCGAGCACGTTTGATCTCTCTTAGGGCGTACAGTGATGGATGCCGCGACGTTGGCTTTTCCGCTGCTGATCGGATTGATTCTGATCGCGCTGGCATTCGATTTTCTAAACGGGATGAATGATGCCGCGAATTCGATCGCAACTGTCGTCTCGACCCGCGTTCTGCGTCCGCACTACGCGGTAGCCTGGGCGGCGTTCTTCAATTTCGTCGCCTTCCTTGTCTTCGGCCTGCATGTGGCGGAGACGATCGGTCGTGGGATCGTGAGCGCTGACATCATCAACGAACGCGTCATCTTTGGCGCGCTGGCCGGCGCAATCACGTGGCAAGTTATTACCAACCGTTTGGGCATTCCGTCGTCGAGCTCGCACGCCTTGATCGGCGGACTGGTGGGCGCAGGCCTTGCAAAAGCTGGGGTATCCGCCGTCGTGTGGTCGGGTGTGCTGAAAACCGTGGGAGGGATCGTGCTCGCGCCTGGCCTCGGCTGCCTGACTGCGCTCTTTCTGATGCTGATTGTGTCCTGGGCCTTCGTGAGGTTCACGCCCCACGGCGCCGACACTATTTTCCGCCGTGCACAATTGGTGTCGGCGTCTTGCTATGCCTTGGGCCACGGCGGCAATGATGCGCAGAAGACGATGGGCATTATCGCCGTCTTGCTCTACTCGCAGGGTTATCTGGGTTCCAAGTTTTACATTCCATTTTCGGTGGTCATCGCTTGTCAGGCGGCGATTGCGCTCGGCACGCTCGCTGGAGGATGGCGGATCGTCCACACCATGGGCAGCAAGATCACGCGGTTGACGCCGGTCCAAGGCTGTTGCGCCGAAACGGGCGGCTCGATCATGTTGTTTGCGGCGACCGAGCTCGGAATTCCGGTATCCACGACCCACACCATCACCGGCTGCATTATCGGCGTCGGAGCCGCAAAAAAGGTATCGGCGGTGCGCTGGGGCGTGGCAAAAGGGATCGTCACCGCCTGGATCATCACGATCCCTGCATCAGCGACAGTAGCCGCGCTGTTCTATTGGCTCAGCGGTCTCTTCGGCTGATCAGGCCGCGACGCGCGCCAGGAAGCCCTCGACTTCCCTGCGCAGTTCCGCGGCGGCGGCTTCCACCGTCTGCGAGGCAGAAAGCACGTTTTCAGCCGATTCCCGCGTCTCCGCGGCCGCACCGGACACGTCGCCCAGCACCTGGACCACGACCTTTGCGCCATCGGATGCGCTCGCAACGTTCTGCGAAATTTCGCCGGTGGCAGCGCTTTGCTCTTCGACCGCAGCGGAAACGGCAGTCGCGCAGCTGTCGATCTCTTGCATACGTCCGGAAATTCTTCCGATCGCCGAGACGGCACTCGTCGTTGCCGCCTGCACAGCCATGATGAGCTTGGAGATATCTTCCGTTGCCTTCGCGGTCTGCACTGCGAGCGATTTGACCTCGGAGGCGACGACCGCAAATCCCTTGCCGGCCTCGCCGGCACGTGCGGCTTCGATTGTGGCGTTGAGCGCGAGCAGATTGGTCTGTCCTGCGATAGCGCGGATCAGTTTGATGACATCGCCGATTTTTTGTGCCGCGTCGGCGAGCGCCTTGATCTGGCCGTTGGTCCCGTGCGCTTCGGTCACGGCGGCACGCACGATTTCCGTTGTCCTGGCGAGCTGACGACCTATTTCGTTGATGGATCCGCTCAACTCGTCGGCCGCAACGGCGGCGGTCTCGACGTTTGACGACGCCTCGTTCGAGGCCGACACGGCGCCATCGGCGCTCTGCGACGTTTGGGCTGAGTTACCGA
>Ga0310811_10003538_pt1 | contig 19669 bp, 18 predicted proteins | sample YCmetagenome_FD_207642 | JGI IMG/M metagenome (GOLD analysis project Ga0310811, IMG submission 207642) | Soil microbial communities from experimental microcosm in Duke University, North Carolina, United States - YC | ecosystem: Engineered > Artificial ecosystem > Soil microcosm > Unclassified ...
CACCAGCATCGAGCCGATGCCCAGGTCGCGCCGCTCCGGATCGACCTCGACGTGCGGCAGGAGAACCGTGTCGCGCACCTGGATGCTGCTCGCGAAACCGATCCGCACGCCGTCCACGTACGCGGCGTACCGAGCGCGCTCCTCGCGCTCGTCCCTGATCTCCATGGTCGTCATGCCGGATACCGCCTTCCCTCGACTCACGGGATAGACCGCCCGCCTACGAGCATGCAACAACCTTTCGGCCCGCACCATGCCCGTAGAGCCGAGTGGGGGTCACAAGCAAGCCGGACGGATGCGGCGATCCCCATTCGGCGGCATCGATCTAACCCTGCGCAGATGCACGGACTGGGATGAACAGATAGCGGAACTCCCCGTCCGGCTCGCCGCCCGCCTCGTCGCCCGGTGCGGCCACGCCGGTCAGGACTACGGGACGGACCTTCTCCGGGTACGTCAGCCGCGCGTAGGCAGTGCCGAGGCAGCCGAGGCCGTCGATCAGGTACACCGGGTTCACTGCGATGACGACGGGCTCGTCCGCATCGTAGATCGCCTCGATCTTGGCTCTGGCCAGAGCCTGGTCGCCTGAGCCGGCGACGACGGTGACCTGGTCGGTGGCGAACTCGAGGCGGACGGGCGTGTTGCGTTCCGCGACCAGCGCCACTGCCTTAATTGCTTCGAGCAGCGGGGCGACCTCGACGACGGCGCGTCCGGTGGGGTGCTCGGGAAAGAGTCGGGCGTAGCGGATGAAGGAACCCTCGAGCTGCCGCAGAGTCACTTCCAGGCCGGGCGACGCGAGGCCCAGCAGGCCGTCCCCGAGGCCGATGCCGACCTGCTGGTCCGGCTCGAAGAGACGCGCCGCGCCGAGGAAAGTGCGAGCCGGTACGAGCGCGGCGGCCGCAGCCGATCCGATTCGCTGCGGCTCCAAGGGCTGCGGCTCCGAGCGCTGGGGGTCGAAGGGTTGGGGGCCGGAGGGGTGCCACGGTAGGTCTCGTACGGCGAGACGGTAGCGGTCGGTGGACACCAAGCGCAGGGATTCGGCGCCGAATTCGAGGCAGACGCCGGTAAGGAACGGCAGCGTCTCGTCGCGGTCTGCGGCCAGTGCGGTCTGGCCGGCGGCCGAAACGAGCGCCGCGGCGTGGACGCTCCCGATAGTGGCCGGAGGCTCGGGAAGGGACGGGTATTCGTCGAGCGGCATGCCGGCCAGCGCGTAGCTGTAGGCGCCGCAGACGAGGAGCATGCGGGCTCCGTCCGTCGTCAGCGTGACGGGGAGCTTCGGCAGAGCCCGAACGATGTCGGCGAGCAGGCGGCCGGAGACCAGCACGGAGCCCGGCTCGCCGACGGTGGCGGACGCGGTCGCCCGGACGGCGAACTCGTAGTCGAAGGCCGAAGCGTGCAGCGATCCCTCCTCCGCGCGCAGCGACAGCCCGGCGAGGACCGGGGACGCGGGACGGCTCGCGAGGGCTTTCGCGGCCCGGTTGATCAACTCGTGAAACGGCGCGTGCTCGATCTCGACCTTCATGGACTCCCCTTCCAGCTTCGGTGAAGGCAGTCTGCCGGGACCTTCCGACAGTGACCTTGATCACGATCGGCGACCTTGATCACGATCGGCGACCTTGATCACGATCGGCGAGCCGGCCGCCCGAGCGCAGCGGGATTTTTGCAGAATTCATCTTTGCAAAAAGTTCTTTGCGATTTAGCGTGGAAGGGTGAACGAGGCCGAGAACACTCCCCCGAACCGGTCCGAGTCGCTGGCCTCGCCGCCGACTGCGCCGCCTGGCGGATGGGGGTCCTGGTACGACCCTTCGTCGGACATCCTGCTGACGCCGCGGAGGCTGCGCGGGCTGACGCACCCGATCCGGGTTCGGCTGCTGACGATGCTGCAGGACGACGGGCCGGCGACGGCGTCGCAGCTCGGGCGGCGGTTGGGGCACTCCAGCGGGGTAACCAGCTACCACCTGCGGGTTCTGGCGGAGCTTGGCTTCGTCGAGGACGACACGGAGCGCAGCAACGGGCGGGATCGATGGTGGCGGTCGGCTTATCGGATCGCGGGGTTCACGGTTCGGTCGCCCGATGATCCCGGCGACGCGGAGAACGTGGACCTCGTGACGCAGTACATGCTCGCGTGCGTGGAGACGTTCCACAAGCGCATGGTCGATTACGTCGACAGCCTCGCGGTGCGGGTCGACGAGCTGCCGACGCTGCCGTGGACGTTCGACGACCAGCCGGTCGCGCTCACCGAAGACGAGGCGCGCGAGCTCGCTTGGGACATCAGGAACCTGGTCAACCGTTATCACCGGGAACGCGGGCGCAAGGACGTGCCGACGGACGCCGTGCGTGCCTACTTCCAGTTCCAGCTGTTGCCGGACGACCTCCCGGACGACCTCCCCGACGACCGTCCAGCCGACCTTCCGGAAGCGGAAGACGGCGAATCCTCGTGAAGCGCCGCGGGCCGTTCGCCGCGTTGCTGGCCTCGTGCGCCGTGTCGGTGGCCGGGACCTCGATGTCGGCCATCGCCGTTCCGTGGCTGGTCCTGAGCACCAGCGGCAGCGCGGCGAAGACGGGCGTCGTCGCGTTCGCGCAGATGGGTATGTACGTCCTCGTACAGATGCTGTCCGGGCCGGTGGTCGATCGCGTCGGGCTTCGCCGCTCATTCGTCATCGGCAACTCGCTCGCGGCCCTGGCGGTCGGCGCGATCCCGGTGGCGCTGGCGGCCGACGTGCTCGATTTTCCGGTCCTCATCGCGCTCGTCGCCGTGGCCGGTGCGGTTCGGGGTGCCGCGGACACGGCGAACGGCGCACTGGTTCCGATGACGGCGCAGGCCGGCGGCGTCGACCTGGAACGTGCGTCCGGCCTCTACTCCAGTGCACGAGGGGTGGCGCAACTGATCGGGGCACCACTCGCCGGTGTCATGGTCGCCGCGTTCGGCTCGGCATCGGCGATATCCGTGGACGCGGTCACGTTCGCGGCAGCCGCCGCTGTCGCAATCTGGATACGACTTCCGGAGCCGAAGGCCGCCGAGGCAGGCGGCGAGTCCGAGCTGTCCGCCTTGAAACGTTACTGCCGCGAACTCGCGCAGGGAGCTCGGTTCGTGCGCGGGGACCGGCTGCTACTCGGGCTCATCTGCATGATCGCCGTGTCCAATCTCCTGGATCAGGGCTTTCAGGAGGTCATGCTTCCGGTGTGGGCCCGCCGCGAGGTCGGGTCGGCGACCGCACTGGGAATCATCGGCGCCGCAGGCGCGATCGCGGCGCTCTCCGGCAACTTCATCGCCACCTGGATCGGCACGAGGCTGTCCCGGCGCACGATCTTCAGCTGGGGCTATCTGATCAGCGGCGCGCCGCGTCTGGTCGTCATCGCGCTGACGACGGCGCTCGCTCCGGTCGTCGGCGCCGTCCTGATCACGGAGATGTTCGGCGGATCGCTGAACCCCGCGATCGGCGCGACGCAGTACGAACGCATCCCCGAGCACCTGCGGGCGCGGGTCCTCGGGCTCACCAGGGCCAGCGCGTGGGTGGGCATCCCCTTCGGGGCGCTGCTCGGCGGATACCTGGTGCAGGTCTTCGGCCTGCGCGAAGCCGTCTTCGCATTCGCCGGGTCCTACCTGCTCACCACGCTGGCGCCGTTCGTCTTCCCGGTCTGGAAGCAGATGCGCCGGCCGAGCCCGGAGCGGGAACGCGAAGAAGCCCGGTTGATGTGATCTTGATCACATCAACCGGGCCTTGACTCAGAGTGCGCGAGGGGGGAGTTGAACCCCCACGCCCTTGCGGGCACTGGAACCTGAATCCAGCGCGTCTGCCATTCCGCCACTCGCGCAACGAGGAAAAAGATAGCACGCTCCCCCGGCGGTCCCCCAAATCGGTTATCGACGGCCCAGGCCGGGAACCCCTTTCGGCAGAGCCCGGCTCGCGCCGGGCCGCGGATACGCGCCACCATGGTGGCCATGGGGCGCGCACAGCACCGCCTGACCTCGATACGATCGTGGGGATGGCAACCGCCGGACGCGGACCTGGCGCACGGTGGAAGCCGAGTGGTTTTCACAGAGGGAGTAGGTAGCCGTGGGAGTTCTCCAGCGCTTTGAGCGACGCCTCGAAGGCCTGGTCAACGGCGCCTTCGCGAAGGCCTTCAAGTCCGAGGTCCAGCCGGTGGAGATCGCCAGCGCACTGCAGCGCGAGTGCGACGACCGGGCGGCCCCGGTGAGCCAGGGCCGCGTCATGGTGCCGAACGACTTCACCGTGGAACTCGGCGCGCACGACTACGAGCGCCTCGCCACGTACGCCGGACCGCTGTCCGCCGAACTCGGCGAACTGCTGCAGGAGCACGGCCGCGAGCAGCGCTACATGTTCGTCGGGCCGGTCGAGGTGAAGTTCGAGCGCGTCCAGGACCTGAGCACCGGGATGTTCCGGATCCGCTCGCAGGCGCTGGCCGGCGTGGTGCAGATGCAGGGATACCCGCCGCAGGCGCAGGGCTACGGCGCGCCGCAGCAGCAGGGCTACCCGCAGGCCGCGCCGCCGATGCCTCCGCAGCAGCAGCCCTTCGGCGCCCCTCCGCAGCAGCCGCCGTTCGGCGCGCCGCAGCAGGGCGGCGGCTACCCGCCCCCGCAGCAGTCGGGCCCGGGCAACTGCTGGGTCGAGGTCAACGGCGTGCGCCACCAGCTCTCCCGCGCGGTGACCAGTCTCGGCCGCGGCACGGACGTGGACCTGCGGATCGACGACCCCTCGGTCTCCCGGCGGCACGCCGAGATCCGGGTCGGAGTACCCTCGGTCATCTCGGACCTCGGCTCGACCAACGGAATCGTCGTGGACGACCAGCACGTGCGGCAGGCCCAGCTGCGCGACGGATCGGTGATCCACCTCGGCAACACGACCATCATCTTCCGGCAGGAAGCGCGCTAGGCTCCGTACGCCCTGCCTGTCCGACCGCTGATTGGGAGCCACCTCGATGACCGGCCTGACGATCACCGTCATGAAGCTCGGCCTGCTGGCGATACTCTGGGTGTTCGTGCTGCTCGCCCTCGGCGTGGTGCGCACCGACGTGTTCGGCGCCGGCTCGCGCTCCGGCCGCGGCCGCTCGAGCGCCAAGACGACCCCTGTTCCGCCGGCGCAGTCCGCGGCCTCCGGCGCCCGGCCGCGGCGCGGCGGCGTGCCGACCCGGCTCGAGGTCGTCAGCGGCTCCCTGGCGGGCACCAGCGTCCCGCTGACGGGGGTTCAGATCACCCTGGGCCGCGCGCACGACTCGACCATCGTGCTCGACGACGACTTCGCCTCCAGCCGGCACGCGCGCATCTACCCGGACGCCTCCGGACAGTGGATCGTCGAGGATCTGGGCTCGACGAACGGCACGTACCTGGACCGCACGAAGATCAACGGGCCGACGCCGGTACCGTTGGGCGTGCCCGTCCGGATCGGGAAGACCGCCCTCGAACTGAAGAAGTGACTAGGCTGTCCCCCCGACCACGGTCACCCCACCATGCGAAGGGCCGTTGGCGCCTCATGCCGAACCGCTAGGCTCTCGGCTACGCGGCGCACGAGCCCGCGCCCGAAGCCCCGGTTGCAGCGGAAGAAGATTCGATGAGCCTGTCCCTGCGGTACGCAGCGCGTTCGCACGTCGGCCTGATTCGCGACGGTAACGAGGACTCCGGGTACGCCAGCTCACGCCTGCTGGTCATCGCCGACGGCATGGGCGGGCAGGCTGCCGGCGAGATCGCTTCCGCCGTCGCGGTGCAGACCCTGGCAGAGCTCGATTCGCCGCACACCACGGGGCTGAGCGGGGATCCGGTGCGGGACCTGGACGACCGGGTCAAGCTGGCCAACACCAAGATCCGCGCCATCATCGCGCAGCAGCCGGAGCTCGAGGGCATGGGCACCACGTGTACGGCGCTGTTCCTGGCCGGCGGCAGCCACTTCGCCTTCGCGCACATCGGTGACTCGCGCGCCTACCGGCTGCGCGGCGGGGTGCTCGAGCAGATCTCCACCGACCACACCTGGGTGCAGCGGCTGATCGACGAGGGGCAGATCACCCCGGACGAGGCGGAGCGGCACCCGCAGCGCTCGCTGCTGATGCGCGCGCTCGGCACCACCGCAGAGGTCGATCTCGATCTGACGGTCCTTGACCTGCAGGCAGGGGACCGCTACCTGCTCTGCAGCGACGGACTCTCCGGATTCGTACCCTTCAACACCCTGGCCTCGACGCTGACCGGCTACGGGGATCCGCACCACGCCGCCGAGACGCTGATCCAGCACGCGCTGCGCGGCGGCGGCGCGGACAACATCACCTGCATCGTGGCGGACGTCTTCGAGCAGGCGCCGCAGGGCTCGCGCCCGCCGAGCCAGGCCGAGACCCAGTACCTGGAGCTTCCGGTCGTGGTCGGCGCGGCGGCGGAGAACCACGCGAACCTGCCGTCCTACTCGGAGTCCTCCGGCCAGCCGGGCGCGAACCCGGCCGACCCGAACGCGACCGGGATGATGAACGCGGGCGCCATCCTGGCGGCCGGCGAGAACCAGAGCCCCGCCCAGCCCGACGCGCCCGTGCTGCCGGCGCCGTCCGCCACCGGGGACACCGCCGAGATGGAGGCGGTCGCGGGGGACGAGCAGGAGACGCGGCGCCGCAAACGCTGGGTCAAGCCGGCGATCATCGGCGGAACGTGTGTCGTGCTGCTCGCGGCCGCGGCAACCGGCGGCTACTACTACACGCAGCAGCAGTACTACGTCGGGGCCGACGGCAACGGCCACGTGGCGATCTACCAGGGCGTCGACTACTCGCTCGCCGGGATAAAACTCTCGCACGTCTACACGAGCGCGACGGTAAGGGTGGCCGGGCTGCCGACCAGCGAGCAGGCGAAGGTCGACGGCTCGATAACCGCGACCAGCCTGACCGACGCGAAGACCATCGTCTCGACGCTCTCGATGATGGAGAGCGAGTGCGCGGCCATAGCGGCCACGCCGACCATCACCGCCGACAACTCCCCGAGCGCCACCGCCTCACCCAGCGCGAGTTCGACCCCGCACAGCACGGGGACCTCGACCGCCAAGGCCTCCGACAAGGCGTCGACTACCGCCACCGGCAAGGCCACCGCCTCCGCGAGTGCCCATTCCTCGTCGAGTGCCACCACCTCGGCCTCACCCACCGCCACGCCCACGCCGAGCGTCTCGCCGTCGAGCTCGGTAAGCTCCGGTAACACCTATTTGGGCCAACTTACCGCCGATTGCCCGGGAACCGCCGGCTGATCCGGCCTTAACCGCAGCGACAGGGACAGGGACAGGACAGGAACGCGATGTCGATGGCCGCCAGCCCGTCGGTCGGAGGCGCGGTCTCACCGCCCCCGGCCGAACAGGAGATTCCGAAGCGGCGCAACGCCGAGGCCGTACTGCTCGCCGGAGCGTGGATCGTCGGGATGCTCGCCTACGCGAACGTCGGACTTGCCGGCTCGGCCGCCAAGCTCCCGGCGAACTACTGGACCGTCGGCGTGCTGTTCGCGGCCGTGCTGCTGGTCGCCCACCTCGCGGTGCGCTGGCTGGCGCCGTACGCCGACCCGCTGCTGCTGCCGCTGGCCGCGATGATCAACGGGCTCGGCCTGGTGCTGATCTCCCGGCTCGACCCGTACAACATCGCGAACAAGATGGCGCCCAAGGCGGGTGCGGCCGGGCAGCAGGCGATCTTCACGCTGCTCGGCGTCGCGGTGCTGATCGCGGTGCTCTTCTTCCTGCGGGACCACAAGATCCTGCAGCGCTACGCGTACATCTCGGCACTGGCCGGGCTGATCCTGATCGCGCTGCCGGCCGTGCTGCCCGCCTCGATGTCCGAGGTCAACGGCGCGCGCAGCTGGATCAAGTTCGCCGGGCTGTCGATCCAGCCCGCCGAGTTCGGCAAGCTGCTCATGGTCAGCTTCTTCGCCGCCTACCTGCACACCAAGCGGGACACCCTCGCGCTGGCCAGCCGGAAGGTGCTCGGCATCTACATCCCGCGCGGCCGCGACATGGGCCCGCTGGTGGTCTGCTGGGCGTTCGCGATGCTGGTGCTGATCCGGGAGACCGACCTCGGCGTCTCGATGATGTTCTTCGGCGCGTTCGTGATCATGCTCTACCTGGCCACCGAGCGGGCCAGCTGGCTGATCTTCGGCGTCGTGATGTTCATCGGCGGCGCGGCGGTGGTCGCGATGACCTTCTCGCACGTCCAGGCGCGCTTCGACTCCTGGCTCAACCCCTTCGGCTCGGTGACCGGCAACTCGCGGCAGACCGCGCAGTCGCTGTACGCCTTCGCCAACGGCGGCCTGTTCGGCACCGGCCTGAACCAGGGCTATCCCACCCTGGTCGGCTTCGCCAACAACGCCGACTACATCATGGACACCGTCGGCGAGGAGCTCGGCCTGGTCGGCCTGGCCGCCCTGCTCATCTCCTACGCGCTGTTCGTCGCCCGCGGCCTGAAGACCGCGCTGCTCGTCCGCGACCCGTTCGGCAAGCTCTTCGCCAGCGGACTCGCGGTGACCTTCGCCCTCCAGGTGTTCATCACGGCCGGCGGCGTGATGCGGGTCATCCCGCTCACCGGCCTGCCGATGCCCTTCCTGGCGGCCGGAGGTTCGGCCCTACTCGCCAACTGGATCCTGGTCGCGCTGCTGCTCAGGATCTCCGACGCGGCACGCCGGCCGCTGCCTCCGGCGCTTCCGCTCACGGCTCCGCCGAGCCTGCTCGACCCACGCTCCCCCGGCCGTACCGACGACGGGGGCAGGTACTACGGACAGGACAAGGCGGTACGCACGTGAACCGACCGATCAAGAAAGTGGCGATCTTCTGCTTCGCCCTTTTCGCCGCGCTCTTCCTGGAAGGCAACTGGATCCAGGTCGTCAAGGCGAGCTCCTACTCGGCTCACGCGGACAACTACCGGAACACGATCTACAACTACCAGGTCCAGCGCGGCAACATCATCGTCGGCTCGACGAACGTGGCCACCTCGAAGGCCACCAGCAGTTCGACGATGAAGTACCAGCGCGTCTACTCGAACGGCTCCGAGTACGCGCCGGTGACCGGCTACTTCTCCTCGAACTACGGTACCGCGGCGCTCGAGCAGTACGAGAACACGCTGCTCAACGGCAAGGACACCCGGCTGGCCACGCAGAACTTCCTGCGCAAGGCCGAGGGCAAGAACCAGGCCGGCGGCTCCGTTGTCACCACGATCAACGCGAAGGCGCAGGACGCCGCGTACCAGGCGCTGACCAGCGAGCTCAGCTCGTCCGGTGTCGGCGCGGTGGCCGCGATCAACCCGAAGACCGGCGCGATCCTCACCCTGGTCTCGGCGCCGAGCTACGACCCGAACAAGCTCGCCTCCTCGAGCGCGACGACTCAGAACAACTACGCGACCTCGCTGCAGAACAACTCGCTGCAGCCGGAGCTGGACCGGGCGCTGAACGAGACCTACCCGCCCGGCTCGACGTTCAAGATCGTCACCTCGGCCGCCGCGCTGACCGACGGCATCGGCGGCCAGACCGTCACCCCGACGACGTCGATCTCCGGCGCACCGCTGACCACGCTCTCGCTGCCGCAGTCCACCTCGACGATCTCCAACTCGGGCGGCGAGACCTGCAACAGCGCCGTGCTGATGGACGCGTTCGCGCAGTCCTGCAACACGGTCTACGGCTACGTCGGCATGAAGCTCGGCGAGTCCAGCGTGCAGTCGATGGCCGAATCCTTCGGGTTCAACAAGGCCGGCCTCACGGTGCCGATGACCACCTCGACCTCGGTGTTCCCGAATAACCTGAGCCAGGCGCAGCTCGCCCAGTCCTCGATCGGCCAGTTCGACGTGACGATGACCCCGCTGGAGGGCGCGATGCTGGCGTCCGCGGTGGCCAACGGCGGGTCGATCGAGGCGCCGTACCTGATCTCCAAGGAGCTGGACACCAGCGGGAACGTCATCGCGAGCGCCACGCCGACGACGTACTCCACGCCGATCTCCAGCTCCGTGGCGAGCGAGCTGTCCACGATGATGCAGGACGTGGTCACGAACGGGACCGCAACCAGCTTGCAGAATCTCGGCGTCTCTGTAGCGGCGAAGACCGGCACCGCCGAGCGCGGCACCGGGCAGAATCCGGTGGCGTGGATGGTCGCCTACGCGCCGGCGAACAACCCGCAGGTCGCGGTGGCCGTCATGGTGGCGGACAACAACGTGCAGCCGAGCGACGCGTTCGGCAACAGCCTGGCGGGGCCGATCGCGGCAGCCGTGATCAAGGCCGTGGTCGGGTAGCAGGAGCGCGAACTGGACAGGCGATGCGAGACCGGTCGCCGGTCGGATCGGGGGCGGCAGGCTTCCGCAGGGTCCGCCCGGCACCGGTACACTTCGCCCGATGGCAGGAATGGCCGGAACCGGCCGGGGAAGGGCTGAATGATGGAAGAGCCGCGTCGCCTGGGCAACAGGTACGAGCTCGGCGCGGTCCTGGGCCGGGGCGGAATGGCCGAGGTCTACATGGCCAGGGACATCCGTCTGGGCCGGGCCGTGGCCGTCAAGACGCTGCGCGCCGACATGGCCAGGGACGCCACCTTCCAGGCCCGTTTCCGCCGCGAGGCCCAGTCGGCCGCCTCCCTCAACCACCCCGCGATCGTCGCCGTGTACGACACCGGCGAGGACTTCATCGGCGGGGTCTCGCTGCCGTTCATCGTCATGGAGTACGTGGACGGCTCGACGCTGCGCGACCTGCTGCACTCCGGCCGCAAGCTGCTGCCTGAGCGCTCGCTGGAGATCACCGGCGGCGTGCTGCAGGCCCTGGACTACTCGCACCGCAACGGCATCGTGCACCGCGACATCAAGCCGGCGAACGTCATGCTCACCCGCGGCGGCGCGGTCAAGGTGATGGACTTCGGCATCGCCCGCGCGATGGGCGACGCCGGCATGACGATGACCCAGACCGCGGCCGTGATCGGCACCGCGCAGTACCTCTCGCCGGAGCAGGCCAAGGGCGAGCAGGTGGACGCGCGCTCCGACCTGTACTCCACCGGCTGCCTGCTCTACGAACTGCTCACCGGCCGTCCGCCGTTCATCGGCGACTCCCCGGTCGCGGTGGCCTACCAGCACGTGCGGGAGGCGCCGAACCCGCCGTCGTACTATGACCCCGAGGTCCCCCCGGTGGTCGACGCGATCGTGATGAAGGCGCTGGCCAAGCACCCGGACGAGCGCTACCAGTCCGCCGACGACATGCGCGCCGACCTCGAGCGCGCCCTCGACGGCCGCCCAGTCGCCGCCGCCCCGACGGTGGCCGCGGGCTTCGGCGCGGCGGCCGCCCCGACCACGGTGATGTCCTCCCCGTCCGGCCGCGGCTACGGCGCCGGGGGCTACGGCAACGCGGCGGCGCAGACCCGCTACGAGCCGACCGCGTACCAGGGCTCCGAGTACGGCCAGGAGGCCCCCGAGGACGAGGTGCCACGCTCGCGCCGGGCCGGAGCGTCCCCGGCGACCCGCGGCAAGGAGAAGGACAAGACCGGCTGGATCATCCTCGGCGTGGTCGTGGTCGTCCTCGCGGTGCTCGCGATCTTCGTCTTCAAGACGGTCTTCGCCGGCAGCAGCGCGACCACCGGCACCGTCCCGACGATCACCGGGCAGACGCTGACCCAGGCCGAGACGACGCTGAAGAACGCCGGCTACAAGCTCGGCACCTCCAACTGCGGCAGCGGGACCAGCAGCAACTCGATCAAGAGCGGCGAGATCATCTCGCAGAGCCCGAACTCCGGCGCCTCGGCCACGCTCGGCGCGCCCATCGGATACTGCGTCTCGTCCGGGCCGGTGCAGTTCACGCTGCCATCGTCACTGACGAACACCAGCGGCAGCGCGACGGTCTCCACGCTGCAGTCCAAGGGCTTCACGAACGTGACGACCAAGCAGCAGACGAGCTCCTCGGTGGCCAGCGGCGACGCGATCGACATCCAGGATGCGAACGGCAACTCGCTGCTTAGCAAGACCGTGGCGGTGACCACTCCGGTGGTCGTGGTGATCTCGGGCGGCCCCGGCACCGTGACCGTGCCGAGCGACGTGGTCAACAAGAGCTGCAGTGACGCCGACTCGGAGCTGACCAGCCTGGGCCTGAGCGTGAACAGCCAGTTCACCTACGAGGCGAGCCCGTCCTTCGCGGCGAACACCGTGATCACCACGAGCCCGGCGCCGAACAGCACGGTGAACAAGGGCACGTCGATCACGATCACCTGCTCGTCCGGTGCCGGCGCCTCGGCGACCGCGACGGCCACGCCGTCCGCCACGGACTCCAGCACCGGCGGCCTGCTGGGCGGGCTCAACGGCGGCGGCCCCAACGGCAACGGCTGAGCCGGCTGCGAGGACTGGACCGATGGCGCGCATCCTCGTCGTGGACAACTACGACTCGTTCGTCTACAACCTGGTGCAGTACCTGTATCAGCTCGGTGCGGAGTGCGACGTGCGCCGCAACGACGCCGTGTCGGTGGACGATGCCGACGGCTTCGACGGCGTGCTGCTCTCCCCGGGCCCGGGCACACCGGAGCACGCGGGCGTGTGTATCGAGATGGTCCGGCACTGCGCGACGACCCGTCAGCCGCTGTTCGGCGTGTGCCTCGGGCTGCAGTCGATCGGCGTCGCCTTCGGCGCGACGGTCGGCCGGGCGCCGGAGCTGATGCACGGCAAGACGAGCGAGGTGACGCACGACGGGCTCGGCGTCTTCGAGGGCCTTGAGAACCCTTTCACGGCGACCCGGTACCACTCGCTGGCGATCGAGCCCGCGACCGTACCGCCGGAGCTGATCGTGACGGCGCGCACCGACGAGATCGTCATGGGAGTGCGGCACCGCGAGTTGCCCATCGAGGCTGTGCAGTTCCACCCGGAGTCGGTGCTCACGGACGGCGGCCACCGGATGCTGGCCAACTGGCTCGCCGTGTGCGGCGACCCGGGCGCGCGGGCAGCCGCGGTCGGCCTCGCGCCCACCCTCGCCGGCCGGGCCGGTTAGTCCGATCCGGTTAGTTGCCGCCGATCGTCCCGCTGCCGGAGAACGGCAGATACGGTTCGGCCCAGGGGAAAACCCAGCCGAACAGTAAGACGACCAACAGGGAAACCAGGACGACCGCACACGCCAGCTTCATCCACAGGGGGCCGGGCAGCCGACGCCAGATCAACGCGTACACGGGGGGCTCCTCTCCGCACGGTCCACACCCGTCTGTGGATAACTTTTCGGGCTCGAGCGGGCCGCGCACAACGAACCTCCCACAGGCTGGAGGCTACTCGAGCCCCGACACGCCGGATTCCCATGGCACTCTCAGGTAGCGGTCGGATAATGCGGACTGTCCTAGAGCAGCCCGCACAGCTACGCTGTATCAGCGACAACCAGTCGTCCAATGACCTCATGACGTGGAGAGTTCCGTGCCGAAGTCGAAGACCCGGGACAAGGTGGCGTACACGCCGCCGACCGAGCCTAAGCCGCAGAAGATCAAGCTCGAGTCCTCAGCCTGGGTGCCTCGGTTCATGGTCGCGTTCTTCGTCATCGGCCTGGGCTGGATGGTGCTGTACTACCTGGCCTCGAGCATCAGCTGGGTCAACGCGCTGGGCGCGTGGAACGTCGTGATCGGCTTCGGCTTCATCGCCGGCGGCTTCGCGATCTCGACGCGCTGGCGCTGATCGCCTTTTATCCACAGCCGACGACAGGAGATCCGACGACCAGGTTATCCACAGACTTGAAGCTCTTTTCCACACTGTGGAAAACCTGTGGAGGAGTCGGCGTCGTATCTGTGGATAACTCGAAGCCTGTGGACAACTTGTGACACTGTCCCGAAGCCGTCTCAGCCCGTGGAACCGGGCGGAGATCAGCGGATGATCGCGGCGAGGGACGCGGCGAGCGCGGAGTTCTGCAGCGTGCTCGAGTGCACGCCGACGAGCACGACCGTGAGTACGAGCAGCGCGGCCCCGGCGCCGAGCGGCACCAGGTTCTGCGGATTGCGGTACCAGGCGGTCGCGCGCTCGGGCCGCGGCGCGTAGGCGAAGGCGAGCCCCATCAGCAGCCCGCAGCCGAGGCCGCCGAGGTGCGCGTGCCAGTCGATCCCGGCCACCCCGAAGCTGTAGGCCAGGTTGATGACGATCACGAACAGGATCGGGCGCATGTCCAGCTTCTCGCGGTAGGCCATCACCGCGAGGACGCCGAGCAGGCCGAAGATGGCGCCGGAAGCGCCGAGCGAGGCGTCGTAGCGCCCCATGAAGGCGAAGGAGACGGCCGAGGCACCGATCCCGCAGACCAGGTAGGTCAGCAGGTAGCGCAGCCTGCCGAGCCGGGCCTCCACCGGTACGCCGATCCACCACAGCGAGAGCATGTTGAGCCCGATGTGGGCCGGGCTCTCGTGCACGAACATCGACGTCAGCAGGCGGTACCACTCGCCGTTGGCCACCCCTATGTTGACGGCGCTCGGCGTGGCGGACGAGGAGCCCGCTATCCCCAGCAGCTCCATCCGGGTGGTGAAGGCCTCGCCGATCAACTGCTGCAGGCCGTACATCACGACGCAGACGGCGATGATCCCGATCGTGACCACGCCCTGCCGGGAGTGCATCCGGCCGCCCGCGACGGTGCGCACCTGGCGCACCGTCTTCGCCCCGCCGCGCACGCACTCGGGGCACTGGTGCCCGACTGCCGCGGGCACCATGCAGTCCGTGCAGATGGACCGTTCGCAGCGGTGGCAACGCAGGTAGGTCTCCCGATCCGGGTGCCGGAAGCACACCGGAGCGCCCGCGGGCCGTTGCTCGCGGGCCTCACCGGCCGCCGTCGGCGGCCGCTCGTCCGAGGGTGTGCTGCTGCTCACTGCGGCGGTTCCTCCCCCTGGCCGGGCCTCAGCCCTGCCGGCGCTCGATGACGACCTGCTGCAGCACGACATCCTGCAGCGGACGGTCGCCCGGGCCGGTCGGTACGTTGGCGATCTCGTCCACGACCTTCTTGCTGGCCTCGTCCGTGACCTCGCCGAAGATGGTGTGCTTGCCGTTCAGGTGCGCCGGCGTGGAGACGGTGATGAAGAACTGCGAGCCGTTGGTGCCGCGGCCGCCGCGGACGCCGGCGTTGGCCATGGCGAGCAGGTACTTCTTGTCGAAGCGCAGGTCCGGGTGGATCTCGTCGTCGAAGGCGTAGCCGGGGCCGCCGAAGCCCTGGCCCAGCGGGTCGCCGCCCTGGATCATGAAGCCCGCGATGATGCGGTGGAAGATCGTGCCGTCGTAGTACGGGCCGCTACCCGGCTTGTTCGTATTCGGGTCGGTGTACTCGCGCGTGCCCTCGGCCAGCTCCACGAAGTTGCGCACGGTCTTCGGCGCGTGGTTCGGGAACAGCTGGATGGTGATGTCACCGAGGTTCGTCTTCAGCACGGCAAAGGTCTCTTCGGCCATGACGGGCCCTCTCTTCGGTTTACAGGTGCGCCGCCATTCTCCCATGTGCCCCGCAGCGCAGGATGCGGGGCACGGTCTTGGTTGCCGTTCTGTGTCCTGGTTTCCACTGCTCGGCGGCCCGTCACTGAACGGCCCAATCAGCGAATATGACGGTCATACCGGGGCACTAGGCCACAAGTGACCTGAGGAGGTACCGCTGTGAGCAAGACCACCGCGTTGATGGAGCAGGCGCAACCGTTCCTGCGCGACCGTTATGCGAGCGTGCGCCAGGAACTCGGGCCGCGCATCGCGCACACCCGGGACGTCGCCGTCCCGATCGCCCTCGACATGTCGAACAAGGCTCTGGACGTCTCACACCGGATGCGGGAGGAGTACCTGCCCGAGGCGGGCAAACGCGCGATGCTCGCCGCGGCCGTGCTGAAGGGCGCCGAGCTGGAACGCGCGCACGAAAGGCATCTGAGGTGGCGTCTGGTCGCCGCTGCCACGGCCGCGGGTGCCGCTATCGGCGCCGGCGCCGTGATGTGGCAGCGCATGCACAGCAACAACGACGACATGTGGACCGAGGAGCGCGTCGACGAGGCGAACGGAAGCACGGGCACCGTCGCCGACTGACGCATACGAACGACAGGTGAGGCCCGGTCGCGATCGCGACCGGGCCTCACTGATGTCGTGACGGGCGTTACTAGCCCTCGAGCAGCTTCTCCACAGCGGCGAGCTTCACGCACAGCACCACGCCCCGCATCGCCGTGTCGAGGTCCGCGACCGGCGGGAACGAGGGCGCGAGCCGGATGTTGCGGTCCCGCGGGTCCTTGCCGTACGGGTAGGTCGAACCGGCCGGGGTGAGCGCGATGCCCGCCTCCTTCGCCAGCCGGATCACCTCGGAGGCCGTGCCGTCGAGCACGTCCAGGCTGATGAAGTAGCCGCCGAAGGCCTCGGTCCAGTTCGCGATTCCGGTGCCGCCGAGCTCGGCGGCCAGGATCTCCTGCACCTTGGCGAACTTCGGCGCCAGGTTGTCCCGGTGGCGCTCCATCAGCTTCTGCACGCCCTCGGCGTCCTTCAGGAAGCGCACGTGCCGCAGGTGGTTGGTCTTGTCCGGGCCGATCGTCCGCTTGGCGATGTGCCCGAGGTACCACTGCAGGTTCGCCGGGGAGCTGCCCAGGAAGGACACTCCGGCGCCGGCGAAGGTGATCTTCGAGGTGGATCCGAGCACGAACACGCGGTCCGCGTTCCCGGCCTCGGCGCACAGTTGAAGGATCGGCGCGACGGAGACGCGGTGGTCGGTCAGGTGGTGCACGCTGTACGCGTCGTCCCAGAAGATCCGGAAGTCCGGCGCCGCGGTGGCCATCCGGGCCAGCCGCTCGGCGCTGCGGTCGGAGACCGTCACGCCGGTGGGGTTGCTGTACTTCGGCACGAACCAGATGCCCTTGATCCGCGGATCCGAGGCCGCGAGCCGCTCCACCTCGTCGATGTCCAGCACGCCGTCCCCGGTCGGCTCGACCGGGATCATCTCGATGCCGAACTTCTGGCAGATGGAGAAGTGCCGGTCGTAGCCGGGCACCGGGCACAGGAACGCCGGGCGCTCCACGTCCACCCATCGGGCCTCGCCGCCCGGCAGCGCGAAGAGCATCGCGTGCATGACCAGGTCGTGCATCAGCGCAAGGCTGGAGTTGTCGCTGGCCAGCAGCTGGTCGACCGGCACCTGCAGCAGCGGGCTGAAGATCTCGCGCAGCTCGGGCAGGCCGTGCAGGCCGCCGTAGTTGCGAGTGTCCGTCCCGTCGGCGGCCTTGAAGTCCTGCGCCCCCGGCAGCCCGAGCAGCTCATTCGAGAAGTCCAGCTGCTCCGCGGACGGCTTACCGCGGGTCAGATCGAGCTTCAGCCCCTGCTCCTGGAAGTGCGCGTAATCCTTGCGCAACTCCTCACGGAGAGCCTGCAGGGCTTCGGAATCAAGAGCGCTGAACTCGTCCACTGGCGCGGATCGCCTCCTCGTCGAACACCATTCGTGCCCCATCCTAGCCGCGTACCGGCGCGGTACCGACCGTGTTTCCACAGCCTCTCACCGGATGAGACGACAAAGGCCGCGCGCGCTGTCGGTCAGCGCTCGCGGCCTGGAGGGAACGCGGGTGGAGCCAAGGGGACTTGAACCCCTAACCCCTGCCTTGCAAAGGCAGTGCTCTGCCAATTGAGCTATGGCCCCCGGTGCCGCCGCTGCGCGGCGACGGGTGGTGCTGCGGTGCGAATCAGCGGCTGGCTGCCGGAACCGGGTCGGTGGCCTCGGTCCACAGGTCCTGCTCGCTCTTGTCCGCGGCCTTGACCTGCTTGTAGACGAGGAAACCGCCGGCGGCGACCACACCGAGCAGGAGTAGCTTCTTCATGACCCGAACCTCTCAGCTAGGGAAGCAGCCCGATCCCAGGTACGAGGGGATCGGGCTGATACGCCGTGGACCTAGGTGGACTTGAACCACCGACCTCTTCCTTATCAGGGAAGCGCTCTAACCGACTGAGCTATAGGTCCATCGCGCCCTTGCGAGCGCTCCATGAGAGTACCGCATCGGCACCGGTGATCCCAAACCGATTGCCCGGCGCGGCCCCGCAGGTCCTACTGATCCTCGGCGAGGGTCACTTCCAGGCCGCCGACGAAGCCGGAGGAGAGGTTGTAGAGGTACGCGCCGAGCGTCGCCAGGGCGGTCACCAGGACGATGTCCACCAGAGCGATGATCAACATGTAGCCCTCGACCCGGCCGAAGGAGAGCACCGAGGAGAGGTTGAAGCTGCTCGAGCCGCTGCTGCCGCTCGTCAGGTCGCCGACGGTCTTGTCCAGCGAGGAGAAGACGCCGAGCGCGTTGAGCACCTCCCAGACCACGGCCGTGCCGACCAGCGTCACGATGCCGAGCGCGATGGAAAGCACGAAGGAGACCTTCATCACCGACCACGGGTCGACGTGGGCCACCCGCAGCCGGGCCTTGCGGACCCGGACCTGCGAGCCGACCGGCCGGGCTGCGGAGCCCGCCCCGCTCTCGCCCGGCCCGCCGCCGAAGCCGGAGCGGGCGGCGCCGGAGGCGGTCTGCACCCCGGCGGCCACCGCGTTGCCCATCCAGCCCAGCGTCCGGCCGAAGCCGGACACCTGGGGTCCCTGCTGGGCGGAGCCGGCCGGTGAGGCCACCGGGCCGGCACCTGGCTCCTGCGGCACCGCCTGTTCCGGCCGCGCGGGCACGCCTCCGCCGTATCCGCGGCCCCCGCCCGGGCGGGAACCCGCCGGGTTCACGCTGTCACTCACGGGACTGGCCCCTTCACGTGTTCCGCCGGCCGTCACCCGACCGACCGACTCAATCCGCTTACGCTTGCTAGACGCAATCTACCGGGCACTACTCGCTCTCGGGGGACGCCGCCCGTTCCGATTCCGTCACCGTTGCCTCGGCCGGGTTAGTCTCGACGCCCTCGACCTCGGCGTTCTCACCGTTCCCTGCCAAAGCCTCCTCGACATCCTCCGCGTCAGCCGGGTCGGCGTTGCGGGCGATCGCCACGACGCCGTCCTTCTTGCCGACGTGGATGAGCTGCACGCCCATCGTGTCGCGGCCGGTCTCGCGCACCTCGGCGACCCGGGTGCGGATGACGCCGCCCGCCTGCGTGATGGCCAGTACCTCGGCACCCTCCTCGACGATCAGGGCGCCGATCAGCACGCCGCGCTCCTCGACCGTCTTGGCCGCGATCACGCCGAGGCCGGCCCGGCCGCGCAGCGGGTACTTCGCCACGTCGGTCCGCTTTCCGTACCCGCGGTCGGTCACGGTGAACACGAAGGTGTTGTCCTTGACGACGCTCATCGACAGCAGTTCGTCGTCCTCGCGGAACTTCATGCCGATGACGCCCGAGGTGGCCCGGCCCATCGGCCGCAGCGACTCGTCCGTCGCGGTGAACCGGATGGCCTGCGCCTGCTTGCTGACCAGCAGCAGGTCGTCCTCCGCCGAACACAGCTCCGCGGAGACCAGCTCGTCGTCCTCGCGCAGGTTGATCGCGATGACGCCCGCGGAGCGCGGCGAGTCGTAGTCCTTCAGCGGGGTCTTCTTGACCAGGCCCTTCTTGGTGGCCAGCACCAGGAACGGGGAGACCTCGTAGTCGCGCAGGTCGAGCACCTGGGCGATCTTCTCGTCCGGTTGGAACGCCAGCAGGTTCGCCACGTGCTGGCCGCGCGCGTCGCGTCCGGAGTCCGGCAGCTCGTACGCCTTGACCCGGTAGACCCGGCCCTTGTTGGTGAAGAACAGGATCCAGTGGTGCGTGGTCGTGGTGAAGAAGTGGTCGACGATGTCGTCCTGCTTCAGCGCCGCGC
>Ga0310811_10003540_pt1 | contig 19663 bp, 16 predicted proteins | sample YCmetagenome_FD_207642 | JGI IMG/M metagenome (GOLD analysis project Ga0310811, IMG submission 207642) | Soil microbial communities from experimental microcosm in Duke University, North Carolina, United States - YC | ecosystem: Engineered > Artificial ecosystem > Soil microcosm > Unclassified ...
CCAGCTCCGCGATGACCGAACCAGCGGACGATGTCCTGGCGGTGCTGCTTCTTCCCAGCCGACTCGAGGACTTCGCACGCGAAGACCACGCGCGCGGGTTGTTGTCGATTCCGCGGGTCATCGCGCTTGAGCCGTCCCGCATGAAGCCGCCCGGATTCCTCCGGGACGCGATATGCCAGCGTCAGGCCCGTCGCCTGCGGTTTCCCGGGCGGTTGGCGTTGCTGGTCCTCTATCACCCGGCGCAGTACCCGCTCGCGCGGGCGCTGCGCAGCCACTACCAAGATTTGGAGCTGTGGTACATCCCGCCCGAGCGCGAGAGCCTGCACGCCGCGGATGAAGCGCACACCCGCGAACTGGAGGCCTGGGACGAGATGGCGCGGGAGCGCGCCACGCAGGTGCTCGTGGCCAGTGAGCACTACGTCGATGACGCATCCCTGCGGATGCGCCTGCGGGAGCTTGGCGTGATCAACCCGCGCGCTTTCCTTCCCGGCTCACGGTCGCAGTGGCGGCGCCCCCGGTTACCACCCGGATCACGAGGGCCCGTCTGGGTGTGCTGCGAACGTCGCGCCGGCGGCGGCTGTGGCGATGCGGAGCGCGGTCTTGGCGGGCGCGGCGTGGCCGCGCACGGCCACCGTGACGTAGGCGCCGGCGCCGCCGTTGGTCGGCGTCGAGTCGGTGGCGACGATCATCAGCTGGGCGGGGATCCAGACCGCCACCTGCGAGCCGGGGACGGTGACCGGGAGCGGGTACTGGTTCGGGTCGTGAGCTCCTCCGTTGCCGAACACTTGCGACTGGTGGGAGGTCTCGGTGTCGAACTCGGTATAGGCCCGCGGCCCGGCTTGCGAGTCAATCGTCACCTGCACCTGGGGGCCGGTGAGCACGCACTCCAGGCTCGCGGCCGCCGGGCTGACGATGCGCTCCGATAGCGGGGCGCCGAACGCCTTCGCCGCGGCCTCGCGGGCCCCGCCGCAGACTCGTTCAGCTAGGGCATCACTGGATGCGGAGGGGCTAGATGCGCGGGGACTGGACGCGGGGGGGCTGGATGCTTGGGCGCGGGGGGCGGAGGTGCTCGACCCTCCGCAGCCGGCCAGCAGCGCGCACCCCGCCAGGACGGCGAGGGCGTGAACGACCCCGCTGCCGCCGCGTACTCCCCTCGAAACCATCAGCATCCCGTCAATTATCCGGGCCGCCGGGTCCGACGGGTAGTGCATGGGCTAGACAGAAATTACTGCGGCCCCACCGCACGAGGCGGTGGGGCCGCAGGAAGCCGCGCGCGGGCCGCTACAAGTGGACGCGCGGGTCGAGAACGGCGTACAGGATGTCCACCACGAGGTTGGTGAACACGACGAAGGTCGCGGCGAGGATGGCGATGCCCATGATCACCGGCAGGTCCTGCTGGTTGATCGCCTGGACAATGGTCCACCCTAGACCGGTGACGCCGAAGACCGACTCGGTGATGATGACACCACCAAGCGAGACGCCGATGTCCAGGCCTGCGAGCGTCACCACCGGGGTGAGTGCCGACCGCAGTGCGTGCACCACGATCACGCGCCGTTCCGACATGCCCTTGGCCCGCGCCGTGCGGATGTAGTCCTCGCCCAGCACCTCGAGCATGGACGTGCGCGTCAGCCGGGTGTAGGCGGCCGACGTCACCAGCGCGAGGGTGAGCCACGGCAGGATCAGGTACTCGAACCACTGGCCGGGGTTGGTCGTAAGAGGCACGTACCCGTGGAACGGGAAGAACTTCGTCACCGGGTTCAGCTTGTAGGCGAAGATCCAGATCAGCCCGAGGCCGAGCACGAATGTGGGCATCGAGTAGAAGACCAGCGCCGACAGCGTGAAGCCCCGGTCGAGGAGCGAGCGGGGCCGCACCGCGGAGATGACTCCGCTGATGACCCCGTACCCGATCCACAGGATCGCGGCGCCGATTACCAGCGAGAGGGTGGCTGGCAGCGCAGCGGCGACTACCGAGTTGACCGACTGGCCCTTGTAATAGTCGTACCCGAGGTTGCCCTGCAGCAGATTCCCAACCCAGTGCAGGTACTGCTGGTAGATGGGCAGGTCCAGGTGCAGGTCGTGCTTGATCTGGGCCAGCCGGGCGGGTGTGGCGAGCCGTCCGGCGAACGTGCGCGCCACCGCATTCGGCCCAGGGCCGACGAAGAACAGCAGGAAGACCACGATGGTTGCGGCCCACAGTACGAGGATCGCCTGCCCGATCCTGATCGTCAGAAAACGGATCACGAAGGCTCCTACTTGTAAACGCCGCCGCCGCGCGGGTCAAGCGCGTCGCGGACACTGTCGCCGAGGATGTTGAAGGCGAGCGTGGTGATGAGCAGCGCTAGCGACGGGAAGAGCAGGTACCACCAGAAGCCGTACTGGTAGTAGCCTTGCGCGTCGCTGATCATCGCTCCCCAGTCCGCCGTAGGCGGCTGAACGCCGACGCCCAGGTACGACAGCGTCGCCTCGGACACGATCGCCGCCGGGATCAGCAGCGAGCCGAAGACGATCACCTGTGCCACCACGTTGGGCAGCAGGTCGACGAACATGACCCGCAGCGGCCCGGCGCCGAGCGCCCGCGCAGCCTGCACGAACTCCTTCTCCTTGAGGGAGATCACCTGGCCGCGCACGATCCGGGCAGGATAAGTGAAGCCGAGGACCCCGACGATGAAGATGACCAGCCAGAAGCTAGGGCGCCAGATGGATGCGACCGAGATGGCGACCACCAGGAACGGGACGGCCAGCATCACGTCGATGACGCGCGCGATGACGGCGTCGACGAACCCGCCGATGTAGCCCGCCGCCAAGCCGAAGATCGTGCCGAGCGCGACGCTGGTCAGAGTGGCGAGCACGCCAATCGAGAGCGAGATCCGTGCACCGTAGAGGATCCTGATGAACAGGTCCCGGCCGGAGGAGTCGGTCCCGAACCAGAAGGTGCCGTTCGGGCCCACGGGGTTGCCGTTCGCGTCCTCACCGATGTCGATGAACTGCTGGTTAGGACCGTGTCCGACCCAGGAAGCGATCACGGGGGCGAGCAGGGCAAGCAGGACGATCACCACGATGGTGCTGCCGGCGATTATCGCCGCCTTGTCCGTGCGCAGCCGCTCCCAAGCTAGCCGCCACGGGCTGCGGCCCTGGATGACCTTGCGCCCGACCGGAATCGGCTCGCCCGCCTCAGCCGCGAGCGCGGCTTGCGATTCGCCGGTGACCTCAGGGAGCATGCTCATGCCTTGCCTCCTTCCCGTGATGTCGGCAGCGTGTCGATACTCCCGCCGGCCGCGGCGTTCCCGCGGCCGTCGGCGTCTGGCGCCAGGATGCCTGCGGACTCGATAACCCGCTCCGCCGCGACAATCGTGGGCCGGAACTCGGTCAGGTTCTCTCCTTCGGCCATCGGAAGATGGCAGGCGGCCAGATGCTCAGGCCCGTCGCCGAGCCGCGGCTCGAGCGGCGGATCCGCGGTCACGCAAACCGGGGCCGCCTTCGGGCACCGAGGGTGGAACCGGCAGCCCGAGGGCGGCGCGATCGGCGAAGGAACGTCACCGACAAGGACGATCTGCTTGCGCTGGTCGGAGTGATCCGGATCAGGCAGCGGCACCGCGGACAGCAGCGCGCCGGTATAGGGGTGCCTCGGCACCGTGAACAGCTTGTCCGAGGGTGCGACTTCGGTCAGTTTGCCCAGGTACATCACGCCGACGTTGTTGCTGACGTGCCGCACCACCGACAGGTCGTGGGCGATAAAGATGTAGGTGAGCCCGAACTCCTTCTGGAGGTCGGCCAGCAGGTTGATCACCTGTGCCTGGATGGAGACGTCGAGTGCCGACACCGGCTCGTCGCAGATGATCAGCTTCGGCTGGAAGGCGAGCGCCCTGGCGACTCCGATCCGCTGCCGCTGGCCGCCGGAGAACTCCGCGGGGAACCGGTTGTAGTGCTCCGGGTTGAGCCCGACGCGCTCCATGAGCTCCTGCACTCGCCGCTTGCGCTCCGCACCGGTGGCGGTCCGGTGGATCGCGAACGGGTCCCCGATGATGGATCCCACCCGGCGCCGGGGGTTCAGCGACCCCATCGGGTCCTGGAAGATCATCTGGATCTCGCGGCGCAGCGGCCGCATGCGCCGCTGGGAGATCCTGGAGATGTCGTGTCCGTCGAAGACGATCCGGCCGGAGGTGATGTCGTACAGCCGGGCGATGGACCGGCCGAGCGTCGACTTCCCGCAGCCAGTCTCGCCGACGATGCCAAAGGTCTCCCCGCGCCGCACCGTGAAGCTCACGTTGTCGACGGCGCGCACGTGCTCGCGCTGCTGGAAGAATCCGGTGGACTTGATGGGGAAGTACTTGACCAGGTTCTCGACCTGGAGCAGGATGTCGTCCCCGTTAGCTGAGTCGGCCTTAGCCGTTGCCTCGGACAGAACAGGCGTTACGTCGCTCATGGTCTCTCTCACGCTCCAGCCGAGCCGGCGGGCTCGGCGTGCAGCACCCGCTGCCGCAGCTCCGCACGCCCGGCGCTGTCGTGCGGCAGCCAGCAGGCCGACACGTGCCCGGGCTCCTCGCCCGCTGGGGCGAGAGAGGGCATCTCTGTGCGGCAGCGGTCGAACGCATAGGGGCAGCGCGGCGCGAACGGACAGCCAGCCGGCGGGTCAAGCAGGCTCGGCGGCTGGCCGGGGATCGGACGCAACCGCTCGCGCGCGTCGCCGTAGGCGGGCAGCGACTGGAGCAGCCCCTCGGTGTACGGATGGTGGCTGGCGTAGAAGAGCGTCCTCCGGTCGGAGTGCTCCATGACCTTGCCCCCGTACATCACCAGCACCTCGTCGGCGACCTCGGCGATCACGCCAAGGTCGTGGGTGATGAGAATGACCGCTGTGCCGAACATCTCCTGCATTCGGGCGATGACCCGGAGCACCTGCGCCTGCACCGTCACATCGAGCGCGGTGGTCGGCTCGTCCGCGATGAGCAGCGCCGGGTTCAGCGCCATCGCCATGGCGATCATGGCCCGCTGGCGCATGCCGCCGGAGAACTGGTGCGGATAATCGTGGGCCCGTGTCTCGGGCTGCGGGATGCCCACGAGGCGGAGCAGTTCCACGGCCCGCTTGCGGGCGTCGTCCTTGCTCATCTCGCGGTCGTGCAGGCGAATCATCTCGACGATCTGCCAGCCGACCCGGTAGTAGGGATGCAGGCTGGACAACGGGTCCTGGAAGATCATGCCGATCTTCGCCCCCCGGATCGCCTCCATCTGCGCGGGAGACGCGGTCAGCAGGTCAGTGCCCTCGAACACCGCGCGGCCTGACACCTGCGCGCCCTTGGTCAGCCCGGTAATGGTCTGGGTGGACACGCTCTTACCGGAACCGGACTCGCCCACGATGCCAAGGGTCTGCCCGGCCTCAATGTCGTAGGACACCCCGCGAACCGCCTGCACAATGCCGTCCGCGGTACGGAAGGACACTGTCAGGTCTTCAACTTCAAGCAGAGCCAACTCAGCTCGCCTCTCAAGACGTCATTATTCCGCGTGCGGCGAGTGAACGCCGCACGCGGAACAATGAACCTAGCCGTACATCTTGTCCAAGATATGCGTAATGTCGCAGCTAGCTGGCCGCCCGGGTGCCCGGGCGGCCAGTTGCGTCAGTTACGCGTTGCTCAGCCAGACGTTGGCGGCGTCGAACTGCTGCATGATCGGGATGTACACAGCGTTGTGGACATACGAGGCATGCACCGCGAGTTCCAGCGGGTCGGTGATCGGGTAGAACGCCGCGGCCTTCATGACCGCCTGGTCCGCCTGCGCCCAGTAGGTGTCGGCCTGGGCCTCGGTGGGCTGGGCCAGCGCCTGCTGGATAAGCGAGTTGACCGTCGGGTCGGCGAAGAGACCGAAGTTGCTGCCGCCGTTGGCGGGGTAACCGCCGGGGCTGGAGAACAGCGGGTTGAACCAGGTCACCGTGCCGTTCCCGTACCAGTCCGGGCTCCACCCGGCGTTGGTCATGTCCCAGACGCCCTTCTGCGCCGCGTTCGGCGTAGAAGTGTCGTACAGGTACTTGCCGTAGAAGTCCGACTGGTTAGTCGGCACGCCGACGACGTTCACGTTGCCGAGAGCGTTCAGCTGCGCCTGGATGTTCTCGAACATCTTGGTGCTGCCCTGGCTGTCACTGCGGTACAGGAACTTGATGTTGAGCTTGTTGCTCGCCGTGAACCCGGCGGACGTCAGCATGGACTTCGCCTTGGCCGTGTCGAGCGGGTACGGGTTGTAATCCGCGGCGATCTTGTCCGACGCGGACTGGCCACCCGAGATCACGTGCGTCAGCGGCTGGTTGACCTGCAGGCCGCCCTCGGTCTTGATCAACTGAGTGCGGTCGATCGCGTAGGACAGCGCCTGCCGGACCGTGGCCTTGCCGAGCGCGTCGCTGTTGTTCGGCGACACCGTGTTGAACACCAGGTACGGGTTAGAGCTGTACGAGGGGTACAGACCCACCGTCGAGCTGTGCTGCTTGACCTGGTTGACCAGGTCAGTCACGTCAGCGGGCGGCGGCCGCGAGTCCCAGGTCATCCCCAGATCCGGCGTGTTGGTCGTGATCTCCTGGTAGATCGTTGTCTGGTTGCCGGTCTCGTCCACGTTGATCGCGTCGACGTAGGCCTTGCGCAGCGGGTCGGTGCTGGCCTTCCACACCGGGTTCCGCGTGAACTTGATGCTCTTCTTCGGAACGTACGAGGTGATCTGGTACGGCCCGTCGGAGTACATGTGGTTGTAGACGCCTGGCGTGCCGGGCAGCGCGCTCTCGGCCTCGATCGGCACCGCGCTGAACGGGGCAAGCGTCATCGCACCTTCAAGCCAAGCGGCCGGCTGGGTCAGCTTGAACGTGAGCGTGTTGCCGCTGGCCGTGATGCCCGAGACGTTGTGGCCCTCGATGTAGGCCTTCATCGTCGCGGCGTTGGAAGCAGCGGCCTTCGGGTAGCCCTTGCAGAACGCCGCCAGGCCCGCGATCGTGCCTTCGAAGTCGGCCATGCCGCCGAAGCTGACCGGGCTCGGGTTGCAGGCGCGCTTGATACCGCGCACCACGTCGGCCGCCGTCACCGCGCGCGCCGGCGTGGTGTTCCACATCACGCCGCTGCGGATGGTCACGGTTACCGTCTTGCCGTCGGCGCTCACCTGGGGAGCCCCGGTGGCGAGGTCAGGCTCGGGCGTCGTGGCCGTGGCCTCCGTGTTACCCCAGTTGTAGAGCGAACGGACCGTCAGTCGCTGGACCATGTCGTCCGTGCTGTAGTAAGCCACGTCGTAGTCCATGAACTCGACGTCGCTCACCCCGGTCTCGTTGAGCGTTCCGCCCTTCTGCGGCGTCCCGGTGCCGGGGTTGAGCGCTTGCTGACCCCCGGTAAGCGCGCTTGACGACGAGGCAGCCGACGACGACGCCGATGGGCTGCTCCCGTTCCCGCTACCGGTCGATGAACTGCTACACGCGGCCGCCAGCACGGTAACTGCCACGGCGGCCGCCGCACCTACGGCTCTCGGCCGGAAGTGTCTCACCACCCTGATCCTCCTCGAAATCTGCCGGCGAAGGTCGTCCGCCGAGGGTGCTTACCGGAGGCGCTATACCTCGCGGTACTGGCCAGGTGCCCCCATAACACCACATACCCACTGTTGGTGAGTGACGGGGTAAGTGGGATGCAACCGAGACCGCTGCCAGCGTAAGCGCCCATAGGTGTTTTAGGAACACACACCCACAAGACAGAGTGTAATCGTGACATGAAGGTGATCTTCGGACCAACGGGCGTCGAACAGGAGATCTTCTTTACGCAACGACAAGGAGAGCGAGATTTAACACGAACGCAATCAGTCCGGCGGATCGGGCGGCACCTGCTGCCAGCATGCTATAAAATGCCCCGTTTGCGAAGGATGTCCTCAATGTCCTTCATGTCGTCATCGACCGGATTCGCGGCTTTACGTGACCCCTTGGCCGACGACGTTGCGGCCGGGCGCTCCACGGGGACCTGCTCACGCCGGGTCGGGAGGATCTGCGTACCCGGCGATCCGGCCTTCGACTTCCCGAGCGCTGACGGGGCAGACGAGCCCTCGGCCTCGCCGCTGCGGCCGGCGCGGGCGGCCCTGCGCGCCTCACGGGAAGCCTTGCGGCGCGCGCGGCCGCCGGCCGCAAGGAAGAGCGCGACCGCGAGGCCGGTAACGCCGATACCCGCCCACTTCATCGGGGAGAACACGAAGCCCGTGCCGAACTGCCCGATCGCGGCACCGACCTTCCAGAGCATCTCGATGGCGCCGGTCAGGTAGGCGGCGATCGGCAGTAGCGAAAACGCCGTGCCCATCAGGGCGGGGCGCAGGCCTCTGCGCCGGTAGACCATGTAGCTGAGTATGAGGCCGAGAACGGTCAGACCCAGCGCCAGCGGTAGCCAGGCGATGCTGTTGTAGCTCATGGACTTCGTCGCCTCCCTGTGCTACCTCCATCGTGACATATCTCGACTGGTGTTCGGAACGCCGACACGGGGGCGCCGCGGGCTGTTGCTGGTGAACCATGACACTCGCGTCACATCTCGAACTTGCCGCTTGAACCTCACGTTTGAGGCAAAAATCACAAAGGGTGTTAGAGGTCTCAAGGTCAAAGGCTCAAGGTCAAAGTCAAAACCTTGATCCGTGGTGCCCGGGGGTAGCCCGGGGTTCCCGCCGACAGTCCTTCGGAACGTCGGCGGCGAACCCCCGGCCACCCCCTTCGCGCTTCGGCTGAGGTTGAGTCAAAGTCAAATTCAAGATCTAACGTCAAAATCTGAAGTCAAAGTCTCAAAGTCAAAAGCAAAACCCGGTCTTGGTGGGCGCATTGGTGGGGGCGGCACCCCGCGATCCGGGCGTGCTTGAAGCGCTTGAGGGTGACGGCCTTCGGCCTGTCTTCTGTCCGGCTGACGCTTCACCCCTGCGGTCAGGGCTTCGCCTGGCAAGGCTGCCGCGAGCCTGGGCCCAAGCCCGGCTCAGGGCTCAGGCTTGGGGCTCAGGCTTAGGGCTCAGGCTTGGGGCAGTTCCTAGGCGGCTAGGGCCTTGAGGGTGGCTAGGGAGATCTCCCTTAGCGACGTTGCTATCAAGCGGCCCTCGGCTGGGGGGATCGGGAGGAGGGACGGGACGGCTACTACCTTGCAGTTGGCCGCCGTCGCGCTTGCTACGCCGTTTGGGCTGTCCTCTAGGGCTACGCAGTGCTCGGGTTCGGCGTTGAGGAGCTTCGCGGCTTGGAGGTAAGGGTCTGGGGCCGGCTTCGTTCTGGGGACGTCGTCGCCGGTGACCGTCACCGGGAAGCGGAAGCCGGTGCCGGTGAGGACCGCCTCGGCGAACTCGCGTTCTGAGGACGTCACCAGGGCGTACGGGATGCCGGAGGCGGCTACCTCGGCCAGGAGCTCGCGGGCGCCGGGCTGCACCACGATGCGGCCCTCGGCGGCGCGCTTGAGCATGCCCTCGATCATCCAGCGGGCGATTTCCGCCGGGGGCACGGGCCTGGTCGCCTTTGACAGGAGATAGGCGACCGTCTTCTCCATGGAGCCGCCGAGGAGCTGCTCCTGGTCCTCCTTGCTCCACGGGGCGCCCAGGCGGGCCATGACCTCGGTCTCGGTCTCAAACCACAGCGGTTCCGTGTCCACCAGCAGCCCGTCCATGTCGAACAGCACCGCTGCGAGGCCGTCAGTCACCCAATCCCCTTCCGTAGCGCCGGCTTCTCCAGACGCACCAGGGGCGCGGCAGCGCCCCCTTCCATGATCGCCGACCGGCACCTGTAGTTGAGCAGGCGGAATCGTTGTGGCCTTGGGGCACGCGAGGCCACCAACGTTCTGGCCCGGTGTGCCTCAAGGCCCGTTCCGTTCTGGCCGCGTGGCACACAGGGACGCTAGAAGTAGGCGTGCGGCACTCACGGCTAGCTCGTTCTGGCCTTGTGGCACTTGAGGTCAGAACGAGCCAGCCGTGGCGGGCTAGACGCTGAAGTACCTTGCCTCCGGGTGGTGGATGACGATCGCGTCGGTTGACTGCTCGGGGTGGAGCTGCATCTCCTCGGAGAGCTCCACGCCGATGCGCTCCGGCTGCAGCAGGCGGGCGACCTTGGCCCGGTCCGCCAGGTCGGGGCAGGCTGGGTAGCCGAACGAGTAGCGCGCGCCCTGGTACTTGACGCTGAAGAAGCCGTCTAGGTCCGCGGGGTCCGCGCTCGCGATCGCGAGTTCCTTGCGGACCCGCGCGTGCCAGTACTCGGCGAGGGCCTCGGTCAGCTGGACGGAGAGGCCATGCAGCTCTAGGTACTCGCGGTAGGCATTGGCGGCGAACAGCTCGGCGGTGGCTCCGGACAGCGCCGCGCCCATCGTGGCGAGCTGGAACGCCACCACGTCCGTGTCCCCCGAGGAGGCAGGACGGAAGTAGTCCGCCAGGCAGAGGCGCTCGTCGCGCTGCTGGCGGGGGAACGTGAAACGCTCAAGCTCCTCCCCCGCTTCCGACAGGACGATGAGGTCGTTGCCCTCGCTCACGCACCGGAAGTAGCCGTACACCACGGCGGCCTGAAGCAGCCCCTCGGTCTGGGCGCGCTCCAGCCACATCCGCAGCCGCGGCCGCCCTTCGGATTCGACGAGGTCCTCGTAGCTGGGGCCGCCTTCCTTGCGGGACGGCTTGAGGCCCCACTGGCCCATGAACGTGGCCCGCTCGTCGAGGTACGACGCGTAGTCGGCGAGGGGGATCCCCTTGATGATCCGGGTGCCCCAGAACGGCGGCTCGGGGACCGGGTTGTCGCTGCGGACCGACGCGGACCGGGTGGTGCGAGCCGCGGCGTCCTGCGGGGTGTCGTCGACGGCCGCTGACGCGGTGACCTTGACGCGGCGCTGCCGCAGGGGCGGGAAGGCGGCACCAGGGACACCGCGCTTGACGGCCATCGCGGTGTCCATCAGGCGCAGGCCCTCGAACGCGTCGCGGGCGTAGCGGACCTCGCCGCCGAACAGCTCGGCCAGGTCCTGCTCGACGTAGGCGCGGGTAAGGGCCGCGCCGCCGAGAAGGACCGGCCAGCGCTCGGCCATGCCCCGGTCGTTCAGCTCCGACAGGTTGTCCCGCATCACGACCGTGGACTTGACGAGCAGCCCCGACATGCCGATGACGTCGGCCTTGTGCTCCTCGGCCGCGGCGATGATCGCGGAGACCGGCTGCTTGATGCCGATGTTCACCACGTCGTAGCCGTTGTTCGACAGGATGATGTCGACGAGGTTCTTGCCGATGTCGTGGACGTCGCCCTTGACCGTCGCGAGCACGATCGTGCCGCGCCCGCCGTCCGCCGACTTCTCCATGTGCGGTTCCAGGTAGGCGACCGCGGCCTTCATGACCTCCGCCGACTGGAGCACGAACGGGAGCTGCATCTGCCCGGACCCGAACAGCTCGCCGACGGTCTTCATGCCGTCGAGCAGGACCACGTTGACGATGTCCAGGGCGGGCCGCTCAGCGAGCGCGAGGTCGAGGTCCTCTTCGAGCCCGTTGCGCTCCCCGTCAATGATCCGGCGCTTCAGCCGCTCCTCAAGCGGCAGTGCGGCGAGCTCGGCGGCCCGCGACGCCTTCGCCGAGACCGCGTCCACGCCCTCGAACAGCTCAAGCATCCGGGAGAGAGGGTCGTAGCCGGGCCGCCGCCGGTCGTATACGAGGTCCATGGCCACGTCGCGCTGCTCCTCGGGGATGCGCGCGAGGGGGAGGATCTTGGACGGGTGCACGATCGCGGAGTCAAGGCCCGCCTTCACGCACTCGTGCAGGAAGACGGAGTTGAGCACCGCCCGGGCGGCGGGCTTAAGTCCGAACGAGACGTTGGAGACGCCGAGGGTGGTCTGCACGTCGGGGTGGCGGCGCTTGAGCTCGGCGATCGCCTCGATGGTCTCCAGCCCGTCCCGCCTGGTCTCCTCCTGACCGGTCGCGATCGGGAACGTGAGGCAGTCGACGATGATGTCCTGCTCGCTCATCCCCCAGTTGACCGTGAGGTCGCGGATCAGCCGCTCGGCGACCTCGACCTTCCACGGGGCCGTGCGGGCCTGGCCCTGCTCGTCGATGGTCAGCGCGACCACGGCCGCGCCGTGCTCGCGGATCACGGGCATGATGCGGGCCATCCGCGAGTTAGGGCCGTCGCCGTCCTCGTAGTTGACCGAGTTGACGACCGAGCGGCCGCCGATCAGCTCAAGCCCCGCCTCGATGACAGCGGGCTCGGTGGAGTCGAGCACCAGCGGGAGAGTCGCCGCGGTGGCGAGCCGCCCGGCGATCTCCCGCATGTCCGCGACCCCGTCCCTGCCGACGTAGTCCACGCAGACGTCGAGCAGGTGCGCGCCGTCGCGGGTCTGGGAGCGGGCGATGTCCACGCAGCCCGGGAAGTCGCCGGCGAGCAGCGCTTCGCGGAACGCCTTGGAGCCGTTGGCGTTGGTCCGTTCCCCGATCGCGAGGAACGCGGTGTCCTGGCGGAACGGCACGTGGCTGTACAAGGATGCGACGCCTGGCTCTGGCCGCGGCGAGCGGACCCGCGCGGGCACGCCGGCTGGCCTGGCCGCGGTGACGCCGAGCCGCTCGACGAGGGCGGCGACGTGCTCGGGGGTGGTGCCGCAGCAGCCCCCGACGAGCGAGATCCCGAACTCCATGGCGAACCGCTCGTGCGCGTCAGCGAGCTCGGCGGCCGTCAGCGGGTAGTAGGCGCCATCGGAGGTGAGCTCGGGCAGCCCGGCGTTCGGCTCGCAGGAGACCGGGATCGGCGAGTTCGCGGTCAGGTACCGCAGGTGCTCGCTCATCAGGTCCGGCCCGGTCGCGCAGTTGAGGCCGATCACGTCGATGCCGAGCGGCGCGAGGGCGGTCAGGGCCGCGCCGATCTCCGTGCCGAGGAGCATGGTGCCGGTGGTCTCGATGGTGAGCGACGCGATGACGACCGCGCCCGGCGCCAGGTCGGCGACCGCCCGCTTGGCCCCGATGATCGCCGCCTTCGCCTGGAGCAGGTCCGGGCAGGTCTCGATGATCAGCGCGTCCGCGCCGCCGCGCAGCAGGCCCGCCGCGTTCTCATAGTAGGAGTCGCGCAGCTCGCGGAACGTAGCGTGGCCGAGGGTCGGCAGCTTGGTGCCCGGGCCGATCGAGCCGAGCACCCAGCGCAGCCTGCCGTCGGCGGCGGTGAACTCGTCGGCGACGGCGCGGGCGGCTACCGCGCCGGCCTCGGACAGCTCGCCGATGCGCTCGGTGATCCCGTACTCGCCGAGGTTGGCGTAGTTCGCCCCGAACGTGTTCGTCGTGACGCAGTCCGCGCCCGCCGCCAGGTACGCGCGGTGGATGTCGCGTACGATGTCCGGCCGGGTAACGTTCAGAACCTCGTTGCAACCCTCATGGCCCTCGAAGTCATCGAGGGTGGCGTCGCTCTCCTGGAGCATCGTCCCCATCGCGCCGTCCGCGATGACAACCCGCTCGGCAAGGGCACCGCGCAGTGCCGTGAAACGCTCTGTAGCTTCTTCAATCACAAGCCCGCTCATAGGATTACCGAGTGTAGAGCTTAGTGGCCTGAAAACAAAAGTGTTCCCGCGAAACTGTGTCTGCCACAGGTCGCACGGCAAGCCCCGGTGGAGACGTAGGCTGTAGTCACGGGCATGAGCCCGCGGCTCAAGCGGAGGTGAAGTCATCAAGTTCAGCGACGTCGACGGCCCGCTCGTCAATCCGGTGGCGATCGCCGCGTTCGAGGGGTGGAATGACGCGGCGGAGGCCGCGAGCGGTGTCGTCAACCACCTGGGCATCGCGTGGGAGTCCACTCCGATCGCCGCGATCGACCCCGATGACTTCTACGACTTTCAGGTCAACAGGCCGGTCATCGAGGTAATCGCGGGAAAGACCGAGCGCCTTGTCTGGCCCACCACCCGTCTATCCCTAGCCCGCGCCACAGACACCGGGCTGACCCGCGACATCGTGCTTGTCCACGGCGTCGAGCCGAACATGCGCTGGCGCGGGTTCACCGACGAGCTCATCAGCGGGCTCTCCGAGCTTGGCGTTGAGATGATGATCCTCATCGGGGCGCTGCTCGCCGATTCCCCGCACACCCGGCCAGTCCCGGTTCAGGTCAGCGGGTCCGAGCCCAAGCTGCTGCACGGCGTGGGCTCCGAGCCGACTGACTACAAGGGCTCGTCCGGAATCGTCGGGGTGCTCCAGTACATGTGCGCGGCGGCCGACATCCCCACGGTCTCGCTGTGGGCATCGGTCCCGCACTACGTCGCGCAGTCACCGTCCCCCAAGGTGACGCTCGCGCTGCTGCGGGCCGTAGAGGACGTGCTCGACGTTTCGCTCCCGCAAGCGGACCTTCCCGAGGAGGCCCGAGCCTGGGAGCGCGGCGTGGACGAGCTCGCCCAGCAGGACTCCGATGTGGCCGAGTACGTGCGGACGCTTGAGGAGGCCAAGGACGCCACGGACCTGCCCGAGGCGTCTGGCGATGCGATCGCCCGCGAGTTCGAGCGGTACCTGCGCCGGCGCGGCGACAACAGCGAGGGCGATTTCTAGGGTGCGGCGCCGCGCGCCTCGCATTAGAGGTTGCGCTGGCCGGAGGGTGAAACACGCCTCCGTTCTGTGGACCCTTAGACCGGAGGCCAGGGGACAGCCGGCCAGTCTTCTGGCGGGTACGGATGGACGCGGCTGGCGAGCATTAGGTCGACGCGGGTCTTGGTGGCAGCCACCTCGGCGCGGGTTAGGTGCTGGGAGAGGTTTTCCGCGAGCCAGCCGCCCGCAAGGGCGTCGGAAAGGCGGCACAGGGTCTCGACGGCGCGCTCAGGCAGCGGCTGGCCGCGCCATTGCCACAGAACGGTCCGTAGCTTGTACTCCTCGGCGAAGCAGATTCCGTGGTCGCAGCCGTACAGATGGCCGTCAGGGACCGGGAGCAGGTGACCGATCTTCCTGTCCGCGTTGTTGATGACCGCGTCGAAGACCGCCATCTCCCGCAGCGACTCGTGATCTGTGCGGCGGGCGAGGCCGATCAAGTCGACCTCCTCGTCGAGGTCGATCCACAGCTGGCACATGCCGGGGCCGAACGGGCCGTCGCGCATGACCGTGGGCGGTACGAAGTTCCAGCCAGCCGCCCGCGAAACCACGTACGCGGCGACCTCGCGGCCGGCCAGGGTCCCGTTCGGGAAGTCCCAGAGCGGTCGCTCCCCCGCGATCGGCTTGTACACGCACTGCGCGACCGTGCCATGGGACTTCACGGTGCAGAAAAGCGTCGCGTTGGAGGCGTCGACGAGCCGTCCCTCCACGGTCAGCGTGCCGCGCTCAAGCAGTTCGAGCGCTTCCTGCTCCCCCTCGGGAACCTCATCCTCTGAGGGCTCGTCTGAGTCCCAGACCGCGGCGTTGTCAGGCACGGGCGGCCCGGTGGCCGTTCTGCCGGGGGCAGACGTGTCCGTTCGCGTCGAGCGGCAGCCCGCACAGCGGGCACGGGGGGCGGCCCGCGGCGACCAGCTTGAGTGCCCGCTGCGCGAACGCGCGGGCGGCGCTCGGGGAGATCCTGACCCGCAGCACTCCGGGGCCGTCGACCGGGATGTCGTCAGACAGCGGCTCGACGGGGGCGTCGCTCTCCTCCTGGGCCTCGATGACGACCCGGTCACCGTCGCTGTCCCAGGCAAGGGCGATCGCGCCCACTCGGAAGTCCTCGGTCAGCGGCAGGTCGAGCGGTCCGTCGTCGCGGAGGGCCGCCGGGGCGGTCTCAGGGATCTCGACCGCGTCGCCGGTACGGCGGAGCACCTCGTCGAGAAGCTCGTCGATCCGCTCGGCCAGGAGGCTGACCTGGAACTTCTCCAGGACGACGCTCGTCACCCGGCCCGAGGAGGTCGCCTGCAGGTAAAACGTGCGGTCTCCCGGTTGCCCGACGGAGCCGGCGACGAACCTGTCCGGTGGATCGTAGTAAAAGACCGGCATGAGTCCTATCCTTCCGCGCCTGAGGCGGTGACTGGCCTCGGGGGGTCTGTGGAGTCCCCCGGGTCCCTCCGGGGGGTGACTGCACCCGCGCCTCCGCCGATCACGGCATCGCTGCTCTCTGTGTTTTCGCTGCCTTCCGCCTTCGGGCGCGGCAGCAGGTCGTCGACGCCGCCGCCCGTGTCGTTGAGCCGGAGCAGGAACGGCCGCAGCGGGGTATAGCGGATCACGGTCAGTGAGCAGGGGTCGGCGACGATGCGCTGGCACTGGTCGAGGTGAAGCCCGAGGGCGTCGGCGACGATCGCCTTGATCACGTCACCGTGGGAGCAGACCAGGTAGGTGGCGTCCTTGCCGAGCCTGGCGTTCCACTCCCTGATGGCGGAGACCGCCCGATGCTGCATATCCAGCATTGACTCGCCCGCCGGGCCCGGGAAGCGGACCGCGCTGGGGTGCGCCTGGACAACGGGCCAGAGCGGGTCCTTCTCCAGCTCCTGCAGCGGCTTGCCCGTCCAGTCGCCGTACTTGCACTCCCCCACCCGGTCGTCGATAAGCGGGGTGACGGGCTGTTTGGCCCGGGCGGCGATGATCTCCTCGACGGTCTGACGGCAACGGTCAAGCGGGCTGCTGACGACAGCGTCGAGCGGCACCGGAGCAAGCCGCTCCCCAATAGCCTTCGCCTGCGCCCGGCCACGCTCGTCAAGACCCACTCCCGGAGTCCAGCCGGTCAGCAGACGCCCCGTCGTCGCGGTCAGGCCGTGCCGCACGAGCAGAACCGTTGTCACGCTAAGACTCTAGCGAACGGTCTATGCAGGGAGGTACAGAGAAACAGCCACGGTACGGCGCGATGGTCATCCCTCCGGGGGTAGAACCCCCTCGTCCGACCGCGCGAAGATCACTTCTAGGTTGCCGAAGCTCACCAGGTCCCCGACCTTGACCGGGACCTGGCCGCGGACCCGCCACCCGTTCACCCGGGTGCCGTTGGTGGACTCCAGGTCCGAGAGCAGCCAGCCGTCCGGGGTGCGCTCAAGCTGGGCGTGCTGCCGGGAGACGCTCATGTCGGCGATCGCCAGGTCGCAGCTGGCGTCCCGGCCGATGGTGAACCTGTCTCCCGCGATGCGTGGGAACTGCAACAAGAACGGCTCCCGCTGGGCGGGTGAAACGCTCGTCCGCGTCGTCACTGCCCGCAGGGGGCTGCGCGCTGGCGGCGCCGCCTCCGGGTGGCCGGTCTCGTAGCCCGCCGCGGGGGCGGGGGCAACGGTCCCGGTTACCCGGGACCAGGTGCCGCGCAGCCAGCCCACCAGCCCGCCCTGGCGCCGCCCGGCGGGCAGGTCGGCGACAAACGGCGGCAGGTCCGCCCGTTGCCGGGTTTCGAGCACACGGTGCACCCGGTGCATGAATGTCTCGTGCGAGAGGCGGCCCGCCACGTACTCATCCCTGAGCTTGGCCACCACCTGATCCCGCTCGGCGTCAGAGGCGCGAAGCCCAGGAACCGGCTGCTCATCCCGCGAGGCGGGAAGGTCGGCCGCAGATCCTCCCATGGAATGCAGTATCAGGACCAACAGCCCCGTATGCAAGTTGTTCCGCGCGATGGCAAAGAGCGCCATCGTATCGCGCGGATCAACTTCCCTATCTTCCGGAGGGACGCCCCCCCCCGCAACCCCCGAGGTGAGGCGCTGAGCGCCTCACGCAGAGAGGGTCCCGTAGGTGCGCGCCGGGTCAGACGCCGACCGCGTGCACCCCGCCGTCGACGTGCACGATCTCCCCGGTGGTCGCCGGAAACCAGTCGGAAAGCAGCGCGACGCAGGCCCGTGCCGCCGCCTCCGGGTTGGCGATGTCCCACCCGAGCGGCGCACGCTGCGCCCACACGTCCTCGAACTTCTCGAAGCCGGGGATGGACTTGGCCGCCATCGTCTTGAGCGGCCCGGCGGCGACGAGGTTGACCCTTACCTTTTGCGGGCCGAGGTCACGGGCCAGGTAGCGGGCGCAGGACTCAAGCCCGGCCTTAGCCACTCCCATCCAGTCGTAGCCCGGCCAGGCGACGGACGCGTCGAAGTCGAGGCCGACCACGCTGCCGCCGTTGGGCATCAGCGGGAGCGCCGCCATGGCCAGGGACTTCAGCGAGTAGGTCGAGACATGGACGGCCTTCGCGACGTCTTCCCACGGGGTGGCGAGGAAGTTACCGCCAAGCGCGGTCTGCGGGGCGTTCCCGATTGAGTGGACCACTCCATCGAGGCCGTCGACGTGCTCCTTGACCCGGTCGGCAAGCGCCTCGAGCTGCTCGGTGCTCGTGACGTCCAGCTCGATCACCGGGGCGGGCTGCGGGAGCCGCTTGGCGACGCGCTCCGTCAGCGTCGGCCGGGGGAACGCGGTGAGCACCACGGTCGCGCCCTGTTCCTGGGCCACGCGCGCCACATAGTAGGCGATGGAGTCCGCCGTGAGGACGCCGGTCACCAGGATCCGCTTGCCGTCGAGAATGCCCATCAGGAACCAGCTTTCGTCGTTCAGTACCGAGTCTTGTGCCAGCACTTATCCGCGCCAGCGCGGACATCGGGGGTACGGGGGTCGTCCCCCCGGGAGATATTGCCGGGTTGCGCGCCCGATAAGATGGCGGTTTTTGCCATCGGGCGCGCAACCCGGCCATCGGGCGCGCAACTCAGTGCCCCATGCCGAGGCCGCCGTCGACCGGGATGACCGCGCCGGTCACGTAGGCGGCGTCCGGCCCCGCGAGGAAGGCGACCGTGCCGGCCACCTCGTCGGCCGACGCGTACCGGCCGAGCGGGACCGCGCCGATGATCTGTGCCTTGCGCTCGTCGCTGAGCACAGCGGTCATGTCACTTTCCACGAACCCGGGCGCCACCACGTTCGCGGTGATGCCGCGCGAGCCGAGCTCGCGGGCGAGCGACCTAGCGAACCCGACAAGGCCGGCCTTCGAGGCGGCGTAGTTGGCCTGCCCGGGGGAGCCGTAGAGCCCGACGACGGAGGAGATGAAGATCATCCGGCCGCGCCGCATCTTCATCATGCCGCGCACGGCGCGCTTCGCGACCCGGTACGCCCCGGTGAGGTTCGTGTCGAGAACGTCGGTGAAGGCTTCTTCCTTCAGCATTGGCGACAAGCACCTCAACCGGCCCCTGCTCCTTCTCAACCGCGGTGAAGGCGGCATCCACCGAGGCGGCGTCCCGCACGTCGCACTGCACGACGGACAGTCCCTCGACCGGATCACCCGACCGGGAGGTCACGGTGACGCTGTCTCCGTCAGCGGCCAGCCGCTGCGCGATAGCCAGCCCAATCCCCCGGTTTCCCCCGGTCACCAGCACCGAACGCCCCACGCCAGCCCTCCATCTCACCGCCAAGTCCGACAGCAGAGAGTACCGCCGGTGTTTTCCCCGGGGGAATGATCCCCCCGGTGACCCCCAAATCATGGGGGAGTCCCTCCCCATCGCCCCCTCACCGGGCGGCGCCGGGACGGCGCCTGCGGCGCCGAGCACGCATCTTGTGGTTGCCGTTGTCGGTCCACCGTGTTCACCCTCCCGCAACTCGGGGCGCCGCGACGATGCCGCCCCGTACGAAGATCCAGCCGACTCATTTGTAGGAACCCGCCAGAAACGGCCGGGGCGGTTGGGCCCGGAACGGGCAAATCACCTGTCGGAGCGGACAATCCGCTGGTGACGGCGCGGCCCGGGGCCCAGGTTTGATTTGAAGGTTTTCACTAAAGAGTTTTGACTTTGGGGCTACTGAACGGGATAGGTTCTTGTGACGTGGGAGATCATGACGGACGTATTGATGCTGA
>Ga0310811_10003541_pt1 | contig 19656 bp, 16 predicted proteins | sample YCmetagenome_FD_207642 | JGI IMG/M metagenome (GOLD analysis project Ga0310811, IMG submission 207642) | Soil microbial communities from experimental microcosm in Duke University, North Carolina, United States - YC | ecosystem: Engineered > Artificial ecosystem > Soil microcosm > Unclassified ...
TTCAAGGCAGTGATCCTGATCATTCTCGGCCTGCTGCCGATCGCGGCCTTCATGGCCCTGGGCTATGCCGCACTCTCGATTGGCGCCGCCTTGCCCGGCATGGCGCCTGAGGCGCGGCTGCTGACCCTCGATCTCCTCAACGCCATGGCGATCGTCCTGGCGATACAGGCCGTCGCCGCGGCGCTGCTGCGGCCGGCTGCCGACGGCACGCGGCTCATAGCGCTTGACGAGGCGAGCGCGGATTACTGGCTCATCTGGGTTTCCCGCCTCAGCCAGTTGCTTGTCTATGTCGGCTTTGCCGCGGAATTCGCACAGCAGATCGGCCTGCCACGGCCGCAATACGACATCATCATCCGGGTGCTCGGCCTCCTCTTCCTGAGCCTTGTGGTCATGCTGGTGCTGCAGAATCGCAGGCCGGTCGCGAGCCTGATCCGTGGCCACAGGGAGGGCAGCGCTTTCGGGCAAATGCGCGGGCGCCTCGCGGAAATCTGGCACGTCCTCGCGATCCTGTATCTGATCGGCGTCTATGGAGTTTGGGCGGCGGGAGTGCCCGGCAGTTTCGACTTCCTGCTGCGGGCCTCCATTCTCACCATTGCGGCCTGCGTTGTCGCACGCTTCGTCATCATGGCCGGGACGACCCTTCTGGGCCGTTTTCTCGCAATCTCGCCGGCGCTGGGGGAACGCGTGCCGGGGCTGCAGAACCGGGTCAATCTCTATGCCCCGCTCATCATCAATATCGGTCGAGCGATTGTGGACATCATCGCGGTGATCTTCATCCTCGAGGCCTGGGGTCTCGGCACCATCGGCCTGGTAACGTCACCCGCCGGCCAATGGTTCATCGGCCGCACTTGCGCGACCCTGGTGACTGCCATCATCAGCGTGGTCGTCTGGGAAGCGGTGAGCCTTCTCATCGAGCTCTATCTTGCGCGGCCAAGCTTTGGCGCGAGCGGGCCGGACGTCGATACCGCGGTGGTCGCGCGCTCGGCCCGCATCCGCACCGTGCTGCCGCTGTTCCGCAAGGCCTTCGCCATCGTGCTCGGCATCATCGTCGTGCTCATCGCCCTGTCCGAATTCGGCGTGAACATCGCCCCCCTCCTGGCCGGCGCCGGCATCGTCGGCATCGCGGTCGGCTTCGGCGCGCAGAGCCTGGTGAAAGACGTCATCACCGGCGTCTTCGTACTGATGCAGGACGCAGTCTCGGTGGGTGACGTGGTCGATGTCGGCAACGGTCATTCCGGCTTCGTCGAACAGATCACCATCCGTTCCATCCGCCTGCGCGATCAGAGCGGCACCGTCCTCATCGTGCCCTTCAGCGAGGTCAGCACGGTCAAGAACATGACCAAGGACTTCGCTTTCGCACTCTTCTCCATCGGCGTCGCCTATCGGGAGGACGTGGATTACGTGATGCAGGTGGTGATCCAGCTGTCCGAAGAGCTGCGGCAGGAAGAGGATTTCGCGTGGCGTATCACCGATAAGATGGAGATGCTGGGCCTCGACAGTTTTGGCGACTCGGCCGTCGTCATCAAATGCCGCATCAAGACCCGGCCGATCCATCAGTGGACGGTGATGCGAGAGTTCAACCGCCGCATGAAGCGGCGCTTCGACGAACTCGGGATCGAAATCCCCTTTCCACATCAGACGATCTATTTCGGGGCGGACCGGGCGGGAAAAGCGCCGCCCGCTCATATCGCAATCGAGCAGCCCTCGGCGGAAATCCAACCGGGCTGAGAACGCAAGAAAGCAGGACCCGAAAGGGTTCTGCTTTCTTTTTGATCAGGAGATCGAAAATGGCGCCGATTTAGGCAAGTCACTGTCTGAATCGGCGATATTTGTCCAATTTCGCGACCATTTTTATTGGACGCATCGGACAAGAGATTTCATTATCCAGTCCAGACGAGGTTGATCCTCGTTCTGCCGTGTGACTGGCGTTTCCTCCCTAAACTTGGCCCGCAGCGCTTTAGCGCGCGGGCCTTTTCTTTATCTATGCAAGAACCGTCTGTCACGCATAAATATCGAAAAATAGAAATTTAGCGTTCTTGTTCAGGGATTTCTGAAATGGCGAAATCCTCTGCTTGTCCCGAAGAATAGATTTTGGGCGAGTTCAACAATCCGCGCGCCACCCTCGCTGATCTGACGGCCGTGCGTGCCTGCTTCGCGCTCTGGGTTTTCCTGTACCATACCAACCTGCACCTGCACTTCGTGGACCTCGATAGCGGCATCGCTCGCGGCTATCTCGGCGTCGACGGATTTTTCATCCTGTCGGGTCTCGTGCTCGCTCATCGCTATCCCCATGCCGTTCTGGAGCGCTCTGCCCTGGCCCGATTCTGGTGGCGGCGGCTGGTGCGGCTCTATCCGACCGCGCTCGCCATGCTGTTGCTCCTGGCCGCTGCCTATCTTCTGGCGCGAGCGGGCGGCATCCATCCGCATCAGGCGCTGCGGGCGGACGGGCGAGAGTTTCTTCTGCAACTCTTCCTGCTGAACGGGCTTGGCCTCAGCCGCGGCTGGACTTGGAACTACCCGTCCTGGTCGATCAGCACCGAATGGGTGGGCTATCTGCTGTTCCCGTTCCTCTCGCTTGGCGTCGCGGGCCTTGCGCCGCGGCGCGCGGCCCTCGGGGCGGTGCTATCCGGTCTCGCCCTGCTGGCGGTGACGCTGGTCTCCCCGGTCGGCCTCAATCTCAGCTACCAAGGTGCGCTGCCGCGTTTTTTACCGGAATTTTTCAGCGGCATCTGTCTCGCCCGCATGCTGCGTGGCAGCGTCCCGCTCCGCCCTGGCCTGGCTGCCGCCCTGGGGCTCCTGCTCGCGGCCGTTGGCATCTGGGCGCGGCCGCATATGATGGCGGGAGACGCCTTGGTCACCTTCGGTCTCTGGTTCCTCCTCTGGGCACTGGCGGCCGCAAAGCGCCCGTTTCTGGCGCGCATTCCGGGATTTCTGCCGCTCGGCCGGATCTCCTATCCCTTCTATATGGCCTATGCGCCCGTGGAGATTCTGTTCGCACGCCTGTGGCACCGCAGCGGAACCGACCCTGCGGCCAAACCGCTTCTCTGGCTCCTGCTGTTTTTCCTTGGCGACCTGGCTCTTTCCTGGGTCACGGCACGTTTTGTAGAGCGCCCTGCGCTGCGCCATCTGGGAGGGCGGCGCCCGGACGGCTAGAGCCCGATCGGTTCACGCGGGATCGCGCGGGCGATCCCATCTGAACCATGAAGCAGACCTTATCAATAATTTAGGGTGTGATTCACGTGGCGGACGGAAGCGGAATCGCTTCCATCAGACACGATCACACTCTAGGGTCCCGCTCCGCCGAAGCCCTGAAAGAATACGACCCTCATGCGTCTATCCCACAGCCTGATCCCGACCCTGAAGGAAGTGCCTGCCGAGGCACAAATCGCCTCGCACCGCCTGATGCTGCGGGCGGGCCTCGTGCGGCAGACGGCCGCCGGCATTTATGCCTGGCTGCCCGCGGGCCTCCGCGTGCTGAACAACATCGCGAACATCGTGCGCGAGGAGCAGAACGCGGCCGGCGCGCAGGAAGTGCTGATGCCGACGATCCAGCCGGCCAGCCTGTGGCAGGAGAGCGGCCGGTACGAGGATTACGGCAAGGAAATGCTGCGTATCCGCGACCGGCACGAGCGCGATCTGCTCTATGGACCGACCAATGAGGAGATGATCACCGACCTCTATCGCCAGTCGGTGAAGAGCTACAAGGAACTTCCCCAGATCGCCTACCACATCCAGTGGAAGTTCCGGGACGAGGTGCGTCCGCGCTTTGGCGTCATGCGCGGGCGCGAATTCCTGATGAAGGATGGCTATAGCTTCGACATCGACTATGCGAGCGCGGTGATCAGCTACCGCCGCATGATGCTGGCCTATATGCGCACCTTCCAGCGCCTCGGCGTCAAGGCGATCCCGATGGTGGCCGACACTGGCCCGATCGGCGGCGATCTGTCCCACGAATTCATCATCCTGGCGCCCACCGGCGAAAGCCAGGTCTTCTTCGACGCGGCCTTCGAGGATGTGGATTACAGCGCCGCCAATTTCGACATCCGCGAACCCGCCGACCTCGATCGTTTCTTCGGCGTCATGACGGATAATTACGCGGCGACCGACGAGAAGCATGATCTCGACGCCTGGGGCAAGGTCGCCGAGGATCGGCGCCGCGAGGGCCGCGGCATCGAGGTCGGCCATATCTTCTATTTCGGCACGAAATATTCGGCAGCGATGAATTTCGCGGTGGCCGGACCCGACGGGCAGAAAATCCATCCCGAAATGGGCAGCTACGGCATCGGCGTCAGCCGCATGGTGGGCGCGCTGATCGAAGCGAGCCACGACGAGGCCGGCATCATTTGGCCGGACAGCGCCGCCCCCTTCAAGGCCGCGATCCTCAACCTCAAGCAGGGTGATGCGACGACAGACGCGATCTGCGAGGATCTTTATGGCAAGCTCGGCCAGTCCGCCCTCTACGACGACCGCGCCGAGCGCGCCGGCGTGAAATTCGCCGATGCCGATCTCATGGGCCATCCCTGGCAGATCATCATCGGGCCGCGCGGTGCGGCCGCCGGCCTGGTGGAACTCAAGCGCCGGGCAACCGGGGAGCGGGAGGAACTGAGCCTGGATGCTGCCCTTGCCAGGATCGGGGTGACCGCTTCCTGATGTTTGGAAGTTTCGAGCGGGCCGTTGCGGGGCGCTATCTGCGCGCCCGCAAGGGCGAGCGTTTTGTTTCGGTCATCGCAATCTTCTCACTGATCGGCATTGCCCTCGGGGTCGCGACGCTGATCATTGTCATGAGCGTGATGAATGGCTTTCGGCAGGACCTGCTGTCCCGCATCCTCGGGCTCAACGGCGATCTCGGCGTCTATGGCGCGGGCGGTACGCAGATCACGGACTATGACGCGATGGCCGGTACCATCCGCGGCCTGCCCGATGTTCTCTCGGCCGCACCCGTCTTCCAGAACGAGGTGTTGCTGACCGGGGCCCAGGGTGGCGCCACGGGTGGCGTCGTGCGCGGCATCAGCCAGAAGGACCTCGAAGCGCAGACCTCGGTCTCCAGCCATATGCTGGCGGGGTCGATCGACGCGATGCAGGGGGACAATGCGGTCATCGTCGGTTCCGGCCTTGCCCGGCAGCTGGGGCTGACCGTCGGCGCCAACATCACCTTCGTCTCTCCCCAGGGACATGCGACGGCGATCGGCACCATTCCGCGTATCCGCGCCTACAAGGTCGTGGGCATCTTCAACGTCGGTATGCAGGAATACGATTCGACCTTCGTCTTCATGCCCATCGACGCCGCGCAGACTTTTTTCGATGCGCCGGGGAAGGCAACGCAGATCGAGGTTTCGGTCCGCAAGCATGATGATGTCGGCCGGGTAAGCCGCGCCATCCGCCAGGCGCTCCCCGGCAAGCCGATTACCGTCATCGACTGGCAGCAGTCGAACGACAGCTTCTTCGCGGCTGTCACGGTGGAGCGGAACGTCATGTTCCTCATCCTGACCCTCATTATCATCGTCGCCGCCTTCAACGTCATTTCGTCCATGATCATGATGGTCAAGGACAAGACGCGGGACATCGCGGTGCTTCGCACGCTCGGCGCCACGCGCGGCGCCATCATGCGCATCTTCCTCATGGCCGGGGCTTCCATCGGTGTCACGGGAACGGCGATCGGCTTCGTCCTCGGCGTCGTTTTCTGCGCCAATATCGAGAGTATCCGGCAGGCGTTGGAGCGCATCACCGGCACCACGCTCTTCGATCCCACGGTCTATTTCCTCGAGCAGCTGCCGGCCGTGCTGGACTGGAGCGAGGTCACGACCGTGATCGTCATGTCCCTCGTGCTGTCGCTGCTCGCGACCCTCTATCCCTCCTGGCGGGCGGCCCGGACCGATCCGGTGGAGGCGCTGCGTCATGAGTAACGGGGTCATGAACGAGCCCTTGGTCATGGAGGCGGTACGCCGCTCCTACCGCACCGATGCCGGCACGCTGGATGTGTTGACCGCGATCGACCTCACGCTCCGCGGCGGGGAGATCGTGGCGCTGGTGGCACCCTCCGGTTCCGGCAAGTCGACGCTGCTGCATCTGGCGGGCCTGCTCGACCGGCCGGATGGCGGCCGCGTGATGATGGACGGACGGGATGCGGGCTCGCTCTCCGATTCCGCGCGGACGGCGATCCGGCGGGATCGGGTCGGCTTTGTCTATCAGTTCCACCACCTGCTCGCGGAATTCTCGGCGCTCGAGAACGTGGTCCTGCCGCAGATGATTGCTGGCGTCGCGCGCCGCCCGGCGGAGGAGCGGGCGACCCAGCTGCTCGGCTCTTTCGGCCTCGGTCATCGTCTGAAACATCTGCCCGGCAAGCTTTCGGGCGGCGAGCAACAGCGTGTCGCGATCGCCCGCGCGCTCGCCAACAGGCCCGGCCTTCTGCTAGCGGATGAGCCGACCGGCAATCTGGATGCCGCGACCGCCAACATCGTCTTCGACGAGCTGATAGGGGCCGTGCGCGGCCAGGGGCTGGCCGCGCTGATCGCCACGCATAATCCCGAACTCGCCGCCCGGATGGACCGGCGGGTGACGCTGCAAGCCGGTCGGCTCGTCGGCCTGCCCTGAGCCCCGGTCCGATCGACGTCAGGCCCAGATGTCGACGGTCGTGGCCGCAACCCCGGCTGCCGTGCCCACGCTGGCGGTATGGGAGGTCGTGCTCTGCACGACGGAACCGACCTCGTTGGTGATGACCGTGGTGACAATGCCATTGGCATGAGTTGTCACCGTCTGGGTGAAGCCGGGCGGGGAAATTTCCGTGACCGTCTGGGCCACCACCATCTGCGCGGGCGGGTCTGTTGCCGCCCCCACCGGGGTGGGCGGCTGCGGCGCGGGTTCGGGCTGTGTCTGCAAGGCTGCCGCAGCCAAGTTTGCGGCGGGTCTCGGGGCCGCCTCGGCCGCTGTAACGCTCGGCGGCAGACTGGTACTGCTCAGACTCATCTTTCCCTCCGAAAAGATGTCAGGCGTGGGACGAAGGTGACCCCTGGTTCCGGGCGACTCCCATTCGCGGTGCGCGGCAAAAGTTTTCCCACCCGCTGCATTCACGGGCGGGAGGGTCTATAAGAGGGCATGCTGGAAAAGAGCTTCGTCCACCTCCACACCCATTCCGCCTATTCGCTCAGCGAAGGGGCGATCAAGGTGGACAAGCTGACCGCGCTCGCGGCCGCAGACGGCATGCCGGCCGTTGCGCTGACGGACAGTTCCAACATGTTCGGCGCGCTGGAATTCAGCCAATCCGCCACCAACAAGGGTGTGCAACCCATCCTCGGCTGCCAGATCGGCCTCAGCCGCGCCGACCAGCCGCGCCTGGCCCCTGATCCCATCGTCGTGCTGGCGCAGGATGCGCTGGGCTTCGCCAATCTCCAGCGTTTGAGCTCCGCCACCTACCTTGAAAGCGACTCGGGCCTGCGCCCGCAGGTGAGTTTCGCGCGCCTGGCCGAACTCTCCGAAGGGCTCATCCTGCTCACCGGCGGCACGTTCGGCCCCATCAACCGGCTGCTCGCCGAGGGCCAGAAGGCGGAAGCGGCCCATCTCCTGGCCCGTTTCGCCGAGGCCTTTCCGGGTCGTGTCGCGGTGGAACTGCACCGCCATGGGCTTGCCATCCAGCGCGCGGTCGAGCCGGGGCTTCTGATGCTCGCCGACGAGGGCGGGCTGCCGATCGTCGCCGCCAATGACTGCTACTTCGCCAGCCGGGCAATGCATGAGGCGCATGACGCGCTGCTTTGCATTGCCGAGGGCCGCGTGCTGTCGGAGGTCGAGCGCCGCCGGGTGACGCCGGAACATTGGTTCAAGCCGGCCGCCGTCATGCGCGAGCTTTTCGCCGATCTGCCGGAGGCCTGTGACAATACGCTGGCTATCGCGCGGCGTTGCGCCGTCATGGCCGAAACCCGCAAGCCGCTTCTGCCCGTCTGCCCCAAGGTGACGGCGGGCATGACGGAGGAGCAGACCGTGCGCCAGATGGCCCGCGATGGCCTGGCGCGCCATCTCATCCGCATGAAGGCCGATGACGAGACGACGAAGACTTACACGGACCGTCTGGAATTCGAACTCGACGTCATCGCCCGCATGGGCTTTCCCGGCTATTTCATGATCGTGGCCGACTTCATTCAGTGGGCCAAGGCGCGGGACATTCCGGTGGGGCCGGGGCGCGGTTCCGGTGCGGGCTCGCTCGTCGCCTATGCGCTGTCCATCACCGCGCTCGACCCCTTGCGGTTCAGCCTGCTCTTCGAGCGCTTCCTCAACCCCGAGCGCGTCTCGATGCCCGACTTCGACATCGACTTCTGCCAGGATCGGCGCGACGAGGTCATTTCCTACGTGCGCCAGGAATATGGCGCGGACCGCGTAGCGCAGATCATCACCTACGGTAAGCTGCAGGCCCGTGCCGCAGTGCGCGACGTCGGCCGTGTGCTCGGCCTGCCCTTCGGGCAGGTGAACCGTGTGGCCGAGCTTATCCCCAACAATCCAGCCAAGCCGGTGACGCTGAAGGAGGCGGTCGACGGTGAGCCGAAGTTGCAGCAGATGCGCGACGAGGACGAGTCGGTGCGCCGTCTCATTGAAATCGCGCTGCAGCTCGAAGGTCTCTACCGCCATGCCAGCACCCATGCGGCAGGCGTGGTGATCGGCGACCGGCCGCTGACGGAGCTCGTGCCGCTCTACAAGGACCCACGCTCGGATTTTCTCGTCACGCAATATTCGATGAAGCATGTCGAGCAGGCGGGGCTGGTGAAGTTCGACTTCCTCGGCCTGACCACGCTTACCATCATCCGCCGGGCCGTGAATTTCCTCGAGGGGCTCGGCATCACGGTCGATATCGACACGCTGCCGCTGGATGATGCGCCAACCTACGAAATGCTGCAGAAGGGCGATGCCGGCGGGGTGTTCCAGTTCGAAAGTCAGGGCATGCGGGACGTGCTCCGCCAGATGCGCCCCGACCGCTTCGAGGATCTGATCGCGGCGGTCGCGCTCTACCGGCCGGGCCCGATGGCGAATATCCCGGCCTATTGCCAGCGCAAGCATGGTGAGGCCTGGGAGCCGCCGCATCCCGACATCCACGACGTCCTCTCCGAGACCTATGGCATCATGGTCTATCAGGAGCAGGTCATGCAGATCGCCCAGAAGTTGGGCGGCTACAGTCTGGGGGCCGCCGATCTTCTGCGCCGCGCCATGGGTAAGAAGATCCGCGCTGAGATGGAGACGCAGCGCCAAATCTTCACAGATGGCGCGACGGGGCGGGGGATCGCCGCCGAAAAGGCCGGTGAGATCTTCGACCTCATGGCGAAGTTCGCCGATTACGGCTTCAACAAATCTCATGCGGCAGCCTACGCCCTGGTCGCCTACCAGACCGCCTGGATGAAGGCCAACCACCCGGTGCCCTTCATCGCGGCCTGCATGAGCCTTGCCATCAGCAATACGGACAAGTTGGCAGCCTTCCGTCAGGAAGCGAACCGCATGGGCATTGCCATCCTGCCGCCCGACATCAACCTGTCGGACGCCGACTTCAAGGTAGAGCGGTTGCCGGATGGCAAGCTCGCCATCCGCTATGCCCTTGCTGCGGTGAAGCGCGTCGGCCAGGCGGCGATGGAGGCGGTTGTCAGCGCGCGCGGCAGCCGGCGTTTCGAGGGGCTGGCCGATTTCGCCGAACGGGTCGACCCCAGGCTGCTCAACAAGATGCAGCTTGAAAACCTCATCAAAGCCGGCGCCTTCGATCAGTTGGACGGCAACCGCGCGCGCATTTTCGCGGGTGCTGAAACCCTGCTCAAACGCGCGCAGGCGACGGCGGAGGATCGTGGGAGCGGCCAGATCGGCCTCTTTGGCGGGGCGGATGCCAAGCCCGAGGCGCTGCGCCTTCCGGATCTCCTGGAATGGCCGATGCTGGACCGGCTGGGCTTCGAGGCGGAGGCGATCGGTTTCCATCTCACCAGCCACCCGCTCGACAGTTTTGGATCGACGCTGAAGCGCCTGGGCGTGACCACCAGCACACGGCTGCAGATTGCGGCGGAAAGCGGTGTCGGGCGCGTCAAGGTCGCCGGGATCGTTGTCGGATCACCCAAAGTGCGGCCAACCAAGACCGGCGGGCGCATGGCCTGGCTGCGGCTTTCCGATGGCGGCGGCAGTTTCGAGGTGACGCTGTTCAGCGAAGTGCTGTCACGCTCTCAGGAATTCCTCAAGGAAGGCATGGCGCTGCTCGTGTCGGTGGACCTTCGGCTCGACGGAGACGCGCTGCGGATCACGGCCCAGGACGTGGCATCACTGGAGAAGGCGGCGGCGAGTGCGGGCGTCGGCCTGCGGGTCTGGCTGTCGGAGACCCGGGCGGTGGGTCATATCCGCACGCTGCTGACGCAGGAGGGGCCGGGGCGGGGCGAGGTCATTCTCTGCCCCCGTCTGGATGCGGCGCGGGAGGCTGAAATCCGGCTGCCCGGGCGCTTCAACGTCTCACCGCGTCTGGCCGCGGCCTTGAAAGTGATGCCGGGCATTTCGGCGGTCGAGGAAATCTGATCGAGACCTTTGCGGTGCGCGGGGCTGGCGGGGCGCGCGCCGTCAATCAATGATGCCAGGCGGCACCGGTGTAGAAGAAGCGGCCGAGGCCCACGGTGAAAACGAGGCAGCCATAAAGGCTGTGCTCGATGCAGGTGAGCGGCAGAGAGCGGTGGCGGGCATAGTCACGTGCAAAGAGAAGGCCGCCCGCAGCCGTCATGGCGACCGCGATCCAGTTGAGAAAGATGACATGGGCGAAGCCGAACGCGGCCGCACTCGCCAGGATCACTGCGATATCGCTGCGGAACAGCGCGCGATAGCGATGAAACAGCAGCGAGCGGTAAAGCATTTCCTGCGGCCAGACTGACAGCAGCGGGTAGAGCACCATGATCAGCGCCCAAAATAGCGGGCGGTTTCGCGGCAGGCTGAGGAATAGCTCCGGGAAGGCAAGCCATGTTGCGAGGGTGATGAGCGGGGCAAGGATCGCGAAGCGGAGCGCGATGCCGCCAAGCTCCCGGCGAAAAGCCGGGCGGGGCAGGGGAGAGCGGGCCCGGGTCCCGACCCAGGCGATCAGCGCGCCGAGCCAGAGGATCAGGAAAAGTATCCCGCCGCGATGAACGGCGAGAATGGCGAGCGGCCCACAAATATAGATGGCCGCAAATTCGAGCGCGAGACGAAGGCGAAAAAGCCCGGAGCCCGCACCCCAGGCTTCCCCCGATGTCCGATCGAGACTCATGCCGGTGGTCTCTCCCGGCCGTCCTCGCCTGATCTCCCGCCGTCAGATAACGCGCAGGCGGCCAAGAATGTAGCCGATGGCCAGGATTGCGAGGGCCGCCATCAGCGGCTGCTCGCGAATGCGCTCGGCGGCGTCGTCCACATAGACCTCGGCTTGGCCGCGGGCGCCGCGATAGCGGCGGGCCGCCTCGTCCTGCGCTTCGCCGGCGAAGGTGCCGACGGCATCCTGAATGCGGCTGGCCGCGTCCCGGGCGGCGTCGGACAGGTTATGGCGCTTCATGGCGATCACCCTCAAGGCTGTTGTGACGATCAGATGGGTTTGGCAGGGGCAGTTGCAAGCGGGCGGCCGCTAGCGCCGCCTCAGGCCGTTGCGGATGGTCTCGCAGCCGCGCACGAAAATGTACAGTCCACCCGAAAGGCCAATGCCCTTCAGCAGCAGGCTGTCGTTATGGGCTTTGATCGAAAACCAGAAGGTGAGCAGGGCGACGGTGATTTCGATGAGACCGTAGGCCAGGCCGAAGCGCTGCTTGGCGAGATAGGCCAGGATTGCGATTGCGGTCATCGGCAGGATGAACCAGCTTTGGTTCGTGAGTTCGGCGAGCGCCAAGGCATGCGTCGTGAGCAGAGCGCCAAGGACGGCCGTCGTCAGGAGGCAGGCGAGCAGGCCGAGCAAGCCCAGCAGGAGCGCTCGCCGGCGGCCGGGTCCCAATCGCCGCCGGGCCAGGGCCAGGACGATCCAGCTGAGAAGCGCCAGAGCCAGGCCGGCCCATTCGGTCAGCGGGACGGGGGGAGCGGCCGCACCCGGGTCCATCCTAGCGTTGCCTCGCTGTCACCGTGTCGAGTGCGGCGAGCGCCCGTGCGCGCCCTTCGGCGAGATCCACGATCGGCTTCGGATAGGTGCGGCCGAGGCTGATCCGAGCCTCCCGCAGCACGTCGTCCGGGGCAGCCCAGGGGGCATGCAGATGCGCATCCGGCAGGCGCGCGAGTTCGGGCACCCAGCGGCGGATGTAACGGCCATCCGGGTCGAACTTTTTCGACTGCAAAACGGGATTGAAAATGCGGAAGAAGGGCGCGGCATCCGCGCCGCAACCCGCGACCCATTGCCAGTTCACGCAGTTGTTCGCGAGATCGGCATCGACGAGCGTGTCCCAGAACCAGGCTTCACCCGCGTGCCATGGGATCAGCAGATGCTTGACGAGGAAGGAGGCCGCGATCATTCGCGCGCGGTTGTGCATCCAGCCGATCGCCCAGAGCTCGCGCATGGCGGCGTCCACGACCGGGATGCCGGTCTGTCCGCGCTGCCAGGCGCGAAGCCCCCGCTTGTCCTCTCGCCAGGGGAAATCTTGAAATTCCTCGCGCAGCGGGTTTTGCACGAGGTCGGGATGATGCCAGAGGAGATGCGCCGCGAATTCCCGCCAGATCAGCTCCCGCCGATAGGCCGCGACGCCGCCTGGGCCCTCTGCCCGGTCGAGCGCGTCCCACACCTGCCAAGGCGAGATCTCGCCCCAATGCAGATGGGGGGAAAGCATGGAGGTGCCGGGCCGGGCCATGAAATCCCGATCCGTGGCGTAGTGCGCGGCTGCTTCCTCCACGAAGCGATCGAGCCGTGCGGCGGCGCCTCCCTCGCCGGGCGTCCATTCCTGGGCCATGTCCGCGTCCCACGGGATCGCGGGCAGAAGCCCCCAGTCGTCGAGCCTCTCCGACGGCGGCAGCTCCGCGCCCGGCAACCTGCCAGGGGTAGGGGCCGGGGGGCGAACATGCACCTCCCGCTCGAAGGTTTTAGAGAAGGGGGTGAAGACGCCGTAAGGCTTGCCCGTCTGGGTTTTCAGCCGGTGCGGATCGTGCAGCAGGGTGGTGCGATGGCGGTGCAGGCGGCAACCGCCGTCGCCGAGTGTCTCTGTCACGGCCCGATCCGCCGCCCGTTCCGACGGATCGGGCATGAAGCCGGTATGGATTGCGGAGGCGCCCGTCTCACGGGCCAAGGCAGGCAGGATTTCGGCCGCCGGGCCGCGCCGCAGAACGAGGCCGCTGCCGAGCTGTCCCAGCGCGCTGGCCAGGTTGTTCAGGCTGTGATGCAGCCACCAGCGGCTGGCACCGCCGAGGGGACGCGCGGAAGAGCCGCCACCCTCATCCAAGACGAAGACCGGGATGACGGGCGCCCCGCTTTCGGCAGCGACGGCGACTGCCTCCTGATCCGCGAGACGCAAATCGCGCCGGAACCAGAGGATGACGGGCGGCAGCTCGGAAGGGTTCGGGCGTTTCACGCGGTCTCTCAGCTTGGGCGGTCAAACCCCTGTACTGGCCAAACCGGCCGGTAGATGCAGCAGGAGTGGCACGGCTCACGCGAAGATGTGAAGGGCGGCATGCTGCAGGAGAATGATCGTCTTGCCGTCGCGGATCCGGCCAGTCTGGACTGCGTCGAGCGCCGCGTCGATCGTCATCTCGATCACGCCGATATCCTCGCCCTCCTCCGCGCAGCCCCCGCCGGGCCCGATCCTGTCCTGCGGCTCATAGGGGCCGATGAAGAAATGGAGCCGCTCGGTCACGGAACCCGGGCTCATGAAGACATCGAAGAGAGGCTCGACCTGCCCTACTCGGACCCCCGCTTCCTCCGCGACTTCGGCGCGGATACGCACTTCCGGCGCGGCCCGGTCGAGCAGACCGGCAGGTGCTTCGATCATGAGATCGTCATGGCCATTCACATAGGCCGAATAGCGAAACTGCTGGGTGAGGAGGACGGTGCGGCGCGCGCGGTTGTAGAGCAGAATCGTCGCGCCGTCGCCACGGTCATAGGTTTCCCGCCATTGCTCCTGCCAAGTGCCGTCACTGCGGCGAAAGCTGAGGCGGGTTTTCCTGAGTACTGACCAGTCTTCCGCCAGCGTGCGGACTTCGTGGATCTGCAGCCTTTCATGCAAACTCATGATTTCGCGCCCCTCGCATTCCGGTGTTCGGGAGCATTCGTGCATAATCGTGCATAGTCAAGAAATTTCGTGTAGAGGGATCGTATGCTGACCTCTGAACGCAAGACCTTCATCCTTGAGCGGTTGCGCCGCGACGGTCGGGTCGTGGCCAAGGATACGGCGCACGAACTCGGCCTATCCGAGGACACGCTGCGACGTGACCTGCGGGAGTTGGCGGCCGAGGGTCTGTTGCAGCGGGTCCATGGCGGCGCGCTGCCGGCCTCCCCGGCAACGGTCACGATCGCGGACCGTTGGGCCGTTGCACCCAGCTCGAAGGCGGCGGTGGCCTTGGCGGCTGCGCGCCTCGTCCGGCCCGGTCAGGTCGTCATCATCGACGGCGGTACGACGGCCGTGCAGATGGCGCGCCTGTTGCCGCGTGACCTGGCGGCGACTGTCGTCACCCACAGCCCCTCGGTCGCGGTGGAACTTGCCGAACATGACAGGATCGACGTCGAAATCATCGGCGGCCGGCTGTTCAAGCATTCCATGGTCGCGATGGGGGCGGCTGCCGCGGAATACATGGCGGGCCTGCATGCCGATATCTTCTTCTTGGGCGTGACCGGCATTCATCCGGAGATGGGGCTCACCACCGGAAATGCGGAGGAGGCGGTGATCAAGCGCATGCTGAGCCGCCAGGCGGCCGAAACGGTCGTCCTCGCCTCGCGTGAGAAGCTTGGCGCGGCCTCGTCCTTCCGGGTGCTGCCGCTGACGGCGGTCGATGCCCTGGTGGTCGAGCCCGATATCCCGGCCGAGCTTCTGGAACCCTATCGAAAACGCGGCCTCGCGATCCTGCCTGAGACGGAGGGCGGCGGTTAAAATAGCGTCATTTGCATCTGTGCCCGCGTGTCATGCTTCGCTTCCGGCACAAGGAAGAGGCTGGTGTCGAGTGGTGCCATCCGCTCTGCGAGATTGTGTTGCCGCGCGGCACGGGCGAAGCGCTGGGCGAGAAGATCGGCATAAGGGCCAGTTCCCACAAAGCGCTGGCCGAAGGTTGCGTCGTTCAGTGCGCCACCGCGCACCTCCCGGATGAGTTTCAACACACGGTCCGCCCGGTCGGGCATATGCGTCCGCAACCAGGACTCGAAGATTTCCCTGAGTTCGAGCGGTAGGCGCAGCATGACATAGCCCGCCCGCAGCGCGCCGTGTTGAGCGGAGGCCGCGAGGATGGCTTCAAGCTCGGTGTCGTTCACCCCCGGGATCATGGGGGCGGCGAGCACGCCGGCCGGCACGCCGGCCTTGGCGAGTGCCGCGAGCGCCTGCAGCCGGAGTGTCGGCGTGGACGCGCGTGGCTCCATGATCCGGGCGAGCGCCGGGTCGAGCGTTGTCACCGAAAGGAAGACGTGGACGAGGCCGAGTTCCGCGAATTGCCGCAGCAGGTCGATGTCGCCCAGCACATTCGCCGATTTGGTGACGATGCTGACGGGATGGCGGAAGCGGAGCAGCACTTCGAGCACCTGGCGGGTCAGCCGCAGCCGCCGCTCCACCGGCTGGTAGGGGTCGGTATTGGCGCCGAGGGTAATCGGCTTCGGCCGGTAGGAGGGGCGGCGCAGCTCCTTCTCCAGCAGGCTCGCGACCTCGGGTTTGAAGAGCAGCTTAGTTTCGAAGTCGAGGCCCGGCGAATAGCCGAGATAGGCGTGGCTCGGCCGCGCGAAGCAATAGACGCAACCGTGCTCGCAACCGCGATAGGGGTTGATGGAGCGGTCGAAGCCGACATCGGGACTATTGTTACGTGCGATCGCCGTACGGCTGTGGTCTCGGATGAGCACGGTTTCCAGCGCCGGCAGGTCCGAGAACTCGGCATCGAGCGTGCCCCAGCCGTCATCCGTCAGCACGGTTTCCGATGTTTCGAATCGGACAGCCGGGTTGAGCGTCGCGCCGCGGCCCGAGCGCGCGAGGGAGGGCATGGACACAGCCTCGGCACCAGCCTCGACATCTGCCGCGATGCCCGTATTCGGAGCGGTTTCCTTGCGTGGCGCCCGCCCGCTGCGTTTGCCGGCGCCGAGGCCAATGGGCTTTGGCACGACGGTCGCGGGGCTGAATCGGCGCTCCGCCAAAAGGGTATCGGTCGGTTTCATGCAGCCCCCTTTCGGAGATCACAGCATCTCGGAAATGGGAAGGTCAGTCAAGAACAAAAGAAGAACATCAAAAGCGGGGTGCCTCCCACCGTCGCATCGGGCTGGCGCCACTGGCGGTTATGTTCAATCGGCCGCATCAATGCTGTCTTGAAGGTGACACGGTTTCGTGACTCGTCTCCTAACTGTCATGAAAGGAGCGTTGTCGACGGAGCCGTCCGGCTGTATCGGCCTCCCACCTGCAATGCTGCACCTCGCCATTTCTGTGCGAGGCAGATTTCTGTGACCAAGCCAGTTCCGCGCTGCTCTCTTTCTTGACCTCGAATCAGGAGCTTCACTCATGCCGAACGACAAACTGCTTTTCGGCCGACGTCACTATGCGAAGCTGGGTTTGGCCGGCCTTGCGGGGGCGACCGTCGCCTCCCTGCCGGGCCTGCGCCCAGCCCGCGCTGCCGAGAGCATGGACGCGCTGATCGCCGCGGCCAAGAAGGAAGGCAAGCTGAACGTCATCACGCTTCCGCGCGACTGGGCCAACTACGGCGCGCTCATGGACAAGTTCACCGCGAAATACGGCATCGCCATTGACGATGCGAACCCGGACGGTTCCTCCGCGCAGGAACTTCAGGCCGTTCGCAGCCTGAAGGGCCAAAATCGCGCGCCTGACGCGCTCGACATCGGGCCGTCCTTCGCCTCGATCGGCGTCAAGCAGAACCTCTTCTCCCCCTACAAGGTCGCGACCTGGGACAGCATTCCGGACGGCATGAAAGATCCGAGCGGGCTGTGGGTTGCCGATTATTTCGGCGTCGTTTCCATCGCGAGCAACACCAATGTTGTGAAAACTGCGCCGCGGAGCTGGGCCGATCTCAAGAAGCCCGCCTACAAGGGCATGATCGCGCTCAATGGCAGCCCGCTCGGCGCCGGCGCTGCTTTTGCCGCCGTCTTCGCAGCCTCCCTCGGCAATGGCGGCTCCTATGACGATATTGCCCCCGGCGTGCATTATTTCGCGGAGCTCGCTAAGCTCGGCAACCTGAACCCGGCGGCCGCCACCGGGCCCGCGCTGCTCGTCAGCGGCCAGGCGCCGATCGTCATCAATTGGGACTATCTCTCGCTCGGCTATCGCGATGCGGCCGTCGGCAAGGCGACCATTGAGGTTGTAGTGCCGGAAGGCAGCCAGCCCTATGGTAGCTTCTACTGCCAGGCGATCCCAGCGGACGCCCCGCATCCGAACGCTGCCAAGCTGTGGCAAGAATGGCTCTATTCCGACGAAGGCCAGCTTCTCTTCCTGGCCGGCTATGCCCATCCGGCACGGTACGCTGACCTCGCCAAGCGCAACCTGATCCCGGCTGATCTCGCCGCCAAGCTGCCGCCGGCCGGCCCTTATTCCCAGGTTAAGTTCGCGACCCAGGAACAGGTCGCCAAGGCGCAGAAGACGCTCGCCGAGCTTTGGCCGAAGCTGGTTCATATCTGAGCCGTCTGCCGAGGAATAACGAAAGGACCAGGGGTACCGTGAGCCAGACAGGCCAAACCGCATCTTCCGCGCCCACGACCTTCGGGGGAGCCAGCGCCCCCCGCAGCGCGGGCTCGGGCGGTTTCGGCGCGCTGGTCGGCCGTGCCATCCCCTGGTTCTTCGTCGTTCTGTTTCTAGTCTTCGTCCTCGCCTTCCTGATCGCCCCGACCCTTGTTCTGGTTGTGAAAACCTTCACGGGCGACCACGGCTTCACGCTGTCCTATTTGACCGGCCTCTGGGACTACCAGTATCGCATCGCCTTCCAGAATTCGATCATCCTGGGGCTCGCTTCCGCCTTCACCGGTCTCATCGGTGGCTTCTTCATCGCGTATACGAGCCTGCAGCCCGGTGCTCCCGCATGGCTGCGCTCCATCATCACGAGCTTTGCGGCGGTCGCCGCCAATTTCGCCGGGGTCCCGCTCGCCTTCGCCTTCATCAGCACGCTCGGCAGCCTCGGCTTCGTAACGATCATGCTGAAGCACATCGGCGTCGACATCTACGCCATGGGCTTTTCGCTCTATTCGCTCACCGGCATGACGGTCACCTTTGCCTATTTCCAGATTCCGCTGATGCTCATCATCATCACGCCGGCGATCCAGGGCTTGCGCTTGCAATGGCGCGAAGCCTCAGAGGGACTCGGGGCGACGAGCTGGCAATACTGGCGCCTGGTTGGCCTGCCGATCCTTACCCCTTCGCTGCTCGGCGGTTTCCTGCTGCTCTTCGGCAGCGCCTTTTCGGCCTATGCGACCCCCTATGCGCTGACAGACGGCAACATCGCGCTCGTGACCATCGACATCAGCAATGTGCTCTCCGGCAATGTCATGTCCGATCCGCAGGTGGGTGCCGCACTGTCAACCGGCATGATCCTCGTCATGACCGTGGTGCTCGCCATCTACAGCATCGTCTCGCGCTACTCAGCGCGCTGGCGTCGCTGAGCGGAGGAAACAGGGCATGAGCGCGACCATTGCCGCCGCCGCCGAGCCGGAAGCCAAGCTTGCTGCGAATGCGCCAGCACCGCGTCCGCGCCCGGCCCATGGAGCCCGCACCCGGCTGAGCGCCTTCAATTGGGTGGTGATTGCGCTCGCCGCGGCCTACTTCCTGGTTCCGCTGATCATGACTGGCATCTTCAGCTTCTGGGAAGGCGGCAACCGATACGGGTTTTCGGCCTATATCGCGATGCTGAGCACGCCCGGTTTCTGGACAAGCCTGTTCCTTTCCGTGCGGCTCGCCATCGAGACCATTATTTTGAGCTTCGCCCTCCTGGTGCCGGCGATGATCTTTGTTCATCTCAAGGCGCCGAAGCTGAAGCCGCTGTTCGAGTTCATTTCCAACCTGCCCTTCGTCATTCCCGCCATCGCGTTGATTGACGGGTTGACCACGCTCTACACCGGTCCCTCCTGGCTCATCAGCACACCGAACTACCTCGTCATTCCGTATTTCTTCCTGGCACTTCCCTATGCCTACCGTTCGCTCGAGGTTGGGCTGACAACGCTTGACGTGCAAACGTTGACGGAAGCCGGCCAGTCGCTCGGCGCTGGCTGGGGAGAAATCATCTTCTACCTGCTGCTGCCGAACTTGCGCACCGCTCTCATTGGTGCCGTGCTGCTGATCCTGACGACGGTCATTGGCGAATTCACCTTTGCGAGCGTGCTGCTGTTCCACACCTTTGCGGTCTTCATCAATGACACCGGCCAGAATGCGATCACCGAAGCGGCCGCGCTTTCGCTCTTCGCCTTCCTGCTGACCTGGCTTTTGATGCTCGGCGTGTTGCTAACCGGCCGCAAGAACGCGGCCACAGTCGGAGGCGCGCATTGATGGATCACTCGGCGCATATCAGCATGTCCGGCGTGACCCTGACCGGCATCCGCAAGGTCTATGGCCCGCG
>Ga0310811_10003542_pt1 | contig 19655 bp, 18 predicted proteins | sample YCmetagenome_FD_207642 | JGI IMG/M metagenome (GOLD analysis project Ga0310811, IMG submission 207642) | Soil microbial communities from experimental microcosm in Duke University, North Carolina, United States - YC | ecosystem: Engineered > Artificial ecosystem > Soil microcosm > Unclassified ...
TGAGGAGCTTGTCGACCTGGCCCTGATTAAGGGCAGCTTCGAGTGCGATTTCAGAGAACTCAAAGTCTCCCCGTGAACGGAACGGACGCCAAGGGGCTTCATCCGCAGGAGGTTCTTTAAGCGTCTCCGAAGCAACACCAAACTCTTCGAATGCTTGGAGTAGAGGCTCGCGACCAGAACGGGGATGGAACTCGGTTTTGAACTCATGAGGCTGAGCAATGTGCACTGCAGGTTGGGGTTGGACGTTTTCAGGGCCAGTATTGCTGGCCATGCTAGCGTCAGATAAGACTATCGTTGCATAGACAGTTGTCAGTCGGTTGCGTCTAAGAAACAAAGAAAGAAACACATACCTGGGCTCTGAACACCCTCGTTTCCAGCGTCAAATTCCATGTGGTTGTCCAGACCGGCTGTGAGTGTTGGAAGCGTCAGAGTGAATATTCTACCATCAAAATTGAGTACAATACCGTACCTTGCCCCATGTCAGCTTGCGATTCTGGGTTTGCGGCTAACGGGTCATCCACAACAATGCGTGATGGACCAGCCGCTGCTTCTAAGGCTGCTGTTCGTCGAGTTTTCTTGTGGCGTGCTTTTGAAATTGAGCAGAAACAAATAACATGAGTATTGAGCGACGACGGATGGATTCAAACATAAGGACTCACCCAGAACTGATCGCTGATCTCTCTCGAACTCCAGAGCAAAGGCCTCTTGACCCTCTGCATCGCGCATCTTGCAAGTTGATTGATGTCGCTTGATGCCTTGGGACTTATACATCTTCCCGCAATGTGAGCACTGAGAGTCGCTTGTTAGTGTTTTTGAGCTATAATTATATTTACCCCGACTTGAGCGGTTTGGGGCCATGGCCGCAAGACAATAGTTAGAAAGATATATACACGTTGGTGTACAAAAGAGCTTAAGAGAAGGCGTTGAGAGGCGTTGAGTCAGTGATGGGTCAGACCTCGTTGATTCCGCCTTGCAAGGTCACATGATAAGATTCGTCACAATATGTGACAACGTCTGACAAGTTCTTATGTATTATTCCGCCGACCTCAAAAGGGACTTGTAAGACAACTCATAATGCATGTGACCAGATTTATAAGCCGGCGGCATTGTAAAGGTCACTTAACTTTTTCCGACATGACCCTTCCCTAGATTCTGGATAACATTTCTTTCGACCAAGCGGCTTTTGTGCAGGTTGGCATAATCCTATTCGCTGTTGCCTTTGTATGCGCAGCAGCCTGAAGGACTGGCTCACCTTGCGCTATGGCAGAGGGTGGGAATGGCAAGTATGTCAAACAGCCTATCCTCATCATGGGTGGTGCATCAACCATCGGGTAATATGGTGCGTACAAATTCAGTGTTCTCCCTTGATTGATTATTCACAAAGTTCATAGTCATACAGCTTACTGCGCTCCCTGAATTCTCCCGTATCATCACTACAGCTTCCTTTCACAATTGAACCTCTGTCCGCGCCCGGCATTACTCATGTGCTCGATCACAAGCTCTCGACTGCTGCGTTGAAAAACGCAATTGCCAAGATAACATCAACTCCTATCACTTTGGTGACGCCATATCTTTTACTGACACAGCAAACCGCTCATGACATCGTTACTACTGGAGGAACGGTCATCACAGTGAGAGAGACTGCGTGAAGACCAGAGTCTAACGGAGCAAAGTACAAGGTCTATCCATCATGTATGTTATAAAAAGAATTGATGTCATTTATTTCTCTTGTGCGCACACCAAAGGGATAAAAACGCGCGTGATAATATCCTGAAAATGATGCGTAAGTTCTCATGTTAATATGTGGAATGTTTTCCATGAGGTTGATTTCATTTCCGGAACAACATCTGAGAAAAGGGCAGCAACACTCATGTGCCTAGAGAACACACCGGCACATTATCACAGGGCACGTTGGAGACTTATGATTGGCGTTTTCAGCTCATTTAATTTTCGTTTATGAGATGTGAAGCATTCACGCTAAGGCATTGCGCGTTTGCATCCAACCGCGGAACACCGCTGACCTTTGAAATCGCAGTTCCCTCACACGTGTGCTCCTAGTTATTTACAAAATCGTTCTAGATGAATCTCCAAGATCATATCGGGTTATACCTCCACTATGCAAGACTGTCCCGTTGCGTCAAAGCGTGTCCAAGCTATAGTTATCGCTTCCAAAAACCACTTCCCTCTTGCATCCTCAGGCTAGACTCGTGGCCAACCCGTGATGTGGCACTCTGACTCAACAAACGCCCCGTTCCTTCTGAGGAAGTACGTGAATTTGGCTGGAAAGTGAAGAGCAGTTATCGCCAATGGAACTGCACGAGTAATACGTGACTTATTGAGTTGGCCAAAAATGGGATATCCTGTAGATGGGTGTACCCGCTCAGGGATACTGATCAAGTATTCCACATTCCAAAAAGTTCGTGAATAATAGAGGCATGGATGCGCCATGCACATTCGATCAATATGATATTGTCCCCATAGAAATTGTGACCAACTCAGATATCGTGGTCATTACTTATTATTGCCATCGACGCACTTCCTTCACGCCTCTCTTCCCTGGCGTTTGATAATAATCTATGTCAACAGCCTTCGAAGAGCGGCAGAGGGAGCACGCCGGTGGTTTATCATGATGGTACATCCGTTGGGAAATCCGGTAAGCGCGGCCTTGTCCGTTCGTGTCTGAGGTTCGAAAACCCATGTATCAGTGAGCTCTAGAAAATGCTCAACCAAAAGAAGTGATTCAAACAGTGATTCAACCGCACCGAAAATGACTATCACACAGCTCAGCGACTGAGCAACGTACCCTTAATGAAAGTGTTGTTGGGCTTCAGTCTATAAAACATACAAAAAAGATACGCCGGTTATCTCTTGATTCACGCCAACAATAAAAAGTGAAAAGTCCTCGAGTTGAATGCAAAAGTCGACTACTTGTATAGCAACATTGGGAAATAGGCATTGGGATCATGAGGGGCGTCCGGTGCGAGCTCGGCTCTCCACTTCTTGAAGGGTGTAGGCACCTTCGGGGGGAGCTTTGACTGGTCATACACCTTGTGCACAGATGTGATTGCAGCAATGGCGCCCGTCAAATCCATGATCTCCTGGGTCTTTGTAGGGACATCCGATTTCTCTCCATCTTTGGCTTCTGATGGTGCAGGAATTCTATGATTACATATTAGTGAGAGCTGCCACGCAGAGGGTACGGGGGCATACGCCTGGGCTTCAGAGTGTTGGATGAGAAGTGACGATAGGTCAGGCTGCGTGACCACAGAAAGTTGGGGATATGCCCTCCGAACATCTCTCTTCCAGTACGGATTTTGAGCGGGGTCGGAAGCTGACAAGAAAAAGGATGAGCAGAGCCTATAGTGAGCATCGACATCCTACCTTTGGTTGCAGGAGATGAATATCTCTCTGGTCTTGAACCAGGCTGCGGCCATCTGTAGATTCCTGCTAATGGAATACCACTCGAGATTTCAGGATTAATGACCACAGCGTCGCCTGGCAAAAGGCGTTCAGACATTCGACGGGCCAAAAAAAATGAAGCAGCTCACGGAATTTCTTCCAAAAACCTTTCGGATGAACATGGTAGAGAGTCGACTCTGCCGCTTTTTTCGCAGCCGCCATCTAGGAAGTTCGAGTTGAAGTTCGGGGAACCGCGGCATAGCGAGCGGGAGATGATTACATAAGTATATTTGTTGGCCACACAGTCAAGTTGATCAACTATGATATACCTACTAGAGTAACTGTTCTATGGTTATATCAGATTGTTATACGTCTGAATCTTCCAGATCCACGCCAACACGTCTGCCATTATGTGTAACACGGCTTCGTTCAGAGCACACCAGACCCCAGTACTCTGCTTGTTCAGAAAGTTCCATCTGAGTCATGCCAAGATCATCATGCCACCTGGTAATTTTTGCACCTCACCACAGCCACCTTTCTGCACTTTGACTACGCCTGTTCTAGAAGTTCCACCTGAAGCAAAAGCTTATGCACGGTGGCCTACAATGGTAGGCTAATATTCAGCAGCACTGAGTACTGAGACCTAAGATAGACAGAAGACAAATATTCCTTGACAATGCGTTGTCAACCTAAAATCACGCAATAGTGGCATAACGTCATCCTCATCACTTACCTGGTGAATCGCGTGCGCGCTGGCCTTGCAATATAAGCCTTGTATGCGTGCTGTGTGGCTTTTTTTCTCCATTCCGAGCTAACGTGCTACCATGGGTATCACACTTATCCACAGTCATGCTGAACGTGTTAGCTCAAAGTTACAGCACCCCCTAGATATTGGTCTCGTGACTGATGGCACTGAGTCTGACTATGACTCGGACGATCTGGACGTCAGCCTCAGAGCTATCGACACTGAGCGTGACCCTCACGAGCTCCCCACATTCGATTCTAAAAGTCTGACAAATCCCCCACGTACCATCCTCTATCTACCTCCGCTACTTTCTTCTCTACCTCACGAGCCCAGAGTACTGCTCCATACATCACTAAAACAGCAAGCGATGCTCTCCGAGACCCGTCTACCTGATATAGACCCCGCATCGCTATCGTTGCACAAAGCTTTGCACCATTTCCGTCCGGCGACTCCGTATTATGCTGAAGTACCATACGACGAGGCGTTCAATTGGACAGAGCTCGAACTTCCGGAAGACGAAGAGCGTGAGTGGTATTGTGTTGCTTTTCGCAGCAAACGATTACCTGGGAGCGACAGTGGACGTAAGTAGCCATCATTCCTACCCGGACCATCGACTGATTCTCCTCGTATGCACAGCTCTTTATGACGCCGATAAGTTAGCTCACGAGGAGGCTGTGCTTAACGGTGGTGTACGCAACCAACTCCTTGGCACAGTGGCTCTTCTGACCCCTCCCCCTAGCTTATCATGTATTGGTATGGTGTGCCAGATCCAGAAACAGGCATGAACCTTGCAACGTGCATCTGGCAGTCCCGGAAACATGCAGCTGCTGCCAACTCGCGCCCGCATCACATCCGTGCGATGATGCTCGCAGCCGCTTCATACGAGATATATACTCTGGAGCGGCACAAGCTGCGAAAGTCACGGGGAGAACGTGGGGTGACCATCGAACCCTTTGACGGTACTGAAGTTGTTTGGTAATTCTCCAATACCGGCTTACTTGGATTTATATACCCTCGCAATATCTTATTCCATAGAATACTTCTAACTTAAAAAGGAACGTTGTACCGTTCGAGCTTGCTAATAGAAATACAGGTAACACTGGAATGCTCAAATTCGTTAATGGTCATCCCCCCATGACTCGATCGTGTCATGAGTAGTGTCTGAACGCTGCGAATGCAATCCATCAATTTCATCACGGCCAACGCTGCCCCTCCCTGTAAGCAACCGACGTGACAACATCCAGGAGACGGTCGATCGTTGTTCTTGCCGAGGCGGGATCGGCGTGCTACGTGTTTGGCTTGGCCGATCTTTTTTCGGTGTTGCTGGTTGTGACGCCTGAGTTGGGCGTGTGGGCGTGAAAGGTTGCTCGTGGCTCTCTGTGGTGCATGTTGTGTTTTCTGCAATAAGCTTTGGCGAGATGGGTTTGTATACAATGAGACGACGATTTTGTTTCATGAGGGCTTACCTCTTGTACATCGGCAATTCCATGGACCGCAGGAGATGGTGTTGCTCCCCGGAGCGGTGAGATAAAAATTCCCGAAGCGGGAGCAAAGATCACTGCGCCATTTTGGCCATCCAACTGAGGTGATGGAGATTCTTGGGTGACCTGTCCAGATATAGATGAGTCGCGAAAGGGTCCACCTTGAAGAGTGTATTCTAAGAGTGAATTAGATGCTGCTGCTGCTGTTGCTCGATCGCCAGCAAGACTATGGAAGGCATGAGGCGAATGCGACAAAAGGACGTCAGGGTCCGCAAAGACAGGGGGAACCGTAGTGGAAATTCTAGAAGGGGGAGCGAAACCCACTCCGCCGCTTTGGCCATTCGACAGAGGAGATGAAGATTGTTGGACGACATGTCGAGATACAGGTGAACTGCGAATGGGACCATCATAAAGATCGGATTCCACACGTGCGTTATGTGCCTCCGTCATTGCTAATTGATCACCAGCGACACCAAAGAAGGAATGAGGCGAATGCGATAGATGGAGGTCGGAATTTTCAAAGACAGGAGGAATCGTAGCTGGAGCATGCATGTCATAAGTCTGCTTGTTGACCAAGCTGGAATCGGGTAAAGTCTTCCTCAAGAATGGCCGCCAGCGGAAATCAAGTGCGTTTAAGTCAAGTTCGTATGATTCCGGCTCCAGAGGGTCGGACAGTGATGGATCTTCAGTGGGAGATTCGAAGTACACAGGTCGAGAGACGGTAAATGCCGGTCCAGGGGTGGAAAATATATTCATTGTCAGCTCGTTCCCTTGAAAATCAAGCGTTGGTGAGTAAGATCCAAGATCGTTAGAAGCAACAGACGATCCGCGGTGGAAGGATGGCAAGTAAGTTTCCGGCTCAGTAATAGTTGGACGAAGGACAAGCGGCGATGTGAAATCAGCACGATCGATACTCGCGTCGTGAGACAAAAGGGGTGGTTTTACGTGCGCCAAGGACTTCTGCGATTCTGAGGGGTGGGCTAAGTTAGGGGTACTAGTAGCATTTGAAATAACAGTGTGTTGAAGAGCGGCGAGCGAGCCAGGAGTGGAAAATGGGCGAAACCTAAGGGTATCTTCTTCGAGGTGGAATATTTGTGACTCTGCGTTGAGAGTCGTCAGGCCACAAGGCAGTAACCCAACGTCACAGGAGGCGGGGTCAGCATGAGCTGCATCATTGTTTTCCTGGACATCGGCATCGAACGGGGAGAATGCAAACATGCGATTTGTACTGGCTTCCTGAGAACATGGTCGAGGTTCGTTTCGAGTTCTAGCTTCAATCATGTCTTCGTGAGCAAGAGGGGGAAGCAATTCTCGAAGTGGATGCTCGGGCTCCAAGGCACTGAATGTGTTCGCAAGCCACATAGGTAAGGCCTCCCGTACTTGAGAACCCTAATACGGCAATAACCAAGTTGGGGTTCTCATGAACATAAAGGTGCGCGCATATAGCGTACCTTTCGATATGTTTTGATGTCGCGTTGCACCAGGGGAGACTTGGCTGGGTTTGATACCCTTTGATTCATCTTCAACACAGAGAGGTCACTTCCAAGTCTACCCTCATGGATGTATGCGTCCACAGGCGTCTTAGGAAGATCATAGCTACTGACTGAGGAAGACCCAGAGGAACGTGCTCGCTTTCGACGCGATTTCGGATCAGAACTGTACAAATCTGTAACGTTCACTTGGGCCAGCATCCGATCAAAACGAGTATTAAGTCCCAGGGTTTTTCTGCGTTTCAGAAGTCCTGGCATAATCTCTGACAAAACGTTGTAACATGACATCGCTTTGATTTGCAATAGACATACCAGCTCTTCCCACTCCATTGTATATCATCGGCGAAAAGCTGAGACTCTCGTGAGGTACTCCGGGCAAGTGGGGCAATCAAATCCGAATTCTGGGCTCACCTAGCATGGCTCAAAGAGCCAATATTCGAAACACTGTCGACCTCGGAGCCGTCATATTGAAACATTAGTGATCGGTAACCTGGCATCGTTGCGATTCGGATGCGACTGTCTGTGGACTTCTGACCGTGGCTCCGGGATAAATTAGGCTACGAAGATTGACTTACATAAAGCCATATTTTTTTAGACCTCAACTATCACATGCCCAGCTGCAAAATGGCACATTGATAGTGATAGTGAAGGTCTCGGTTCGGTTCTTCCCATTATCCGAGTAGGGTGCGAGTATCTTTGTTATCAAATACTACGTGTCCCCCAACGCACAGAATCCGAACAGCAGGCAAGCTCGAGGACAACGATTGGTGGTGCTAGCGGGAGATAGACGTTTACTTTCGGTCACCTTCATTTTATCATAAAGATACCTTCTTAATCACTCCAGTTGTCCTGGTTTTAAAATACATGGATTGCGGGAAACAAGTTTCTCTCTCACTAGCACTCATGGAAGAAGACGACCCCTTCAAGCAAGCATTTCCCTCTGCCGAAGCCCAGCTCCCGCTTTACCTGCGTACGGGGGAGCCGAAAGGTCGACGTAGATGGCGGAATGGTGCATTTACCGTCTTGCTTGCTATATGTCTAGCGACGCTTTTGTTACGGATATACCAGCATCACTCGCACCTACATACCCAGCCCCAGACACAACTCCGTAACCCTGCCTATCTCATAGAAGCGGAACACGGTGCTGTTGCTTCCGAGAATAAACGATGTTCAGACATTGGTGTTGCCGTCTTAAAGGAAGGAGGAAATGCTGTAGACGCTGCTATCAGCGCCGTTTTTTGTGTTGGCGTGGTCAATATGTTTTCGTGAGTCATCTGCGTTTTGAAATTCATGTTTTTGACATAGATCAGCTCGGGCATAGGTGGAGGGGGATTCATGACAGTTCGCATTCCACCGTCGTCTGAGGGTGGCAGCTCGGAAGTATATACAATTGATTTTAGAGAAACCGCCCCGGGCTCGGCAAACAGGACCATGTACAAGGATGATCCTATGGCTTCCCGATGGGGCGGATTAGCAATTGGTGTTCCTGGTGAAATTCGCGGACTCCAGGAAGCACATAGACGCTGGGGGAAATTACCATGGGCTAGGCTCGTGCAGCCAAACGCAGACCTTGCTGCTGAATGGACGGTAGATAAAGAGTTAGCACGACGTCTCCAGGTAAAATGCTGGTCATGCAAATCTGAGGTGCTGATTGCTTACACGCTTTCCAGATGTTTGCAAAGCTTGTGCTTCCTAAAGAAGACTGGAGCACTATTTTCGCTCCGGAAGGACGGATGCTGCTTGAAGGCGAAATTATTAGACGGACAAATTACTCACGTACGCTTTCTGCTATCGCGACAGAAGGACCTGATGTGTTCTACAAGGTTTGACATTCGACGTGTTTCATGTTGGAGCTACAGTTGAGTTATTTTTGAACAGGGTCCCATAGCTGACTCTATCATACGCAAGGTACAAGCCACCGGAGGAATAATGACTAATGAGGATCTAGAGAATTACACTGTGAAGGTGGATCACGCTCTTCAAGGGACGTATCGTGATAAGAAAGTGTACACTAGCCACGCGCCAACCTCGGGACCCGTGCTTCTTCATATTCTGAATCTCTTGGAACGCTACGATCTCACCGGCGAAGGCCGAACTGGCTTAAACATCCATCGCTTTGTAGAGGCTTTAAAGTGTGAGTGCTTATCTGCTTTCTTAAAATAGTTTCTTGAAGTACTGACGATGTCACGTAAGTCGGGTTTGCAGCTCGGTGAGTCCTTTCTCCAAGTTTCTCACAACCAGTTTCACATTCCACTAGCACAAAGATTGGTGACTTGCCATATATTACCAACGGAACAGCTCGCATTGCCGAAATCTCCACGAAAGCCTTTGCAGATGCTGTGGCACTTAACCTCACTGATGTACGTTTTTCTGTGCTCTATCGCTCTGCCGTATCTGGATGATACTTCAGGATCGTACGCATCCTCCCGAATATTACAATCCAGAGTTTGACGTTAAAATCGATCACGGAACAAGCCATACATCTGTGGTTGACAAGGACGGAATGGCCGTAGCATTAACGACCACCGTGAATCTTGTATTCGGATCAATGGTGCTCGACCCCGAAACCGGAATTATCCTGAACGATGAGGTGGGTTCTCATACATTCCCAACAACATCTTCCAACTAAATATGCAAGTCAGATGGACGATTTTTCAGTTCCAGGCAGCCCTAACGGCTTCGGACTCTGGCCTTCACCATGTATGCGCAGCTCCTCTCTTCCCCATCATCCCAAATTAACCATTCCCAGACAATTACCCCGAGCCTGGCAAACGCCCCCTATCCTCAACAACACCCACGATAATTGAAAACCTTGATGGCTCCTTCTACCTCTCCATCGGCGGATCAGGCGGCGGCCGGATCTTCGGAGCTGTCCTGCAGGTCATCCTGAACCTTGATTGGGGAATGGACGTCAGCGCCGCAATCGAAAGTGGACGTGTCCACGATCAACTATACCCGCTCCAAGTAGATGCTGATGACATCGTGCCTGGCACCGTACTAAATTCTCTGATAGAACGGGGACATAATATCACAGGCATGTCGAATGTCGCCATTGTTTAGGAGAAAGAGTACTCACGGGTTGTCATATTAGTGTCAGACATTAATCGTGTAGCTGCTGTTGTGCAAGCGGTGATGAGGGTGGATGGCAGGATATTTGGTATGTGGTGATGTTTTGTGCGATTGATGGTGATTTTGATTTGTGATGGTGTATAGCGGCTAGTGATTCGAGGAAGAATGGTATCGCCGCGGGTTATTAGCCATGATCCGATGTGCGGCGCTCAGTAGCTACGTACGTATACCTAAGTAGTGACCAAAGTTCATTAGCATGGACTTGGTTGAGTTTGCGCCATGTATCCTTAAATGAGATCAAATCCAACACCAAGTCTAGTGTTTCCGCGGGGTATTAGCCACACTTCTGTAGTCGGACTGTCCGAGCTTTATTACATAGCAAGTGATCATTTCAAATTCAAGTTTAATATTTGGCATCACCCTTAGAATCAAACATTGCCAAACAACTCCAAACTGACACGTCTCTTGTTACGTAGCATGTCAGGTAGTCCAGGAAGCGTTTCATCCCACCATTCATACCTCCAACAAGTACTGAATTGAGATGGCCAGCACAGACTGGGACCTCATTTCTTCATACGCAGGTCTTCTGTGCTTGGCTTCCATCTCTATATACGCTGGAGCACACGGTTCACTTCCAGTGCGTTGATATGGTCCGTCCTGCCTAAAGGAATTAAATACTTTTCCAGACACCTAAGAAGCAAAAAAGCAACGAGACAGATAAATCTGTAGTTCAAAGTGATGAAGATGATGAGGATGACGAGGACGTGCCAGATAGGCTTTCGTCTGGTGATGCGTGGCTTTTCCCAATTGTAAGTCCTCCTCACAACACACACGTAACTGTGACTGAAATATAATGGTAGGCAGGCTCAGTAGCGCTTTTCGGGATGTACGCTATAATGAAGTTCTTTGGAAAAGAATGGATAAATTGGTTGCTCGCGTGGTATTTCTCGATCGCTGGCGTTGGCAGTGTATGGAAGGTGAGTCGTGTTTTTCGTGATACGTCGCGGTTGTGTAATCGAGCTGCGTGTTTCCCAGAGTGCTGCGTCGCTTATGAGATTCGCGGTCCGTGAAGAACGGTGGAAGAAGTTCGATCGGAATAGAGTGTTGATTCTGAAGGGTCCACGGGGTATGTAGTTTCATATAATTTTTTTTTACTTGAGGAACAGGTTTGATCTGCGCGTAGAATTGCTTTCGGTGTCGTTACGCACTCCGACGATTGCGTTGTTTCCACTCGCTTTGATACCCTCTGTGTTATTCAATACCTCGGAAACATATCGCAAGTCTGCGCTTATAACAGATATCCTGGCGCTTTCGTTCTCGCACAATGCTCTATGTCTCCTCAAAATAGACTCGTTCAAGACGGGATGCATTCTTCTCTCAGGACTGTTCTTTTATGATATATATTGGGTGTTTGGTACGGACGTCGTAAGTGGTTATCAGAATGTTCCCCAGGGTGTGCTGACGGGTCCTAGATGCTCACGGTAGCCACGTCTCTTGACGTTCCAATCAAACTGCTCTGGCCCAAATCGCTCAGTTTTGCCAGCGAACGCGGGTATACATTACTCGGACTAGGGGACATTGTCATACCTGGTACATTTGTTGCCTTGGCGCTACGTTATGACTACGCACGTGCGGATGGGAAAGGTACATTTAAGAAGCCATACTTTTACGCGACCCTGGCAGCGTACTTTACTGGGCTCGTCACGACGATGGCAGTTATGCACGTGTATGGTAAAGCTCAGCCTGCATTACTTTATTTGAGGTATGTTCCATGGTTCTTACGGGATGGAAAGGTATGATGACAGTTGCGCTTTAGCCCCGCTTGTATATTGTCATTGTTCGTGGTAGGAATTGTTAGAGGGGAATTAGGTGATGCATGGAAGTGGATTGATGACGGATTGATGAAGAAGGCTGTGGGGGATGGGAGTGGAAAGGGTCATGAGAGTGATGGGAATGTGGAGCAAGTTGATGGGAGGAGGAAGAGTAAGAGTAAGAAACGGGTGCAATGATTATCTGATGGATTTACGTCGTGTGTTTGAGTTGGAGTAGAGGAGGAATATCGCACGAATGCCTGTTTGAGTTTGAATTGGGTTGCTTAGCGTGTGGTTATTGTGTGATGGTGGCGCTGTCGAGTAGTGGGAGTGGGATCGGAGTCGACGTGGTTCTATAGGAAGTTCGGACCGAAATTTTGATCAAAGGGCGGTGATGACGGGGTGGGATTCTAGAGCTGAACGAGGCACGAGGTTGTACTGAAATTAACAATTTATTTTAATTATGTATATACCCTTTGCCTGTGGGGATTATACGGTAGTTAATGGATAAATTTAGGAAATGGGAGATCCGACCGGCTTGGCGCTATGTAAAGTGTGAGAAAATTTTGAGCTAGAGAAGAAAGTGGGTGACGGTTTGTACACTAAAATAAGCTAACATGAAAATATATATTTGATGTAAGATCGTCCTTGACTCTACGCCACAAGTGACCCCGAAAACTTAAGAGACATGTGAATTTTACAAGGGCAGAGGGGATACTATATACATAATTTAACTTGTATCCGGGGTCATCATTCAGTTACTTCCCCTCCTCTCCCATTTTTTATGTTCTAGTACTTTGATCACGGATGTCCCCATCAACAAATTCATCTGAAGATAATAAAAATATCGTCACTTCATGGCCGGTATCCGAACTTCCGTCCCTCCATACAACTACTTCGTTCTCATCCGACCCTAGCTCTAGTACCTACCATCCATCATCCATGCTCCATCATTCTGATGATACTCGCCACATCTCAACGAACGAGTGGAACTCTTTATTCTCCACACCTCTAAACCCCTCAGTCTTTGCAACTTTGGCTGCTAATGGCGTATTTCCAGTACCACGACCAGATCATCATCATCATCATCATTCAAGACAATATACCGAACATCCCTCCTCATCTTGGTCACATGCGCCAACAACAACCGGTCATTACCCTCTTAGACCATCCTTGACTAGGGTTCACTCTTCGACCCAACTCCCAGAACAACCAATTTCTACTCGTCCCCCTCACGACACCCGTCCTCGTCGTACGACCGTAAGTAATTCATTCAGCCGCAGCATAATGTTATAATCATTTAAAATAGAACAATGATACTTTGAACCTCAATTCAACTAGAGGCACGAACTCACGTCCAGATGGAAGCACAAATTCGAATTCATTTCCTCTCCTATCTCCTTCAGCGTCAGATTTTTCAATCTTCGATCATCCTGTCGAGCGCTCCACTACTGGTCTACCACCATCCTTATGGATGTCTCCCGCTTCTGCGACTCCTTCAACTCCGTTGTATCCCCCCCTGACTCAGCTCACAATACCTTCACATTCAGAACCTTCCCCTCTCTCTTCAAACAAACCTGCCTCTCCCTCAGAGACAATCGAGTCCAAATCCGCAATATTTAGCGACATTTTCTCAGATGATCTCTTTGGTTCCCCACATCCCGATCATTCTCCGAGTACCTTTACTTCTCCTAGACTTTCTGGTTCCCCCGACCTGGAATCTCCTTTTGACGAAAGTGACCCGGAAAAACTTGCTAAACAAGATCCTCTTGCAACTCAAGTCTGGAAGATGTACGCTAGGCAAAAGGCAAATCTACCTCACGCTCAGAGAATGGAAAACATCACCTGGAGAATGATGGCGCTCGCTTTAAAGAAGAAGAAGGAAGAAGAGGAAGCAGCAAACGCCAACTCAGATATTAAATCAGAAGTTGTTCCAACTCCCATCCCTGACCCTGACGAGGAAAGAGGACGCAGAATCGACAAGGGCAAAGCAAAGGTCCAAGTCATCGGGTTTGACGGTACAAATCAAGATGGAGCAGAAGATGACGAGTGAGTTCTAAATTATTACGTGATGTCTGACATCCTTTTAACGCTCATCTAGTGTCGTAGCCATGGACTGGCGTGCAATGAGTAGATCTCGCTCTCGTATATCAATGGATTGGAGACCTCAATCTCGTTCCCGTTCAAGACCTCCCCAGTCCGCAGCAGTCTTTGATCATCATGGCGTTGTCTCTCCTCAAACTGATTCCCGATATCATTTCCCCTCTGTGAGCCACCCAACCAACGGCGATAGGGACAGACGGAACAGCTATTCAAGTAGGGAATCACATCTCGAAGGCCTCGCTTCCTCACCTAGTATTCCAATACCTGGGGCGTCTGCTCATCGCTCTTATCCGGGGTCTTCTTCGGCACCCCGTTCTGGACTTTCTGGTACCCTTCCAGCCGTTTATGAAGGTCAAGTTGACCACGATCCACTCTCTTTCACTAACGGGCTCCATCACGACCAACAGCTCGGTCAGCTCAACAACTCCCTCTCTACCCTGAATACCCCCGCTTTCCACCCGTCTTCGCTCCCCTCTTTCGGTTTCCACGGAGGTTCGAAACTGCTGCCAGATCAGTCACCCAAAGCACGTGCCTTCCCCAGGCACGTGCGAAAAACGAGCTTCGATCATACTGTCAAGCGGGAGGGTCTATTTACCGGTGTCAGCGGCAGACACCAGGTCAATGGCAAGCCCTTGTCGCCCGATAGTCTTATTGGGCAGAAACGGAGGGCAGAAGCACCTCATGCAGAGAGCATGCTGCGCGCTGACCCCTCCAATGTAGACGGCAATTCCCGTAACACTCAGGAGCCAGATCAGTACGTGAGCACCAGTCCCTTCCCTTCCACCCCTTTCAATTTCTGCTTCCCGCGGGACTATGGGATGTTTGATATGCACGGTGGCTCACATAACGAATTCTCGCATATGCTCCACGCCACAGACGATTCTCATTCGTCGTTCCATGATTCTGTTTCTCATCCTCTAAACGGTTCTACATATGGCTCTTCTTCGGGCGTTAATGAGGGTCTCTCGGCTGCCGCCGCGGCCGCAAGTGCAGCAATGGCCGAAGGATACCGGAATCTCAGCGCCGCTGCCAACTTTCCGTCAGACGACTACAGCCATCTCCTTGGGCTTCCGTTTGGAAACATCGACACAAGCGTCAATCTCGCTCAAGGCCCATATACGGTTGATCCCACACAGATCCTTCCAGTGGAGCATGGCGACGGGGTCTTACAGAGCTACCATCCTAGTCCATCAAGCGACGGATGGGGTAATGGCCTTACGTCCAGTTCGACCGCATCCCCTGAACCATATTTAACCTCAAGCGCTTCCTCACCTCCATCTGTCGAAGGTACTACCACGGGCCCCAACTCACGGAGTCAGATGCGGAAGATCGCGTCTACGAAACGCATCGCCCAGGAAATCAGGCGCAAGAAATCAGTTTCTGGGCTGAGCCCCACAATCGGTCCTGTGTCACGATCAGCAACGAGTACCCCTGATCTGAGTACAAGAGACGGGAGTGCTGGAAATCCGAAAGGCGGTAGTGATGATGGTGACCAGCCGCCCACATCATGTACGAATTGCCAGACTACGAATACGCCGCTTTGGAGACGTGATCCCGAAGGGCAGCCTTTGTGTGCGTGTTTTTCGCCGGTAATTTTGGGGCATCAACTCACTGATGGTGTTTACGCACAGGCAATGCATGCGGGTTATTTTTTGTGAGTTCTTGACGTACTTGATGCTTCTTGATACTGATTCCGAGAAAAGAAACTGCATGGTGTTGTTCGTCCGCTGTCGTTGAAGACGGACGTGATTAAGAAACGGTTCGTAATTAATTATTATTATTTGGGCGATGTCTGATGTTGTCATGGTAGGAACCGTGCTTCTGGTGCGCCCAACGGAAATGCACGCAAAGGGGGCGCTGGATTGCCCAAACTTGCATCATCGAATACTCGGCCCCGTGCGTCGACGACTAGCACGGTGCCGACTGGATTTGCAAATGGCCGAGGGACGGCGAATGCGAATAGAGTGGGGCTGGGCCCATCTCCCCCCGTCGCGATGAAGAGACAACGTCGGACGTCTACGAGCGGGCAGATGCCTAGTGCACCTACGACGTCTGGGTAACGTGGCTGGTTTATGAGACTTGATTTGACGAAGTTATCCGATGTATGATTTTCTCTGTTATGTGGTCCGAATTATATTTTTTTTGTTCTTGCGCGGATCGCAGGATGGTACGTAGATATTCCATTTGACCATAGATTATTTTCCTTTCCATCCGCCTCATCTCTTTGCTTGCTTGCATACTTGTACATCATGTTCTGTCCTGCATGATTATGTCTTCCAGTACGATGGTTTATTCCCAAAGAGGTGTAGAATACGACGACCCTAGCAGCTTCCCTAGGTTGGACACGCTAAATTGTATCAGAAAATTGTAAAGCGCTTCCATTCCGCTTGGCAAAGTGCAAAGTTCTAGTTCCAAACTGTTTGGAGTCTTTGTTTTCTTTTGAAAAACTTTCGTTTTGATTTCGAACGCCGTACGAACGACGAGTCACTACCATTAAATTTCATTCAATCTGGCTTCATTCTTCAAATATGCGCCTCCTCCTGCCCCACAACGCTCCCCGACTCCGATGCCGACCACTTCCTCCTTCTCTAATGGCCAGCTGCAACCTGTAGCTTCAAAAGACTATAAAGAATCCCGCCGTATCTCTCGCACCGACCTTAATTTCGAACAGGCATTGAGGTATGGAGGCACGGTGAAGATTAAAGAGAGCCTTGATATCAATACACTGGGCGTATCTGACAGCCCTGTTCCCGCTGCGCAAGAATTCACTTCTCCTTCAGCCCGACCCCCATCAAGGGATTCGCGGACGCCGTTGACACGCACCCACGCCCCGCCTGCACCCGTCATTGTCCCACCCACACCATCCCCAGGCCCTTACCCCGGTCCCTCCTCTGCGAGATGCTCCTCTACGACCAGCTCCAACGAAGTTTTCTACGATGCCGAAGACCCTGATATGCAGACCAGAAGGCGAAGCTTGTATCGTGCGCCTGGTACGAGCAGCAGTCCCGACCTCGCCACGCTTGTGCGGAAAGCGAAAGAGAGGGGTGGGGTGGTTCCACAGGCTGAGAAACGCGTGGAGCCGCCGTTGCCGGTGCATGGAGGGGGGGCATCGAGACTTGGAGTTGGGCCTCCGCGTCCGAGATCGTCGACTTCTGCGGGTCCGCCTCCTTCTGCTTCTTCGTCTTCTTCGTCTGGGAATCCTGTGGTGAATGTGTCGCCTGCGGTGGTGAGGCCGTCGAAACTTGGTCCGAGGGAATTGTCGAGTCCGAGTTCGGAATGGGTTATGGCTAGCCCGAGGACGAGGAGTGGGAGTATGAAGGATAGGGATAATGGTGATAAAGATAAAGTGTGTTTTTTTTCTTTTTTTGTGGTGACTGGGAGTTGAATGTGGGAGCTAGGTACCGACTAAATCTGTAAGAGCCAAGACAAGCGCGTTTTTGGGCAAGATGCTGGGTCAGTCAACGACGCGGGACCGATCGGTGAGTGTGGTTGCTTTCTTTGGGATCGATATGGGCTCATGAGATGGGTTGTTAGCGGACAGATGCTTCTGTCACTGGGTCACCACGTTCAAGACCGTCTTTTGTAGATAGTTTTGCGCCCCCTGTGCCCCCGCTACCAGATGACACCTCTCGCTCTGTCGTATCCTCCACCAATGATACCTTTGCGAGTTCGAATTCTATGGACCACAAACCCCTACCTCCCATCCATCGCGGTCCAGCCACTGATGATTCAGATGATCGGTCTCTTATCGTAATTGGCCCCATGTCACGAACACGAGACCGAGTCCCTTCTCCTGGCACGCGTCTCAACGACAAACCAAAGCCGGATGGCAGGTTTATTTGTCATAACAAGCGACGAAGCATGAGTGTGAGCGACATCAATTTACAACAACTAAACGTTCCTTCCTCTCCTGCACCCACGCTTCCTCCAAAGGACTCTGCCCCTACCGAGCTCCAGGCTTGGGAATCTTCTTCCTCGCTTCACGGGATTCTTAGTGATTTAAAAGGTGTTTTATCTCAACTGGATCCAGACTCTGGTTCATCGCTTGACTTGCGAGACCCTTCTACGCCTGCGAGGCGTGCTGCTTATGCACGGTTGAAGACTCAGACTCCTGAGTTTAGGTGTCAAGGGGATTCTCTAAAATCTCCGGTGTTTCCCCCTGTTCCGCCATCTACTCCGATTGTGACGTTGCCCACTCAGTCGTCGCTGGATTTTAATACGGATATAAGACCACCCTCGAGAGGCGGGCTTTCGGTGGAACCTATTGTCCCTCCACGTACATCCTCCCTTCAAACGCCTTCACGGTCTCGCTCTGGATCTGGAGCGCTTGGTTCTCCGAGAGTAACCGCGCTTCGGCACGGGTCGAGCCCTTTATCTGGCCCTTTGAGGGGTAAAGGATACAGTAACCAGATGCAGTCTTCGTACCGCGACATGTCTCGTCTTCGTGTCCAACATCACTCTGTGGCCTCGAGCTCTGAGCCGTCCTTGATCCCTGTGATTGATGATATCCGGCCACGTGAGTTTTGGTTATTTTTGTTCGTGGGCGATGCTGATGACGTGTTATTAGCTTCTTCTCATGCTCATCAGGAGCTGACGACCAATGATCTCGTTCTAAATCGATATGCATCTAATCCGTCGTTTGTACGGACGGAAGATTCGGATGACGAGAGAGGAAAGGATTTGGCTGCGAAGTGCTATACCGAGGATGAGGATTTCTTGCCGAAGGAGAAGATTGCGGAGTGGTTGGGCGGACAGTGAGCAATTCTTTTCTCGTTCCATAATTCTACTAACATGCTGTAACAGCGGACAAGTCAACAAGACAGCGCTCCATCACTATATGAACTACTTTGACTTTACGGGGCTAAGGCTTGATATCGCGTTTAGGTGGGCGATAATTGAAACACTGGTGTGTCGTATTAATCTCCCCCTCTAGACGCCTTTGTGCAAAGTTGTATCTCAAAGCTGAGACCCAACAAGTGGATCGAATTCTTGAAGAGCTTAGTCGACGATTCTGGGATTGCAATCCTACGCGTCTATATGGGAATGCCAGTGCGTCAACAGTCATGCACTCATCACTTAGTTGTGCTAACATAGCCTTCAGGTGTCATCCATGCGGTCGTCTACTCCATTCTCCTCTTAAACACCGACCTCCACATCGCAGATATTGCAAACAGGATGTCGAGGAGTCAATTCGTCCGCAACACGATGATGGCCATACAGTCGCAGACTCACCCGAATCGCTACGGTTCGAGTCCAGATCTGAACGATGACAATAGCATTGGGCCGCTTACGGCATCTGACGGCACCGAGACGCAATCCCTCGCTCGGTCAAAGAGAAGTGGCAGTATTGCAAGCTGGAACAGTATCTCCAAAGATACATTCTTCGCTTCAACTGCGGCTTCTCCTGCCATTTCAACAGCGCAGCCCTCGCTGAATAGCAGTACCACATCTTTCCACCATTCCTCTGGTCCAGAATCGAAACCTCCGAGTACTGCTCCCTCGACGGTTACGTTTGACAGGAGTTGGGAGATTGACATGGAAAATCTGCTCAAGGTAA